>Ga0190286_1000043_pt1 | contig 69682 bp, 68 predicted proteins | sample 48691834_MG_FD_183241 | JGI IMG/M metagenome (GOLD analysis project Ga0190286, IMG submission 183241) | Hydrothermal vent microbial mat bacterial communities from Southern Trench, Guaymas Basin, Mexico - 4869-18-3-4_MG | ecosystem: Environmental > Aquatic > Marine > Hydrothermal vents >... | reverse complement strand
GTACTGATCGCTGCGTCTCAATAAAGTTATTTCTTTTTATCCAAGAAGAGACTTTAATTGTTTCTTAGCCTTTATTGCTGCACCTAATGCAGTAGCATAGCAGGCCATCTCCGGAACCTTTGCGTTACCTCCAAGCAAGCTTACGGTAGATGTAAGTATTTCCGAAAATTCTTGAATTGTGGGGAGGCTCCCTATGAAGACTATCTTATCTTCAAGTCCCTCTGCCTTTGCTGCGAAGTAAGTAACTGTTCCAATAACTTGACCTACCATATTCAATAAACCTGCAGCTATATCCTCCAGTTTTGTTCCATCTCCCACATTTCCGAAGTTTGAGGCTGTTGTATCAGGAGGAAGCCTACCAATTGGACCACCTACGATGTCCATTATAGTAAGATCAACGTTTCTGGAGCTTCCCTTTCTAGCCAATTCGAAAATCCCGTTTATTGAGCTTCTGTTAAGCATAAGCCTTGAAAGGCCTATAAGAGTGCCTCCACCAACTCCTGTTCCGCCTAAATGCCTAGTTATGACGTTATTTCCCTTTCTTCTCACCGAAACTATCGCAGTTCCCGTTCCTATGCTAGAGACTACGGCCTCGCTAAGTCCTGAGAGGGTTAACCCTCCTAATCCAATGGCTTCTATTTCATCTACCTTAACGGTTTTCAGGCCTAAAAAGGATGAGCCTATCTTCCTTGATCCTCCACCGGTACAGGATATCAAGTCTATTGATGAAAGCTCGACTCCCAACTCTTCTGTGATCTTTCCTATGGCTCCAGCTGCAGAGACTAGAGGTCCACTGGCTGTTACTTGTACCGTTCCTCTGATCTCCCCGTTTTCTATGAGGATCGATTTTGTCATGGATCCTCCTATGTCAAGCCCTATTATTATCATTTCCAGACACTTCCCTTACCCTTTAAATAAATCTCTCATTCCCAAAGCAGTTCCAACAGCAGCTATTAGAGGAGGAGTTAGGAAAAGCAGGAAGGGTATTTCCGTTGCATAGGTCCAGACAAACCATATGAGTGCCGCTATCGCTGGAAGGCTTTTCTCTCCACTGGGTAAGATGAAGAACTGGCTAAAGGCCCAAACTCCTACCCCTATTATGGCACTGCCTATTATCAATGCAGCCGATGCTGCCGCAAAGAAGCTCCTCAAGTTAGGCTTTAATGCAGAGAGAATTAGGGAAATAGCCATGGAGAAAAGACAAACTGAGACAAAGATGAGTACAATGAACTTGTCAAGTCGTTCTGTACAGTATAAAGCCAGAGTTGATACAACAGGAATTAGCTGAAGTAAAGCTCCATAAAACAAGCTTTTCTTGCTCTCCATGCGAGAAAGCATGCCTAAGATATAGAAAGCTATGAAATTAGATGGAACACCTACTGTAAGGCTTAGAAGGGCATTGCCATGAATGAGCATGTCTGATATGAATATGCCAATGGCAGCTCCAGCTCCCCCAACTAAAGGTCCGAAGAGATAAGAAAAGAGCGCTGGTATCGCTACCGAAGGCCAGAACCTCACAACCCCTATTGCTGGAGCGAATATACCAAGATAGGTTAAATAGCCAATCAAGGCATAAAGGGTTCCATTTACAGCTATGTAGGCCGCCTCGTACATTCTGTTCCTCATGTAAATCCCGCGTCGTCATAAGGATGGCTCCTTTTATAATCTTTATTTACAATTCCACAATATCTCTATATATCAGTCATGATCTCTATAGATAAGATGGACCATGAGATCTAGGAGGGTGCAACAAGTAGGTGGCGGCTCTTTTATAGTTTCACTACCGAAAAGTTGGGCGAAAAAGGTTGGTTTGGAGAAAGGAAGTCTTGTAAGCATAGCGGAGGGAATTGCTGATACCTTGATAATATATCCTCCAGCAAAGAGGCCACAGCCAGAGCAAACCATAGTATTAGATCTTAATGATCCCATTAGGTCCCTAGGGGAACTTGTAGGGAGTTATCTCAGAGGATTTGATCTCATAAGGGTAAAAAGCAAGGGTAGGATAGATCCTAAGATGAGAAATGACCTAAAATCTGTGCTTGAAAAACTTCCTGGGATAGAAATAGTCGAAGAGAGTTCTTCTGAGATATCTCTTCAATGTATATTGAACCCCTCGGCAATAAGCCCAAAGAAATTGCTTGAAAGAATGTTTAAGATATCTAAGGGAATGGTTCACGACTCTATTCAGTCGATACTGGGTGCTGATAAGAAGCTAGCCCAATTGGTCATTGCTAGAGATGATGAGATAGACAGGACATACTTTCTTCTAGTAAGGAGTGTGAGAAAAGCGATACAGGAACCAGAATTTGCAGTACAGTATGGACTACATCTAATAGATTTGTTAGATTATAGGGTAGCTGGTATGCTCATCGAAGGCATCGGAGATAAGGCTGCTGATATATCAACAAGCTGGTTGAATCTTGGCGCTCCAAGAGTTGAAAGCGAAAGGAATCTAATATTAGAGGCCGCTGAGAGATTAGAAAAGCTGCAAGAGGAAACCATGATCTCCTTCCTTGAGCAGAAACCTAAGATGAGTATAGACGTCAGGAAGGTCACTTCCGAAATGAAATCTTTCTTATCTGAATTAGAGAAAAGTTCTTTCTCTAAACCCTTGGAAGAAGCAAGATTTCTACAGCATCTGGGATCCACAATGAGAGAGGTTGCCCGTTCATGTTTAGACATTCTCGATCTTCTAGTTCCAAGCTATGGCAGCGATCCTAGAGGTCAAAGTTTGAAGCTCATATGAGAGACTTGCTCCACCTCATAAGTCCCTTCCGCGATTTTCATCTTCAAAAGGGCCAAGATCTCAATGGATTGAAAGGTGATGGTTATTTCTTCTTTTCTTCTCCTACCTCAATCTCTTTCTCAGCATACACAGGGCCCTTATATCCACATTCGGGACAGACCCAAATTTCAGGGGTAAGCCAGCCGGAGAATTTACTCAGTTTTCTTATCTTTGGACTCCCACATATTGGGCAAATTTGAATTTTCTTCTTCAACGATATCACTTACCCTCCTAACACTCCGGCCAAGGAGAATTGGAAAGTTTCTGGTGGATTAAATTTACAAGGACATCCTTGCCAGATCATTGTAATAACTATTGGCTTATCTGAACTCTGATTGATCCATATAGAACCTATCTTGTACTTGTATGGAAGCTTTCCCTTTTCTTGCAGTTTTATCCAAGTTAGATTCAATATCCTAATCGTGTGATATTCTGACCAATTGTAAAGCTTTCCGAAAAATTCTCTTAGATCTAATGAAGGTGATCTAAAGTACATTGTCTTTTTTGGAGCTTCTATTTGAATTAGGGTGGTGTTGGGGAATACGTACATTTCTACTATGAGATCATTAATTAAGGTTAGATTCTCACCTCTAAATGCCTTTGACCTCTGTTTATAATGCATTGTGAGGTTAGCTTTGGTGGAATTGAAATCTTCCAGTTTAATTGGCTCAGCTTCTTTTAGAACTGAGTTTACCATTGATAGAAGTTCAGTTAGCATGCTTTCGTTCAAGATGCCGATCCTAAAGTTCTTTCCTCTTTTTGATATCAGGGCATAGTATCCTGAGCCAACTGATGTTATATTTGCCTTCATCTCAGGATCGCTGTACTCGATAAAGTTAACTGATTCTATGGCCATTGAACCTCTTAAGAAGTGAAAAATAGCATAGATACAGATAATTAGCAGCAACAACGCAAGTATTAGGAAAGCCTCCTTTTTATCTAGCCTGCTTGCTTGCAATCTCCCCATCCCTTGCCAATCAGTCCATCCAAAATAGATTATATAATGTTATTTGAAAGATGTAGCGAATCCATGGTGTTCTAAATGAAGAATGTGCTGATAACTGGTAGACCAGGCGTGGGTAAGTCCACATTGGTCTCTCAATTAATGAAGCGGGCAAAAAACATGGGACTGAAGGTTGGAGGGCTATTAACTCCTGAAATAAGGGTTAGCGGTAAAAGACTTGGGTTTAAGCTTGTGGATATAGCAACTGGAGAGGAGGGAATCTTAGCTAGAGTTGATATCAGAGGACCTATGGTTTCAAAGTATGGGGTGAATCTAGAGGACTTAAACCGGGTAGGAGCTGGAGCCATCAAAAGGGCCGTAAATGAATCCGATCTCATAATAATTGATGAAATAGGGAAGATGGAACTTTTCTCTGAGGAATTCAAGCAAGCGGTCATCGAAGCTCTTGACTCAGAGAAACCAGTTGTCGCAACAGTTGGTAGGTTTCTTAGGAATCCTTTCGTAAAGGAAATTCTAGATAGAGAGGATGTCCTTCTCTTTGAGATTACATATAAAAACAGAGATGTTATCTTAGAAGAGATCTTTAAAATAGTTTTTGAGGGAAATTGAAGTTCTTGGGGGAGTTATTGCTTGTTCATCGACGTTCACTGCCATCTCTATCTGTTAAAGGACATTAAGAGGCTGCTGGATGAAGCTGAAAAACTTGGAGTCAAGTACGTCATCACGAATTCCGAAGACCTTGAATCCTGCAAGAAGAACGCCGAACTCCTTAAGGATGATAGAGTGTACGGGGCTTTTGGCCTTCATCCCCAGTTTGCTGAAAGAAAATTGGATTTGCCCAAGATAGAAAGTTTTCTAGACCTAGACAAGGCAGTTGCCGTCGGAGAGATCGGGTTAGACTACAAATATGCTAGAAATAGTTCTGCAAAGGAGTTACAGAAGCAAGTATTCGAAAGACAGATTCAAATGGCCATAGAAAGGGATTTACCGGTAATAGTGCATTCTAGATATGCACACAAGCCCGTAATTGAGATATTAGAAACGTTAGGCGCTAAGAAAGTGGTTTTACATTGGTTTAGTGGATCAGTGGATCTGGTAGAGAGATCTTTGGAAAATGGTTGGTTTCTGAGTTTTGGACCATTTTCTCTAGGTCAAACCTATGAAAAGATGATAATAAAGGTCCCTCTCGAAAGAATTCTTTTAGAAACTGATTCTCCAGTTCCTTTTAGAGGGAGGGCTGTTGATCCCACCTGGATTCCCCTTATCGCAGAGAGAATAGCGAAAGTTAAAGGGATAAAAGCAAAGGATGTTGAGAGAGCCTCTATGGAGAACTCAAAACGCCTTTTCAAGTTAGATATGAGCTAAGATCTCAATTAATTTCTATAAAAACTTAATTATTAGCTACTAAATAAAGGCCGGTTATGACTTAAGCTTTAGGAAAAAAGAGGTTCTATGATCTGTTAGAGAGACGGAGGTAGTTTTCACCCGAGATATCTTTGTGGTAAGGAAAATTAGGGGAAGAAGCTAGAATTTATAGAATAGGTGCTAGAGGAGGATATTATGTCATTTAAGATTCTTAATGCATTTATCTTGCTTATACCGTTAAAAGTTCTTTCTGTTAAATCTGATTTGCTATCCCCTATCTTAAGTTATCAATTCTGCTTTACTTTAATCTACCTCCTCTTTCTCAGATATCTCACTAATAGTCGATCTTAGAAAGTTAAGTAGACGATTTATCCTCAAATAATTCATCTTATCGACTTTAGGAGTCTCTAAATCTAATTCTGCCATGTAGTACTTAATATTTATCGAAATAGAGATTTTTCATCACCAATTTTAACAGCATTTATAATAACTCCCACACGGTTCCTTAATACAACTGGACTAAAGAGAGATTATGCTAATAGCCCAAAGAGGAATCCTTTTTCCCTCTATAGCCAAAATTGAAAAGCCCGTAGGTAAGTGCTCTTCCCTTACAATAGTTAAACCAATTCTTGGAAGAACTTCCTTTATCACTCTCTCTACAGTCGAAATCTTTACATTTTCTAGAAATATTTCGGCTGAAGACATATGATCACCATATCCAATGTTTTTAGCATCAGATCATGATCACTCTAAAGGCTTGGCCAATTAACACAAGATCCGTTATAAATGCCGCTAGTCCTTAAGGATTCTGGCTCCCTATATTTAGTATTTAGGCATCCATCAAAGCAAATTATTTGCCCTCTAATCTCCCTATTCTCCTCTCAAGATCCTCTAATCTAGATAAAATCTCCTTTAAGGCCTCTTCTTTCAAAATTTCCCTTTTAGGTTCAAAGTTATAGCTTTCGCCCAGATCAAGGGTTAAAATAGAGCTATTGGTGAGATATGGGTCCTTTCTGAGTATATTCCTCAAATTTTCTATGGCTTTAGTGTCTCCATGATGAAGTATAATGGTTTCCGGTCTTACTGAGCGAGCATATAGTCTGAGATCATTTGCAGCTCCGTGACCGCTAAATCCTTCTATCAGATCTACATCGCACTTGATCTCGACTTCTTCCTTGATCCAATCAAAGCTCTCGGTTGGTACATAGAGCTTCACTTTCCTTTCTCCTTTTGAAAGCTTATCACCAACGGTTCCCTCTCCTTGGTGGCCTACCAGTATAACTTTGTTCTTCTCATCATCAGCCAGTTCCTTGAGGTAGTAGGGAGACCACCCTCCCTCAAGCATCCCGCTCGGCGCAAGTATAATGCAGGGTTCCTTGATCTTAACTATCTTCCTCCTCGTCTTCATGTCACTTATTGGCTCTATTCCATCTACGAAAGGATTTGACCTAGTCAGGCAGACCTCTCTTATCAAAGAATCGCTTAAGTAGGAGGTAAATCTCCAGTAAAACCATGTTGCATCCTTAAGAAGGCCATCATAGTACACCTTACAACCTAGATTGGCCTTTCTGAGCATTCTCATGATCTTTTGGCCTCTTCCTACAGAGAAAGATGGAATCAAAACTTTTCCACCTTTCTTAATGGTCTCAGTTATCGAAGATAGCAACTTCCTTTTTGCCTCCTTGAGACTTGGATGTTGGAGAAGGAGGCCGTAGGTCGATTCTAAAAGCAAAATATCTGTTCCTTCTACCGCTTCTGGAGGATTAAGGTGTTCTGCTCTTCCTTTGGCTCCTAGGTTTCCAGTATAGACCAGTTTTCTTCCATGCAGAGTTATGGCAACTATACAGCTACCAAGAATGTGGCCAGCCTCATAAAACTCGATTTCGACATCTCTTACCTTAAAATTCCTGTGCAGATTAATTGTTTTGACGGAAGCTAGTGTTCTAGATATGTCTTTGTGTTGATAAAGCTCTTCCATTCCTAATTCATGCCACTGTCTTAATGCTAGAGTGTAGGAGTCTGGAAGCAAGATCGACGCCAATGCTAAAGTTGGGGGCGTAGCAAAAATTCCTATGAAGTTGTCAGACACTAGATTCTTTGAGAAAAGGAGTGGGGTTGCTCCAATATGATCAATGTGAGCATGAGACCATATTACTGCGTCTATAGGAGGCAAATCATCGAAAATAGGGTATTCCGTTGGTTTTGTGCTTTTTAAACCGCAATCAAGAAGAATAGAGGTTTCATCGGTACGAAGCAGAATACAGGACCTTCCTACTTCCTTTGCTCCTCCTAAGAATCTTACTTCCATACTATAGATGGGGTATCCCCTTCCAAATAATGTATTACTTCATCGGATTTTTGTAAAAGATAGACATGAAATAAAAGTCCTTTTGTCGCCTTAATCCCTAAATAATCAATGCTAAGAGGCATAATGCCTTCTTATTTGGCCAGGCGGGGAGCTTACAAACTTGCTGTCAGTTGCATCCAAATTAAAGTGATTTTTACTTCTAAAGGAAATTCTGGCATTCTTGCCATTCTCTTGTGGATATGAAGAAAAGATAGGGGAAAGAGAGAAGATTAAATGAATTGATTCGGTATAAAATCCTTTTTAATTCGTCTTAACAAGGTGGGAACCTCAATATTTTCATTAACTCTAACCATTATTAGACATTGGTAGCACATCAAATGCACTCGTCCATTCCTTCAGCTTATGAAGCTGAATCGCTTGAAGAGCTTGAAAGCTTTGTTTCTGAGGTTATTGAGAGAACATCTGATTATATTTGGATCAGAAAGGATGATAAGTTGCTTATCCTTAGGCCAAATGCTGTCCACTTCTTAAATAACACTGCTGCCGAGATCTTAGATCTCCTTTATTCGGGTACTCCAGTCAGAGAAGTTGTCAAGGAGATAGCTGATAAGTATGCTGTTAAGGAAGAGATTGTAACTAGGGATATTAGAAATCTTCTTAGAACGCTTCTTTCCATCTTAAAGAGGCAATATAGTCCGATTGCAACACCAAATCTTAGGAAAACAAGTTTTGGAGAGCATAAAATAGTGTATCCGGTCCTCTCTGAAATAGCTTTGACTTACAGATGTCAGAATAGGTGCGTATTCTGCTATGCGAACTCTCCTAGAAAAACAAAAGAGCTTAGCACTAAGCAATTCAAGAAAATAATCTGGAAAATCTTTTATGAAGCAAAGTGTCCGACCTTAAGTTTTACTGGAGGAGAACCGACTCTTAGAGAGGATTTGCCCGAGTTGATAGAGTATGCCAAATCTCTAGGTGAGAATAAAAGGAGAATGAGGGTAAACCTAATCACAAATGGCATTAGGTGCGCTAAAGAAGATTATGTCCATAGGTTGGCGAAGGCAGGTCTAGATTCAGCTCAAGTAAGCCTAGAGGCTGGATCTCCAGAAATCCATGATGCTATTACCGGAAACAAGGGATCATTCAGTAAGACGGTAAAAGGTGTGAAGAACTTTAGGGAAGCTGGAATCCATGTACACACAAACACAACAATCTGCTCTTTAAACAAGGATCATATTAAGGAACTGATAGATTTCTTAGTAGATGAGCTAAAGAGTGAATATTTCAGTGCAAACATGGTTATAAGGACAGGAGCTGCTCTTAAGAACGATGTAGGTTTAACGTATACGGAGATGGCAAAGTTGCTGCCCGAGATAATAAGTTACTCGAATGAAAGAGGCATAAAGTTCGTTTGGTATTCCCCTATCCCTTATTGCATATTCAATCCTGTTGCATATGGCCTCGGATCCAAGTCTTGTGCAGCTTGTCATGGTCTTCTTTCGATTTCTCCAGAAGGCGAAGTTCTTCCATGCAGTTCATTCTCTAAGGGCGTAGGAAACATGTTAGAGCAGACATTTGAGGAGATCTGGTTCGGCAGAGTGGCGAAATATTGGAGAGAAAAGAGGTTTGTTCCACCTCCGTGCAAGAAGTGCAAATTGGTCAACATTTGTTCTGGGGCGTGCCCTCTATACTGGGATTCAGCTGAGAGCTTCGAAGAAATTAGCGGGAAGAATTCGCCTTTCAGCTATCTTGTTTGGAGGTTAAAGAGGAGGATTTTCGGTAAGGTGTTTGGCGTTGGCAAGTAAAGGCGTTCTTGTGATCTCTGTGAAAGCACTTGACAGTAAATTAGCTGGCTTATCTCTTAAAGTCAGGGAATGCGCTAGAAGGTTGGAGTCCTTAGAATATAAGGTTAGAAAAAAGTATGATCTGCTACTAAAGTACTTAGAACAGTTAGAAGAGAAGTGGGCTACTAAGCTTATCAGTAAAATGAGTGAAGGATGTGGAAGATTATGCGACGATATTGAGTACAGGATTGAGATGGAGAAAAGGGTGATAGAAGATAAAATAAAGGCGATTAAGGAAGAGTTGATTAAATTAGAAAGAGAGGCCGATAAAATTCACAAGAAACTGAAGAAGGAAGCTGAGAAGATGAAGAAAGCAAATCCTAAACTGAATGAAAAGGAAGAAAAGCTCAAAGCTAAGAGAAGAAAACTGTCATTGAGAAGGGGAGAGCTTCTCGTTAGAAAAGCTCAGCTATCTAAGGGGATTATCAGACGGATTCTCAATAGAAGGCTAATTAGTGAGATGGATAGAGAGATACAAGTCCTTGATAGAGAAATAGATTGTATCGACTTTGAAATATTTAAAGTAAGGATGAAATGGCAGAATTTGAAGAAAAAATGGGAAAAGGATAAAAAAGAGGCAGAAAAGGCCTGGGCAGAAGTTTTCGTCAGAATGGCTGAGTTAAAACAAGAATTGATCTTTTATGAGGAAAATCTGGATAAATTAGCTAAGGAGGAAGGCGTTAAAAGGTTTATATGGGATTTAGCCAACGGATATGCTGATCCTAGTAACTACACTGATCCTGTGACATCAGAATGCCATAGAGAGGTCAGCAACGTTATGGAGGAAAAGAAAAAGCTGGAGGAGATCATAAAAAACCTTGCTTTCTCAAGGAAAATTCTTCTAGGTTTTGACAGAGGGATAAAGAGGTTCAGAAAGCCTCTTGATGCGTTACATGATGAAGAAAGCAGGTTTTCACAGCTACCTAAGTTAAGGATAGAATATCCTGGGATACTAGATTCCACATCTACGGCTTTAGATAGGCTGCTGATTGCCATCGAAGAATCTGAAGGAGACCCAGAGCAGGCTGCTGGAGCCATTAGACCTTTGTTTGAGGATGAAGGCCCATTTAGCAATGATCGCCTGAAAAGCTTCTTTGACGAGATCGGAAAAAATGTAAAGGAAGCTGTTGACAGCCAGTGGGGGAGATGATATGAAAAGGTCTTTTTGGTTGGTTTTTGTTTTCCTTGCCCTTATCCTTATCTCAGGGCTTGCGTATCAAGTCTCTTGTCAAGAAGTAACGATTGAGAAGGTGGTTATATGGGTTGTATTGAAATCTGATGGCACTATGGAAGTGGAGTACAACCTTACGTTCCTGGAGCATAATTCCAGGGACAGAATTAGAAAGCTAGGTCCTTTCGAGGAGGGTCATAATATAAAGAGCGCTTTCATAATTCATGATTCAGAAATTCGTGAAGTAGAGCTTTCTAGGGTCGATGAAGGGCTATATTCCGTGTTATTTGGATTCACGACCGCACCTGGAGAGCAGTATACTGTAAGCATTAGGTATAGCGTAGACAAACCTGTGATAATAGAACAAGAGATGTTCGATAAGCCGTACTCGATATTCGCTTGGGCCCCTTTCCAGTGGAGTTTACCCATAGAAAATGAAACTGTCATGATAGTGATGCCGGTCGAGCTTTCTCCGGAGATAACAAAGCCTGAACAGATAACTCAAGGACTTATAGATAGTTTGGGGATAGGCTATGGAGACCTCACCGATTACCGTTGGTCCTTCTATCCAACGGTGGATGAAACTACTGGAAAGAGCTGGCTCTCAATCTACATATCTAAGACAAATCTCGAGCCATACTATCACTTTATCGTGGAACTGTACATTCCCAGCAAGTATTTCACATTAGGTCCTTCCCCAACTTTTCCGCCTCCTGCATCCCCAATAGCGGCACCTCCTGGTCCACTAGCCTCATATGGATGGGCCATAATCGCAGTAGCAACTATCATGATGTTTGGATCATTTATCATGTACCTAAGCAAGAGGGAGAGGAGGCGAAGGGTTCCGAGGTACGAAGCACCTGAGATAGAGATAGAAACATTTGAGATCCCAGAAAAAGTGCCAGAACTAGATCCTCCAGAGGCTGCTATGCTTGTATCTTCAGCTGATAAAGTTATAGCTCTCATAGCTCTCGGACTAATGGAGAAAGGTATAGTACAGATGACCTCTCTTAAGCCACCGAAGTATTCAGTAAATTATCAGAGTTTAGAGAAAAAGAAGGAAGAGTTGAAGAGATATGAGTTAAAGTTCATAGATGCGATTAAGGACGATGGTTCTATTAATGAGGAGGAACTTCGTTCGATTTTGAGGGAAGTAGCATACAGCCTGAACGAGAAAGCATGGGATGCGGACATAAAGGAGACGAGAAATAAGTACAAAGAGCTAGTAGATGAAAAGTGGAAAGAACTTGAAGAGCGAAGAAGAATTCAGGAAAGAGTTGATTACTGGAACAACAACTGGCCTTGGCTCATAATCCACACGCACTCTCATCAAAGGGTGAGGCGCGTTTTTACTCCAACGAGCCCTGGGGAGAAAGTTAGGATAAGGCCCACTCCTACGACTAGAACTTTCCCTGTAGTGACACCCATTGAAAGAGGTGCAAGAACTATTGTTGTAAGGGTAGAGGACTTCGCTAACAGGGTCGTTAACACAATAGAGTCGATAAGCAAGGATGTCGTTGAGGGCATAGAGAAGGTAGCAGATAGAACGGTTGAGTCTATAGAAAGGACCGGATCTAAAGAAGCTTGCTATTCAGCATGTGTTGAACACGATGCATGCCATTCAGCATGTGTTCACGACGCATGTCATAGCGCATGCGTTCATGATGCTTGCCATTCAGCATGTCATAGCGCTTGCCATTCAGCATGTCATAGCGCCTGCCATTCAGCATGTGTCTCTGGCTTCTGAAGTAGTTATTACGTTGGTTACCAAACATCTCAAAGCTTAAGTGCAATTGTCTCCCTTGGAGTAGCAGAAACTTTGATTTTTTGTCCCACTTTGACAGGTATGTCTGGATCTGTCTCTATTATGAAGGTTCCACCTTCTCCAGTAGCTTGGATCCTTTGGGCATCTCCCAAATAAGAGATGTGATACACCTCACATTCAAAGCTATTCCCATCGGGAATCTCTCCAACGACAAAATTTTCAGGTCTGATGAGAACTAAAACCTTGTCGCCTGGTTGGGGAGGATTTGTTGGATCGGATGGCCTTGTCTTGAGCTTCTTATTGGAGCCGCTTACCTCTACAATTAGGAAGCCGTTCTCCTCGCTAACAACCTCTCCTTTAAAGAAAGTGCCTTGACCTATGAACCTTGCCACGAACTCATTCTTAGGATTCTCATATATCTCCCTTGGCGTGCCTATCTGCATTATCCTTCCTCTATTCATGATGGCTATCCTATCCGATATGCTCATAGCTTCCTCTTGGTCATGAGTTACGTAGATCGTGGTTACGCCTAACTCCCTCTGAAGCTTCTTCAGTTCTGCTCTCATCTCGAGTCTGAGCTTTGCATCAAGGTTGCTTAATGGTTCGTCGAACAGCAAAACTTTTGGGTTTATCACTATTGCCCTTGCCAAAGCAACCCTCTGTTGCTGCCCTCCTGATAGTTGGTGAGGTGTCCTGTTCTCAAGTCCTTCAAGTTTTACTAGTTTGAGGACTTCTCGCACCCTTTTTAGGATTTCATCCTTCTTATAACCCTTTATTTTCAGACCATAGGCAATGTTATCGAACACGTTCATATGCGGCCACAAGGCGTAGTTCTGGAACACCATACCTGCATCTCTCTTATGTGGAGGTACTTCTGTTACGTCCTCGTCATCGAAGTAAATTCTACCCTCATCAGGCAGTTCAAGCCCAGCAATGCACCTTAGAAAAGTTGTCTTCCCGCACCCTGATGGACCAAGCAAGGTAAAGAATTCTCCGTCTTTTATCTCTAAAGTTGCCTTATCTACAGCGACCACTTTGCCAAACCTCTTAGTAAGGTTCTCTGTTCTAATTCTAACCAATCTTTCCCCTCCCTTTATTTAGTCAGGTATAAACAAGAAAAGATCATGAAAATAAGTTTGATCTTCATGAGTTGTTGAGATTGCGAAAAGCGATTCATCCTCAAACACCCAATAGTGGAGTAGCTCTCCTCCTCAGAAGCAAGTTTGCTGTAACTATGAAGACGAATTGAAGGCTCATTAACATAAAGCCCATTGCTGCTGGTCTGAATAACCCCCCTGCCAGACCATGGAACAACATATCGTACATCTTCCAAGTCATTGGGGCATCTTGGTGATTAGCATCGCCTACAACTATCCCTGTACTCACCTCTGACATTGAGTAGATGAAGGAGAGCATTCCTCCTGCTAAGACATTTAGGAGAATTAAAGGAAGGATTATTGTGAAGAACGTCCTCGTTTTACTAGCACCAACCGTCCAAGCAACTTCGTCAAGAGTTTTGTCCGTTTGTTCTAGCCCTGAGAAAACAGATCTAACAGTAAAGGGTATCTTCCTAATAGTATAGGCAGCAATTAAAAGGGGTGCTCCGCTTATCGTTGGGCTCAACGGTGTCCCAAGATAGGTTAGAAAGAGACCCGTAGCAACAGCTATCCCAGGCACAGCTATAGGTAATGTTGCCAGAAGATCGAGAACTTCCATACCTGGAACATCTCTTTTCCTAGAAACCAGATAGGCAGCACTAACCCCTAAGAGGATCATGAAGAGCGTAGCGATGCCCGAATAAACCAAGCTGTTCATGATGCTTCGAGTGGTGTCAGGATCGGAGAGTATGGCCTTGAAGTTGTCTAATGTGAAATCTGATGGCAAGATTGTTGTTCCCCACCTATTAGCGAAAGCAAGCAAAGTCACTCCAAGATGCGGAAGTGTGGCGAAGAACAGAGTTCCAAGTATAAAGAAGTATATTAATGCAGTAGCCTTCCAGGAAAGAGTTCTTCTTCTTGGTCTCCAAATCCCTCCCTTGCCCAACATAGCGTAGCGTTTAAGGCTAACGTACTTTCTTACAGCTATGAAAACGGTAGCAGACATTAAAAGGAGAATCATTGCTAGAGTTGTAGCCTCCTGCGATATCAGGCCAGCTGGAGTGAAAATTCTGTTGAATATCTGAAAGGTAAGGACTTTCTCGGCAGTAGTTCCCTTAAACACAATAGGAGTTCCTAGATCTTCAAGGGAGAGAATGAACACTAAAAGTGCACCAGCCTCAACTCCAGGAGTTGAGAGAGGAAAAGTAATTGTTCTAAAGAGCTTAAAACCAGAAGCCCCCATGTTCATTGCTTGTTCTTCTAGAGAAGGATCTATGCTTATTAGTGCGGTATAAGCATTCAACATGACAATAGGATAAAATAGCAGGGTCTGAACAAAAATTACTGCTGGAAGACCAGTTATCTCGACCTTAAAGGGGATTATCCCTAGGATATCATGAAATAGAACGTTTAACACTCCGTCAGCCACAATCATCTTCTTTAGGCCGATAGCTCCTACAAATGGCGTTGAAAGGAGCGGTATCAGTGATACTATCCTTAGAGCTTCAGAGCCAGGAAATTTATACTTTGCAAATAAGAAAGCTAGGATGAAGCCCAGTATTGTTGTAAAGATTGTTGTCATTGTAGCTACAATAACAGAATTGAGAATTACTCCGAAATCCCATCCCCTAATAAGTAAAATCTTAACCATCTTTCCTGTTGGATCTGAGTAGCTTATCACATCAATTAGCTTTCCCCTAATCCCTTCTAAGGTTATAAAAGGGAAATCTGAAGTTATATGAATCCTTAATGGGAAGTAATATTGATCGCTTAAGACAGACTTTATCCAGTGTAATGAAAAACCTCCACCAGCATAAAAGGACCTAGCTATTACCATGAAAAGAGGAAGCAGCAGGAAGGCGGTGAACGAAACAAGTACAAGGAATAGTTGTGACCAAGAGAACAGATCCATTTCCCAGCATATCTTCCGGAGAATCTTCCTAAGTTGTGTTAGTGGAGATTCTCTAGGATGGAGCACCTTTGGCACCGAAGTGAATTGTGTGCCGGTTATATAAATATAGATTTAAGGATTAATTTTTCAGTTACTTCTGGATAAAAGTAGGTTAGGAGGCTAAAGAAAACCTCCTTTTGTTTTAATGTAATGAGCATGCTCATTATTGCAGCAAAAAGAAAGGGATGAAGCGGTCTATCACGGGTCAGGAATTTCGTTGAAAAGTTCCTCATATCTTTGAACGGCTTTTTCTCTCCATATCGATTGCATCTTAGACGCAAAGGCTGGGTTCTTCTTTAACTCATCATTTATCTGGATTGCATATTCTAATGTAAATGTGTAGGTTTTTCCTTCTTCTGTCCAAGTTAGTGGCTTTCCAAGCTCGTATCTATAGTGTTCAAATTCCTCTTGTGTTATCTTATTTGCACTTAAAGCATCTACAAGCTTTTTCCATGTTCTAACTAGCTCTTCATGAGTATCACAAAGGACCGCATCGAGATAGTAGGCTATTGAGAAGTAGACTGAACCAGCAAGGCTTTCATTGAAGTGTATGACTTGCAGAGCAACTGTCTGGTTATATCTAGTGTATAAATCGACCCTTTCCCTTCCCTTCGGAGTCTTAAATGCGTCTTCTCTAACTGGCATTCTGTTTATTCGCTCGTCAAGCCAAAGCACTGCCTGACCTTCAGCAGATAGGACCCACCTTATGAATGCTTGAGCTGCCTCGGGATGCTCTGATGTGGTGAGAAGGGCTATAGGATCTCCATTTACTATGGTCCCCGGTGGCATAACATAGACGAAGTCAGGGGATTGAAGTTGAAGTTCGTACCCATAAAAGTCTATCATAATTCCGATCGGCACTTCACCTGTCTGAACTGCCCATTGAGCCTCAACGGACCCTCCATAAGGTCTTCCATTTGCAGCAAGACCAGTTATTATCACCCATCCTTGTTCCCAACCCTCTTTTTGAAGTATGATCTGATATATTCTGCTATGCGATGTTGATGTGGTAGATCTAGCATATGATAGAGCTGGCATGGGAAGCATTTTTCCATATTCGGGGCTAGCTAAATCTTCCCAAGTTTGAGGCTTTGGAAGACCTCGCTCCTTAAGCATCTTCTTATTATAAGTGAATCCGAAGGACGATATCGCTGCTGCCACCCACATTGGTTTTCCGTTCATGAAATACTTCATCTCAGCACCAGAGATGTCATCAGGTATGTTATTTATCTCTGCTAACAGTTGTGGATCTGTTAGAGGCTCAACAAATCCCTTCTCTACTAAATCATTAAACAGAGTTGGGCCTCCTCCCCAAGCTATGTCTGGCTTCTCTTTTTGAATTACATCAGGCCAAAGGGCAAAGTTAGGGCTATAAAAGCGTAAATCAACTATATTGTATTGTTTTGCCAAATCTGAATTGAGGAAATTCTCCTTAGTAATCTTCCAGATCGTGCTGGCATGTCTTGTAATTATCTTGAGCACAATGCCCTCGGTCGGTGCTACCGTTGGTGAGGTAGTAGGTCCCGGGCCTCTCTTGCCCATCAAGAAGAATCCAGCTCCTACCACAATTACTAGTATAAGTAGAATGCCACCTACTATTTTTTTATCCAAATTTCTCACCTATTCTTACTCCTTCAAACAAATGTGTAAGCAGGAGCTCTTAAAAAGATTTTGAATAAAAAAGAGAGGGGGAAGGGATCACTTCCTTCTCAAAACGATGACTGCAACTATGATTATTATGATTATTACGATTATAGCTATCAGCATGGGCAAGCTAATTGCTGGTCCCTCTACCGTTGTTCCCCAAATAAACGCGTTTATTATGAAGGTCATGCCTTGCAATGATTCTCCGTGATACTCTGGAGTGCCTATGAACCTGTCTCCAAGCAATGACTCTCCTGTAACTATTACCTTGCCCTTTGGCTTAAACGTGCCCAGGCTTATTATCTCAGCCGCGGCCTCAACGAATTGTCCGGTTTCACCTACGCTGTGTGCCTTTGGATCAACACCGTCATGGCTGACGACAGTACCATCAGGGCTAGATCTGTATAGCCAGACCACGTTTGGACCTTCTACCTCACTGAATGGGACATACTGACCGTTCTTGAAACCGATTACGAATGTTGGTCCATGGAACATTACAACGGGAGCTTCCTTCGTTATTTCTGCTGCAAAACCTGCTGTATTTGCCTCGTAGCTCTTTACTCTGTATGCAGCACCTATGTTACAAGTTGGATCCTCTAAAGAGGCATATTCAAGCCTTAAGCTTGAACCTATAGCCTCAAGAATCCTATTTGGCTCACCTGCTTTAAAGGAAATGTCATCCGGATTTAGATATGGTTCTGTATAGTCACTATCCGCTCCAACCCAAATGAACTTGCCGCCTTCTAGGAACCAATTCTTTATCGCTTCTATCTCGGCATCTGAGAAAACACTTTTGTAATCATAAAGCTTCCCTATGATAAGGGCATCAACACCTTTCAAGACCTCCGGAGTGATTTCAGTGATCTCCTTTATCTGAAAACCTGCAGCTGTTAGGTTCCCTTCTAGCCAACGTAGGTTTTTCTGGCCCCACTCAGTCTCAAGGTCTTTGACCCTACCTGGAGTGATATCTATCCCAACCACTTTTTGATCCTGTGCACTTATGCCGAATACGATGATGGGTGCTATTAACGCGGCAATTAAAAACAGAGCAATGCTCCTCTTCATTTTTATCACTTGAGATGATTTCTAGGCGCATTATTATTAAAATTTACGAGGTTGAAAACTTCTCGCGGGTTTTTTATAGAACTTCGATCGGTTGCTATCTTCTCCTCACCCATGCTATTACAATGATCAGAATGATCAAGGTGAATGCTAAAACAATAATGAGTCTCTGCATCCCAAACATTGGCTGTGCTTCCTCTTCTCTAACTTTTTCTGGAAAGAATTGGATCTCTCCTCGCTTAAGACCGACCATTCCTTCAACATCTTTTGCTTCTATGATATAATAGACTATAGAAACGTTCTTTGGAACCTGAAAGCACCCGGTAAATAGAGTTTCATTAAGCCTAAGTAGTTGAACTTGGTTCCAAGTCTTGTTATCACTGCTATACTTTAGTGTTACGTTCTTAACTCCCAGAACTTCATCTTTAGCGGTAATGTTTACCCAGATCACATTGGCATTTGCCCCGTAAATGATGCTTTTAGCTAACTCAACATAGTATGGTGGGTCCGCATCCTTCTTTGACCACAACTTTACTAGCTTCTCTTGTTTAGGTTCAACTTCGACTTTAAGTGTGACTAAATATTTTCCATCCCTTGTCCTGTTAACCCGGTTAATTATTGCTCCTTCTACCTCTAGGAAATCAGCAGTGGCAAGCTTCACCCTAAACGTTCCAGATATATTCATTGGCAGGCCATTATACAAGTATGCCGAGAAACCTTTTGCTTTCCCGTCGTTTGCCTGGAAGACCAGTATATTAAACTCTTCAAGATATATCGGTTCATAAAGGCTCTTTAGCCATTTAATTTCAGCCGAGGGAGTTATATTAAAGATCCTGAAACCAGGTAACGCTCTCCCAACCCCATGCCCATATGAATTTGGATTCGTTATAAGCAGAATGGGTTCTTCAAACACATAGCTTTCATGCATATGTCCAGATAGAACCATTGTTACGTTGTGCCTAACTAGAATATCCACTATCTTTTCTACGGTAACTTCGGTGGTGTTCCATATAGTAAAAAGGGGATGATGGATTAGTAATATCTTTACAGGTTTTTCTGAAGCTGATTCGAGATCCTCAGCAAGCCAATCTAGTTGATCTTTCGTTATGTTCCCGCTAAGAGATCCCGGTCCTGTATCCAGGCACATTATGTGAACTGGGCCGACGTTTAAGCTAGTGTTGGAGGGAGCTAGATACTTGGTGAAGAAATCTCCTTTTATGCTATGATCGTGATTTCCAGGAATCAAGATTATTGGGCTCTGGAGGTTCATAAGCTCGTGATAGACTCCAATAAATAGGCTTTCTGGCGGGTTATTACAAACATCTCCTGTAAGTATTGCAAAATCCGGAGAAAAGAAATTTATGGTCCATATATGCTTTCTAAATCTTGCTGCAAGATGTAGTTGGCCCTTTCTATTGTCATAATGGGTATCTGAGATCCAAAACACCGTTAGTGGCAGTTTCCAATCCTCCTTAACTGAAACGCAATTAGGTTCCTTCATTATCACATTTTCTGCCTCTAGGATGAGAGAATATAGTCCAGGTTCAATTTCTCCTGCATGAAGAGTGAGATACGTTAGGTTTTCGGAGATATTATATGATATGTTTTCCACGACTAGTTCATAGGTGCTTAACTCGTTCTCGATTTGAGCCCTTATCTCACTAAATTTTCCAGCTACAACTACTTCAAATGATGAATCTGGTTCTATAAATGCCGGAAAACCTATTCTCGGTAGAAGAATTCTGTTTACGGGTTGAGCATTCTTATTTATTCCAATCAATCCGAGAGGTGAAAGAAGAAGAAAAAATAAGAGAAGGAGGTACTTTTTCTGCATCTTTACCTCCTCTTGAACAAAATAGCAGCTATAATAACGACAATTCCGACTACGGCTAGAGCTAAGTAAGATGCAGGTATTCCTTCTCTTGACGGCTTTGTGGGTGCAGGTGTAGGTGTGGCAGTTTCAGTAGGTTTTAAAGAAGGAATCTCTATGGTCCCATAAGTCTCAGCTTTGTTTCCCGCTACATCCTCAACCAATGCCTTATAATACATCGTTCCAGCAGTTGCTTTAAATCTATACAGAGGATATCCTGCCTCAAACTCAGGCTTAATCTCCGTCCATGTCTTGTTATTTGAAGAATAAAAGAGTCTGACCTCTTTAACTCCTAATCCTTCATCTACAGCCTCGTACCAGAGAGTTATTATCTCATCTTTCAACTCTGGCTCTATAACTATGCTAGGAGCTCTTGTATCCTTCTCAACGTATATTTTAACGAGTAGTTCCTCGCCTGGAGATACTGAAACCCCTAATTCGTATATTCCCTTGCCTTTGTGACTATAAGAACGTAAGATCTCAGCGTTTTCGATACTAGGGCTCTCCCGGTACTTCGATAAGACTACTGGAAGGATCAGGTTTACTTCGCTGGTCCCCTTATTAGTCGCAATCACAGAGACTCCTGTCGTCGATCCATCATAGCTCTGCAAGTACTTTACAGACAACGTTGCTATGGACGGAGCTGGATTTATGAAATTAACACTTCCATCAGCCCATATTGTCATTGGTCTATAATGACCATAATCATCCACGTCATCGTATTGCCCCGCATTGCTTACGATGCTCAAAGCTGGTACTTGGGGAGGTCTTGTGATGTTATCGACGTGCCAGTGACCCATTAGTACAAGACTAAACTTGTAGCTCTTCAGCCAGTTAGTTATGTTGGGAACTATGCTTACAAAACCCTTTTCCTTGTGGAAGTATCCCAGTTCCTCTGCGTGATATGGATAGTGTATCATTAGGACTTTAACCGGCACATCTTTGTACAGTTTAATCCTCTTATCGAGCCAAGAGATCTGTTCTGGCTGAACTCTTCCAGTATCGGCATCTAAAAGGAAGAAACTGTAGTTTCCAAACTTAACAACCCCATAAAGGGGACCAAAGTACTTCTCCCAGAAGTAAGATCCCTTCTCAACTGCAGTATTATCGTTGTTACCCTGTACCACTATTAGAGGAACCCTTAACCTGACTAGGTCTTGATACATGCTCTTGAATGGATCTTCTTCATCTGCTTTCACAATTCCATCGATAAGATCTCCTGTATGAACCATTATATCAGGTCTTAGACCGTTTACTAGAGCGATGAGTTGTCTGAACAGTTCTTGATTCTTTAGAAGTTTTGCCTTCCTCCTTACTCCATAATGAGTGTCTGTTATGTGGATTACATTCAATTTTTCTGGATATTTTTGACCAAAGACGTACACTGCGTTAGGTTCTGTCAATTCAATACTCCAGCTCTTGACAGTTAGATTGAAAAGACCTTCTGGGATCCCTTCTGGCACTTTCACAGTTATCTTAAGCACTCCTTCCCCAACATCCTCGGTAGCAGCGACTTCCAAGGCATACTCATAGCCTTCTGTGAAAAGCGATCTGAGGTATACGCTTGGCTCAGAACCGATAAGTTCCTTTTTCGCGTAGATATCCATTTCCCCATTATAGATCACAAATGCAGGAGTTCCTAAGCGAGGATATAAGATGCCGTTTAAGGGATCTGTATGATAATCTGGGAATGGTAAGACCGAGTCTGGCGTTGCACTTATCGCAGTTCCTACTATGGGAATCGATAAAGTTAGCAGAATTGAAATTATAGAGATTAAGGCGACAATCTTCGAAATTCGAATCTCTATCATACCTAACCCTATGAGTGTCAGGTCCGTTTCCTTAATATTTATAGGTTGTTTTTAAGATTTCAACAGCCCAAGCTTTCTCAACTGGGAGAGAGTCCTCTCCCTTAGCTTTGAGACTGCCTCAAAATCAACCAGCACTTTTCCTTTTTCAAGCATCTTAACATACGCTGGCTTCATCTTAATCCCGCACCTATTGCAAACTGGAGCCTGCTCGCCCTTTGGTGTGATTGAATAGGTTAAACACTCAGGACACCTGAAGAGATCCTTACTTCCAGAACATATACCTCTCTTAGCAATAGGATTACCCTCAACTTCAACGACATCCATTCCGAAATCTATGGGATCGGCCCCAGTTATTCTTGTACCAACTCCAAAAGCATCAGCACCGGCTTTTGCATATCTTAGGACACTGTACTCATCTAGACCTCCAGACAGGAATATTTTGACGTTCTTATAGCCTCTCAGATCAAGTTCCCACCTTACCTCCCTTATTATCTCCTCCATATCCCCCCTTCTTGATTTGGGAGTGTCCAGTCTAACACCTGCTAGCTTTCCCTTTAGGGCCTCTGCTGCCATTATAGCTTCAGTTTTTTCGTCGTAGAAGGTATCCACTAAGGCTATTCTTGGAACTTCTTCTGGCATGGCCTCATCGAAGGCTTTCCAAGCAGTAACCTGATCACCAGCTATTACCATTAGTGCATGGGGCATAGTCCCAACAGGTGTGAATCCTAATTCTTTAACCAAGATCCCTGAACAGCCATCGCATCCTCCAACTATGCTAGCCCTTTCTATCGCCAAGGAAATTGCAGGGTGGTTTCTTCTTATCCCAAAATTGATTACTGGTTTTCCACCTGCCGCGATCTTTACATGTGCAGCTGCGCTGGCCACACCAGATAAGGAACATAGAAATCCGAGTATACTAGTCTCTAAAGCTCCAAATTCCTCATAAGGACCCTCTATCCTCATAACCGGGATTTTTGGGTGAAAAAGGCTTCCGTCTGGGAGAGAATAAAGGTCAACATCTTTTCCCTCAAGAAGCTTCACAACTTCCTCGACGCCAGCAAGAATGCCCCATTTCCAAGGATCGTGGGGTGGTATTCTAGACTTAGGAAGGGACCTTGCTGCTATCTCTGCTACCACTCTTTTCTTGCTTATTCCAAGTTTCTTCATAGTTTTCAATGTTCTTAGAAAATAGATATCAACTACCTTTCCCTCTTTTATCTCATCTTCCGTAACTACGTAGAACTTGCGTTGCAAGGCTATCAAGAAGCTTTCAAAAAAGTTAGTTAAAAATGATGCTGATTTTTTGTCATGAGAGGTTAAAGCTGCTTATGCCTGTTTTAACAGAATTGAAAGGATGGTTGCAATGATGCCTGCTATAAGCATCTTTACACCATATATCGACCGTTGTCTCAAGTTGCCTGCCCCTATCATGTAGCCAAGACCAAATAATGTAGCAAAGATTATTATTAAAGAGAAAAAGGCAGCATACTCGACAGGATAAGGCTTCTTTAAGCATATTAAGAATGGCGAAATACCTATTAACGCTACAATGACCGGAGCAATCCCATCCACAAAGGCGGTGAGGGATGAAACGAACTTACTAGCTTTTGCCAATAAAGTGTCCTGAAGATCAATTAGAACAGCTGATTCCAGCTCCTCTAGCCTCTTCTGCCTCTCTGCAGATTCTATCAAGTATACAGCAAAGATACCAGAGGTTCCTAGAGCTATTCCCGTGCTGATAGTTATCCCAACAATTATGGCAGGATCTAGACTTCCAGTAATATATGCACCTATGAGAATTCCAAGTGTAGTCATGGCCCCATCGAAAGCATTAGCCCCCATGTACCTGCGGATTATCCCTTCAGCTCTCCACATTTCAACATAACTACGGAACCTCTCTAGTGTGCCAGCAATTCGATGAATTATCTCCCTTAATTGGGAGACCAACGGTATCTGCATGTATAGACCGCTCCTTCCTAAGAAACAAGTGTCGAACTAATTTATTTATCTTTATTGCTTACTAGCAAAATAGGCATCAAGAAATGATTAGGCCTATTATAGAAGAGTATGAATTTGGAAGGATAAAGATAAGCGGTTGTGAGTACACAAAAGACGTTATAATACATAGAGGAAAAGTTTATGCAAATTGGTGGAGAAAGGAGGGCCACAACTTGGTACCTGATGATTTAGAGATTATATTGAACGATCCTCCAGCAGTTTTAGTTATTGGTACAGGATATTCTGGTCTTATGAGAGTTCCTGAGAAGACAATAAAGTTCTTGGAAGGAAAGGGAATAAAAACAATCATAGAAAGAACCGCCAAAGCTTGTAAAACATTTAATGAGTTATCAGAAAAACAGATCGTCTCTGCGGCATTGCATCTTACGTGCTGAATTCAGATTCAAGAACTTCTGAAAATTTAAGGTAGTTCACAACTTTGGCTGTCTGTCTTATGAAATCTGGGAGCAACTTCATGAGTTCTGGTCTCAAGAACCTTTCATCACCTAAGATAAAGGTACCATAATCCTCAGAAGACCTTATCACCCTACCTAAAGCTTGAGATGCCATTCTCATAGCAGGTACTATGTATGCATAGTACATCCCTTTCCTCTGTCCATAGATCTTCTGGTTGTACTCCACATCTAGTTTTGTTCTAAGCGTAAGCCTTGCAAAAGGGACTCCAGCTATAAAGGCTCCAACCAGCTCTTCTCCTGGAAAGTCTGCTCCCTCGGCAAATCGTCCTCTTACTGGTGCTACTAAAACTCCTTTCCCACCGGCGCTCTTAAAACTTAAGAGCAAATTCCTAGCTTCCTCACCTTTCATGCCTTCTTTTTCCACAAAAAGCTCTCTATCACAATCTAGCACAGAATCTAATATATAAGGCATCAAATCGTTCTGAATTCTGTAGCTCGCCGTAAAGATCGCTATGTTTCCCTTCACTCTCTCTAGAAATACTCTTATAGCGAGAGCATACTTCTCTGTGTTTTCTTCATCAAGTATTTCCCCTTTAGTGGATAATCCAGTTAGAATAAAGCTTTTTATCTTGTTAAGATCTGCAGGTGATGGAAATACCCTGCCGATACAGTTCTGTACTCCAGACGTCTCTGCAAAGGCCTCAAGAGGTGCTAGAGTTCCAGACATAAAGATGCAATTTCTGAACTCTCCCCACACTCCTGACAGGAGTTCTGCGCTTCTCATATCCCAAACCTCTAGATAGAGCCTGTTCCTCTCTCTCGTGGCTAAATAAGCAATTCCATTAGTTCCCAACCTATCTAACGCGAGAACAAAGAACCTTGCGAGATGATGAAGGGAGGACCTAGGAACCTTGCCTTCCTCGACCCTTTTAGCTTGGATCTTCGAACCCAAGCTAAGCATGAGTTTTATGTGCTCGGTTTTAATCCCTGAGTCTCTCATTAAGTCTAAGGGTTGAAACGTACTTTCTTCTTCTGTAGAAAGAGAGAAACCTTCTAAAACTTCAGATAGCCTTTCAAGGACACCCTTTACTTTTTCGGAGACGAACCTTCCTAATTCATCAAGCTCTCTTATGGCCCTTCTAACAGTTTCGGTGCTTATTCTATCAGAGTACAGATTTCTCACCGCATCAACAAGATTATGGGCCTCATCCACAACCAGCGTTGAAAAGGTAAAGGGAAATCTTCTCCTGACAATCCATCCCATAGGGCTGAGCACATAATTATAACTTAGGCTCACTACCTTAGCAAACTTTAGAAGTTCGAGCTGTAGATAATAAGGACACATGTTTTCTGACGATGCTAGTTCAAGGACATCCGTAAACAGGAGCGGACCCATTTCAAGCATTTCCTCCCTTAATTTTGTCCTTTTGTAGAAGGGACATTCCCGTTTTTTCAGCTTACAGAGGTTGGATACAGCTTCGTATCCTTTGATTTCGAGCTCTTTAGCCTGGAGACACATATCTGCCTTTCCTCTAAAGGAAATACCAAATATGCTCTCATTTACATGTTCGCAGATTACTCTAAGCTCTTCTATTGGCCTATCGGTCTCGTTTCCTGTTCTAACTGCCCAAATTATTCCCCCTCTCCTCTTCTCTCTGAGATAAATTGGTAACAAAGCTGCCAATACAGCTGGAGTCTTTCCAAAGCCTGTTGGAGCATGAATACAGACATTTTTACCCCTTTTTGTGGCCTCTCGGACGAGTTCTATGAGTTCTTCTTGTCCTTCTCTTGCCTTATATGGAAAGTATTTCATGATACCCAATGTGCATATCACTAAGACAATTGCTCAATATCAACCTTTTCTTAAGAGGTGATACAAACGCCAACTATTTTTGACAAACTCATTTTCGAAGCTGCAGGACAGATACCCAGAGGGAAGGTAACTACTTTCGGCGAAGTTGCAAAAGCTCTCGGAGATGTGAGAGCTGCAAGAGCTGTAGCAATTAGCATTCATAGAAACTTAAAGAGAAGAGGAGGACCATGGCATCGTTTTGTCGCTTCTGACGGTTCTTTGGGCAGAGAAGCTGAACAAAAACGCAAGTTATTGCTATCGGAAGGAATTCCCATTAGATTCAATAAAGTCTGCAATTTGGATAGTTTCTTGGTTAAGGCCAATGAAATTAGAGTTCCTCCGATTTTACTAAGGATGAGGCTTGCACAGAAAAAACTGAAAAATCTAGTTATTCTAGAAGATCGATTAGATAGGATTGATCTAGCTGCTGGAGTGGATGTAGCCTATAATTGGAATGGAGAATTGGAGATTGGACACGCTGCTTGCGTTGTGGTGGACTCAAACTTAGCTGTCGTCAAAGTTAAGACGATCAGAATGGAAACAATGTTCCCATATGTACCAACCTACTTGGCATTCAGAGAGATGCCTTTTATTGCGGCAGCAACAAAGGAAATGGAATTTGACATTCTCCTTTTAGACGGACACGGAATAGCCCATCCAGAAAAAATCGGTGAGGCTTGTCATGCTGGATTGGTTCTTGGTAGGCCAACTATAGGAGTAGCTAAATCCATCTTGGTTGGAAAGATAGTCGATGGAGTAGTTGTGTACAGAGGGGAGAATGTCGGTCATGTAGTTAGGAGAAGGGGACGAAGTCCTGTGTTTGTATCCCCGGGACATCTAGTATCTTTTGAGAGCTCTAAGTCCTTAGTAAAAAGATTCTGGGGTCCATATAAACAACCAAAGCCATTAATCTTGGCTCATGAGTTTGCGAAAAAGTTAAAGCATGGAGCCATATCACCAACAATCGATTTCCTTTGCAGAGGTGGTTAGTATGGGAGAGAAGGTCAGGGCACATGTATTTGTCTCAGGAATAGTTCAAGGGGTATTTTTCAGGGCTAACACTAAGAGGGTAGCAGATCGGCTTGGAATAAAAGGTTGGGTCAGGAACTTATTAGATGGCAGGGTGGAGGCTATTTTTGAAGGCGATAAAGAGGCCGTAGATAAGATCATAGAGTGGTGTAAGTCAGGGCCTCCTCTCGCGAGAGTTGACCATGTTGAAGTGCATTGGGAGCCTTACAAAGGAGAATTTGGGGAATTTAGCATCAGATATCGCTGATTTTTGTATTAGGCCTAACAAAGTTTATAATCCTCCCTGTTAAGATTGGGCAGGGCTAAGATAAGCCGAGAATTACCAAATGGTTGTGACTTAGAAAGGTTAATTGAACAAAATGATGTGGACACGGAGTCTGTAGAAAAGGTATCTCTAAGCTTTGACACCAAGGATTTAGCTCTGTACAAGATCAAAGAAGGACCCTTTTTCGACGATCTCCTTGAAACCTATCTCATTGATACAGTAGAAGCCAGAGAGATAGCTGCATATCAGCACATCGTAGGGAGCCAACTCTCATCAAAATGCCTTAACTGTGCCCGCAAGGCTATCAGACCCATCCTTAAGCTTACCTCTATTAGCAAAGAAAATACGAGCAAGATCGTTCACTTACACGTCTTAAGGGCAGCTCCAGGATATCACTTACACAGCGCTCTTGAAGAGATGGTCGGTAGAATAAGACAGACTTTCGTGAGACCTCGCTATGTTAAGGTTTCTTATAGAGATCATCTTGGCGCTGAATCAATGGCCTTGAAGGTTGATTACAAGGAGTTTAGTTCTGTTCCGCCAAAGGAGGAGATAATAGTGGTGAAGCCAGACACCGAAGCGACTGGCAGGACAGCAGAAGTTTCCCTGAAATCCCTTTTTGAAAGATGCGAGGAACTAGATTCTAGGATAAAGGAGCTGGTACTCTATGGATTCATTTCAGGTAAGGGCCTTCTAAGGATAAAGAAGGTTGCTGCTTCTTTTGAAATCGATAGGATAGTTGCATTTGCCTTAGTTGATCTCACTACTTTGGCCTATAACAACTATGACATGGTGTTATATGGAGTAGATGAAAGTTTATGGAGGGCAAAGAAGCAACTAAAGAGGCTTGGATGCATTATAGCCAAAGAAACCTTGAAATCTATGGTTCCTATGTATGTTCCAGGCTTAGATCAGCCAGGAGATTTCTCAGAAAGGCAGGAAAAACTTTGGGATGGAAAAAAGTGGACTAGTGGTAACATATTGGGTCATTTAAAGAAGACGGCCAACATTATTGAGTCTATAAAGGCAATTCCAGAGGCCCTAGAGCCTTGGCAGGAGAAGATTGCTAACAGACAACTAGAAATGCTTTATATGAAGATGAAAGAACTCTTCTCAAAAGGGGGATCATATGATACTATCAGATCGTGACATACTTTCTGCCATGGAAAGGGGTGAAATTAAGATTGTCCCATTTGATATGAGTATGTTAGGCCCCTGCTCTGTAGATTTAACACTTTCTAGTAAGTTTAGACTGTTTAAACCTGGAACCATAGTGGATCCCGAATCGCTTGAGAGCATTGATAGAGGAGCAGAATTAATAGATACAGGGGAAGAACCTTTCCTTATTTCTCCAGGACAATTTGTATTAGGATGTACTAGGGAGAAAATAGCTATTTCAAAGAGCTTAGCTGCGGTCTTAGAAGGAAGGAGCAGTATTGCTAGACTTGGAGTTATCGTACATGCTGCTGGACTAGTTAATCCAGGGTCAGGCCTTAAGAAACCAGTTCCAATGATCCTAGAAATCTTTTGTGAGAATACCTCTCCAGTTAAGCTCTATCCTGGAATGAAAATTGTTCAGATCCTGTTTCATAGGCTAACATCTCCAGCAAGCGTTGGTTATGATGAAAGAACTACCTCCCTATTTGTAGAACAAAGAGAGCCAGGGCTTTTGTACGATAAGGGTGACAATCATGGTTTTTAGAGATGAAGAGGGGAGATTTCATCATATAGGGGCAAGGATTGGTGAGGTAAATCCCTATGTACTCCTACCAGGGTCTAGGGTTAGAGTTAGACGAATAGCTGAGAAGCTTGAGTCTCCAAAAGTCATTTCAGATGGCAGATTCTTGATGATAAATGGAACATATAAGGGGAAACCTGTTACAGCCATCGATACTGGAATAGGCCCTTCTTCCGCAGCAATCGTTGTGAGAGAAGTTATTGAAGGCATAGATTTTAATAAACATGAAAATGCCGTTCTTTTAAGAGTTGGAACATCCGGAAGCTTGCAGCGATTCGTCAAACCAGGAGATTTGGTAGTTACTACCGGAGCAATAGCTGAAGAAAGAGTTTCTGAAAGAATAGTTGGTCCAAAATATCCGCTTTGTGCGGATCCAGATGTAGTTATGGCCTTAGTTAAAGCGGCGGAGCAAAATGGTTATGAATTAGGTAAAAATCTGCATGTAGGAGTTACGCACGCAAAAGAAGCCCTATATGAGATAGAGGATCCTTCTTTTTCAGCATTCCCAGCAAGAGCGCAAGAAAACCTAGAACTCTTAGAAAAACTAGGTGTTCTGTGCACAGAGATGGAATTCTCCATCATTTCTGCACTAGCAGCGAGCTATAATGCCAAATGGGTTTGTAGGGGAGAAAGAAAGAGGATATATGTTGGTGGAGTATTTCTGGTCCTATCTCCTCCTAAAGGGATGGAGGAGGGCATACAGTTCTTAAAGCCTTCTCAAGAGGGTTTGATTAAGACAGCATTAGATGCGTTATCAAGGATAGAGTTTCGCTTTCCTAGGTGATAGAATTGAAAGTATCTGATATCTATGGTATGTATGTACTAACATCAGACGGAGAGAATATAGGAGAAGTCTTGGACATTTTTGTTGATACAGACTCATGGAAGTTAACTCGGCTTATCTTAAAGCCCTCTCATAAGATAGCTAAAGAATTTGGGCTAAAAAAGAGGTTCAGAGGTGTTAAACCAGTAGAAATGAGGGTTAATATTATTAAATCCATTCAAGACGTTATAATGCTCTCTCTTTCCTCTAGAGAATTCAGAAAAATGTTGAAGAAGCAGTTCCTCGGTGAAACCAGCTAGGTCCAGCCCTCATGGAGGATAGCAGACTTGGAAGCTCTGTTATCGAGTTAACTGAGTTTACAGATGTTATCTCAAAGACTTTTTTGTCGCTTAACCAAATGCCAACAAATCCATTTGCTTTAGCAGTAATTACTCTTTCTAAGTAAACATCAACATAGGCTATCTCATCTTTTTTGACACCATGCATCTTAACTATGGAATCAAGGGCCCTTAGCTCATTTGATCTTCCTTTCAGACAAAATATAGAATCTAAAAGCCCAAATAAACCTGTTCTCTCTAATAACGAGCGTATGAGTATCTTTCCGGCATCCTCACAAGATATTGCAGTTGTTCTAAGCCCAATTAGTTTCAATTTTTTTAATGTTTCGAGCACACCTTTTGCAGGTCTAGAGAGTTGAAGCCTTTTTGCCCAGAATATCCTCTTCATCTCCTTTAGTTTTACTTCGTCAAGCTCTAATCCTCTTGATCTAAAGAATTCTTCCCACCAGACTTCCCTTTCAAAGTCATCTGATATCTGCTTTAGTTGTTCAACTATCATCAGATCCTTAAGCATGTTCTCATCATTGGGAAGCTTTACATCAGCTAACATTCTTTTGTACGCTTCTTTAATCGTGTTATCGTTCTCTAGAAGGGTGCGAAATAGGTTGAAAGCAACTATCTTAACGGTCATTGGAATTCCCTCAATATAAGATATCATCCGACCTTTTCCTGTCTACGATGTTCTCATTTACCATTAATTAAGTTATGGCCTCTATCTCCTTCAACTTATTTATGAAAACGTCTATTTCTGAAATAGTATTATAGATATAAAAACTAGCCCTAGCACTACCGCTAGATGCTCCTATTATCTCATGTAGGGGTTCGGCGCAGTGAAATCCGCTTCTTATGGCTATTCCACTTTGATCTAGTATCATAGCAATGTCGTGGGGACTCATCTCATCTAAATTGAAGGATATCACCCCGCCTCTCATTTTAGGGTCAGAAGGACCGTATATTTCGATCTTCTTCAGCTCATTCATTCTATCCAATGCATAGGAAACTAGCTGCTCCTCATATCTCCTAACTTCCTCCATTCCTAAGGATGTGAGGTAGTCAACAGCTGCCCCCAGACCAATGCCTCCCTCTATGTTGGGAGTTCCTGCTTCAAACTTCCATGGAAGAACGTTCCAGTCTATCTTACACCTCCCTGCATGAATATCGAAGTGAACTTTTCTTATCATGTCTCCACCTCCTAAGAAGGGATCCATAGACTCCAGAATTTCCCTTTTAGCATATAGAACCCCTATACCGCTTGGTCCAAGCATTTTATGGCCTGAAAAAGCCAAAAAATCGCAATCTATTTCTTTTACGCTAACTGGCATGTGAGGCACAGACTGAGCACCATCTACTAATGTTAGAGCTCCTACTTCATGAGCTAATCGGCAAATCCTCTTAACATCATTAATGGTCCCCAAAACATTTGATACATGAGCCATAGCAACTAATTTCGTTTTCTCAGATAGTTTTCCTTCAAAATCAGAATAATCCAAGGTTCCTTCTTTCGTAATCCCTACGTACTTTATCCGAACCTTCTTCAGCCCTGAAAGTACTTCCCAAGGAACTATGTTGCTGTGATGTTCCATTAGCGTTATCAAGATCTCATCTCCAGGCTTTAACTGGCGTAAGGCCCACGAGTATGCAACTAAATTAATGGCTTCTGTCGTATTTCTAACAAATATTACCTCTTCTGGGCTAGATGCTGATATGAACCTAGCTACCTTGGTATGAGCCTCCTCATAAGCTTCTGAAGCTTCCTGGCTCAATGTATGAACTCCTCTGTGGATATTCGCGTAATGATTTTCGTAAAACTCAGTAATTGCCTCTATCACCTGCTTTGGTTTCTGGCTGCTTGCAGCATTGTCAAAATATATTAGAGGGTGTCCATTTACCTTCCTTTTCAGAATAGGAAAGTCTTCTCTTATCTTTAAAGGATCAATAGGCATGAAACATCGCTTATTGAATAATCTAAGTAATAAAAAATAAAAAACGTTATAAGAAGAATCATTTTCTGAGGAGGATAAAATGAAAAAGACGTTAAAAGCATGGTTTTCCTTGGCAAGGGTTAACTTCCTGCCACTGTCCCTAATTTTAGTGTTTTTGGGTACAGCGATGGCATATTATGATGGTTTCCTCAGCATTCCTCGCGCTATCCTAGCGCTAGTTGGTTTAGTATTCCTACACATGAGCGTAAACGTGCTAAATGAGTATTATGATTATAAAAGTGGACTCGACTTCAAGACGATAAAAACTCCATTTAGCGGAGGAAGTGGGACTTTACCAGCTGGTCTTTTGGATCCGGAGAAGGCATATCTTTTCGGAATCATATGCTTTTCGTTAGGCGCGGCTATAGGATTGATCTTCTTGATGATCACTAAACTGCTTTTGGTCCCTATAATTGTGTTAGGGGCCATCTTCATCCTCTTCTACACGACGCATCTAGCGAAGTGGTTACTCGGAGAGTTGTCTGCTGGAATGGGCTTGGGCTTATTGCCCGTAATTGGTTCATATGTAGTTCAGACGGAGTTTTACTCTTTGAAAGCATTTATTGCTGCTGTCCCGTCCGGAATTCTAGTTTTTAATCTGTTGTTCCTCAATGAATTTCCCGATCTAGAAGCAGATAGAGAAGTAGGTAGGAAAAACTTGGTGATTTTACTAGGAAGGAGAAAGGCCAGGTGGATCTACTCCATCCTCACAATTTTTGTTTATTTTTGGATTGTTTGTTCAAGCTCTGTTGGTTTAATGCCATTAACATCCTTACTAGGCCTGTTAACAATCCCAATTGGAGCTAAGTCAATTAAACTCACAATTGAGAACTATAATGAAAGAGATAAGCTAATTCCTGCCCTTGGGGCAAATGTTACAATTGTCTTAGTTACTCAAATTCTGCTGGGCATAGGATATTTACTCGGGGCTTTGCTTTGAAAAGTAGGAAAGTGAATTAAAGAAGCATTTGAAGTAAGAACAAGAGTTTTCGAATGCTAAGTTTTAAGCTCATTATCCAGCAGAGTGTTCAGATTTCTAGAGAATTTCATGAGCGCTTCTACACCTTTGATCTCATAAGACTGCACTGGAACCACTATTACTTCCATGCTGGAACCATATGTTTCCTTCAACATATTAACGTATTTCTCGTGTATTTTCACCTTCTTCATCCATAGATCACAGTTACATAAATCTCTAACTGCTACTTGGTTTATTATTAAAGCAGGAACCCTCACGTTGAATTCTCTTAACTCATTGACTATCCTTCGTGTCTGAGAGAAACCAAGCCATTCAGGTATGGTCACGATGTAAACTGAGAACTGAGGCGAAGATATTAGATCCAAAACATCTTCTGCTAACTTTCTCCATTCTCCAATTATTTTCAGCGGATCTCTTCCTCCTGCCCTTCTTATTTTATCTAATGTCGATTTAAGAGACAAGTACAGTTTAGAAGCGTCTCCCAAATGTTTGTAAAATTTTTCTTCTATCTTCAGAAGTCTAAGAGAACCTCCAGCTGGAGCAGCATCCCAAATGATGTAGTCATAGGTACTGGACGCATAAAGATCCAAGATGTATGCTAATATGAACTCATCCGCTATCCCTGGCGCTCCAGAAATGTAATCTAATATTCCTCTATCTACTGGAAAGAAAGAAGAAACTACTTTGTATACCTCGTCTCCAAACCTGTTTTTCCACATATTTAATACAGTTTCCTCGTTTAGCTCGATTGCTTCTAATCCGTGTGCTATTTTTTTCGTTCTTGCACCTATTTTCTCATCAAATATATCCGAAAGAGATGGTGTCGGATCGCTTGTTAGTATCAGAACCCTGTATCCCTTTGAGGCAAGGTAAACAGAGGCAGATGCTGCACATGTTGTCTTTCCAACGCCCCCTTTCCCCCAGAAAGAAAGTATTTTTGTCTTTCCTTCGCTAATTTTAATCACCGCCCTTAGGTCAACTTTCAACAATATATTTAGATTTGTACCTCTCCTGCAACTCCCATAAAGGGCTTAAAGTATAAATACCTAAAGCTTGGACAGAGGCAGGGTTAAGTTGCACGAGTGGTCATTAGCTGAGGCAGTCATCAACTCTCTTATCAGACTAGCTGAAGAAAAGAGCATCACCGCTTTCGACGAGGTTGAAATTACTTATGGTGAGATAATGGAGTTAGAAGTCCTAGTATTTAGGACAGCCTTTGAAGAACTTAGCAAGGGAACCCCTTTAGAGGGAACAAGGTTAATTCTGAAGGAAGAGAAGGCAATGTTCAAATGCAATGCTTGTGGAGCAGAATGGGATTTAGAAACTGTTGAAAAGATACTTGCAGAAGAATTTAGTGTGATCGAAGAGCCATTAGGCACAAGGGAAAGTCCGCTCCATTTCTTGCCTCACTTAGCCCCAGCTTTACTTAAATGTCCATCATGTGGGAGCAGGGACTTTGACTTAGCATCAGGTAAGGGTCTGTATATCTCCAGGGTGGTGACAAGAACTTGAATAAACTGCTAGATATATTCCTAGAGGAAGCAAAAAGAAGACTTTCTCGAGCCAGAAATATTGTAGCAGTGACGGCTGGAAAAGGAGGTGTCGGAAAGAGCCTTGTCTCCCTCTGTTTAGCTTTAACACTAGCAGAGAGAGGAAATAGTGTGGGTCTATTAGACCTAGATATTCATGGATCTTCCATCCCACTCATGTTAGGCCTTAAGGAAGAGGTAAGAGCAGATAAGAAAGGTTTCAGGCCTGTTAGGAAGTATGGTATCAACATAATGTCTATCGGCCTTCTTACAAGAGATAGCCCAGTCCTAGTTAAAGGAGAGGACAAAATGGATCTGATAACTAGTCTAGCAGCTCTAACGAACTGGGATAATCTCGACTATTTGGTCATAGATTTACCTCCTGGCACGGGTGATGAAACATTGTGGACGATTAGAGTGATTAAGAGCTTGGAGTCTGCTGGAGCTTTGATTGTCACTACCCCATCAATACTATCCTATTCGGTTGTTAGGAAGAGCCTTAAGTTGTTGATCGATGAAGGAATTCGGATTTTGGGGTTGGTAGAAAACATGTCATTTTTCAAGTGTGGGGAGGAGGAGATAAGGCCTTTCGGGTATGGTACTGGAGAGAATTTAGCTAGAGAATTTAAGATACGTTTGCTTGCTCGTCTTCCCATAGAACCTATGGTAGAGAAGGCTATAGCTGATGGTTATCCACCACATCTTGTTTCAAAGGAGTTAAGAGATGCCTTCTTTGGATTGGCTGAGGCTATTGTAAGGTTTATGGAAAGCACATGATGTGCCTAATTCTGTTAAAGGAGTTAGGAGAATATGAGGGAGTTCACTTATACTAACTTTGAGAGCTGCTGCAAATTAAATAATGGTAAAATATTTAACTAATCGCTTGTTTACCCGCTGGAACAGAGTTGTCTGCCAAAGAAATCAACGTTATATGGTTACAAGGTCAAGGATGTACTGGTTGTACTGTTTCTCTTACTGGAGCAACGCACCCAAGTCTCGCCGATCTGTTGACCGGTTACATCCCTCAAGCAGCAAACATAAACTTGGCTTTTCACCAGACTATCATGCTTCCTCATGGCGAGAAGGCTATCGATGTATTAAGATCAGCTGCAAAAGGAGAGCTAGATCCATTTGTCTTAGTTCTTGAAGGAGCAATTCCAAACGAAGAGCTAGCAAAGAAGATGGACGGATTTTGGTGTTTAGTTGGAGAGGATGAAGGAAAGCCCATGACGATTAACGATTGGATACTAAAGCTTTCACCTTTAGCCGCAGCAGCAGTTGCGGTGGGAACATGTGCTTGCTATGGTGGGATACCTCACGGAACTCCTAACCCTACTGGAGCAAGAGGACTTCTCGACTTTTTGGGAAGGGATTGGAGGAGCAAACTGAACCTTCCAGTGATTTGCGTGCCAGGCTGCCCAGCTCAAGGGGAGCATGTTGCCGAAACCTTAACTCACTTGGTATTAACTGCTAGAGGACTATTGCCGATTCCTGAGCTCGATGAATATAACAGACCTAAGTTCATATTCGAAAAGACTGCTCATGAAAATTGCCCAAGGGCTGGAACTTTTGCGGAGGGAAAGTTCTCTGAAAGATTCGGAGAGCCTTACTGCATGGGCTTGCTTGGTTGTAAAGGACCAATAGCACATTGCGATGTTCCAAGGAGAGGGTTCGTTGAGGGGCTTGGCGGCTGTCCAACAATTGGCTCGATTTGTATTGGCTGCACCGAGCCTGAATTTCCAGATCCTCCGTTTTCACCGTTCTTTAAGAAGGCTCCACCTGGAATATTTGCTGTGGAGGCAGTTAAGGACATAAAGGGTAAGATATATGTGGTTCTTCATAGGTTAAAACCGAGGGTGATATGATTATGGCTAAGGAAATCTATATCGAGCCCTTTACGAGGATTGAAGGGCATTTAGCGATACATGCGGTTGGAGATCTAACTAAAAAGAAGTATGTTGATGCTCACAGTTATGCAGTTATGTTCAGAGGATTTGAGATAATATTGAAAAACAGGGAGCCTGCAGACGCCATATGGATAACGCAGAGAATATGCGGAGTTTGCCCAACTCCTCATGGCTTGGCTTCAGTTCAATGTATAGATATGACCTACAACGTGTCGCCGCCTCCCTTTGGAGTAGCCATTAGGGACTTCATTCACATATCTGAGCAACTATATGACGCATTGCTGGGCTGTGGAATATTAGAAGGGCCTGATTATAGTGAACCTGTTGTTAAGAAGTTGAATCCAGATTGGTGGGATAAAGCTAAGGATACAAGGGCTGAGAACAGAGATCTCCACGGTTATGGGACAATTGCAGACATAATGAGTGCTCTGACCCCTCTAAAAGGAACCCTGTGGCTTAGATGCTTGCAAATGTCGAAGATGGGTAGAAAAATGGCGGCACTATTTGGGGGCAAACATCCTCACGTAAACTCGTTTGTTCCCGGAGGAGTAGCAAAGACAGTAACCCCCTCAGATCTTGAAATGTTCTCAGCCATATTATCTCAACACATTGCGTTTACAAAGGAATTTGTCAGTGCATTCGATGATCTACTAAACTTCGTGTTGGAGATGGGTTATGAGGAAGCTGGAAAGAGGGATGCAAATCTGATAAGCTATGGCTCTTACGATGATCCATATGCGTATACTGGAAAGTACGAGGATCTCTCAAAGTGGGGAGATAAGAGAAGGGTATCTCCGGGCGTAGTCATTAATGGTGATCTAATAACAACTGATTTAACTGAGATAAACTTAGGTGTTAGGGAATTCGTAGCCCACTCATATTACGAAGAGTGGGAACACACGCGTGCGCACCCATTAATAAGCGATCTCTCCGTTTGGCATCCATGGAACAAGGAGACAAAACCAGCACCTGGTAAGCCAAGGAATTGGAGTGGAAGGTACTCTTGGGGGACTTCACCAAGGTGGGAAGATTGGAAGAAGAGGGTTGATGGTAAGACCCATGTCCTTGAAGCAGGCCCCATATCAAGAATGTGGACCACCGCAAAGGCTCAAAAGGTAGACGAATCGACCGGAAATAGCGTCAAGTTTACGTTACCAAAAGCCACAGTGGCTGGATTTAGGGTCTCGGATGAGTTAACGTTTGAATGGAAGATCCCAAAGGCTGTTAATGCGGTTGAGAGAATAAGAGCTAGGGCTTATTATCACGCATATTCCGCATATGTGGCATACAAATTACTTCTCACAGCCTTTGAGATGGTTAAAAAGGGTGAAACAGAGATATGGAATGAGTACAAGAGACCCAAAGAGGGGATTGGTGTAGGCCTTACAGAGGCCATGAGGGGAGCACTAGGGCACTGGTGCATAATGAAGAATGGAAAGATATACAGGTATCAGGTGATCACACCATCAACTTGGAATGAATCTCCAAGAGACATTGACGGAAAGCCAGGCCCATATGAGGATGCAATAATTAACACACCAATAACGGAGCAGGGCGAAGAACTTGATGGAATAGACGTAGTTAGGGTGATTAGAAGCTTTGATCCATGTCTTGCATGCTCTGTCCACGTATACAATGGAAGAAAGAAGGAATCTAGTAAGGAGATATGCCCTTACATTAACCTTTAATTCCCTTTTATTTTTTCAAGAATGATCTCAATCGCCACATCTATTGCTCTCTTAACTTCTTCTGATAACTTTAGTCCAAAGGATAAGTCTTTAGGTTTACAACCAACTATTATCGTTTTTTTCGGTAGTATATTAAGTGAATTTGCCAGATCGATTATTTTCTCAAGATCCATCTCATGTAAGCTTAAGTTTATCGATCTAATGATCTCTTTCTCGTTAATTCTTCTTGGTTTTACCTCTATAGCTTTCACTTCTCCAATCTTACCATCGAAATCCATGGCATCGACAAATATTACCTCATCAAATTCCTGAAGATCAAAGATCAAATCTAATCCGCTTGTTCCATAGTCCTTTACAACAACGTAATTTGGCAAATCCATGTTTTCTAACCTATTGATTACTCTTGGTCCAAAACCATCGTCACTTCTCAGCAAGTCACCTATCCCTGCGATAAGTATCTTCTTATCTCTCAAATCATTGAATGCAGTTTATTTGATAGTTATAAATAGCGCGAGACGAATGGCGTCAAGTTTCATGCATCAAGATAAATCATGCTTATTGGATATGACGTTTCGTCCATGGGTTGGAGATTTGCTTACACATCCATCGCCCATAGGCAAAAGAAGCATCGACTTTTCTGGTGTAGTTCAGGTAAGATATGTCCCTTTCTTCGCACTCCATACTATAACATTAAAATAGGCTCTCAGTACTTAGGAAAGTGGTTGAAAGAGGATTGTGTCTAGGAATACCAGCAAGGGTAATAGAGGTCAAAGGGGACATCGGAATAGTTGAATTTGGAGGCATCAAAAAGGAAGTTGATGCCTCCCTACTTGACGTAAAGCCGGGAGATTACGTCATAATCCATGCTGGAGCTATAATTTCGAGACTAAGTCCTGAAGAAGCTAAAGAAACGTTAGAATTGTGGAAGGAGCTTATAAGAAAACTAGAGGAATCTTAGCATATCCTTGGTACAATCTCTCCTGTTGGTCTTTCTAGAAGACGCAATCCTCCAGCGACTGTTTTCAGAAGCACAAACCCAGGTCTTCCCTTTTTAGCTTCACCTATTATGGCTGCTTCCTTAGCCCCTACTTCCCTTAAGGCATCTACAACACTGTCAGCCCTATCAGGATCTACAGCCATCACAACCATTCCTTCATTAGCTAAAGAATAAGGATCTACGCCTAACATCTCACAATAGCTTAAGACTTCCTGCTTAATGGGTATCTTTTCCTCCTCAACTAATATCGTTAGCTGGCTGGCTGTGGCAAAATCGTTTAATGCCATGGCAAGCCCTCCTCTAGTAGGATCTTTTGCAGCTCTGACCCTTCCGGCTTCTAGGGCCCTCCTGACGAATTTTGTTATAGGAGCCACATCGCTCTTTAAGCCTCCCACAACACTTATTCCCTCTTGTGCTGCTAATATGGTAGCTCCATGATCTCCAACCGTGCCAGAGACTATTATTTTGTCTCCTGGACGTATTTGATCTGCTTTAAGAAGATTTCTTCTCTCAACAACCCCAATTGAGACCGTACTTATAACAACACCATCTAGCTCCCCTTTTGGAACCACTTTAAAATCTCCCCCTATGAGAGCGACTTTTTCCTCTTTGAGAATTACTTCCATTGATTCCAATATTGTTTGAAGTTTTTCTATCTCAAAGCCCTCTTCTACAACTATTGCATCAAGAATCGCAAGAGGAATCGCGCCCATGACCGCTATGTCATTTATAGAACCGCATACTGCCAAGCTTCCAATATTTCCTCCAGGGAAGAAGAGGGGCTTTACAGTGTAGCTGTCTATTGAGATAACTACATCCCTTTCTCCTAGCGGTATGGTTGAGCCATCCTCCATGTCAGGAAGTCCAAGTCCATCCATAACTCTAGTTAATGAGAAAACGGGAGCTATCCTCTTCTCTATAAACTCAAGCATTTCCTTTCCTCCAGAGCCATGAGCTAGCGTTATTCTCAATCTAGATCATTTTTTCTATATGCTCAATTAATAAATAGTCGGAGAAACCTAGGGGATTGATGTCTGGTCCACTACGGCTAATAGAAAGAAAGTACAGGGGGATGAAGGGAGTAGGGAAAAGGGCAGTAAAAGTCATTGCAAAGCTCGCAGACGAACTTCTGGAACGCTACGAGAAGATAAAGATAATGCATGTGTGTGGAACTCACGAGGATACTGTTACAAGGTTTGGCTTGAGAAACCTCATGCCTGAGGGTCTTCAGCTAGTGGCTGGACCAGGATGTCCTGTTTGTGTGACTCCAGCCTCTGTAATCGACTCAGCGATTGAGCTGGCAAAAGAAGGAGTAAGAATCTACACATATGGAGACCTTTATAGGGTCCCTGGAAATAAAGAGAGCCTTTCTTTAGCTAAAAGCTCATATGGTTGTGATGTAAGGATCGTCTACGGGTTTAAGGATGCAATAAAGTCATTCGATGGTGAAAAATCCGTGTTCTTAGGGGTTGGATTTGAGACAACAGCTCCAACTACAGCGACTATGATAGTAAGAGGGAAAGTCCCAAAGGGCATGTCTTTGCTTTCAGCTTACAGGCTTACTGCTCCTGGGCTAGATCACGCAATGTTCTTACATGAGGAGAGAGGAATTCCATTAAAGGGGGTAATTGCTCCTGGACATGTTTCCTCAATCATTGGCGCAAAGGCTTGGAATTATTTAGCTCAGCATTATGGCCTTCCAGTGGTCGTAGCAGGCTTTGAACCATTAGACTACATTCTTGCGGTCCTTGAAATATTGAGGCAGATAAAAGAAGGGAAGGCAAGGTTAGTAAATGAGTATAGAAGGGTAGTAACGTGGGATGGGAATGTAAAGGCTTGGAATTATGTAATGAAAGCCTTCTCGGTAGTCGACGCATATTGGAGGGGCATTGGTGTACTCAAGAAGAGTGGCCTTGACCTTAAGAGGGAATTCTCACCTTATGATGCGGTAAAGGAATACTCCTTAAACTTGAGAAATGAGGGTAAGGACTTACCTCCGGGTTGTAAGTGTGCTGAGATAACCTTAGGACTAGCTATTCCAACTGATTGCCCGCATTTTAATAAGGGTTGTACAACATCGCATCCTCTAGGTCCCTGTATGGTAAGCAGAGAGGGAACTTGCAATGTTTGGACTAGGCACGGGGGCTATAAATTGATAAGAGAGTTGTTGGAGGAGATAGGCTTTGAAAAAAGCCAAAATGACAGTTAAAGCCCTAAACATCTACATTTCAGGAATTGTACAAGGCGTGGGCTTCAGACCATTTATTCACAGGATAGCCAGAAGGTCAGGTGTAAGGGGAACTGTTAGGAACATGGGAGGAAGCGAAGTTGAAATCCATGTTGAAGGAACTAATGAGGAAATAAGTTCTTTTCTCCAACTTCTTAGGAAAGAAAAGCCCCCTCCAGCAATAATCGAGGAGATAAGAGTAGAAAAAAGCTCATTTCTAGGATTAAATGGTTTCTCAATACTCAAGAGCGGCAAATCTCGGATTAGGCCATCAATGATACCTCCAGACATAGGGATTTGTGATCATTGTCTAAATGAGATAAAGGATCCTAGAGATAGGAGGTTCCGGTACGCATTTAACAGCTGTGCTTGGTGCGGACCTAGATTTTCAATGATGGAAAGAATCCCCTACGATAGGGAAAACACTGCAATGAAGGACTTTCCGCTTTGTGAGGATTGCAGATCCGAATATTATGACGAAGACAATGTTAGAAGATTTGATGCCCAAGGGATATGTTGTCCTTCGTGCGGACCTAAATTATGGTTAACTGATAGCTCCGGAGAGATCCTTAATTCCTCAGATCCTATAATAGAAGCAGCTAAACTCTTATCAGAAGGCAAAATTCTAGCAATAAAGGGGATAGGAGGTTTTCATATAGCTTCTCTAGCTACTGACGACTCTGTTGTCCTTGAGCTTAGAAGAAGGAAGAAAAGGCCTCAGAAACCCTTCGCTTTGATGGCTTTAGATATTAAAACAGTCAGAAAGATAGCTTATTTAAGTGAAAAAGCGGAGAATTTACTAAAAAGTCCACAAAAGCCGATTATTCTCCTTGATGAAAGAGAGGATAGCCCTGTCTCGAGATATGTTGCGCCTGGTTTAGATAAGCAGGGTTTAATGCTTCCTTATACCGGTTTGCATTACCTCCTCCTTGAAGAAGTTGAAGATGGCTTTCTGATAATGACAAGCGGAAATCCTCCAAGAAAACCAATGTGCCTAGATGAATCCTGTGCACTAAGAGAGTTGAAGGATATAGTAGATTATTACCTAATGCATAACAGGAGGATCATTAACAGGGTAGATGACAGCGTCTTAAGGTTTACAGATGGAAATTTGGTGTTTCTGAGGAGATCTCGAGGATATGCTCCCTCATGGATAAGGCTTCCATTTTGCTTAAGACGCCCTGTTATTGCTTTTGGAGCTGAGCTTCAAAATGCAGGAGCTGTAGCTTTCGAAGATAAAGTGATTTTGACCCAGTATATAGGAGATACGGATGAATTCGAGGATTTGGAGGAGCTGGAGAAAAGTCTGAACTTCTTCTTGAAGACCTACGGTATTGATGTCAGGGAATCCGTATTAGTGGCTGATTTACATCCATCTTACTCGAGCGCAAAGCTAGCCGAGGCCTGGTCTAAGGAGATAGGAGTCCCCCTGATCAAAGTTCAGCATCATCATGCTCATGCAGCCTCTGTTATGGCTGACTGGGGAGTTAAGATGGAAGAAAGAGTTGTCTCCATCCTGATGGATGGAGTTGGTTATGGCCTTGACGGGTCTATATGGGGGGGAGAAGTTTTCTTAACTAATTATGGTGAGTTCGAGAGGGTTGGAAGGCTTAAATATCTGCCGATGCCGGGAGGGGATTTGGCAACAAAGTTCCCTGTTAGGATGTTGATAGGAGCCCTCTCCGTCTTTGCTGGAGAGGAAGAGATAGAAAGAGTCATTGTCAGAAGAGGGCTTGCTCGAGGATTGAGAAGAGGAAGAATTGAGTTGGAAATAGCCATCAAGCAGGCAAAAGAAGGGAAATGCATTAAATCATCAAGCGTAGGCAGGTTTCTGGACGCTATTTCCGCTCTCTTAGGAGTATGCTTGGAAAGAACATATGAAGGAGAACCTGCAATTAAATTAGAAGCTCTTGCAAAAGGAGGGAGAGTAAGAGATGTAGAAAGCATCTTAACCACGGAGGGAGATCTCTCAGTTGTTGATACCGCCAGATTACTACAATGGGTCCTAGAGCACATAGATCTTCCGCTAAATGATCTCTCCGCTACAGTGCAATACGTTTTAGGGAGGTCGTTGGGAGATATCGCGGCCCTGTACAGCTCGAAGGCGACGTTAAACGAGGTATTCGTTGGAGGTGGAGCAGCCGTAAACAGCTATCTCTTTAGGGGCATAAAGGATGCTCTCTCAGAGGCAGATATCCAAGTTAGGCTTCCAAAGAGAATTCCAGCTGGCGATGGAGGAATTGCCCTAGGTCAGACGGTAATTGCAATGGCTAACGATAAATCTTAGGAATTAAAGTCGGATTTGCTTGTTTAAAATAGGTAGCGTTATCCTTTAAATGGAACCTAAAATAAGCTCTATGAAGTCTTCAGAAACCCAAAGACCCTTGGAAGGTCGAGAAAGGAAAATGTATGATCTACTTATCGTAGGGTGCGGTCCAGCCGGAGCCTCATTAGCTTCGCTTGCTGCCAAAGAAGGGTTTAAAGTTCTCGTTGTTGATAGAAAAAAAGGTATTGAAGAACCTACCATCTGCGGCGAATTCCTTCCAGACTTCTCACTGATTAGGAAAGCATTCCCAGAAGAATTCTATTCTGCAACTGAGTTCATGAGAAAGAGCTTTTATAGCGATGAATTAACCCTTCATGAGACGGATCAAGTAATAGTTGATCTTAGTGGAAGGGAAAAAATGCTAGATCTAAAGGGAAAGGTGATATCAAGAAAAAAAGCCATTTCTAGACTAATTAAAATTGCCAAAGGCAATGGAGCAGAATTGTATCTGTCAACTAGCTATATTGGAAGTAAAGTTTCTGATAGTAAAGTCGTCTCTTTACTTAGAGGGAAGAAAGAGTTTTTGGAGTGGTCTCGCATTATAATAGGTGCTGATGGATTTCCATCGAGAGTTTCTAGATCTATGGGTCTTAATAACAAGGTAAAAGGGGATGATCTTGCATATGTAACCGTTCAGTTAGCTAAGGGAGACTATCCTGATAATTCGGTCTACATGGGGTTCTACAACGAGTTCTCCCCAGGAGGATACGCTTGGGTAATTCCAAGAGGAAGGGACCTCCTAAGTGTAGGTGTAGGAGTTAGGGATAGCTATGGAGTCAATATAAGGAGCTGTCATGACCAATTTATGAGAAAGAGGGGTTTAGAAGGCCTAGGTCAGATTTATGGGAAGGCCCTGCCTGTAGGCGGGATATTTAAGAACTTAGCTAACAGCTTTTCCTTATTAATAGGTGATGCTGCTGGTTTAGTGATGCCAGTGAATGGTGGAGGAATACCAACAGCAGCTGTCTCCTCTTTTATAGCTTTTATAGCTCTAAAAAAGTGGTTTGAAGATCCTAGAGAAGCTAGTTCCTTGTTTAAGAGTTCAATGATTAAGTGCTTTGAGAGGACCTTTAACGTTGCATTGAGGGCTAGAAAGATAGTAGATCTTCTTATGAAATATAAGCTCCTCTCACTTCTATGGATAGTTCCATCAAAGATGATAAGAGGGGTTATTGCATTAGATAAATCCTCGTTTAGTTATAAGCTCCTTGATTTTCCCTCAAAGGTGCCTATATGAAGATAATTATATATGGAGCAGGTCCAGCAGGGCTAAACTGTGCGTATTGGGCATCTAAAGAAGGCCATTCTGTAAGAGTTTATGAAAAGAGAAAGGAATTGGGTATAAAGCCTTGTGGAGAGGCCATTCCTGAAGAAGCTTTACTTTTTACTCCCTTAAAAAAGGGAGATTTCATATGTAACGAGATCAAAAGATGTTTGTTCTACTTAGGATGGAGCTTTGTGAGAGAGGTCCGTGGATTTTTATCTGGGTACATCATCGACAAAAGATCATTTCTAAGAGAACTCATGGAGGAAGCAGAAGCGGAAGGAGCGAAAGTAGTATTAGGAAAAGTCCCAAGTCCAGAAGACTTCGACCTGATAGTTGATGCTACGGGAAACCCTGGTAGCATTGCAAGGTCTTTCTTTGATTATTCTGGATACAGATCTGCGCCCGCCTTACAATGTTACTGCGCTTGTGCTGAGGCGTTGCCAGAGGATGCGATAAATTTGTTCATCTTACCCTACGGGTACGCTTGGATCTTTCCTAGAAGGGATTTGTATAATGTTGGAGTCGGTGGCTTTGCTGGAATAGAAACTCTAAGTAAAGATCTTGGGGTTCTTCTTAAAAGATTCAATTTGAAAGTTATCAGAGGGATAAGGAGAGGGATTTTCTCTACAGGAGGTCCTCTTCGAAAAATTCAAAGCAAGAATGTTGTTGTGGCTGGCGAGGCCGCTGGTATGGTAATGCCGTTCACCGGGGAAGGTATCAGATATGCGCTCTACTCGGGCTCAATATGTTATAAACCGAATTATCAGAAGCTCTGGAACAAGAGATATGGAGATAGATTGAAAAGAGGGAGAAGATGGCTTAAGAAGATCTTATCTTTACCAAAAGACATAAGAATGAGGATAATAAAGGAAGCTCCTGTGAGTCTTCTTCTTTCATTGTTTCAAGGGGAAAAGCCAAAAGCTGATGGTCTTCTCTTCCTGTTCAATGTTTTCGTAAGTTCATCGATGAGAAACAAGGTAGTAAGATGCTAAAGTTATTTCATCCTCCTACAACGCTTCTGTAAAGCATTTTACCAACTTGCTTATCCTTTGCTCCGAACATGAGTGAATTCCGTGCAGGTAATCTTCTCAATGGCCCAAATACGAGATGAGTTCAGTTTGTAAGTAGAGGAAAACTTATGAATTAGACTATAGAATATCGGTAAGCCATGATTGCATTAAAACGAGAACTAAAACCATACATAGAAAAGGCCGAAGTGGCCCTTGCAGAAGTTTTATCGGCATATTCGGACTCCATTTTTTACACGCCACTCATGGAAGCCTTAAAAGGGGGTAAAAGGATAAGACCAATTATTCTTCTACTTGTTAACGAGGTAAGCGGAGGGAAAGGGAATCCAAAGCCGGCAGCAGCAGCAATAGAACTAATGCATAACCTCTCGCTAATACACGATGACCTAATAGATAAGGACGTACTTAGAAGAGGAAAACCTTCATTCCAGAGGAGATTTGGAGAGGAAATGGCTATGTTGATGGCTGATTACGTTATGTCCGTTGCAGTAGACGTTTGTTCAAGATATGCAGATAAAAGAGTACTTTTAACGCTCTCCTGGACGGCTATTAAGATGAGCGAAGGAGAAATGGAGGAATTTTTGGTGAGAAAACGGGGAAAGTTGATAGACATCAATTCATATATGGACATACTTTACAAGAAGACAGCAGCCATTTTTGAGGCTGCTGCTAGAATGGGTGCAATAATAGCTGGCGCACCTGAGAGGTTAGTGGAGGAAATAAGTAAATATGGCAAGCACATAGGGCTTGCTTATCAGGTTAAGGATGATTTAATGGATTGGGGTAAGCCTGGAGAGATCTCCTCTCTAGTTGAGGGGGAGAATCCAAGGGCCATATTAAATTCATTAGTTCATCGGTTAACAAACAGCGCAATTGAATCGCTGAAACCGTTCCCAGAAAGCAAAGCAAAGGAATTACTCCGAAAAATAGCTCAATATATTTCAAATAGAAAGAATTAAGCTCTTACTACATGATTTTAGACTCTTTAGGAGCTTGCCGGAGGTTTAAATTGAGAGATTCTTCAATCTCATTTGAACATTACCAAATGTAGTGAAGAAGTTAAGCAATGTTTGGAAGCATCATTAATTTTATTGAAAAATGTTCTACCATACCGCCGAATAATGCCTCGAGATCTCTTACTTAACTATTGTTTTTGAAAATAATATCAGAACAGTAAAGATTATTCATATCTTAGATATCAGATGTAGATCCCATGTGATGTGTCAGAAGGGAATGTAGGGATGCCTTCATGCGATATAGCATTAATTCATGCTCCAAGTGTGTACGACTTCAGGGAAAAGGTTGTCTTTCCTGGACCGGTAAGCGAAGTCGTTCCATCTCTATACGTATTTGACATGTACCCGATAGGTTTCCTAACACTTGCTTCCTCCCTTGAGGAAAGAGGATTTAATGTTGTTATCTATAATCTCGCCTCTAAAATGCTGATAGATAAAAATTTCAGTGTACCCAATTTTCTTGAGCGATTAAACGCAAGAATTTACGGTATTGATCTACACTGGCTGGTTCACGCACATGGAGCCATAGAAATTGCTAAGATGATAAAGCGATTTCATCCCAACTCCCCCATAGTACTCGGGGGCGTATCCTCCTCTTATTTTTGGGCTGAGATAATGAAGAGCTATCCTTTCATAGACTTCATTTTGAGAGGAGATTCTACAGAAGATCCGTTTGTTCTTCTGGCTGAAAAGGTGCTAAAAGGGAACAGAGACTTCTCTAACGTTCCAAATTTGATTTGGAGAGAGAATGGTAGGATTCGTGAGAATGCTCTTACCTATGTCCCTGAGTCCCTTGATTATGTTAGTCCTAGTTATGATTTCATGGTCAGACAGATATTAAGAACGAAAGATTTAGCTATATCGGCCCCTTTTGCCTCATTTCTGAAAAACCCAATAACAGCAGTACTTACAGCAAAAGGCTGTGTTTTTAATTGCGCTGGTTGCGGAGGATCAAAGAGCTTCTACTCTAACTTCTTGAATAGATGTTCTCTAGCTTTGAAAAGCCCTGAACGGATTGGGCAGGAAGTGAAATCAATAGCTGAGAAGTTAAAGGCCCCAATATTTATTTTAGGCGATGTTAGACTTGGCGGAAGGGAGAGAGCTGATAGGATAATTAAGGAACTCAAAGCCATCGACGTTGGGAATGATTTAATGTTCGAATTCTTCTTCCCGGTTAATAGATCGCTTCTGCTTCAACTATCTAGGCTAGGAGATAACGTTTACATACAGATTTCTCCTGAAACTCACGTCGAAAGGATTCGATATAATTATGGGAGACTATATAGGAACAAAACGCTGGAAAAGATGATAGATAACTCAATAAAGGTTGGTATAAAAAGAATAGACCTTTACTTTATGACAGGCTTACCTCTTCAAACAATAGAGGATGCAGTAGGTATAGCTAGGTACTTTGAGTACTTACTGAATAGAAGCAATGTGCCAGGTAAACTAGAGGCATTTACGGCGCCCTTGGCGCCATTTATTGATCCAGGAAGCCTTGCTTTTGAGAATCCAGAAAAATTCGGGTACAATATCATCTACAGAACTTTTTCTGAACATAGAAAGGCATTGTTAGAGCTTCACTGGAAATATACCCTTAACTACAGTACGAATTGGATGGATAGAGGGGAAATCGTTGAGGCTAGCTTAAGCGCTGCTGAAAGATTAGCAGAAATAAAAGAAAAGTACGGAATCATTGATGAAGAAACGCTCACTGCAGTAAGGGAAAGAACATCATTCAGCAGAGAATGTCTGTCTCTGATCGAGAAAACTGTGAGGAGCGAGGAAGATAAGCATCATGTGCTCAATTCTCTAAAGGCTAAGATAATTGATTTGATGGAGGAAAAGGAATTTCTCCTTAAAAAAGAGCTATATCCTAGAATTGGCCTACTAAGTTCATTAAGACCTTTGGGAATAATTAAGGCAATCGTAAGAACCCTGTTTTAATCTTTAATGGATACTAATGTCTGTTAAGTTTATTGCACAAAGTACAATAGATAAGACTTGTCAATTGAGCCTCTTTAGGTGTTTTTCATTGAGTATTTAATTCTTGAAAAGGATGGATTTCCTATAATAAAGCCGATCTTTTGCGAGATCTTACTATCCCACATAACGCTATTTAGGGAATGTTAAAATTTTTAATAAATCTCATCGACTCTTTAGGGGAGACGGTCAATGCCTTACAATCAAGGAATGAGCATTTTGCTTACGTTCTCAGCAGCTCTAGCAATTGGAGTTGGTATAGGCATGTTGGGATTTATTCTTGGAAGATTGCTGGCACCATCACGCAGTTTAGAGAGAAAGCGGCTAAGATATGAGTGTGGAAATCCTCCTAGGGGAAGGGCAAGAGGTCTTTTCATGATGCAATATTATCCTTACTTAATTGTTTTCCTGACCGTCGAACCAGTTATGATTTACTCGTTTCTGCTTCTGATGGAGGCTCATAACAGCCCATATAGAGTTTTGTTCTTATTTCTAGCGATTCTCGGTATTATAAGCCCGCCCCTGCTTTTTGGTCTTAATTCTGCTCGGAGGTTGAAATTATGGTCTGCAGAATAGCAGGAGTTACGTTAATCGGAAATCTGGAAGAATCTGCAAAGAGAGCAGCTCAGTGGTTGGTAAAGAAGACACCTATTAGAAACTTAAGGGATTGGGGAATAGCTTTCTCCTTATGGCCTGTCCACTTCACTACTGCTTGTTGCGGAGCTGAGTTTGCAGCTACCTCTGCTCCAAGGTTTGATGTTGAGAGGTTTGGCTTTCTTCCTTTTGTAGCCCCTAGACAAACTAATCTCATGCTCATAGAGGGGACTTTAACTCGTAAGATGGCCAAAGCAGCCGTATGGGTATATGAGCAAATGCCTGAACCGAAGTTCGTTATAGCAATGGGTGCCTGCGCTATCGATGGTGGAATCTTTTGGAACAGTTACAACATAGTTAGACCGAAGGACATTCTACCTGTTGAGATATTTATCCCTGGATGCCCACCAAGACCAGAAGCCGTTGCTAGATCGATCATTATGTTACAAAAGAGGATAAGGGAGGGAGAAGCTTTTGGACTCAAGGTCTGAAGCTGGATTAGAGAGCATTATAGAAAAAATTTCCCAATCACTACGAGAACTCTCTACCGAAATAGGCACTAAGGATGAAATAGTTACAGTGCAAGTAGAACCAGATAACCTTCTAGAGGTGGCCAAAAAACTAAAAGAAATAGGATTTGATCACGTCAAGTCGGTAACGGCTATAGACCTTCCCGAACAAAAGGAGTTAGAAGTGGTCTATCATATCTCCTCTCTCGGAAATCTGGATCTTGCAAAGGTCATAGTCGTATTAAAAGCAAGAGTACCAAGCGAAGAGCCTCATTTACCATCTCTTATCGAAATATGGCCAAGTTCCAAATATCTGGAGAGAGAGGAGTACGAAATGCTTGGCATAGTCTTTGAAGGACACCCGGAACTTGAGAGGCTGTTATTGCCGGATGATTACGAGGGACCTCCCCCTCTTAGGAAGGAATTCGAGGTAAAAACGGAGGGGATTCAGGCTTGAGTGAAGAGCGAATTATTGAGCTTCTAATAGGCCCTCAACATCCGTCTTCGGGCCACATGAGGCTGGTTGCTGAAGTCGATGGGGATGTGGTGGTTAGACTCAAGCCAAACATAGGATATGTTCATCGAACTGTAGAGAAGCTTGCAGAGACGAAGAAATACATCCAGATAATACCCTTAGTTGAAAGGCCTTCCCTTGCAGATACCGCTAACCACAACCTAGGCTACGTGCTTGCGCTGGAAAAGCTTCTAGGAGTGGAGGCCCCTCCAAGGGCACAGTATCTGAGGACCATTCTTGCAGAGATGAATAGGATTCACAGTCATTTTTATGGAATAGGAATACATGGGATCATGTTAGGCTCCTCCACAGTCTTCATGTGGGGCTTTGCGGATAGGGAAATCATGATTGAAATGGCTCAATGGCTTACGGGTGCTAGATTAACTTATTCTTACATTATCCCAGGAGGTGTAAGGCGAGATCTGCCTCAGGGTTTTGAAGACGAGATGGAAAAAGCCCTAAGATATTTAGAGAGAAGGCTAGAGGATTATGATAGAATATTCATTAGGAATCCTGTTACTCGTGCGAGATTAGAGGGAGTGGGAGTACTTAAGAAGGAGGATGCGATAAGGCTAGGGATTGTAGGACCAAATCTGAGGGCATCTGGAGTTCCTTATGATGTCAGGAAGGTTCAGCCTTACTGCGCTTATCCTGAACTAGAATTTGATGTTGTTGTAAGAGAAGAAGGGGACTCAATGGCAAGGTTACTAGTTAGAATAGGTGAGATAAAGCAAAGCATGAGGATCATCAGACAGGCTCTTAAGCAGATTCCAGATGGACCCATCCTTAGCGAGAATTATCTAAAGATGATACCGCCAAAGTGGAAGGAATTCATGGAGACAAAGCGAAGAGTGAAGTTCCCAGCAATCATGGCTAATTTAAGACCTCCAAAGGGAGAAGCTTTCTCAAGGGTGGAGGCTGCTAGAGGAGAGCTAATATATTACGTAGTAAGTGATGGCAGCGTTACCCCATATAGGTTTAGGATGGTCACCCCTTCCTTCAGAAACGTTGTGCTGTTTGAGCATTTAATACGAGAGTGTAGGGTTGCAGACATCCCAGCAATCTATGGGAGTTTAGATTATTTTCCACCGGAGGCTGATCGATGATGAACCTGATGGATTTATTGAAATGGATAATTAATCTAGTGTTCTCGCCCTGGCTATTTGTACCTCTAATATTCCCTGGACTTGTGACAGTCTTCATCGTAATTCTCTTTATAATATGGTTTGAGAGGAAGCTAGCCGCAAAAGTTCAACTTAGATATGGCCCTCTCTATGTATTAAAGCAGCTAGGAGGAGCAATACAGTTAGTAGCTGATCTCCTTAGGTATCTGTTTGCTGAACCAATAATTCCAGAAAGTGCAGATAAGCTTGCGTTCATGCTAGGACCAATATTCCTTTTTGCCGCCTCATATATTCCGACCGTAGCCATTCCAGTGAGTAAATCCTTCTACGCTTTTAGAAGTGACATAAGCCTCCTTATATCGCTTGGTTTGCTGACATTTGGTCCAGCTATTACTCTAATTACTGGTTGGGCAAGCAACGACAAGTTTTCTCTCATAGGAGGATTAAGAGAGGGTTATCTAACCATGGCATATGAGATTCCATTGTTCATATCAGCACTTTCAATGGCTGCCCTCTATGGGACTATGGATCTTATCGAAATCGTGGAGTCTCAGGTAGGATGGAAATGGGGTCTATTCTTGAACCCAATTGCTGCCATCACATTCCTAATACTTGCACTAATGTCCACTTCAAGGTTTCCATTCGAGATCGTTGAAGCAGAGAGCGAGATAGTTATGGGTCCTTTTACTGAATACAGTGGAATCCTTTACGGGCTCACCATGGGGGCCTCTTACGTTAAATTCTACGTTCTTTGCCTCCTGTTTTCTATAATGTTCCTTGGTGGTTGGAAGCCCGTACCTAAATTTCTCAGTTGGAGTCCAATAGCTCCTGGAGTCATTCTCTTATTGAAATCCTTGGCTATAATGGTTCTCGGGGTTTTCATGAGGGCTGTGTATCCTCGTTATAGGATAGATCAGGCTTTGAGAATGGGGTGGCACATAATTCTGCCAATGTCCATAGGATCTGTGTTTCTCTCTCTGGGCCTTCTCCTATGGGGGGTGGTATCATGACCGAAAGACCTTCATCAGCAATTAAGTTATTTGATCACCTTAGAGCTATAGGGACGGGGATCAAGTATCTATTTCTTCCCAGAATGACTGTAAGGTATCCAGAAGAGGTTATGAAGCTTCCTGATGGATATAGAGGGATGATTAAATATCATAAGGAGATCTGCATCAGTTGCGGGCTATGCGCTCAAATATGTCCAGCAAATGCAATGAAAATGTACTTAGAGGGAGAATCTCAAACTTCAGAGGGCAAAGCTAAGGTAAAAAGACGTCCTGGTATCAACTACACGCGTTGCATCTTTTGCGGTTTTTGCGTTGATATTTGTCCAACAGGAGCATTGGAACATGTTGGCATTCATGATGTAGCCTTCGATTCCTTCGAAGCCCAATTATTTAAACCAAAGGATTTCGAAAAAGGTCCACCTGTGGTTGAATACGAGAGACCTCCCAAACTGGTGAGGTCCAAGATGGATCTAAGGAGGGGGATAATATATGAACCTGCAGATTGATCCATACTTAATAGTTTTCTTTCTGGCATCAGGAGGAGCGCTTATCTCTGCGCTCCTAGTAGTAGAGCATAAATCTATTGTTTATGCTTCATTCTTCCTAGCCTTACTAGGGACATCAAATGCTGCTCTTTTCGTCTTGCTTGGTTACCCAATAGTTTCACTCTTCCACTTAGTAGTTTACGTAGGAGCAGCAGTTACGTTCATTTTGTTCTCCGTAGTAATGCTCAGAGAGGCTCCTCTTGTTGAGCCTGTTGCAAGAGGCATCGCATTAATTGCGGCCCTCGAAGTCTTATTTTTGTTTTCAGTGGGATTTTTGCCTTTGCTAAAGTCCCAATCTGCTGGAGGCGTAATCAGCTTGATGGATATTTCTGATGTTTTGCTAAACAAATATAGCTTTGCACTCATAGTTTCGGCCCTTGCACTGGCTACTACTATGATAGAAGCCATTACTCTTGCTAGAAAGGAGGTGTCTGAGTCATGACGATAACGGTGTATTGGTTCTTGCTAACATCGATAGTTATGTTTTGTATTGGTCTCTATGGCCTACTTACTAGGAGAAGTCTTATAAGGATGCTTTTATCCGCAGAAGTGATCTTTAACGCTGCTCTGCTAGCTCTATTAAGTGTAGCTTCCATTTCAAAGGCCTTTGGACCATCTGGTGGAGCTTTAGCTCTCTTAGCAATATCTCTCGCCGCTGCAGAAGTTGGAGTGATAGTTTCAGTGGCTATACTGATGTTCAGAGTTAGAGAGAGCTTGGATGTCTACAAATTGAGGGAGTTAAGGGGGTGAATGGTATGATATTGAGTAGTCCTATTTTGATATCAGGAGTGATCGTGCCTATAGTTTTGTCAGTGCTCCTTCCATTTTTAGGGAGGGGCTTAGGAAAGAAGTCCATAGCCGCAATAGCCTTCATCCTGCTGTTGTATCCATTGGCCCTAATTTCATTCTTAATCTTCAAGACAGGCCTAAGCGAACCTATAGTTGATCCAGTATTCTTCCAAAGCGATTCTTTAGGATCCTTTAGCGCCTTATTGGATCCTCTAAGTGCTCCACTGACGATATCGATAGGATTGGTTACTACATTGATAGCGGCTTACTCACTACCGTACATGGAACACAGATTCGAGGAGATGGAGAAAGAAGGGGTTTCTGCTCCTAGCTGGGGTACTTATTACATGCTTTACGTTATGTTTTCGGTTGCTATGATGGGAACGGTTCTCTCAACAAATCTCGTAGAGTTTTACCTGTTTCTAGAACTCTCTCTTCTGCCCAGCTTTCTACTCATCGCATTTTACGGATATGGAAATAGGGAAAGGATATCGCTGATGTATCTGATATGGACGCATGTAGGAGCCCTCGTCTTCTTGATAGGATCTTTGGTTGTAGGTCTTAGCGCAGGCACATTCGATTTTTATGACCCAATCGCTTTGCAACCAAACTTGAACCTAGGAAGTGCTGTGTCGCCTACTCTAAGGCTTCCAGTTACCATAGCGATGATATTAGGGTTCTTTGTGAAGATGGCAGTATTTGGAGTTCACATATGGCTTCCCTATGCGCATGCAGAGGCGCCTACTCCAGTCTCGGCCTTGCTTTCTCCTAACCTTATTGGAATAGCTGGCTATGCACTTATCAGAATTGCTTACATCCTATTTCCAAATGAGTTCTCCAATTTATCAATCTATATGCTTCCGCTAGCGCTTGTAACAATAATATATGGCGGGCTTATGGCGTTAGCTCAGGATGATTTCAAGAGACTTCTCGCTTACTCTAGCATATCCCAGATGGGATATCTTCTATTAGGAATTTCAACGCTCACAACTGCGGGAATAGCTGGAGCCATGATACACTATGCTGCTCATGCCGTTGGGAAGGCCCTTCTATTCGCTACTGCAGGCGTCTTAATCGTTCAATTGCATGGATTAAGAAGCATAAGCAAAATGGGAGGAATAGCCACAAAGATGCCTCTTACAGCCTCTCTAGCTCTCATAGGCTTTATGCATATCACTGGAATTCCTCCATCGCTAGGCTTGTGGAGCGAAATTCTCATTATAAGTGGAGCAGCTGGTAGCATTCTAGGCAAAAGTGTTGTTGCCTTTGTAGGATTGCTGGCAGCGCTTCTTGTTGGAATTGGACTGTCAACAGCATATGCATTTCTGACTATGAAAAGGATCTTCTTCGGACAGCTCTCTGAAGCTACTACGAAAGCCAAGGAAGCAGGATTTGGTCTTTTAGCTCCTATGATTATAGTAGCAGCAGCGGGCGTACTCTTGTTCATCTGGCCAAGCATATTGATAAATCCCTTAGTATCGGTCCTGAATTCCCTCTTGGGATGAGGTGATGACATCCTCATGGAGTTAGCACAGGCCTTGGCAGTCGTGACTTGGATTCTCCCATATTTCGGGGCTTTGCTGTCATTAATTCTTTCAAGATTAGGCAAGATTAGAGAATACTTGGCTGCCTCCTTACTTGGAGTATCTGCGATTTGTATGACCTTATTACTTCGAGAAGTCCTAACATCCACTGAGAAGGTTATAGCTTTCTCTGTTCCTTGGATTTCAGAGCTCGGCATTGATATTGGAGTCTACGTCGATACGCTCTCCGCGTTCATGGCTCTTGTGGTAGCTTGGCTTAGCTTCCTCATAGGAGTTTATAGTCTCAAGTACATGGAGGAAGATCCGGGACTTACTAGGTATTGGTTCTTCTTTGATTTCTTTGTAGGAAGTATGCTACTCCTAATATTAGCAGATAACCTTCTGTTAATGTTCCTTGGATGGGAGGGAACTGGGCTTGCTTCCTATGCTTTAATTGGTCATTGGTACACCGATGAAGAGGAAAGATGGGTGGGAGATCCTGGAAGAACTGCTCTTGGGATCCCCATGTACTTCACTCCAAGCCACAGCGGTTTAAGAGCCCTAGTATTTACTAGATTAGGAGATGTTGGTTTTCTGGTGGGCATAGGTGTTCTCTATGCCCTTACTGGGACATTCAGTATCCCAGAAATTGCAGAACGTTCTTCGGAGTGGGCCGGCTTATTGGCTTCAAAGGATTTGCTCTTGCCATTTCTTCTAGCTTTCTCTCTAGGAGCGTTGGCTAAGAGTGCTCAGTTCCCGTTTCACGAATGGCTTGTTACTGCAATGACGGGTCCAACTCCGGTTAGTGCCCTCATACACGCTGCAACTATGGTGAAGGCAGGAGTATACTTCCTTCTCAGATTTTCTCCCATATTCGTATTAGCCTCTCACGAATTATTAGGCTCAATGCCGAAGGCCTCAGCAGCCATAGGAACATACTTCACAATAATTGCGATGGTGGGTGGTTTTACGGCATTTTTCATGGCTACTCAGGCGCTTGTAGCCAGAGAAATGAAGTTGATACTTGCTTTTTCAACGGCATCACAGTTAGGCTATATGGTAATGGTTCTTGGGTGTTCCGGCCTTGTTAAAGAGTTTGCAAGTGGTATGTTGGCTGGCTTTAGTCACTTCATGAGCCATGCTATCTTTAAGGCTGCCCTCTTCCTTGGTGCTGGAGCTGTAATTCATGCAGTTCATTCTAAGTACATAGATGATATGGGAGGACTCTCAGATCACATGAAAATCACCTTTTACTCAATGTTAATTGCTGCTCTGAGTCTATCAGGGTTGCCTCCCCTCATAGGTTTTTGGAGTAAGGATTTTGTAATGGAAATTACTAGGGAGTCAGGACTTTCAATTGCATTTGCTTCAGGAGTTATCACCGCTGCATTGACAGCCTTTTATTCAATTAGGCTTATAATCAAAGCGTTCTTGGGCACGAAATCCCATAATGTGGAGCATTTAGAAGAAGAACACAAACTTCACAAAGCTCATCCGATTATGTCTTGTCCGTACCTTCTTCTAGCCTTAGTTTCACTTCTTCTAGGCATATTGTGGCCGATTATTGGACCAAAATTCTATGAAGCTTTGACAGGAAATATTCTCGCACTGGAGGAGGTCCCAACCCACTTTGAAGTGCACATTGATCCAACTTTGCTATTAATTTCTCTAACAATGGTGTTTTTGGGCATAGGAACGGGAATCTTCTCATATCTTACAAAAACAGGAAGTAATTTGCTCTTAGTGATTTCTAGATCTAGAAGCCTGCCAGCTCTCCAGTCCTTGCTTTATGACAGGTGGTACATTAATTCAATCTATTACAAAGTGATTGTTAACGGCTTTGCCTGGTTATCCAGGTTTGGATCTAAATGGTTTGATACTTTGCTCATAGATGGTTTCTATCATAGGTTCATTCCAAGAATTACAGATATATCCAGCGCGTTTGGATCTAAATGGTTTGATACTTTGCTCATAGATGGTTTCTATCATAGGTTCATTCCAAGAATTACAGATATATCCAGCGCATTAGGGTTCAGATATATAGAGACCGACGTCATCGATGATGGATATCACAAAGGATTCGTAGGGCTTTTGAAGGAAATAGGAGGAGAATTAAGGAGGCTTCAAACGGGGATCGTAAACCATTACCTCATCATATTCTTTGCAGGGTTGGGAATTCTAGCATACTTGCTTATATGGTTGGTGTAAGACCATGAATGATCCAATCCTACTTCTTAAAGGAATTTTGATTCTGCTAGTGGTTCCAGGGCTTATCCTTCCTCTTTTTGATCAGAAAAGAAGATTTAGGAGATTTGGGTTCTATGTGTGCGTTTGCTGTCTTCTCATAACTCTAATCGTATCAGCTCTCCTTACATCAGAACTTTCTCGTTTCCAAGAGCCTATCTTTGCTTTCAACGATTCCCTGCGATTAGACTCCTATTCTGCTTACTTAGCCTTGCTCGTTACCCTAGGGGCTCTCTTAGTAGCCATAGCATCCTCAGCACAGATAATTAACTGGACGACAGCTCTAAGCTCATATTCACTAATGATGCTGGCCCTTGCCGGAGTTTACATAATGCTTTTTGTAAACGATGCCTCCGTCCTCCTAGGAGCATGGGCCTTAGTTGCAGTAGCTTCATATGTGCTAGCTGGGATTAAGAAAGATTTGAGTTCTGTAGAAGGAGCAGCTAAATACGGAATTATGGGTGCTGCATCATCCTCACTGTTGGTGTATGGACTAGCGCTCGTCTTGGGATTAGCGGGTACTAGTCGGCTTATGTTTAACCTAGATCCTGGGGTCGCAGAGATAAGAATACTCTTCGTTGGGTTTATACTCCTCATAGCCTCTTTTGGGTTCAAACTAGGGGTATTTCCATTCCATGGATGGCTACCAGATGTGTATGGAGAAGTTCATCCCATACTGGTCTCTTACATCGCTGGAGTAGTTAAAATGGCTGGTATAGCTGGACTATTGAGGGTTGTAGTTCCCTTGCACTTGGTATTAGCTGATAAATGGCTTCCAACGATGGCATTATTCTCCCTGGCGACCATGACATTTGGAAATTTCGTGGCACTGCTCCAGAGAAATGTACAGAGAATGATGGCATATAGCAGCATCGCCCATGCTGGTTACTTATTGATAGGTTTTTCAGCTATAGTTGGCCCTGAAGCCGATCTAGCTTTCCAAGGAATAGCACTTCATCTAACAACATATGTTCTGGCTAAGATAGGGATATTTGTGGCTCTGGCTTATATTATAAGGAAAGGTGTAGCCCCTACCTTAGAAGAAATAAGCGGTCTTGGAAGAAAGATGCCGGTAGTATCAGCTTCATTATCTGTTCTAATCCTGAGCCTAATGGGCTTTCCCCCATTGATAGGATTTTGGAGTAAGTTCATGTATCTCTTCTTCTCTGCAACTGAAGTAGCACCATGGCTCGTGCTGGCTGGTGTCCTTAACAGCGGGATCTCAGTAGGATACTACGCTCAGGTGATCAGATATCTTTACTTCAGGGAACCTATCAAAGAACTTAAGGAAAAGAAAGCTGATCCAGAGGTATTTATAGCTCTGATAACTGCTTTAATTACAGTATTTTTAGGATTGGGAGCTTTCTCCCTTATTCTTTCTATATTCTAAGAGATTCAAATAATATCACCCATCTCAGCTAGTGCCGATAACGGCTAGCGTATTGAAAAAGAACTCTCAATGTTGAAGAATTTATCAGGACATGATAGATAAATTGTGATAGCGTTGAAATTCCTGAAATCTTAGGTAGTAAATATCCTAGGATGAGAGCGGTGAAGAGCTTTTGGAGAAGGTTTTTGTTAGGGAGATCTTTGCTAAATCGATTTTATCAAGGAGTGGCATCATAGGAGTCGATTATGCCATAAATCCATATTTAGGTTGTTCTCATGGATGTGTTTACTGTTACGCACGCCTTTATACGGCCAAGTTTTGGGAAAAACTGGCTGAAGATCATGAATGGGGCAATTTCGTTTTTCCAAAGGTTAATGCAACGCAGCTCCTTAGAAAAGAACTCAAGAAAAAAAGAAATGGATTAATACTCTTGAGCAGTGTAACTGATCCTTACCTACCACAGGAAAGCACTTATAAACTAACTAGAAGAATTCTCGAGGTTCTTAGGGAGTATAGATTTCCTATATCAATTCTAACGAAATCTCCATTAGTAATACGGGATTTAGACATTATATCGAAGCTTGAAGATGTAGAAGTCGGCTTCTCAATTAGCGGATTAGATTCATTCTGGTTATCTCATTTTGAACCGCGTGCTCCTAGCGTTAAATCAAGGCTGGCGGCGTTAAGGAGGCTATCTGAGGAAGGTATAAGGACCTATGCCTTTATCTCTCCAATACTCCCTGGAATAACCGATAGATGCCTAGATCCTTTATTTAAGAAGATAAAGGAAGCAAATCCGGATAGAATTATGGTTGATTTGCTCAGAATCAGGCCACGATTATGGCAATTCATAAAGCAAGCGGTAGAAAAAGCTCTTCCAGACTACCTTCAGGTATATAACAAGATAAGGTTTGATCTCTCTTACTTTTTCGATATAAAGGGTAGATTCGAGGAAGTAGCAGCGAAGTATGGTTATGAACTTGAATGGATGTATTAATATCAATTAGCTTAGGTAAGCATCGAGGCTTTGTCTTCTAGATATATCTCTTAGAGTGATGCTTATTTCCTTCCAGTGTTTCATAGGGATGTTTAAAAATGAACTTACTCTCTGCAAAATCTCTTTGAGATCTTGGGATTTCATAGGTTTTCTTTTCAATGCAGCTCTGACACTTTCTCTCACAAGCCACACTCCCAAAGGAAGGAGACTGTCATTATGTATTTCTCTAAGCACTAGAACAGTTGCCTGTCTGCCCTCATCATTTAGCTTTTCTAAAACAGCCAATCTAGCTGCGTAATAACATCCTCCCATTGATGCATATCCCTTCCTGCCCCAGTGTTCCTCATAGTCCTCTACGAAAGCTATGCTCATTCCCTCAGGATTCCAGGTCGTGCCAGGATACCAAGCCTCAATGGATTCATATCTCCAGGGTCCTGGAATCATGATGATGGCCCATTTGTTACCATATGCTTCCAGCAGATAGACCCTGTACTCATCTAGAAAGGGCTTGTCCTTCACAAAGCTTTCCCTCAGCCATACTCCAAGCATATCATCTACTGCCGTGATACTCCATCTAGTAGGAACAAGTCTTCTCTGTGTTTTAAGTCCAAAAGCTCCTACGCTAAATGCTCTTTGTATTCTGCTTACTTCTATTCCATTTCTGTACAATTCGATTACGGCTGCCTGTGCCTTCAGGCCCGTATCCTCAAAGACTTTCTCCATTCTTTGATCGGTTCTCATTGAGTAAATCCTCACATCCTCAAGAGGAGCCAATGGACCCATTGGCTGTATTTCATCGTCGAGCAGGAATGTTTTCGTAGGTTTTTTCTTGAACTTGGTCTCAGAGTCAACTGATATTTCGGACAGGGTCATTTCAAGAGTACTTTCCATTAAACGACCAGCTTTTGCGGGCCTCCTGACATCAACTGGGAATGTCCCTCTCACCAATCCAAGCCTGAACTCTAGGATAGACTCAACGCTCATCCCAAACCAAGCCTCTGGTCTGTCATAAAGAGATGTATCACCAAGTTCCTGGGGAATTAGTGGACCTGCTCTCACATAGGGATATCCTATCCTTCCTACGAAAACTGCTGGAGGAGAACTCCCCTCAATTCGTTCAGATTCCAGTAAGTTAAGTTTCTTCGAAAATACCTTGACTTTCATCAGAATCGGACACGCCGGTTTCCTGCAAAGTAGTTTTGAGCCCCTACACAGAAGGCAGAGGTTCTTTCCAGCCTTCAATATAAGGTTCTGATGAGATATTGGGAGTATCTCCTCTATCGCTCTGGATTCTGATAGATGCTCCAACCAAGGAAGCCTTGCTTTTACTCTCTTAGTGAATTTCTTTCTCATTACTCAATTATTCGTTTATCTTAGGTCTATTTAACAATTCTTCAGAGAGAATCTCATGTAAAGTTTCTGGAGCATCCTTACACTATCAGCTTTCCGCTAATAGGGATGTATCTTCCGCATTCTGGACATGTCTTGTCGTTTGTCAAATTAGATTTCACGATTTTAGGTCCAAATCTTCTTATCAGGAGTTTACCACAATCTGGACAATATGTGTTTTCTCCTTCATGCCCTAACACATTTCCTATGTAAACAAAATTGATTCCAGCTTCTAACGCCAAATTTCTGGCATACTCCAATTTTTCTATTGGAGTGGGAGGCCTTGTATAAAGGTGAGCTGGAAAATAGCGAGTAAAGTGTAGTGGAACTTCTGAACCGAGTTCCCTTAAGTGTGTCTCCACAGCCAAGGCCAGATCTTCTTGGGAATCATTTACACCTGGAACTATTAGATAGACGATTTCAACATGAATTCCAAGCGATAGAGCAAGCTTTGCATTCCCCCAAGGTATTTTCCAATTAGCGCCTCCAATAAATCTACTATAAGCTTTCTCGCCTCCTTTCACATCTATCTTTAAACCATCCAGGCCTGCAGAATGCAACATTTTGAGAGCTTCTTCAGTCATATAGCCGTTGGAGACAAAACAGCAGTACATTCCATCTTTCTTAGCAAGGTTGAATAAGTCCAAGCTGTACTCAAACAATAATGTTGGTTCATTAAAACTCACACAAATCCCCTGATCTCCGGCTCTCTTTGCTCTCTCAATTACAAGCTCAGGAGGCGTGAATGTTGCTGTAGAAGGATCTGGCAGTCTTGTAGAAAGATGCCAATTCTGACACCAAGGACAGCGAAAGTTGCAGCTCCAAGTCGATATAGTCATCGCGGATGAGCCCGGCCAATAATGAAAGAAAGGTTTGATCTCTATTGGTCTGCTCTCCATGGCACTTAAGTCCCCATAGACGATGGTATAGAGTTTCCCGTCTAAGTTAATTTTGGTGCCACAAAAGCCCTTTTCGTCAGGTGAAATCAGGCACTTCCTTTCACATACTCTACAGATTACATCCTCGCCAACAGAGTCATATAGGGGAGTTTTCTTTAACGTTTTAACATCGCTCAATCTAATCATGTAATTATCTCCTACAAATCACGATTTTTACTTTTTAGCAAGGATTATCATGCTACCATCCAAGTTTGATTTGGCTACAACCATCCTTAACCCAATTCTCTTAATAACAGAGATAGTCTCCTCCAGATTCCAGCAATTAACGGGAAATCCTGTCTTTTGGAGTAAGATCTCTTTTATTCTTGCCATTAACCTACCCCTATCCCAATCCAACACTGCTATGTATCCTCCTCGCTTAACTATTCTTGCTGCCTCCTTAAGAGCTAAGATCTTGTTAGTAATTTCGTCAAAAGAGTCGTAAAAATACACAAAGTCTGCAAAATCTTTCCTGAACGGGAGATAAAGAGCATCGGCTAAAATGGTATTCACATTTCCTAACTCAAATGTTTTGTCAACTAGTTTCTCTAAAAGAGCCGGATTCTTCTCAATCAAATATAAAGCTCCTATTCTCTGATGAATTAGGTCCGCGATGATGCCATAGCCAGCTCCTATGTCCACTACTGCTTCTAAAGGAGGCAAGGATGTGATGACTTGCAATAACCTCTTATAATGGGTGAGCTTTATCGCTTTGAATGAATTAACATAGGAGTAAAGTAAGCGATACCATATTGATGACAATTCTCCTCTTAAATTGATCTTTTCAATAACTTAAGATGTATGTATCTTAATTGGGCTCATCTGAGGTTCGAAATTCTAACTATTTCTTGACATGTATAACGTTTACTTCTCAAAGAGAAAGAAGAGGAAGGGCTTAGGTAAAATCTTATCCCGTTTCCGGGTCTGCTACCACTCCTCCTCTTCCCACTCATCCCATTCTTCTTCCTCTTCTTCCTCCCACTCCTCCTCTTCCGTTTCTTCCCCTATCTCAGCAACGCTTCTTAGTTCTCCACCCTCGATTAAAACGTAGAGGAGTGCTCCACACTCAGGGCAGACCACTTCATCCTCAAACTCTTCCTCGTTTATCTCGAAATCGGCTCCACATACCGGACATGAGACAGTGGGCATGTTTACCTCTAAGGAGCCAAATGGCAGGTACAAGTTATATAAAAAGTGCAAGGTCGAACCGACTGACTAGGTTATCTCTTACATTTGTGAAGGGAACTCAAGAATTCTGCATGTAAATTAACGCCTTTTTACTAATACAAGCTTTAAACTTGAGCTTTGGGTCTATGATACTTCTTCCGTAAGAAATTTAGGTAATAATTCCTCCTAATACACACGATGAAAGACTATTACTTTGGGCTGCTTAAGAAGCTCGTATCGTTAAATACAGATGCAACTAAAAGGATGAACTATGAAAAGGCTTCCTCTCTAATATTTAGGGAGTTAGAAGAGCTAGGCTTGGAAACAAAGATAGTAGGGGAGGAGGTACCAAACGTTGTAGCAAAATTAGATGCGGGAGCAGATTTGGATCTGGCGATAGTCAGTCATTATGACGTGGTTCCCGCAGAAGGTCATTGGATCATAGAGGGAAGAGAAGTAGATCCCTTCCAACCGATTGAGTTAAATGGAAAGCTTTATGGCAGAGGCTCTGCTGATGATAAGTCTGCTATTGTAGCTTCCATCTGGGCTGTAGCTGAAGCCAAGAATAAGAGAATGAAGTACAATCCTTTGCTTATCATAACAGGAGATGAGGAAGTGGGGGGAACAGGTATAAGAGAAGTTGTTTCAGCTGGAATCACAGGAGATCTAGTATTGGTGGCTGATTCATACATAGAATACATTGGTGTTGGCGCTAGCGGAGTCGTACATGGTTGGATTACTGTTGAAGGGAAGGAGGGACATGCAGGGTATCCTCATAGGGCGAGGAATCCTGTCAATGGTCTAATTTCTTTATGCTCTGAGCTTATGAGATTTGCTGAAAAAAGAGCTCTGACTTTTTCAGAGTTAGATTCTCCCCCAGATTCTCCCATTTCAAAGGTTTGGGGGAGGTTTACGTTTACAATATTGCAAGCTGGAAGTAAACATAATGTCATCCCAAGCGAGGCAAAAGCTGGTTTTGACATGAGAATAGTTCCTGGAGAAGACCCAAATAGAGCAGTTATGGAACTAAAAAGCGAATTCGAGGCAATTAAGGAGAAACTGGGTTTAAATGCAAGATTAGAAATACTGGAACCTATAAACGAGGGTTGGATAACTGATCCACAGCATCCATTTGTTCAGGAGGCACTTGGAGTATATGAAAGGTTATTTGGTCATAAAAGAGTTTGTGGAGAACTTGGAGGAAACGATGGTTACATATTCTTAAAAAGAGGAAAACCCACTATAACCTTAGGAGCTATGAGGAAAGATAACAACATACATGGACGTAATGAGTTCGTCTATCTGAAAGACGTGATTATGTTGAAGGAATTCATTAAGTGCCTTCTCACAGAAGAGAGAAGCCTTTCACAGTCAGAGACTTTACTGTGATATTATTGCCTTTTCTCTCAACTTTGATCCTAGCATCAATCAGGTCTAAATTTAATTCGCTTGATAAGCTGTTAAACAACTCTGAAAGAGGACTATTACCAAGTATTTGCTCTAAAGGAGCCTCAATCTCGTATTCGAATAGCATTGTTTCTTTTGTGTCTGATTTTCCCTTAATTTGAGTTAAACTTTTCATGATCTCTCAAGATATGATATGATGAAACGAATCTAAAAGTAAGTTGGTTGATTCATTTTGAAACTTTGCGAAATGATTCCAACAAATCTAGGGGAGGAAGAAGATGGATGCTCAGTTTAATTCAAACGGAGAATATCAGAAGGATATGTTAAGAGGGAGGAGCGTTATATTTTGCCCTTAATGAAGTCTTCTACCATCTTTTTGGCTATCGCATCAGGGTATTGTCTTGGTGGGTGTTTGAAGAAGTATGCACTTACAGGAAGCAGAGGTCCCGCCAGCCCCCTGTCCATAGCTAGTTTTACCAGCCTTATGACGTCTATTGCTACACCAGCTGCATTTGGAGAGTCCATGACACTTAATTTCAAATCAATTGTTAGTGGAAAGCCTCCGAATTGTTCTCCTTCCATGTGAATATAAGCTATTTTTACGTCCCCTAGATGAGGCACGTAGTCACTAGGTCCTATCCTTGCCTTTACATCATAGGGGAACATCGTTGTAACAGCCTCTGTCTTACTTTTTCTCTTTGTTTTGAGGCGAGATTCTTCTATCATGTTCAGAAAGTCCATATTTCCCCCTACATTCAGTTGATACGTTGATTTTACCCTAACTCCTCTATCTATGAAAAGCTGTGCTAGAGTTCTGTGAAGAATGGTGGCACCTAACTGGCTCTTGAAATCGTCTCCTGCAGCAGGGATACCTATCTCTTCAAATCTCTTCCCCCATACTGGATCACTGACGATGAACTCTGGTATTCCATTGATAAACGCAATACCTGCCTCTAAGCAGGCCTTTGCATACGCCCTACTTGCCTCATAGGATCCAACGGGTATTATGTTCACTAATATGTCAGCGCCCGAGTCCTTTAGCTCCTGAACGACATCAATCTCCTTCTGGCTGTCATCTACCTTAAATCCCTCCCCATACTGGAAATTCTTCATGTGTGGAGCTACTCCATCTAGAACAGGGCCCCTTTTCACCTCTACTCCAAGCTTAGGCACATCCGAGAATTTCGCTAGAACATTTGGTGGAGAGAATATGGCCTCGCTTAAGTCCTTTCCTATCTTTCTGGAGTCGACATCAAATGCTGAAACAAACTCTATGTCCGAAATGTGGTATGGTCCGATTCTGGCGTGCATCAGACCTGGTACAACTTCGTCATCAGGGGCATCTGCATAATAGAAAACCCCTTGAACGATAGCTGAAGCAACGTTACCTATACCTGCTAGAGCAACTTTCACCTTTGGCACATGCATCCCTCCCCTGGATCGTTGAATTACCTAATTCAGTAATTTATTTTTGAGATGTAAAATAAAAAGGTGGATAGGGGTTAAGAGGACTTTTCTAAAAACTTGAAAATATCGTTTGGGTCCGAAAAGGATCCATATGCTTTACCAAAAACCCTGTTTCCGCTATACTTTATTATCAGGAAACCGCCAATTCCTGGATATAATACTAACTTCATGTCTTCCTTGCTAGCTTCTATTCTTTCAGGAGACTTCCGTACAACGAAGCCCTTCTTCAGCAGCTTTGTAGTTATTTGATCAATGTCTGAGCTCATCGATATCCCCCTTGAGAGGTCCTGGCTTCCTATTCGATCTTTTTCATGGATTACTAAATAGCCTTCGGGTATCGGTCTAGTGGTAAAGATAAACTCTTTAACATTTCCTTGACCAAACAAAAGGGTGTTTATGGTGGAAGAAGTTCCAAGAATAGTTGTAGAGCCACCCGGTCCAAAGGCTAAAAGGCTACTTGAGAGAGATTCTGCTGTTATATCACCCTCATACGTAAGATTTTATCCTCTAGTAGTCGATCGTGCCAAGGGTTCTGTGATCACTGACGTTGATGGGAATAAATACATTGATCTAAATTCAGGACTGGCGGTCATGAACGTAGGGCATAACCACCCCAAGGTAATCGAAGCTGTAAAGAGGCAGCTAGAAAGGTTTACTCACTACTCTAATACTGATTTCTATTACGATGTATCTGTTATGTTGGCTGAAAAGCTCGTTCAAATTGTTCCCGGAGAAAAGAGGAAGAAAGTCTACTTTGGAAACAGTGGAACGGAAGCTGTTGAAGCCGCTCTTAAACTTGCAAGGTGGTATACAAGGAGACAGTATATCCTTGCGTTTATAGGAGGTTTTCATGGCAGAACCCTTGGTTCACTAAGTCTCACATCTAGCAAGCCAGTACAAAGAGCTGGTTTTTCTCCGCTGCTTTCTGGAGTGATACATGTTCCTTATCCTAACCCATATAGAAATCCCTTTGGAACAGATGACCCTGAGGAAGTAGGTCAGCGTTGCCTGGCTTACATCGAGGATTACATTTTTAACAAATTCGTTCCTCCAGAAGAGGTCGCTGCTATTGTATTTGAACCTATTCAGGGAGAAGGCGGCTATGTCACTCCTTCAGAATCATTCTTTCCAGGGTTAAGAAAGTTGGCTGATCAACACGGAATTCTTTTGGTATCGGATGAAGTTCAAGCAGGGATGGGAAGAACGGGTAAATGGTGGGCCATAGAGCATTTTGGAATAGTTCCAGACATTATAACATCAGCAAAGGCATTAGGAGGAGGATTTCCACTTGGTGCCATGATTTCGACCGATGAGATCATGTCATGGCCTGGAGGCTCCCATGCATCGACTTTTGGAGGAAACCCCGTCTCATGTGCGGCTTCACTAGCAACTATCTCTGTCATAGAGGAAGAGGGATTATTAGAACGAGCCTCAAAGCTTGGAAAGGACGCCTTGAAGAGATTGAAAGAGATGATGGAGAAACATCCCTTAATAGGTGACGTTAGAGGAAAGGGCCTCATGATAGGAGTAGAACTCGTTAAAGACAGAAGAACAAAAGAGCCTGCGAAGAAAGAAGCGAATGAGGTTATGATAAGGTCTTGGAAGAGCGGAGTAGCAGTAATTACTGCGGGAGTTAGTTCGATTAGAATAGCCCCTCCCCTCAATATCCCAGAAGATTATCTTTGGAAGGCACTGGACATAATAGAGGAGAAGATAGGCCAAGTTGAGAGAGAAAGGGGTATATCGAACTAAATATTAGAAGAAGCACTCTAAAAATTAGAAGATTCAAATTCAGAGCAGACAATAGTTAATGACTAATGTTCCAACGCTTTTCTTTATTTATTGCCCGATTAACGATCTTATGGCAGAGATTTCAAGCTCTCTCATCTCCTTTGGGTTAGCTGCAGTAGCATAGAGGTTAAGCCTATCTTTATTTAGCCTCAGAAATTCTGGACCCCATTTAAACTGATTAAGAACCATTTTTGCTTCCTCTGGAAAGCCAAGAATAAACAAAGCGGCAGCAATTGCTTCTGCTGTGGATAATTTGAACGGTTTGCCATAGTTTATAGGGTTCGCCGCTATAAGGAATGGTAGGATTCTCTGTACTCCTTTTGGCCATCTAACCTTGTCAATTCTTCTCCATGATGCATCTACTGCAAGAAGTCCTTTCTTTTCAACGATTGGTCTGTCTTTTAATGAGATCAATGTATCAGCTTTTGGGTTAAGAACTAATGGCGAACGAGGTCTGATCTTTTTGGCATCTATGACCACCCCTCTTCTAAGCAATCTAGCACCTGTAGCTTTTTTGGGATCATCATGAGGAAGTCTCAGCACATAGATGTCGACCATTAAAAGGACCCTCGAGAGGCAACCTATAAGTTAAGAGATGAAAAAGGCCCGAAGCTTTTAGTTTTTAGTTATTGAAGAAAGCTACAAAATAAAATATAGAAAAAAGAGGTGGGGCCGGAGGGATTTGAACCCTCGATCTACGGGTCTCTCCGAGTATTCTGAGCCTCCTCCTCGATGCTCCAGAGGTTACCTCTGGAGCCCGCCGCCCTTCCTATCTAGGGGATCCTCATATCATTGGAGGAGTCCCTGGCTAGGCCACGGCCCCTCACCTAGCCGGTTCTTACTATGCATCGTTAGCTTTAATAAACGTTTCTGGCAAGCATGCTTCATTATGTTCTCTTTGTAGAACGCTCCCAAATGACCCGTGAATAAAGCTCTGTCTCCTGTTCCTCCGTTAAAATAACCTTCTTGCTTATTATCTCATCTTTCAGGTATTTGGATGGATCTCCTTCTTTTGCCCTTATAATCTCCTTAAGGATATCAGTAAGCGTTGGAACCTTCGGTTTTTGGAATATCTTTAGACCTGCTGAAGCATAAATTCCTCTTAAGAACTCTATTCATTTCATCTGAACGTCATGATAAGCGCTAAGCTTATGACCCATCATGTATTCGATGTAATCGGTTAGAACCCCTAAAGCAGTTAGCTGCGTTCTGAAGAACTTCCTCAGGCTATGGATCCTTATCTCAAAGAGTTTCTGATAGCGCGCGCATAACTTATAATATTACAGCTGTATAATAAT
>Ga0190286_1000042_pt1 | contig 70552 bp, 77 predicted proteins | sample 48691834_MG_FD_183241 | JGI IMG/M metagenome (GOLD analysis project Ga0190286, IMG submission 183241) | Hydrothermal vent microbial mat bacterial communities from Southern Trench, Guaymas Basin, Mexico - 4869-18-3-4_MG | ecosystem: Environmental > Aquatic > Marine > Hydrothermal vents >... | reverse complement strand
ATCGTCTTCTTGCGGCCCATTGTGAACCTCAATTACCTTAATTCGCTAAAATGAATCCGTTGGAGTTCCTTTTTCTCGGTTCACAATGATACCACAAGTTGGCTTAATTGTTAAGGGACATTAGGAAATATTAGAACATTTGAGGAGATGATAGAGTATGCACACAGCAGATAACAGAGCGTATCTGGCTTCGTGCCTTCGATACTCCGTCCAAATTCCCCTTCAGGAAACTTCAGATACGCTCGGAACGTTATATGAAATGCTCGCAAGTTAAGAGGATGAAATTATGAAGCCTGCAGATTTGATAGGTTATTGTGGAGTCTATTGTGGAACTTGTGCAAGGTGGTGTGAAAACCCAGCGTTGAGGCAACTTGCCACTGCACTCGCAGAGCTGGTGGACGCGCATGGGTTTTACTATTGGATGCCAGAAGTAGTCAAAGAGTTTGATTATGCTGAGTTTAGGAAAGCATTAGACTTCTTCAGTCAGGAGAATACTTGACTAGTCTGCCAAAAAGGTTGTAAAGGTGGGGATGGAAGACCAGATTGTGAAATTCGAGATTGTTGTAAATCGCGTGGACTTGATTTATGTTTTGACTGTGAAGAATTCCCCTGTGATAAAGTCAAAGGGGATACAAAAATGATTAAGAGAGCAGAAGAATATAAGAAACTCGGCAAAGATGACTGGCTACGACAGCAAATTGAAAAAGCCAGGCAAGGATTTGAACTTCACACTGAGAAATACTATCAGATTTGGGCAAGGGAATATCCATCAAGCCAGAGCCCAAACAAAAATGAGCGATGATTCTTACCGCAGGAGATTGCTTGCACTTCATATAACAGCGGATAAAAGGCTTCGCTGCGCTTCGCCCAAATTGCCTTCGGCAACTTCTTTTATCCGCGATACGTTAGGCGCAATGCCAAGCCTAACAAGAATTATGTGAGGTGAGAGAAGATGGCTGCCCAGACAACATTAGAGCGATTGGAGCAACAAATAACTCGGCTGCCAATGCGTGATCAACTTAAGCTGATAGCGCGCATTTCCGAGCGTCTAAGTACTACCACGCTGGAGATAGAAAAACCAGGTGCGGCAGATGCCGATGAACTCTTAGCATTGTGCGATGCGGCAGCGGATATGTGGGAAGGCGAATTTGATGCGGTTCAAGAGATTCGCCGAATGCGTCAAGAGCGGGATGAGCAAATATGGCCGAGCAAGTCATAGATGCAAGCGTGGCTATCAAATGGGTAGTCAAGGGCGAGCCATTCCGTGACAAGGCGCGGCAATTGCTCCATGATGCCCGATCGAAGGGGATCATCTTGATTGGACCGCCCCTTTTGGAATACGAGGTTGAGAGTGTGTTGCAGCGCCGTCTATACTCAGGACGAGCAACCATAGCAGCGGTAGATGCATCATTAGCAGCTTTCTATGCCGTCGGAGTACGAATTGTCACTCATCCCGATATGGTTCGTCGTGCACGAGAAATAGCCCGACAGTTTAATCAAGAGCGTATCTATGACTCGCTTTACGCCGCCCTTGCCGAATTGCGCAGGTCTGAGTTCTGGACAGCCGACAAAGCCTTTTATGAGGCTGTGAAGTCGGAGCTTTCATATGTACAGTACCTACCTGACTATCCTTGAACCGGAGCGGGCTTGGCACAGCGCCTAACAGCGTGTTTGCGGTTCGCTTCAGCTCACCAAAATGCCTTCGGCACTTCGCAAACACGCAAACCGTTAGGCGTAATCGGACGGTGCGGCTCGAGGAAAAGATTAAAAAAGGGAAAAAACTATCACGGAGTTATAGAATGAACTCCCCGTGCCCCCATCGATGGGTCTAACTCTGCCCGATGATCGTTCTATGTCCGCTTTCTATTTAATGCTTCCCACCCCTCTGAACCGAGAGATGCAGAGTTGCTCCTTAACGAATTCATAGGCACTGATGCTACCCAATTAGATCATGGACAAAGCTAAATCGGGGAAGCCCATTCGAAAGGAGATATCAAAATGGGTACAAAGGGAAGGGAAATAGTCGGTATGGACGTGAGCGAACTCATAGAGTTGCTCAACAAAGCATTTGCGGACGAATGGCTGGCTTATTACCAATACTGGATAGGGGCGAAGGTCATTAAGGGGCCGATGAAGGAAGCAGTCATCGCCGAACTCACCCAGCATGCTGCCGACGAACTACAACATGCCGAGATGCTCACTGCAAGGATAATTCAGCTTGGAGGCATACCAATCACCGAGCCGGAAGAGTGGTATAAGATGACAAATTGCGGATATAGTGCCCCAAAGGATCCTTCCTCGAAGGCTATCCTGGAGCAGAATATAAAAGGCGAACAATGCGCCATCGATGCTTATAATCACCTGCTCGAAGTCACAGGAGGTAAAGATCCGGTCACTTACAACATCGCCCTCCAGATCCTCCAAGATGAGGTAGAACACGAGGAAGACCTTCAAGCTCTCTTGGAGGATTTGGAAAAGATAACGAAAGGGTAAAAGGGTTTTAGGTTCAGAGGGCACCTCATAAGGCGCTTAAGTTGGAAATGATGAGGGGGAGAAGAGAGAAGCGGATTCTGTGCTTGAGCCTCGCCATTGTCCTCCTGGTTTTGGCCTGCGCACCCTGTGGCCTTCTCTCCACCCGGGTTCCCACATTACCTCGTTCCATCCCTACCTCCCCAGCGGCCGCTCAGCATCTGAAGGAGAAACTGGAAGAGACGCTGGCGGAAGGCGAGGAGGAGTTCACTCTGCGTTTAACCGAGGAGGAAGTGACATCCTACCTGGCCTGTAAACTGGAGGAAATGGGCGAAGGAGCACCGATCAAAGACCTTCGTATCTGGTTCACAGAGGGGAAAATCCATGCCACCGGGGATTTATCCAATGTGCTCCCCGTCCAAACCCGGGTGACCATTGTGGCCTCCGCTAAGGTCGCGAACGGCCAGGTGCAGATAACCATAGAGAAGGCCATGGCTGGTTCCGTCCCCCTCCCCTCCGTATTGTTGACCTCTCTATCCAAAACCATCAGTGAGACCCTTCAGGAGGCACAAGAAAAGGCGACTAAGGAGTCGCCCTTTCGGATCACAGAGGTGGAGATCAGGGAGAAGGAGATAATCATCACCGGGAGGAAGGGAAAGTGACCTCCTATGCTTTGGGGTAAGGCGCGTGCCTGACGTTGACCGTGATCTCCCCCAACTTCAAACCCATCTTCTCCTCGATTATCTCTTTAGCCACTCGGCAGACTTCCTCCGTTTTGGCAGGCACCTCGATATCGGGGTTGGTCTCTAAATCGAGTCTGACTATGACGTTCCCCTCTTTAGCGCTGATCTTGGGCGTAGCCCTGACCACATCGCTCAGCTGAGTGAGGTTATGCTCTAACCGGCTGGCGATGGAATCAAAGGACACCTGAGCCTTCCCGCCGCTGATCCCCTCTATCTCGATGGCTTTAACCCTCGGCTGCCTTAACTCCAGCCAAAGCAGCAGGATGCATAGGATGATCGAAAATATGCCCGCTGGAGCAAAAATAAGCCAGGTGGTTAAAGATAGATTGGCCTCCAGGAGGAGTGCGAACTGCTTTAAAAAGCTGACGACCGGCCACGGCGCTACCATAGCGATGGCTATGACAACGATGGCCGCTAGCAGGATCAGGATCACTACCACGCGGTTGAATACCTCCACGATAGTATCCTCCTTCGAGCTACCTCTTGGTGTACTGGGGGGCTTTGCGCGCCCTTTTGAGTCCTGCTTTCTTCCTCTCTTTCACGCGCGCATCTCTAGTGAGGAAACCGCCTTTGCGCAGGATGGGGCGTAGATCCGGATTGGCCTTCACCAAGGCTCTGGCTATGCCATGGCGTACAGCCCCAGCTTGGCCGGAGATGCCACCCCCCTTGACTTTGATCGTTATCCGATAATTCCCCAGGGTATCTGTGGCTTTCAGCGGCTCAAGAAGGTGGAGTATATCACTCTCGCGAGAGAAGTATTCCTCCACCGGTTTGCCATTGACGATGATCGCGCCATCGCCACCGGGGTAGAGCCTCACTCGTGCCGTGGCTGTTTTACGCCTTCCCACTCCCTCGTAATACCTGCCAGCTATCTCCATCTTCCTCCCCTTTACAATTCTAACACCTTAGGCTGCTGTGCCTGGTGAGGATGGGAATCACCAGCATAGACCTTCAACTTCTTGAACATCTTCCGCCCCAGTCGGTTTTTGGGCAGCATCCCCCGCACGGCCGCCTCCAGCACACGCTCGGGATGCTTCTGCAGCTGATCCCTCAGCTTAATGCTTTTAAGCCCACCCAAATAGCCCGAATGGCGGTAATAGATCTTCTGATCCAACTTCCGCCCGGTGACCTTTATCTTATCAGCGTTGATCACTATCACGTAGTCGCCACAATCCAGATGGGGCGTGTAGATGGGCTTATGCTTCCCCCGCAGGATCTTAGCGATCTCTGAAGCCAAGCGGCCCAGGGTTTTCCCCTCGGCATCGACCAGATACCATTCCCTCTTTATCTCCGAAGGCTTAGGTGTATAGGTCTTCATATGCTATCTCCGTAGGCTAATCGTAGTTCACTTTAATCAAACAGAGCCCCTTAGCAGGCACCGTCACTTTGATAAGCGCTGGATCCTTAGCCATCATGATCTCTCTGAAATCATCGGGAGTGAGCTCGCCGCTTCCAACCCGGAGCAAGCCTCCTACAATCCGCCGCACCATGCGACGGAGGAAGGCATTGGCCACCAATTCCACAAACACGAAACCATCCTCCCTCGTACAGCGAGCACGGTAAACGGTACGCACCGTCGAGCTGCCCTCCTTGGGGGCACTCCCAAAGGAACGAAAATCATGGGTACCGATGAGATGGGAGCAAGCCTCGTTCATAAGGCTTACATCTAAGGGCCAAGGATAGTGGTAAGCGAAACGGCAGGCTAACGGCGAGCGGACAGGCTTGTTCCATATCGAATACCGATATTCGCGGCTGACGGCGCTGAAGCGGGGGTGGAAATTCTCGGGCGCCAGGGCTAATTCCCGTATCGCGATGTCCTTGGGCAAGAGGGCATTTAAAGCCCTCTGCAGGTCCTCCAGGGAATGTCTCCAGTTCGTCTTGAAGGCGATAACTTGCCCACGAGCGTGAACGCCGGCATCGGTCCTCCCTGCCCCGATGATCCTTATCTCCTCTTGGGTGGCCGCCGCCAGCGCCCGCTCTATCTCCCCTTGAATGGTCCGCTCACCTCTCTGAACTTGAAAACCAGCGTAATCGGTGCCGTCGTACTCAACAATGGCCATGAGTCTTCGGGTGCTGGTTGCTGGCTGCCGGCTGCTAGCCTTAAATCCCCAGCTTCCAGCCTCCGGCATTCAACTACTCCACCAATTCCAGTATCGCCATCTTCGCCCCATCCCCCTGGCGCTGTCCTAACTTCAAGAGACGGGTGTAACCTCCAGGGCGATCTCGATAGCGGGGGGCTAATTCCTCGAAAAGCTTTTTAACCATCTCCGGATCGTTCAGCCGTGCGGCAGCCAAGCGGCGCGAATGAAGGTCGCCGCGCTTTCCTAAGGTTATCAACCTCTCCGCCAAAGGGCGGATCGCCCTGGCTTTAGCCTCCGTGGTCCTTATCCGCTCGTGGCGGAACAATTCGGCTATCAGATTTCTGTAAAGGGCTTTGCGATGGCCACTCGAACGGCTAAGCCTTCGGCCAGCTTTCCGGTGCCTCATTCGCTCTCTTCCTCCCGATGCGCCCGCCGTCCACGAATTTGAGCGGAAGTGTCACCGCCTGGGCTTTCCTCCTCTACAAACGAGTTCGCCGCCTCAGGGAGGAGGCCCTTGGCCCGCAACTTCTCCTTCAGCTCGGCCAGGGACTTCTCGCCGAAGTTACGAATCTTTAACATCTCATTATCACCCTTCTCTAACCTCTCCAAAACCTCCCCCACCTGTGATATGCCCGTCCGCTTAAGACAGTTGAAGACCCTTACACTGAGGTCCAATTCCTCGATCGGCATCTCATAGATGTGGGATGGGATGACTTCTTCAACCTCCTCCACCCTTACCTCCTCCCTGGCTCCGCTTATTAACGAGAAGTGCCTGACCAGGATATCGGCAGCGGTCTTCAAGGCCTCCTCGGGGTCGGTGGTGCCATCGGTCCATATCTCCATGATCAGCCGATCGAGGTTGGCTACCTGTCCGGCACGGGTCTTTTCTACATCGTAGTTGACCTTCTGAATGGGACTGAAGATGGCATCCACAGGTATCTCCCCGATAGGCAATCTTCCCCTTTCCTCCGCGGGGGAGTAGCCCCTGCCCTTCTCCACCGTCAACTCTAAAGATACCTCTCCATCGCTGGAATCTATGGTGAAGAGGTGTAAATCCGGGTTGACGATCTCTACACCGCTGGGACATTCCAGGTCCGCAGCGGTGACATCCCCTTCCCCTTTAGCCCTCAGGCGCAGACGGACCGGCTCGTCGGAGTCCATCTTAAACCTGAGGCGCTTCACATTGAGGATCAACTTCGTCATGTCCTCCTTCACATGAGGGATAGGGGAGAATTCATGGTATATATCGCTGACCCTGATGGAGGTAACGGCAGCGCCAGGCAGGGAAGAGAGCAATACCCGCCGCAGGGCGTTGCCGATGGTTATCCCATAGCCCTCTTCTAAAGGCTCGATGATGAAGCGACCGTAATTCTTAGTTTTCACTTCGCACTCGATTTTGGGCAAAATCATCTCTAACAAGGAGCAACCCCCTCAATACGAGTCCCTAAAGGGCCAGCCCTTTAGGGTGTCCGCATACTAGAGTTGTTGCACAATTGACTGATTGGCTCCAAAAGCGCAATTTTCTCCTCCAGGATTGGTTTTAGGCCTGTCCACTGATGAGCTCGCTCGCTGCTGGCCGGGGTGATGAGCTCGCTCGCTGCTGGCTGGAGTGAATGAGTTTTGCCAACTTACCGCGAGCGAGCTCATCAGGTGAAGGGGTTTTGCCAACCTCCCGCCCGCGAGCGAGCTCATCATCAATTGTGCAACAACTCTACTATCGGCTGTAATACTCTACGATCAATCGTCCATCCAAAGGCACTTCGGTCTCTCCAGGCTCAGGGAGGGAGAGGACCTTCCCCTCCATCTTAGAGGCATCTAAACTCAACCAATCGGGCACGTTCACATCCTTCAGCCTGTCTGCCAGCTGCTTGAAGTAAGTGAGCTTCCTGCTCCTGTCGCGCACGGATATCACATCCCCCGGTTTGACCAAGCAGGAGGGGATATTGGTCCTTCGCCCATTGAGATCGAAGTGGCCATGCTGCACGAGCTGTCTTGCTTGAGCGCGGGAGGAGGCGAAGCCCAAACGGTAAACCACGTTGTCCAGACGGGATTCCAGTATGGTCAACAGGTTATCGCCGGTAAGCCCCTTACGCTTCTGAGCCTCCCGGAAATAGCGGCGGAATTGCCTCTCCAAAACGCCATAGATACGACGAGCCTTCTGCTTCTCCCTCAGTCGGATGGCGTAATCCGACCCTCGACGGCGAAATTGGCTTTCTCGGCCATGCATGCCAGGTGGATAAGGACGCTTCTCCAAAGCGCACTTCGAGGTCAGGCAGCGCTCGCCTTTGAGGAAGAGCTTCTCCCCTGCCCTCCGACATAGTTTACAAACGGGACCCGTATATCTGGCCATTATCCCTCCAAATCCCAACCGTGATCCGGATCGTGAGTATCACACTCTCCGCTTCTTAGGGGGGCGACACCCATCATGAGGGATGGGAGTGACATCGGTGATAGAGACCACCTTCAAGCCCGCACTCATCAAGGCGCGTATGGCCGCCTCCCGCCCAGGGCCAGGCCCTTTAACGAAGACGTCAACCTCCCTCATGCCATAATCCATGGCCCGCCTGGCCACAGCCATAGCAGCTTGGGTAGCCGCATAAGGAGTACTCTTGCGCGATCCTTTGAAGCCAACGGTGCCAGCGCTCCCCCAAGTGACCACGTTACCCTGCTGATCGGTCATCGTGATTATGGTGTTGTTGAATGAGGCATGGATATGCGCCTGCCCGTGAGGAACGTTCTTACGTACACGACGAGTCGGTCGTCTCTTCCTCCCTTTTCGCTTCGCCATCTCTCCTCCCTATCCCAGTCAGCTATGACACTACGCCGTACGCTCACTAGAGTTGTTGCACAATTGGCTGACTGGCCTTGATAATACGATTTTCTCCTATGGCCGAAATTTGCGCATAATGGAGTGCTCTGGCCTCCGAAAACCACTTCGTGCGGGCCAAAAGTGCCTAAAACAGGTCGTTTTCGGAATAGTCTTAGATCCCTCTACTATTGTGCAACAACTCTACTACTTCTTCTTGGCTCCTCGCCTTCGGCCACGGCCAGGCACTGTCTTCCGTGGCCCCCTCTTCGTGCGAGCGTTGGTCCTGGTGCGTTGGCCGTGGACAGGTAAACCACGACGATGGCGTACCCCTCGATAACAGCCGATGTCTATCAGACGTTGGATGTTTTGCTTTACCTCTCGCCTTAGATCGCCCTCCACACGATAATTCCTATCGATGATCTGGCGCAGGCGGCTGATCTCTTCCTCGGTCAAATCTTTGACCCTGGTATCGGGATCCACCCCCGCTTGAGCGAGTATCTCCTGGCTCCTCGATCGGCCGATCCCGTAGATGTAGGTCAAGCCGATCTCCACCCGCTTATTCATAGGCAAATCGACTCCCGCGATCCGGGGCATCTTCACCTCCCTTAAGCCACCGATTACCCTTGTCTCTGCTTGTGTTTTGGATTCTCACAGATCACATACACCACGCCCTTGCGCTTGACGATCTTGCACTTAGGGCAGCGGCGTTTAACTGATGCTTTCACCTTCATGACCTCAACTCCTTTCAACAGGAGGCTTCGATGGCCTTCAGCAGTTCAGCTTGTACCTCCTCAATAGGTCTGTCGCCATCTATCTCCACCAAGAGGCCCTTATTCCGATAATACTTGATGAGAGGCGCCGTTTGGGCCAAGTAGACCTGAATCCTCCTCCGTTGAACCTCCGGAGTATCATCGGAACGCTGGTAGAGTTCGCCACCGCATCTGTCGCATTTGCCAGGCTCTTTAGGGGGATCGAAGAGCGAATGGTAGACAGCCCCGCATACGCGACACGTCCAACGGCCAGCCAGCCGAGCTAAAAGGGCCTCCTCCGAGACCTTAAGGTAGAGCACCACGCATACAGATTTGCCGTCTTCGGCCAGAATCCTTTCCAAGGCCTCGGCTTGCTCGATGGTGCGGGGGAAGCCATCCAAGATCACGCCCCCTTTACAATCGGAAGCGGTTATACGTTCCCGCACCATGGAGATGGTCACATCATCAGGGACCAACTCCCCTCTCTCGAGGTGGCTTTTGGCCAACCTCCCCAGCTCCGTCTCCTCCTCGAGAGCTTGGCGAAAGAGATCCCCACTGGCCACATGAGGGATGCCTAAGGCCTTCGATAGCCTCGCCGCTTGGGTACCCTTGCCGGCGCCGGGAGCGCCCAGCAGGACGATGAACTTCGGCTCCATTCCGATCTATTTGATGAACCCTTTATAGCGTCGCATCAAGAGCTGGGCTTCTAACTGCCTTATCGTGTCCAAAGCCACACCCACCACGATCAAGAGCCCGGCGCTGGTGATGACCATGGTGCCCGTCTTGGTGATACCCCTGGCCAGCCAAGGCAAAAGGGCCACCGCCCCTAAGAAAATGGCGCCCACCAGTGTGATGCGACGAAGCACCCCCCTGAGATAGTCGGCTGTGCGTCGGCCGGGACGGATGCCGGGAATGAATCCGCCCTGACGCTTCAAAGCATCAGCTAGGTTTTGCTCCTCAAAGATGATGTCTGCGTAGAAGTAAGTGAAGCCGACGACGGTCAGAAAATAGAGTATCCAGTAGAAATTGCTGGTGGTGTTGAAGCTCCGATACACACTGTTGGCCATGCGAGCCAGCCAGTCCGGCTGAGCGGAAAGGAGATAACTGGCAATCGTTGCCGGGAAGATAAGGATAGATTGAGCGAAGATGAGAGGGATCATGCCCGCTGAATTGACGAGCAAAGGGATGTGAGTGCGCTGGCCACCGCGAACGCTCAGGCGCCTGCCCCGCATGGCTACCACCCGCCTTCCGAATTGGACGGGGATGCGGCGTTGCCCCTCCTGCACGAAGATGATGACCGCCACCGTGACAGCGGTGATAAGGAGGAAGACCACCAATCCTTTCACATTTCCTACGACGAGTGCTCCCACATTCTGGGGTATCCTGGCTACAATGCCTCCGAAGATGATAAGGGAAAGGCCATTGCCGATGCCCTGCTCAGTGATGAGCTGCCCCAGCCAGATAGCGAACATGGTACCTGCCGTGAGAGTGATGATGGTGGCCAACGTGGGCAGGAGCGTGGGGCCGGAGAGGCCGAAGTTAGTTATGACGCCCTGGCTCTGCAGCAGGCTGGCTTGGCCAAAGGCCTGCAAGAAGCTCAGAGGGATGGTCAGCCAGCAGGTGTATTGCTCGATCTTCCTCCGTCCAGCCTCGCCCTCCTCAGCTAAGCTCTTCAGCTGAGGGATGAGGGGTATCAGGAGCTGGATGATGATGGACGCAGTGATGTAAGGGTAGACCCCCATCGCTATCACCGAGAAGGTGGACATGGCTCCTCCGGAGAGGAGGTCGAGGAAGCCCAAAAACTGGCTGCGTTGGAAAAGCCGCGCCAGAGCCTGCGAATCCACGTTAGGTATAGGCACATGAGCAGCCAAGCGATATACCACCAGGATCAGGAAAGTGAATAACATCTTCCGCCTGAGGTCAGGCAGGCCAAAAGCGGTGCGTAAAGCTTGAATCATCGCATTCTTTCCTTACACAACCAACGAACTTCACAATCGTTTAGCCGGGGCTTGACGCCTCTTGGATAACCACCTATGGCAATGGCAATATCTCCACCGAACCCCCGGCGGCTAATATCTTCTCCCTTGCACTGGCCGAGAAGCGGTGGGCTTTAACGGTCAAGGGACGATTTACCTCCCCACGACCCAAGATGACCACGGGCTCCTTAGGCGACTTTATGATCCCTGCCTCGGCAAGAGTGGTGGGGGACACCTCGGCCCCGGCCTTGAACCGATCGAGACGATCGAGGTTAACCGGGGTGTAATGCACTTTGAAGATGTTGGTGAAGCCACGCTTTTGAGGAAGCCTCCTCACCAGAGGCAACTGCCCCCCTTCGAACCAAGGGGGCTTCCCTCCCCCGGAGCGAGCCTTCTGGCCCTTGGTGCCCCGGCCAGCCGTCTTGCCCTGGCCGGCGGCGATGCCTCGTCCGACCCTCTTCTTCCTCTTTTTAGCCCCTTTAGCGGGATGCAGTTCATGCAACTTCATCCTCCTCCAGCTCCTCCACTTCGATCAGATGCTCCACCTTGCGGATCATCCCCCGGATAACCGGGGTATCCTCCTGCTCCACCACATCTCCCAAATGCCTAAGGCCGAGGGCCCTGATGGTGGCCTTCTGACGCCTTGAATAGCCGATATCGCTCTTAATCCACTTGATGCGCAGCTTCTTTGCCAATGCTACCCCTCATCCAGAAAGGAGCTACCCTCTCCAGCGGAAGGCCACGCCTTCGGGCCTCCTCCTCGATATCCTTAAGCTGCAGAAGCCCTTGCAAAGTGGCTTTGACCACGTTAAGGGGGTTGCTGCTGCCTAAGGATTTGGTCAGGATATCCTTGATCCCTGCCGTCTCCACCACCGCCCTCACCGGGCCACTGGCGATAACCCCCGTGCCTGGAGAAGCAGGCTTGAGAAGCACCTTAGCTCCCTTAAATTTTGAGATCACTTCGTGAGGGATGGTGGTGCCGGCCATGGAGATCTTCTTCATGTTCTTCTTAGCCCGCTCCCTGGCTTTGTTGATGGCGTCAGGAACGCCGCGGGCCTTGCCCACACCTATGCCCACACGGCCCTGGTGATCACCAACTACTACCACAGCCCGAAAGTGGAAATGGCGCCCACCTTTGATCACCTTGGCCACTCTGGCGATGTGAACAACCCTTTCGTCGAGTTCCTCTTCCTGGAATTCCTCCTCCATTGACCCTCCTTGGTCGGCTTATAGCGGTGGTGAATGGTTGGATGCCCAGTGCCGTGCGCTAAAATTCCAGCCCACCCTCCCGCGCGCCCTCGGCTAAAGCCTTCACGCGACCATGATACTTGTAGCCGCCGCGATCGAAAACCACCCGCTTGAGCCCTTTCTCCAAAGCTCGCTTCGCCAGCAATTTCCCAACCAACCTGGCCTTCTCCGTCTTAGTAAGGCCCTTAAGCTCCTTCCTCAGCTCGGGGTCCAGGGTGGAGGCGGCCACCAGGGTATGCCCTCGGTAATCGTCGATGACCTGAGCGTAGATATGCTTTAGGCTCTTAAACACGGAGAGGCGTGGACGCTCAGGCGTGCCCACCACTTTCTTACGCACCCGGCGATGGCGCCGCCGGCGCGCTTCCTCCCTGCTCATCCTGCCCATTACAGCTTCGCTCCTATCTTGCCCGCCTTCCCAGGCTTGCGCCTTATCTTTTCGCCCTCGTAGCGGATGCCCTTCCCCTTGTATGGCTCAGGCTTGCGTACGGCCCTGATCTTAGCTGCTACATCTCCGACCAGTTCCTTGTCGTTCCCCTCAACGACGATGATCTTATTCCCCTTCTCCACGCTGAACTTTATACCTGGCGGCGGCTTTATCTCCACAGGATGGGAAAATCCGACGTGCAGAACCAGCTTATCACCCCTCATCTCGGCACGATAGCCAACACCAACCACCTCCAGCCTCTTACGATACCCTTCCGTCACTCCGGTCACCATGTTAGCCAGAAGGGAGCGAGTCAAACCATGTAGGGCGCGATGCATGCGCTCATCAGTGGGACGGGTGACGACGATCTGGTTGTCTTTCAGGGCGATTTTTATATCGGGGTGGAACGACCTCGATAGTTTGCCCCTGGGGCCCTCCACCGTAACGTGGTTCCCCTCAATGTTGATCCGAACACCCTCCGGCACTGGTATTGGCTTGCGACCTATGCGAGACACCTAAGACCCTCCTCCGGTAATGAGCACGATCCCTCAGCGACCTCGGCCTTTGCAGTAGAGTTGTTGCACAATAGTAGAGGGATCTAAGGCCATTCCGAAAATGACCCGTTTTAGGCACTTTTGGCCCGCACGAAGCGGTTTTTGGAGGTCAGATCACCCCATTTATGCGCAAATTTCGGCCATGGGAGAAAATCGTACCATCAAGGCCAGTCAGCCAATTGTGCAACAACTCTAGTCCATTACCAGACGTAGCAAAGCACCTCACCGCCCACGCCGAGGCGACGAGCCTTCTGGCCCGTCATCACCCCCTTGGAGGTGGAGAGGATGGCGATCCCCATCCCGCTCAGAACCCAAGGGATGTCCTCCTTCTTAACGTAGATCCGGCGCCCTGGCTTGCTGACCCGCTTCAGCCCCCTCAAAACAGGCTCCCTGTTTTTCCCATCCCCCACGTATTTCAACATTATCCTGATCATAGGTTGAGGCCGATCGTCGGTGACCTCATAATCCTTGATGAAACCCTCCTCCTTCAGGATGCGGGCGATGTTCACCTTGATCTTGGACGCAGGGATGAGCACCTCGGTGTGCTCAGCCATAATAGCGTTTCTAATGCGAGTCAGCATATCGGCGATAGGGTCGGTTACGGACATGGTCGATTCCCCTCATTTCTCACCAACTGGCCTTCTTAACGCCTGGTATCTTCCCCTGGGAAGCCAACTCGCGGAAGCATATGCGACAGAGCCCGAAGCGACGTATGTATCCTCGCGGGCGGCCACACCTTTGACAGCGATTGCGCACCCTTACCTTATATTTTCTACGCGTTTCCCTTATGGGCAAGCATTTACGAGTCAATTTCCCCTCCTATTGCCGGCGAAAAGGCATCCCTAAAAGGGCGAGCAATCGTCTGCCTTCCTCATCGGTCTTGGCGGTAGTGACGATGGTGATCTCCATCCCCCTTATCTTGTCGATAGAATCATAATCTATCTCAGGCCAAACCAGTTGCTCTCTGAGGCCTAACGTGTAATTGCCTCGTCCATCGAAAGAATCTGGGGATACTCCTCGGAAATCGCGCTGACGAGGCAAGGCGACGTTGCAGAGCCTATCCAAGAAATCGTACATCCGATCGCCGCGCAGAGTGGCCTTGACCCCAATGGGATCCCCTTTGCGCAACTTAAAGCCAGCGATGGATTTCCTCGCCCGAGTCACGATGGGGCGCTGGCCGGTGATAGTGGCGATGTCCTGAACGGCATGATCCAATGCCTTGGGGTTCTGAATGGCTTCTCCCACGCCTACATTGACCACGATCTTCACCAGGCGTGGCACCTCCATTACATTGCGATAGCCGAACTCTTTCATTAAAGCGGGGACAACCTCCCGCTTATATCTCTCCTTTAACCTCGGAGCCATCCCTCAGATTCCTCCCTTGAACATCTGCCTTGGGGACCGGCGCCAGCCTGCAAGCTCTCCTGCTAATCGATAGTGGCTCCGCACTTCTTACAGACCCGCATCTTCTCCCCGCTCTCCAGGAGCTCATAGCCGACCCTGGTCTTCTGCTTGCAGATAGGGCAGACCAACATCACCTTCGAGACGTGAATAGGGGCCTCGAGCTCAATGATCCCTCCTCGAGCTCGCTCTCTCCCCCCTGTGGGCCTTTCCCTCTGGTGTTTCTTAACCATGTTGATGCCTGTGACTATTATTCGATTCTCCTTAGGGAGGACCTGCCGCACTTTGCCTCTACGGCCGCGGTCCTTGCCCCTGATAACCTCCACCTCGTCCCCTCTCTTGATTCTCATCGCTGCCTCCGGCATCAAACCACCTCAGGGGCCAAGGAGACGATCTTCATAAAGCCCTTATCGCGCAACTCGCGGGCCACTGGGCCGAAGACGCGGGTCCCCATAGGATTGCGGTTGGTATCCAAGATCACTGCTGCGTTCTCATCGAATTTGATGTATGAACCATCAGGGCGGGAATACTCCTTAGCCGTGCGCACGATCACGGCCTGGACTACCTGCCCCTTCTTGACGGAGCTTGTGGGGGTGGCGTCTTTGACCGAAGCGATGATCAGGTCACCTACGGAGCCGTAACGCCGCTTTGAGCCGCCCAAAACCCTGATGCACAGTATCTCCTTAGCTCCGGTGTTGTCAGCCACCTTCAGCTTGGTCTCCTGTTGAATCATTGGCCCCGCTCCAGAATCTCTTTTACGATCCAACGCTTCTCTTTGCTGAGAGGACGCGATTCAACGATGCGCACTAAGTCGCCAACGCGACAGGCGTTGTCTTCATCGTGGGCCTTATACCTTTTGGTTTTGGTGACTACCTTCTTGTAAAGGGGATGCCTGTAGGCCCTTTCAACCTCCACCACGACCGTCTTATCCATCTTATCGCTGACCACGCGGCCTATCATGACCTTTCTACGTCCCCTCATGGCCCACTTCCTCCGCTATCCCTAATTCGCGCTCGCGCAAGATGGTCTTCATCCGGGCGATATCCCTTCTCAGCTGCCTGAAGCGAGCTGTGTTTTCCACGTGTCCCACAACGCGCTGGAACCGCAGGTTTAACAACGCCCTCTGGGCTTTCTCCAGCTCCCGCTTTATCTCCTCGGTGGTCATGGCTCTGATCGCGCTCGCTTTCATGCTATACCACCTCCACCCGAGTGGGGAGCTCTTCCCTGACCACGAATTTGGTCTCTATAGGTAGCTTATGAGAGGCCAAGCGCATAGCCTCCCTTGCCGCCTCTTCGCTCACTCCAGCTATTTCGAAGAGGATGCGGCCCGGTTTCACCACCGCCACCCAGTGATCGACAGCTCCCTTGCCCTTGCCCATGCGCGTTTCGGCCGGCCTTTTGGTAACCGGCTTATCGGGGAAGACCCTTATCCAAACCTTCGCGCGGCGTTTCACATGGCGAACGATGGCCCTCCGAGCTGCCTCGATCTGACGGCTGGTCATCCAACACGGCTCCAACGCCTGCAAGCCGTAGTCGCCGAAGACCACTCTATTTCCCCGCGAAGCTCGTCCCTTCATGCGTCCACGGTGTTGATAGCGATACTTTACCCTCTTAGGCATTAGCATCTCGGTTCTCCTCAGCGGTTTCCTAGCTGTTAGCCCTTGCTTTCCTCAGCAGAGGCCTCGGGGAGGACATCGCCCTTGTAAATCCAGACCTTGACGCCAATGCGGCCGTAGGTGGTAAGGGCTTCAGCCTGAGCATAATCGATGTCCGCCCGAATGGTCTGGAGGGGCACCCTTCCCTCGTGCACCCATTCACAACGAGCCATCTCTGCCCCACCTAACCGGCCTTTGCAAGCGATCTTCACCCCTTTGGCCCCCGCCTCCATGGCCCTGGCAGCAGCCCTCCTCATGGCGCGCTGGTGGGAGACGCGCCGCTCCAGTTGCTCGGCGATGCTCTTAGCCACTAAGCGAGCGTCCAATTCGGGCTTCTCTATCTCCTTGACCTCGATCTGTACCCTTTTATTGGTCAATTCCTCCAAGCGATGGCGCAGGATCCTGACATTAGCGCCTCGGTGGCCGATGACGATGCCCGGCCTGGCCGTATGGATGGTGAGGAAGACCTGCTTAGGGAAGCGCTCGATCTCGATGCGGGAGATGGCCGCATCGTCCAACTCCTTCTCTATGAATTCGCGAATGGCTAAGTCCTCACCCAGAAGTTCGACGTATTTCTTCCCCTCAGCATACCACTTGGATTCCCAGTCTGTAGTTATCCCCAATCTAAACCCGATCGGATGTACCTTGCGGCCCAATGGATCCTCCTTCAATAGGCGCTTTAGCGTCGTTGAGGCTAAGCGCTTCAGCGTTTAGCTATGAGGTTGGAACCCTCTCCTCCAAAATGACTGTGATATGCGAAGACCGTTTCAGGATGGGCTTCACCCGCCCGCGGGCCCCAGCTCGATATCGCTTAAGAGTGGGTCCTGGATCGGCAAAGATGCGGGCGATGTAAAGGTCATCCCTGGAAAGCCCGTAGTTCTCCTCCGCATTGGCGATGGCAGACCTGATGACCTTGGCCACAGGCTTAGCCGCCGCCTGAGGCATAAAGCTGAGGAGAACCAGGGCCTCGTCTGCCTTTTTGCCCCTCACCTGGTCGATCACTCGACGCACTTTCTGGGGGGACATCCGCACATATTTCGCTGCCGCCTTGACTTGTAGACCCATGCCTCACCCTCAACTACTTCTTCTTTTTAATCCGTAGGTACTTCTCCTTGATCTTATGTCCACGGAATGTCCTGGTGAGGGCAAATTCCCCCAGCTTGTGGCCCACCATCTCCTCGGTGATGTAGATGGGCACGTGCCTCCGCCCATCGTGCACAGCTATGGTGTGGCCTACCATCTGCGGGAAGATGGTGGAGGCCCTGGACCAGGTCTTGATCACGCGCTTCTCCCCACGCTTATTCATCTCCTCGATCTTTCTGAGCAATTTGGGATCAACATACGGCCCTTTCTTAAGCGACCTAGGCACGGTTAACCCTCCATTGAAGCGATCAGGCCAACAGGTAAGAGGGGTCTGTTATCTCTTCCCCTCATTGCGTCGGCGAAGGATGTACTTGTCGGTATCCTTGCGCCGGCGTGTCTTCTTGCCCATGGTCGGCTTGCCCCAGGGGCTCTTCGGAGAGGGCATGCCCACAGGGGTCTTCCCCTCCCCTCCGCCGTGCGGATGGGCCTCCGGCGACATGACTGTGCCGCGCACCTTCCCCCGCCGGCCCAGGTGTCGCCTCCTCCCAGCCTTCCCCAGCTCGATGCTCCCGTGTTCGACGTTGCCCACCTGGCCCACAGTGGCCATGCATTTCTTATGGATCAACCGTATCTCCCCGCTGGGGAGGCGCACGTGGGCGTAGTTCCCCTCCTTGGCCATAAGTGTCGCCGCACAGCCCGCGGAGCGGACCAGTTGCCCGCCCCGCCCGGGTTGCAGCTCGATATTATGGATGGGGGTGCCGGGGGGAATTCGCTCGAGAGGCAGGGCATTGCCCACTCGGACCTCGGCGTCGGGGCCCGAAACGACCGTATCGCCCACCTTTAACCCCAGAGGAGCGATGATGTAACGCTTCTCGCCGTCAGCATAGACCAGCAGAGCGATGCGCGCCGAACGGTTAGGATCGTACTCGATGGAATCGACACGGGCGGGGATGCCGATTTTATCTCGCTTAAAATCTATGATGCGATACCGACGTTTATGCCCCCCACCACGATAGCGCACGGTGATCCTACCCTGGGAATTTCGACCCGCCTTCTGATGAAGGGGGGCCAACAATGACTTTTCGGGCTTGGTCCTCGTTATCTCCTCAAAAGTGTAGCCAGTCATCCCTCGCCGGCCAGGCGAGGTGGGCTTATACACCTTAATAGGCATTGATTATCCTCCCTTAAGGAATTCGATGCGCTGGCCAGGGGCTAAAGTGACCACCGCTTTCTTCCAAAGCGGAGTGCGACTCCTTCGCGCCCCGAAACGCCGCCTCTTGCCGGGCATGACCATGGTATTGACGGAGACCACATCCACGTCGAACAATTCCTCCACCGCCTTCTTGATCTGCAACTTGTTAGCCCTGGGATCGACCTCGAAGACATATTGGTTATTATGCTCCATCCTCTCGGTCTTCTCCGTCCTGATAGGACGTCTTAAAATCTGATAAGCGTCCATCGCCATTCACCTTAACCCAAGAAAGATTCGATGACCGCCAACGCATCCAAAGGAATTATCAAGTAATCATAGGTGAAAAGATCCCTGATGTTCAGGTAATTGGCCCGCAAGGTCTTGACGTCAGGGAGGTTGTAAGCCGACTTCTCGACGTTGAAATTCCTCTCTGCCAGGAGGACCAAGGCGCTGGAATCGACCTTGAGAGCATCCAGGATGGCCACCATCTCCTTGGTTTTGGGCTTGGGCATGTTGAGCTCGTTTAGCACGATGATCTGCCCATCCTTAGCCTTGACGGACAGGGCCGAGCGCAGCGCCAAACGGCGCATCTTCTTGGGCATCTTCTGGCGATAACTCCTCGGGCGAGGACCATGAGCGACGCCTCCCCCCTTCCATTGGGGTGCCCGAGTGCTGCCATGGCGGGCCCTTCCCGTCCCCTTCTGACGCCAGGGCTTGCGGCCTCCCCCGGAGACCTCCCCCCTGGTCTTGGTCTTGTGGGTGCCTAAGCGAGCATTGGCCAGCTGACGCACCAAGGCCTGATGCATCACCGGCACGTTAGGGACGATGCCGAAGATGTCCTCCCGCAGTTCGATCTCATCAACTATTTGACCGGTTACGTCGTACACAGGCACTTTCATTTCCGCCTCTTCCCTAACGCCTTCCGAGCCTCTTTGATGATCAACAGTCCATTCCTCGGCCCGGGCACCCCCCCCTTCACCGCCATTAGATCCCGCTCCGGATCCACCATCACCACCTCCAAGTTCTGCACGGTGACGCGTTTATTCCCCATATGGCCAGCCATGCGTTTCCCTTTGATGACACGCCCTGGGGTGGAAGCGCCGATGGAGCCGGGAGCTCGATGGCGATCCGTCTGACCATGGGTTTTAGGCCCTCTGGCGAAGCCATGCCTCTTGATCACCCCGGCGAATCCCCGACCCTTCGAAGTGCCGACTACATCCACCTTGTCGCCTACGTCGAAGATACTGACCCTGATCTTCTGTCCCTCCTCGTATTCGCTGACATCAACGCCGCGGATCTCCCTCAGGTAGCGCAGAGGAGGGAGGTTGTTCTTCCTGAGGTGCATGAGCTCTGGCCTGGTGAGGTGCTTAGGTGTGGTCTCCTCAAAGCCGAGTTGAATGGCCTCGTAGCCGTCCCTCTCCTTCGTCTTCTTCTGGGTCACAAAACACGGCCCCGCTTTTATGACCGTCACCGGGACGACGTTCCCGTTCTTATCGAATATCCGGGTCATGCCCACTTTCTTTCCCAAAATCCCTTTCATCGTTCTGATCCCTACTAAGATAGTCAATGGGTCATCGGCCAAGCGGCCAATAGATCACTGGCAAGGTGAAGCCGGGCCATTAGCGTGCGAGATCGAGGAAGCTCAGCGAGCGCGCCCTTTTCGCCCAGCGACGACATTGGTCGCCGCATCTTAAAGCTTGATTTCGATGTCCACTCCAGGGGGCAAGTTAAGGCGCATCAGCGAGTCGATGGTCTCCGAGCTGGGATCGATGATGTCGATCAGGCGCTTATGGGTTCGGATTTCAAAGTGCTCCATCGAGCGCTTATCGATGAAGGGCGAACGGGGCACGCAGAACCTCTCGATTTTGGTCGGCAAAGGAACCGGCCCCACCACCTCCGCACCCGTCCGCTCGGCCGTCTCCACGATCAATTTAGCCGATTGATCGAGAACGCGATGGTCATACGCCTTCAGGCGAATCCTGATCTTTTGTTTAGCCATCTCATCCACTCACTGCAAACTCACCGACGAGCTTCTCCATCACTTCGGAAGGCACCTTGTCGTAGTAGTCAAACTCCATGGTGAAGGTCCCCCGCCCCTGGGTCATGGAGCGTAGATCGGTAGCATAGCCGAACATCTCCGCCAGGGGGACATGGGCTCGCACCACCTGCAAACCATCGCTGCGACGTTCCATCCCCTCGATTTGGGCTCGCCGCGTTGAGAGGTCACTCATAACCTCCCCGGTGAACTCCTCGGGGATCACCACCTCCAACTTCATGATCGGCTCGAGGAGGACGGGTCCCGCCCTCTGCACACCGCTTTTGAAGGCTTTGGAGGCGGCGATCTTGAAGGCAATGTCGGAAGAGTCCTCCTCATGATAGGAACCGCCCACAAGAGCGACCTTAATGTCAACTAACGGATAGCCAGCTAACACCCCGCTTTCCATCGCCTCCCGCACACCCATCTCTACAGCGGGGATAAACTCCTTGGGGATGATACCCCCCTTAGTTCGGTCCTCGAATTCAAAGTTCCGGCCAGCCTCTAAGGGCTCCAATTCGAGCCATACATGGCCATATTGGCCACGCCCACCGGTCTGGCGGATGAAACGCCCCTCAGAACGAACGGAGCGAGTTATGGTCTCCCTGTAGGCCACCTGAGGTTTGCCCACATGGGCGCCCACCCCAAACTCCCGAAGCATCCTGTCGACCAGGATCTCCAGATGCAACTCGCCCATGCCGGAGATAATCGTCTGCCCTGTCTCCTTGTCCAGCCTTACCCGAAAGGTGGGATCCTCCTCGGCTAAACGGCGCAGGGCCTCGTTCATCCTCTCCTCATCGGCCAGGGTTCGGGGCTCGATAGCCACTGAGATCACAGGCTCCGGGAACTTTATGGACTCGAGCACCACTGGACGCCGAGGATCGCACACCGTCTCGCCGGTGAAAGTATCCTTAAAGCCCACCACAGCAGCTATGTCACCGGCGTAGACCATGGGGATCTCCCGGCGACGATTGGCGTACATCCTGAACAGTTTCCCAACCCGCTCCTTCCTCCCTTTAGTAGAGTTCAGGACGTAGGAGCCAGGCGAGAGCGTTCCCGAGTAAACCCGCACATAGCTCAGGCGGCCCGCATAGGGATCGGAAGCGATCTTAAAAGTCAAACCGGCAAAGGGTTCATCCTCATCCGCCGCGCAGCTCACTTTCTCCCCTGTCCTTGGATCGATCCCCTCGATTGGAGGTACTTCCACGGGAGAGGGAAGGTAATCGACCACCGCATCGAGCAGAGGTTGGATCCCCTTGTTGCGTAAGGCGGACCCGCAGAGGACCGGCACCAACTTCCCGGACAGGGTAGCCTTACGCAATGCCCGACGTAACTCCTCCGGGGTGATTTCCTTCCCCTCCAGGTAGCTGAGGAGCAATTCCTCGTCGGTCTCAGCCACCCTTTCCATCAGTATCTCCCTGTAGTGGGCTGCCTTCTCCTTCAGCTCATGGGGGATCTCCTCAAAGCTGAATTTAGTGCCCAGTTCATCGAGGTAGATGAGGGCCTTGTTCTCGATGAGGTCCACCACCCCTCTGAAATCCTCTTCGACCCCCAAAGGGATTTGCAAGGCCACCGGCGTGGCCCCGAGCTTCTCCCTGATCATATCTACAGTGCGCCAGAGGTTGGCTCCCACTCTATCCATCTTGTTGACGAAGCAGATGCGCGGGACATGGTAGAGATCGGCCTGGCGCCAAACGGTCTCCGATTGGGGCTCCACCCCTGCCACGGCGTCGAAGAGGACGATCCCCCCATCCAGGACACGGAGGCTGCGTTGCACCTCCGCGGTGAAATCTATGTGGCCGGGGGTGTCCACGATATTGATCTGGTAACCCCGCCAATAGCAGGTGACGGCAGCCGCGGTAATGGTGATGCCTCGTTCCCTCTCCTGCTCCATCCAATCGGTAACTGTAGTGCCCTCATCGACCTCACCCATGCGATGGGTGAGGCCGGTATAAAAGAGCATCCTCTCAGTGCAGGTAGTTTTGCCCGCATCGATATGAGCGATGATCCCTATATTGCGCATCCTTTGCAGAGGATATTCCCTGGGCATAACTCCGAACCTCAAGGCCGCGCTAACTCGGCCCGTATTCCCCTTACCAACGGTAATGGGCGAAGGCCTTGTTGGCCTCGGCCATCTTATGGACGTTCTCCCTCTTCTTGATGGTGGCGCCTCGGCCCATAGAAGCATCTATCAATTCGTTGGCCAGCCTCTCGATCATGGTCCTCTCAGGGCGCTCCCGAGCCGATTGGACCAGCCAACGCAAGGCTAAGGATGTGCGGCGATGGCTGGGCACCTCTATAGGCACCTGGTAAGTGGCTCCTCCCACCCTGCGTGGCCTGACCTCTAAGATAGGACTGGCGTTCTCGACCGCTTTCTCGAAGACGGTCAAAGGGTCCTTATGGGTCTTCTCTTTGATCAGATCGAACGCATTGTAGACGATCCGAGCAGCCAGGCTCTTCTTTCCGTCCTTCATCACCTTGTTGATTAGCTTAGCCACCATCACACTATTGTATTTGATGTCGGGTTCGATATTCCGCTTAGGGGGACGATAGCGTCTGGGCATTTTCTCTCCTCTCGACTCTCAAAGATACGGGATACAAGACCAAGCTGGACGTCTTGTATCCCGTAATCGGCTGTAAAGAGGGCAGGATTCCTATTACGCCGGCTTTTTAGTGCCATACTTCGAACGCCCTTTTTGACGCCCCTCCACCCCGCCGGCATCCAGGGCCCCTCGGATCACGTGATAGCGGATGCCAGGCAGGTCCTTGACCCGGCCGCCCCGCACCAGCACCACCGAGTGTTCCTGCAGATTATGCCCTTCACCAGGGATATAGGCGGTTATCTCGACGCCGCTGGTGAGGCGAACACGGGCTATCTTGCGCAGGGCGGAGTTAGGCTTCTTGGGCGTCATGATCTTCACCTGGGTGCACACTCCTCGCTTCTGAGGTGCACCTTCGGTGTGCATCCTCCTCTGCTTCAGGGCGTTATACCTGAAATGCAATGCCGGAGCTTTGCTCTTTTTCCTTTTCTTTTTTCGCCCCTTCTTGACTAACTGGTTAATGGTGGGCAAATCGCCTCCTTACCTTTTGAAACTTCCTTATGGCTTACAGCTCAAATAAGCTGTAAGCTATTATAAGGTATAATTTCGAAAAGGTCAAATCTCACCTGCTGGATGGCGGCCTTAAACCAAAGCCGAGCCAAGGCAGCTTCTTCTCCCCTTCCTCCTTACCGAAGCGGATGCTCTCGCCGTTCTCATTGTAGATTTCCACTGAGAGGCCTAAGCTCTGCAGCTCCTTAACCAAGACGCTAAAAGAGGCAGGGACCTCCGGCTCCTCTATCTCCTCCCCCTTGATGATGGCCTCGTAAGCCTTAATGCGTCCCACCGTATCGTCGGATTTGACGGTGAGCATCTCCTGAAGGGTGTGAGCCGCTCCGTAAGCTTCTAAAGCCCAGACCTCCATCTCGCCAAAGCGCTGGCCGCCGAATTGAGCCTTGCCTCCCAAGGGCTGCTGGGTGATCAGGGAGTAGGGACCAGTGGAGCGGGCATGGACTTTGTCTTCCACCAGGTGGTGGAGCTTCATCATGTTGATGATCCCCACTGTGACCGGCTGATCGAAAGGCTCTCCTGTCTTACCATCGTAGAGGATCATCTTGCCGGTGGTGGGGAGGGGGGTGTTTATCTCCTTGCTCGCATGCAGGGCCTCCAACTGGAGCTCCTCATCCGAGAGTTGGGAAAGGTCCACCTCTCGCCACTCGCCCTTCTCTATCCTCTCCTTCAGCCATTCGCGCAGACAGGTCAGCCGCGCCTTCTTATCGGCCTCCCGGCGCTCAGACAAGGGGCGGGGATCGTCCTCGAAGACCAGGATCTCATCCGGGTCATAGCCTCGCTCCGTCAGCCACTCCCGAAGGGCCGCTCGGCGGGCGTAAACCCAATTGGAAGCCAAAGCCTCCTCGTCGTAGCCTTTCCCTTTCAGCTCCTGGCTGAGGTAAAGCAGGCAAAGCTCCTCATCGTCGTCTAATTCCTGAGGATCGTGTCCCGTCTCCTCCAGCCACCTCCAAGCTCTGTCCTTAACCTCAGCCCAAGCACGATCGATGAGCCAGGCCCGTGCCAGCTCCGCCTCGATCTCCTCCTCGTCGGCTCCATCGAAGACGGGGGAGATGGCCCGGAAGCCCAAACGAGAGGCTGCCCAGCCCAAGTGGGTCTCCAGAACCTGGCCGATGTTCATCCGGCCAGGCACGCCGATGGGGTTGAGGATGAGTTCTATGGGAGTGCCATCGGTCAGGAAGGGCATGTCCTCGATGGGCACCACCTTGGAGACCACCCCTTTGTTGCCATGGCGGCCAGCCATCTTATCGCCCACGGTGATCTTGCGCTTTTGGGCCACGCTGACCCTCACCAGCCTGTTGACCCCCGCTGGCAGGCCACGATGCTCCCCTCGCTCGAAGGTTTTTATGTCGATCACCTTGCCCCTTTGGCCGTGGGGCATGCGCAGGGAGGAATCCTTAACATCATAGGCTTTCTCGCCGAAGATGGCCCGCAGAAGTTTCTCCTCAGGGGTCAGTTCGTGCTCACCTTTAGGCGTGATCTTGCCCACCAAGATGTCGTTGGGGCCGACCTCGGCTCCGATGCGTATGATCCCGTCCTCGTCGAGGTCTTTCAGAGCGTCCTCGCCCACGTTGGGGATGTCACGGGTGATCTCCTCAGGCCCCAACCTCGTATCGCGTTCCTCGATCTCGTGCCTTTCGATGTGGATGGAGGTGAATTTATCCTCCCGCACTAAGCCCTCGCTGATAATGACAGCATCCTCGTAGTTGTAGCCCTCCCAGGAGAGGAAAGCGACCAGGACGTTTTGGCCTAAAGCCAGTTCGCCCCCTGCGGTGGAGGAACTATCAGCCAAGACATCGCCCTTCTTCACCCGGTCGCCTTTGCTCACAATAGGGCGCTGGTCTAAGCAGGTGCTTTGATTGGAGCGGATGTACCTATCCAGAGTGTAGACATGCCGATGTCCATGGGCATCCTCCACCACGATGTGGCGACCTGTGACACTCACTACTTCGCCATCCTCCTCAGCTATCACGACCTGGCCCGGATCCAGTCCCGTTGGCTTCTCCATGCCTGTACCCACGATGGGGGGTTCAGGCATAAGCAAAGGCACCCCCTGGCGCTGCATATTGGAACCCATCAGGGCACGGTTAGCATCGTCGTGCTCCAGGAAGGGGATGAGGGACGCCGAGACGCCTACGATCTGCTTGGGCGATACATCCATGTAATCGACCTTCTCAGGCGCTTCGAGGAGGAATTCCCCTCCACGCCTCACCGAGATGCGTTCGCCTATCAGCTGCCCTTTCTCGTCCAAAGGGGTATTGGCCTGAGCGATGGTGTACCGCTCCTCCTCATCCGCAGCGAGGTAGACGATCTCGTTGGTGGCTATAGGCACGACCGCCACCTCAGAGAGAGCCGGCGCCAGGGAGGCGATGCGCTTCGCCAGTTCGGGGGTGATGGAGGTGCCCGCTTCAGCGATCACCTCCTCCGTCTCAGGATCTTTAATGTCCTTCCGCAGGGTTTTGCCCACCAGTTTCTCATACTCATTGGGCACAGTATTGATGACCCTGCGGTAGGGGGTTTCGATGAAGCCATAGTCATTAATCCGCGCATAGGTGGCTAAACGGCCTATAAGTCCGATGTTAGGGCCCTCGGGAGTCTCGATAGGGCAGATTCGCCCGTAGTGGCTGCGGTGTACGTCTCTCACATCGAAGCCTGCACGTCGGCGCTTAAGCCCTCCCGGCCCCATGGCCGAAAGGGTCCGCTTATGGGTCAGCTCGGATAGGAGGTTAGTCTGCTCCATAAATTGGGATAATTGACTGGACCCGAAGAATTCCCTGATAGAGGCCACCACGGGCCTGATGTCGATCAGGGACACGGGCGTGACCTGCTGGGGATCTCTGATGCTCATCCTCTCCCGGATCGAGCGCTCCATACGCAGGAAGCCGATGCGCAGGTGGTTCCGTAAAAGCTCGCCCACCGTCCTGACCCGCCGGTTGCCTAAATGGTCGATGTCGTCCGGCATCTCGATCTCGTTGTTGACCAGGATCAAGTGCTCTACCACCTTGACCAAATCCTTCTTGGTCAAAGTGCGCCTGCTGAGGGGCACATCGAGCCCTAATCGTCGGTTGATCTGATAGCGCCCTACCTTCCCCAGATCGTAGCGATGGTTGTCCAGTAGCTGGGAAACCAGGTAGCTCTTAGCGTTCTCCAAATTGAGAGGGTCACCTGGGCGCATCCTCTTAAAGAACTCCAAGAGGGCCTCCTGAGCTATGTTGCGTCCCTCCTTTGGCTCCAAGGCGGGCTCCGATGCTATGGTGGCTGCGATGTAGGAGTGTCCAGGCGCGTTATCCACGGTTGCAAAAAGGTCGAAAAGCTCTCGATCCGTACCTTCTTTCAGGATGTCTTGATCGGCAGTGCCATCATCAACGGCCGCAAGGGCACGCAAGAGGAGGGTCACTGGGACACTGCGTTTGCGGTTGACCCTGACAATGATATCGTCCCGCCTGCGGGTCTCGAACTCCAACCAGGCTCCTCGGTCAGGGATGAGCTTGGCCTGACCCAGGATTCGGCCCGTCGTTCGGTCTTCCTCGGCATCGAAATAGATGCCGGGAGAGCGGATGAGCTGGCTGACCACCACCCTCTCGATGCCATTGATGATGAAGGTGCCATTGCTGGTCATGAGGGGGAAGTCGCCCATAAAGACCTCTTGCTCTTGGATCTCGCCCGTCTTCCTGTTGATCAACCGCACCCGCACCCATAGGGAACCGGCGAAAGTGAGGTCCATCTGGCGACATTCCTTCGCGTTGTACTGTGGCTCCTCAAAGCGGTAATCCAGAAAGTGCAACTCCAGGTCCTTGTTGTAACTGACAATGGGGGAGAGCTCGTCAAATAGCTCCCGTAGTCCGACCTCCTGGAACCACTTGAAGGAATTAAGCTGGACCTCGATCAAGGTAGGCAAAGGCAATATATCGGGTATTTTAGCATACGACTTACAAGCCCAATCGTGGATCATTAGACAGCTACCCCTCCTCACTAAGGCTCCAAAACGTTCGCTTTTCGAATTATATCATCTAAACTACCTTCTGTCAAACTCCAAAAAAGCCATGTCAGAGCGGTGTAGATAACGACGAAGGGCCTCCCTTATACCCCCTTCGCTTCGAGAGGCCCCGGTCACAGACGAGTTTAGTGACGCCTATCTACCCCTCTTGCAGATGCTCCTCAATGAAAGCTATCGCATCCCCCACAGTGGTGATTCCCTGGGCTTCCTCGTCGGAGATCTCGCGGCCGAATTCATCCTCAAGGGCCATGATCAACTCGACTAAATCGAGCGAATCCGCCCCCAGATCCTCGCGAAAATCCGCTTTCAGAGTGACCTCTTTCTCATCAACGCCCAGGTATTCAACGATGATGGATTTGACTCTCTCGAATATCTCCTCCCTAGTCAACCCTCTCACCTCCATTCGTGGATTCAAACATCAAATTTGCTTTGATTTTACCACATTGCGGCCCCTTGTCAAATATTATAACACAATCGATGGCAAGAGGAAGCGGGATCGTAAGTTCGTTAAGCTTAAAAGGCATCCCTATCCTGCCCAAATAAATCGTCTCCTTGACAACCTCATCCCAATCATATATAATGAGGCCGTGAATGCAAAAATGTCAAAGCTATCCTTCTCACGAGGACATCCAGTGAGCGGGAAAGGCTAGGGAGGAGATATGGGACAGACATTGGAGGGCGAAACTCAGGCTTCTTCCCCGATGGCGAAGTATCTGGAAGAGGGGTATGACTACGAATTCCCCCATCGCGGTGAGATCCGCCAGGCGAAGGTGGTATCCATTGAGCCCCACGAGATCATCGTGGATGTGGGGGCGAAGCGGGATGGGATCGTCCCGAGCAGGGACCTGGAGATGCTGGGGGAGGAGGCTGTAGCCGAGATAAAGGTCGGCGATGAGTTGCCCGTTTATATCCTCCAGCCGGAGGATCGCGAAGGGAAGATGATCGTCTCCATAAACATGGCCCGTAAGCACCAGGATTGGCTACGGGCCCAAGCATTATTTGAGAGCGGCGAACTATTTCAGGGAAAGGTGATCGGATATAACAAGGGCGGGGTTTTCGTCTCCTTCGGCGAGCTTAAAGGATTCGTACCAGCCTCACAACTCCTGGATATACCCAAAGGGTTGCCCCATAACGAGAGGATGAAAAGGCTCTCCAAGCTTATAGGCAAGGAGTTGCCCCTTAAGGTCATAGAGGTCGATCGCTCCCGCCGTCGCCTCGTCTTATCCGAGCGCGCGGCCCAACGCCAGTGGCGTGAGCTGAAGAAAGAGCAACTAATGGAGGAGCTCGTCGAAGGTGAGGTCCGGCAGGGCACGGTCACTAAGCTGTGTGATTTTGGCGCCTTCGTTGACCTGGGAGGTGCTGAGGGCCTGGTACATATCTCTGAACTCTCCTGGGGCAAGGTAAACCATCCCCGCGAGGTACTGAAGGTCGGGCAGAAGGTAGACGTCTACATCCTGCATTTGGATTACGAGGAGAAGAGGATCGACCTAAGCATCAAGCGCCTCCAGCCTGACCCCTGGACTTTGGTTGATGAGAAGTACAGGATCGGCCAACTGGTCAAAGGCACCATCACCAAAGTGGTCGACTTCGGAGCTTTTGCGCGCATCGAGCCAGGATTAGAGGGCCTGATCCATATCTCCGAATTGTCCGAGGGTAACCTCGAGCACCCAAGCCAGGTGGTACGCGAGGGCGATGAGCTGACCCTGCGGATCATCAGCATCGAACCGATGCGCAAGCGGATAGGACTTAGCCTGCGCAAAGCGCGTTAGCGGGCTGAGCAGGGATCGCCTCTTAGAAAGGGGGTGATCTAAAGGAGCATAAACGGTCCATCAGCTGGTTCCCCGATGCGCTCTCATCCGGAACCCTCTCGCGTTTGGGAGAGAGCGCGTCACCTTAGGGTTAATTTGATAAAGGAGGAAAGAAGATGCTTGGCAAGAAGGCCATAGTGGTGTTGCTCTCCCTTCTGATGGTGTTAGCCGCCTGTGCGCCGGCGACGCCTGAGAAGGTCGAGATCACGGTGGTGGTGCCCCCCAAGCTGAAGGCCGCCTGGATCTACGTGGGCCCCATCGGGGACTACGGGTGGAGCCACGCCCACGAGCGAGGGAGGCTATATGTCAAGGACAAGTTCCCCTGGCTTGAGGCTTTACCGCCTGCAGAATCCGTGGCGGAGGCCGATGTCGACCGTTACATCGAGAGGTTCATCGTCGAGGAGGGGGCGGACGTCGTCTTTACCACCAGCTTCGGCTTTATGGATGCCACCATAGAAGCAGGAAAGAAGCACCCCGATAAGATCCTCTTTCACTGCTCTGGCTATAAGAGGGCTCCCAATGTGGGCACTTACTTTGCCGAATTTTATCAACTTTATTACCTGAACGGGCTCATGGCCGGGGCGCTCACTAAGACGGGCAAGGTCGGCTACGTGGCCGCCCATCCCATCCCAGAGGTGGTCAGGCACATCAATGCCTTCGCTTTGGGCGTCAAGGAGGTCAACCCAGAGGCCACGGTGCACGTGCGGTGGCTCTTCGCCTGGTATGATCCAGCAAAGGCCAGGGAGGCAGCTGAATCCCTCATCGCCGAGGGTTGCGATGCGCTGGCTTTCACCGAGGACTCTCCGACGGTCATCGAGGTTGGCCAGGAATATGTCGAGAAGGGGAAGCCCATCTACACCTTCAGCCACTACAGCCCCATGCAGGACTTCGGCGCCGACTCCTGCGTGAGCGGCCAGCTCGTCCACTGGGAAGTCCTCTACGAGGACATCTTGGCCAAGATCTACGCCGGCGCCTACACCAACGAGAACCTGGAGAAGGTGGACTACTGGTGGATGCTGAAAGAGGGAGCCGTGGAGCTAGGAGGGAAGTTCGGGGTGCCCATTAACCCCAAGTTCGAGGCGCCCCTCAAGGAGAAGAAGGTAACCGATCCCGTGTTCGGCGAGATAAGCGTCTACGACCTGGTCATGAAGAGGGTGGAGCAGATGAGCGAGGAGACGGTGCTCTTCGACCCCTTCACCGGCCCCATCAAAGACCAGGCGGGCAAGGTAAGGATAGAGGCTGGGCGCAGGGCCACCCACGACGAGCTGTGGACGATAGATTGGTTTGTGGATAACGTGGTAGGAGAGATCCCACGTTAATGGAGGTCATTTCCCAGCTTGATCCTTGCAGGAACCCAGCCACCGGCTAAACCGGTGGCTGGATCTACCCTCTGCCATGCTCGATTTGGCGATCGTTATCGTGAACTACAATACCCGTGATCTCTTGCGGGATTGCCTGACTTCGATCTACGAGAGCCGGGGCGATTTCTCCTACGAGGTCTGCGTGGTGGATAACGCCTCCGAGGACGGCAGCGTGGAGATGGTAAGGGGGGGATTCCCTCAGGTTAAGCTTATCGCCAGCCCCGTTAACGGCGGCTACGCCTATGCTAACAATTTGGGACTCCGGACCTTCGGCTTTGGGGATGAGGGTAGCTCGTCCTCCCTTCCCCGCTATGCCCTCCTCCTTAACCCCGACGTCGTACTCCCTCCCTCCGCCCTTCAAGGGATGCTGGAGTTCATGGATGCCCATCCCCAAGCCGGAGCGGCCGGGCCCAAACTGATACGTAAGGATGGGACCCTCGACCTAGCTTGTCGTCGTAGCTTTCCTACCCCCGAGGTCTCCTTCTATCGGCTGACCGGCCTCAGTAAGCTCTTCCCCAAAAGCCGCCGCTTCGGACGATATAACCTGACCTACCTCGACCCCGACGAGGTGACCGAGGTGGACTCGGTGGTCGGGGCCTTCATGATGGTCAGGAGGGAGGCCATTCAACAAGTGGGGCTCCTGGACGAGGATTTCTTCATGTATGGTGAGGATTTAGATTGGGCCCTCCGCATCAAGGAGGCGGGCTGGAAGATCTACTACAACCCCCGGGTGACGGCCCTCCACTACAAAAGAGCTTCCACTAAACATAGCCTCAGAGCCCGCTATGAATTCTACCGAGCCATGTACATCTTTTACCAGAAGCATTATGCCGCCACAACTCCCCTCTGGCTCCACTGGCTGATCGTGGGAGGCATCGCCCTGCGCGGCGGGATAGCTATGCTAAACGCGGTTATAACCAGAAAGGTGGCAAGATGAAGCGAAAGGCGAAGCTGCTCTCCACCATCTCCCTGGTTGGCATGGACGCCCTCATGATGGGCTTAGCCTTTTTCCTTGCCTACCGTCTGCGACTGCTCACCGAGTATGAAAACATCGCCCCCTTTCCCTCCTACTGGGGCATGATGCTTATCCAGCTGGTCAGTCTGTTAACCCTCTTCTTCTTCTACAAGCTTTACCACCGCCAGCGCGTCCTATCTTACATCGATGAATTCTACTCCGTTTTCGGAGCCACCTCAGTGGGCACCATTGTGGCTTTCGCCTTCATATCCTTCATCTTCAAGAACAGGCTGGATTACCCCCGCCTGATGATGGTCTATGCATGGATACTGACCGTCCTCCTAGTGAGCGTAGGACGCCTCGTTCACAACCGTCTCTGGAGGGCACTGCAGGCCAGGGGATGGGGCAGGGATAGGGTGCTTATCGTGGGCACGGGCGAGGTGGCCCGGATGATCCTGCAGAAGATACGCTATTCGCCCGGGTTAGGTTATGAGGCAGTGGGGCTGGTGGCTCAAACGCGGGAGGAACCCCTTAAACCCCCCATCCTGGGCACTGTCGAGGAGCTGCCCTCCATCATCGAGAGCAAAGGCATCGACGAGGTGATCATCGGCCTGCCTGAGGCTTCCCACCAGGAGATCCTGACCATCATCTCCTTGTGCGAGCGGGAAAAGGTGAACATCAAGGTCTTCCCCGATGTCTTTCAAATCATGGCTCGCAAGATCAGCATCGGCGACCTTGACGGGATGCCCCTCCTCACCGTGGGGGAAATCCCCCTGCACGGTTGGAGGGCCGCTCTCAAGCGAGCAATGGATTTGGTGGGCGCCGCGATCGGCTTGATCCTCTTCTCCCCGCTGATGCTGCTCACCGCCCTGCTTATCAAACTGGATTCGCCTGGTCCGGTCTTTTACACCCAAGAGCGCATGGGACTGGACGCCAAGCCCTTCATGATACTCAAATTCCGCTCCATGCGGAAGGATGCCGAGGCCGAGACGGGCCCCGTCTGGGCCACTGAGGAAGACCCCCGCTGTACCCGCCTTGGCGCCTTCATCCGTCGCTTCTCCATCGATGAGCTACCTCAGCTCATCAACGTCCTCCTGGGAGAGATGAGCTTGGTGGGCCCCCGTCCGGAGCGCCCCCCATTTGTCAAGCAATTCGAGCAGAGCATCCCCCGCTACATGGAGCGGCATAGAGTGAAAGCGGGCATGACCGGCTGGGCCCAGATCCACGGCCTACGGGGCTATACTTCTATCTACGAGAGGACCAAATACGACCTCTGGTACATCGAGAATTGGTCCCTCCTCTTAGACATCAAGATTATCCTTAAAACCATCCTCAATCTCTTGACCGGTCGGAAAGTTTAGTTTGCCCAGGTGACGGGTTCCATCAGCAAGATTTGAGGAGGTTATCCATGGACTTAAGCTTCACCGAAGAGCATGAGATGATCCGCAGGATGGCACGGGAATTCGCCGAGAAGGAGGTAGCTCCTATAGCGGCAGAGATGGACGAAAAGGGGGAAGTGCCCCTCAAAAATATCAAAAGGATGGGGGAATTGGGCTTCCTCGGCTTGACCACCTCCGAGGAGTACGGCGGAGCAGGGTTGGATACAGTTAGCTACTGCATCGCCATTGAGGAGATCGCTAAAGCCTGCGCCTCCACAGCGGTGGTAATGGCCATTCAAAACTCCCTGGTCAACTATGCCCTGGAGAGATATGGCACGGAGGAGCAGAAGCGAAGGTTCCTTGTCCCTTTGGCCAAAGGGGAAAAGATAGGTGCCTATGCCCTCACTGAGCCTGAAGCCGGGAGCGATGCCGCTTCCATCAAGACCATGGCGGTGCGCCAAGGCGATGAATACATCATAAACGGCACGAAGCATTTCACCACCAATGGCGGCTTCGCTGATATCCTCATCGTCTATGCCACCGTTGACCCCAGCAAGGGCTACAAAGGCATCACCGCCTTTATCGTAGAGAAAGGTGCCCCTGGCTTCTCAGTGGGCAGGGAAGAGATTAAAATGGGCATCCGGGCCACCAATACCTGTGAGACTATTTACCAGGACTGCCGAGTGCCGGTGGAGAACCGGTTAGGCGAAGAGGGAGAGGGCTTTAAGATCGCCCTCTCTTCCCTCGACGCCGGGCGTATAGGCATAGCGGCGCAGGCGGTGGGGATCGCCCAGGCCGCCTATGAGGCCGCTCTCGAATATGCCAAGACGAGGAGACAATTCGGCCAGCCAATTGCTAATTTCCAGGCCATCCAGTGGATGCTGGCCGATATGGCCACCCGCATCGAGGCCTCGCGCCTCTTGACCTACAAGGCCGCCTTGGCTAAGGATAAGGCCAGAGGGACGGAGAAACGCTTCACCAAGGAGGCAGCCATGGCCAAACTCTACGCCTCGGAGACGGCCAGCTTCGTTACCGACTGCGCTCTCCAGATATTCGGCGGCTACGGCTATATGAAAGATTACCCCTTAGAGCGCTACTACCGCGATGCTCGCATCACCCGCATCTACGAGGGGACGAGCGAGATTCAGCGTCTGGTCATCGCCCGAAATTTACTGCGCTAAAATGTGGGCGATGGTAACCCGGGGAGAAAAATGCCTTTGGAGAAAGGCCTTATTCAGGTCTATACCGGCAATGGCAAAGGGAAGACAACGGCAGCGCTGGGGCTAGCGATGAGAGCAGCCGGACATGGCCTTAAAGTGCACATCGTCCAGTTCATGAAGGGCTGGCCCAACTACGGAGAACTGGCCAGCGTGGAGAAGCTGCCCAATGTGACCATCCGCCAATTCGGACGCCCGGAGTTCGTGGATAAAAAACACCCCCACCCTGAGGATATCCACCAAGCCAAAGAGGCACTGAAGCATGCCCGCGAAGCGATGCTCAGCGGCGAGTATGACATCCTCGTCCTCGACGAGGTCAATGTCGCCTTGGACTTCGGGCTAATCGAACTGTCGGACCTCCTTTCCCTCCTGAAGCAGAAGCCCGAGGGGGTGGAGCTGGTCCTCACCGGCAGGAATGCTCATCCAGCCCTCATTAAGCGGGCCGACTTGGTGACGGAGATGTTGGACATCAAGCATCCGTATCATAAGGGGATAAAGGGACGGAAGGGGATCGAGTATTAAAGTAGAGTTGTTGCACAATTCTACATCGGCATTCTATCCGCTTGGTAGATCACCTTGTTCTGCCTAAGCAGGTTCAGGCTCATAACCGGAGGTTCAGATGTTTGATAAAGAGAAGCTGGCAAGGATCAAAGATAGGGAGAGGAAATGGGAGGAAACGACCCTTCGGGAGGCCATGGACCGCGTTCCTGAGCGCAAGGAGCGCTTCATCACTGCCTCCGGTCGGCCGGTAAAGCGGCTCTACACCCCACTCGATGTGGCCGACCTGGATTACGAGCGCGATCTAGGCTATCCCGGCCAGTACCCTTTCACCAGGGGCATCCATCCCACCATGTATCGGGGCAGATTATGGACGATGCGCATGTTCGCCGGCTTCGGCTCAGCCGAGGAGACGAACGAGCGATTCAAATACCTTTTAGAACATGGGGAGACGGGCCTCTCAGTGGCCTTCGACATGCCAACCCTGATGGGTTACGACACGGACGACCCTCACGCCTTGGGCGAATTTGGGAAGTGCGGGGTAGCCGTCTCCAGTTTGGCCGATATGGAGATCCTCTTCGATGGCATTCCCTTAGATAAGGTCACCACCTCGATGACCATCAACTCGCCCGCAGCGGTCATCTGGGCCATGTACATCGCCACCGCAGAGAAGCAGGGTGTCCCTATGGAGAAGTTGGGCGGCACCATTCAGAACGACATCCTTAAGGAATACATCGCCCAGAAGGAGTTCATCTTTCCGCCGGAGCCCAGCATGCGCCTGGTCGTGGATACGTTCGAATTCGGCTCAAAGTACCTTCCCAAGTGGAACACCATCTCCATCAGCGGCTATCATATCCGGGAGGCGGGTGCTACAGCAGTGCAGGAGCTGGCGTTCACCCTTTACGACGGCTTCGAGTATGTGAAGGCAGGCATGGAACGGGGGCTGGATGTAGACGAGTTCGCCCCTCGCCTCTCCTTTTTCTTCAACGCCCACAATGACTTCTTCGAGGAAATAGCCAAATTCAGAGCAGCACGTCGCATCTGGGCCCGCGAGATGAAAGAGCGCTTCGGAGCTAAGAATCCCCGAAGCTGGTGGATGCGCTTCCACACCCAGACGGCGGGCTGCACGCTCACCGCCCAGCAACCGGAGAACAACATCATACGGGTTACCATCCAGGCATTGGCCGCCGTGTTAGGAGGGACACAATCCTTGCACACCAATTCCATGGACGAGGCCCTGGCCCTCCCCAGCGAGAAGGCGGTGCGCATCGCCCTGCGCGTCCAGCAGATCATCGCTCACGAATCGGGGGTGGCGAACACGGTTGATCCCCTGGCCGGAAGCTACTATGTGGAATACCTCACTAACAAGATGGAAGAGGAAGCCTATGAGTACTTCAAGAAACTGGACGCCATGGGGGGAATGATCCCCGCCATCGAGAAGGGTTTCCCCCAGCGGGAGATCGCCGAGAGCGCCTATCGCTACCAAAAGGAGATAGACTCGGGCGAACGCATCATCGTAGGCGTCAACGAGTTCACGACGGACGAGCCCTTGTCCATCCCCATCCTGGAGATGGACCCCGAGGGGGAGAAGCGACACCTTGAAAGGCTCAAACGCGTGAGGAGGGAGCGGGACAACCGGGCAGTGAAACAGAAGTTAGCCGCCTTGCGGAAAGCCGCTCAAGGCACCGATAACCTGATGCCTTACATCCTGGATGCCGTACGCGAATATGCCACCTTAGGCGAGATCATGGGCGTTTTCCGGGAAGTCTTCGGCGAATACCGTGAACCGATCATCCTGTAGCCCGGATACCGCTCCCGCCTCGCCAAAGGAAACCACCTGCTAAGCCGGCAGGTGGTTTTGTTCTAAGAGATCGAGCCTCACGGGTTAGCTCATCTGAGGAGGCGTCGTGCTTTCCTTCGCAGCCTCTCGGCCTTCAAAGGCTTTACCAGGCAATCATCAGCTCCACACTTCTTCGCCCTTTCCACATGCTCGGGACGATCCGTTACCGCAAGGACCTTGATCTGCTTGGTGGCAGGGTTTTCCTTCACCCGCCGGCAGGTCTCGAAGTTATCGAACTTGGACATCAGGAGGTCCAGGATGATCAGATCGGGCTGAAAGGTGGAGATCAGAAAGCCTGTCTCGAAGCCATCGTCCGACGAGGCAAATTCCCATCCCTCCTCCTCCAAAGCCTTGATGATAAACTCCACCACCTCTGGCTCATCGTCGACTATGAGCACCCTCTTAGGATGCTCTATGAAGAACTCCTCCTCGACGGGTATCCCGTATTCCTCGAGGAATCTCCTAAACTCCTCCTTTTGAACGCGATAGTGTCCCCCGGGAGTCGTGTAAGCCTTAAGCTTACCCTCCTTGATCCAATTGATCACCGTGAAATGGCTCACCCCGCAATATTCAGCTATATCACTTGTCTTCAGTGGCCTTAATTTTACCACCAACCTCAACCTCCTCTCACAGAATTCCTTAAATCCTTTCACCTATTGTACAAAGATGTGAGGTTTTTGTCAAATTGGCACTTAACAAGGTTAGACTTCCCGGAAGGTGAATTCCCCGCTCTCGGTATCGTAAAAGCCGTAGCTGGGCTGGCCGAAACGGCCCATCACCTCCCCTGGGTTCACCCATAGAGTTCGGCCGTGCATCTCCTTTTGACGGAGATGGGTGTGACCATTGAAGACGGCGTCGTACTCTCCGGAGGCGGCCAATGCGGCTCCCACCTCCGGATAATGGGTGAAGGCTATCCTCCTCCCTCCCAGGGTGATCTCGCCCAATACGGGATACAGGGTGACATTTCCTGCCTCCTGCGCTACGCGCGACAGCAAGAGGGCATCGCCATCGTTGTTGCCCAGGACGCAATGGATGTCCTTTGGGAAACCAGCAGCCATCATCTGAAGGGTAAAAGGAGCGCAGAAATCGCCGCAGAAGATCAGAACATCGGCCTCCTTAAGCTCGGGAAGGACTTTCTCTAGATTCCAAATGTTGTCGTGGATATCAGAAAGCACCGCTACCTTCATGGTCACACACTCCTTTCTATCAACTTGCGTATCTTGACCCAGATGGAGATGAAGTGGATGAGAGGGATGGTGGTGCGGCCGAAAATCCTCCCTCGGGCCAGGCTTTGCAAAAACTCCTCTTTATCGTTAAAGGGGGGCATCTCCACATAGGCATGGCCGATCTCCCAGATCGTGTGGGCGTCGCTGCCCGCCGTTTGCAGGAGGCCATGGGCACGGGCCAGCTCCTCAGCTCGTCGGTTGTTGCCGGGGAAGAGGGTGCGGGAGTTGAACACCTCTAACGCATCCACCAGCCCCAGGATCGGAAGCAGCCTCTCCTCCCCCATCGCTTGGCGACGCAGCCGATCCAAAGGGTGAGGAACTCCCACCACCCCTCCCTGCTCCCTCACACGGGCGATGGCCTCCTCCGGCGGAAGCCCTGCAGGGATCTCCTCCTCCAGGAAGTAGGCGATGATCTCACCTGCGGTGGTGGTTATCTCCTCGCCCACGATGGTCAATTCGGGTGCCATCTCCCGCAGGGCCAGCGCCCCGGCCAGGCGATCGTGATCGGTGATGGCCACCTTGTCAATGCCCCGCTTATGTGCGACTTCGATCACCGCCTCCAGTGGAGTGAGCGAATCTCTAGAGTAGCAGGTATGGACATGAAGGTCAACCTTCATGTCAGTAGCTCCGGAATAGCCTCCCCCACTCCGTCTCCATGAACTTATTGATCCGCCTCCGGCCGATGGTAGGATACCAGAGCAGGTCATGGTAGACGTTGCTGGCGAAGGGAGCCCACACCCAGAGGGGGCTTTTAAGGAGAAGCCAGTAAAAGGGGCGCAGAGGGCCTCTGCGGATCATCTGATCCCCCCAGATGACCAGACTCCGCTTGCTCTCAAATCCGAAATTCACCCCCGAGATATCCTCCCCTATCACCTCGATATCCTTAGGGTCAGCGACGCCATAGCCCATCTCGGCGGCCATCCTTAGGTAGGGGATCTCTAAGGGATCGAAGCCCATCATCTTAGCGGCGATGGCATCGATGGCCACCTGATCGGCTGAGGCGAGGATGTAGTTCTTGATAACCGGCCTCATTGTCCTCGGTCCTGCCCCATCTCCACAGACGGTTCCATCCATCACGGCGAAAACGCCGGGGTGGATCTCATATTGCATGGTGAGCAGATCCACCAGCACTTCATGGATGAATTCATGGCCGTAATGGCGGACCTCTTTGAGGAGACCCCCGAAGGCGTTCTTGATCGCCCCGGTGGTTACGCTGTGGCCATGGACCTTTAGGGTGGGCAGATGGAGCACGCTCTTGCCGATGAACATCTTGGGAATCTCTATGCAAGGGAAGATCTTATCCAGCTTCAGAAGCCCTTTGAACTCATAGGTCGTCCATTCCACCTCGGGGAGCGCAATGAAGGGGAGGCCATACTTCTCCAACACAGGCATCCACTTATTGTTGATAGCCCCCTTGCGAGGGTTGGTCACCACCGTCTTGTTCTCCACCGGGTAAAGTCCTTCCTTACGGTAGCCATCCTCCAGGAGGGTCTTAAGCACCCCCTCCAACTGCCAGGGAGGGGTAGAACAGGCGGGGAAGAATTTGGTCCAGGAGAGGTTAAGTTTGATGATGAGATCGTTGTCCTTGGAAAGCACCTCTTGATATCCCGCCATGTGCATCAGCTGCCGATAATCTTCTAAAACCGTCTCGGGGGTCGTCTTCAGCACAACCACCTTGCCCCGGCCCGGGAAATCCCTTGTAACCATTTCCTCCTCCCCATAAGATCAACCGACTTTCTGAGTATAGCACACTTTAGAATCCTTGTCCAATTGGCAAATTGAACCGAATTGTGATATAATGCAAAACGCTCTCGCAGGAGAGCGCACCCGAGAAGCGGAGGGATATGCGACAGCTTACTAAAGATGTTTATGTTGAGACAAAATTCAAGGGGGGCAACGTAGGTCTCGTGATCACTGGAGAGGGGGCCGTGCTTATTGACACCCCTATGCTCCCCTCCGAAGTCCGCCTCTGGCAGGATGAGATAGCCGGGATCACGGATCGGGAGATCGTCTACGTGATAAACACCGATTACCACGGCGAACGCATCTTGGGCAACTGCTTCTTCCCCGGAGTGGTCGTGGCCCACGAAGTGAGCTGGAAGAAGCTGAAAGACGAGGCTTTCCGCCAGAAGCTCCTCGAAGCCTGGGGAGAAGAGCGAAAGTTGGTTCCCCCTCAGCTTACCTTCACCAAGCGGATGACCCTTTACTTAGGGGAGAAAACCATCGAGCTGATTCACCTTGGCGGCCATACGCCTGCCAGCATAGGGGTTTACATCCCCCAGGACCGCGTGTTTTTCGCCGGCGAGGTGGTGGTGAAGGATGAACATCCCGTCATGGAGGAGGGGAAATCCTTGGAATGGTTAAATGCCTTGGCCCTCATCAGAAGGATGGATGTGAAGGTCATCGTGCCCGGACATGGCCCTCTCTGCAGTAAGGAAGTGACCCAGAAGCTCTCCTCCTACATTCGAATGATACGCAAAAAGGTGAAGAGGCAGGTGATGGCTGGCCGCAGCCGAAGGGAGATGATAGAGAGGATAGACCTGCAACGGATCATAGATTGCTTCCCTATGCCAGAGGAGCGGAGGAGAGAGGTGGAAAAGAGGGTCAAGGCGAGTTTAAGGAGGGTATATGATGAGATGAAGGAGGAACTTAAAAGCGTTTCCCAAAACCGTCAGAGTCACGGAGACCCCGCTAAGATGGCCACTGAAGCGGAGATAATGGCCATCAAAGCCAAATATGAGAGGGAGATCCTAGCCAAGAGGAACGTGGTAGGGCTGGGGATCGGCTACAAGGAGGTAGGAGGCAAGAAGACGAACCAGCTCAGTCTGGTGGTCATGGTCAGGGAGAAGGTATCCCCTTCCAAGCTTTCCCCCGAGGACCTCATCCCTCCCGAGATAGAGGGAGTGGTCACCGACGTAAAGGAGGTCGGTGAGATCGTTGCCTTAGAGGCATGAGCGATCACGCCCATACAATAGGAGGTGCAAACATGGACATAGAGAAGGTGCTAGAAGCAAAAAGGCGGCATTTAGGCCTTCTGTTAGCCAAGAGGAATGTGGTGGCTTGCGGGGTGGGCTACAAGGAGATCAGAGGGAAGAGGACGGAGGAGCCCTGCGTGGTGGTCTCCGTGACCAAAAAGATGCCCGAGGCCCAACTCGCGCCGGACGATATCGTGCCTAAAAGGCTGGAAGGGGTTAAGACCGACGTGGTGGAGACGGGTGTGATCCGCGCCTTAAAGGGCGTTCCAGGGAAAAGCGGTCTTCTCAGGGACCCCAATGACCGAACTGCCAAGTGGCGCCCTGCACCGGGCGGCGTCTCCTGTGGACACATCGATATCACCGCGGGCACTCTGGGCTGTTTGGTGACCAGGAGTGACCAGCTTTTCATCCTCTCGAACAACCACGTCCTCGGAAATTCGAACGCCGGACAAAAAGGCGACCCCATACTTCAACCAGGCCCATACGATGGAGGAACGGCCGACGATTGCATCGCCGTTCTGGAGGAGTTCGTTCCCATCGAATTCGAGACAGGCGGGCCGACCTGCCCCATCGCCAAATGGACGGAAAGCTTCCTCAACTGGCTGGCCAGGATCCTCGGCTCCAGCCACCGAGTCAAGGCCTTCAAGAAGGTCCTGGAGGTGAATCAAGTGGATGCGGCCATCGCTAAGCCGCTCTCCGAAGATCTGGTCAAGAGGGAGATATTAGAGATCGGGGTGCCTAAGGGGTCGAGGGAGGCCACCCTGGGCACAAAAGTCAAGAAGAGCGGGCGAACCTCCGGCCTGACCACAGGGGAGATCATCCAGGTGCACGTAACGGTAAGGGTCAACTACGGTGACAACAAGGTAGCTCTGTTCACGGATCAGCTCATGGCCGGGGCCATGAGCTCCCCTGGGGATTCCGGCTCAGCGGTATTGGACGAGGAGGATTACGTGGTGGGGTTGCTCTTCGCCGGCTCTGATAGGGTCACTTTGATGAATCCGATCCACTACGTCTTGGAGGCCCTGAATGTAGCTATAGCAGGCGTACAGTAGAATTGCATGATAGCCGGCAAACGAAATGCCAATTCTGCTCGGCCCTACCTTGGCGAACGCGCTGGATCGGCCTATATCCTTAGTCACTTCCTGGCGAACTCGCTCGCTTTCATTCCCAGGTGATCTGCGCCGTTCTTTAACCTGCGAGCGAGTTCGCCACTTTCGCTATCCGTCTTTCCTCGCCCAATCGTAGGGGATCTCATCCGTGTGGGGCGGGACACGGTATTCATCCGGATTCTCATAGTTGTAGAGTTCAGTGGGGATATTGACGATGAGGGTCATATCCTGGCTTATGCCTTTAAAGCCGTGCATCACCTCGGGCGGGATCTTCAACAGGAGGGGATTTTGCTCGCCCATGAAAAACTCATTGATCTCCCCATAGGTAGGAGAATCCTCCCTTCGGTCGTAGAGCACCACCTTGGCCATCCCGTGAACGCAGATGAAATGGTCAGTCTGCTTCTTATGGTAGTGCCAGCCCTTGACCACGCCTGGATAGACGGCTGTGACGTAGACCTGGCCGAACTTCTCAAATTCCTCCCAATCGCTCCTGAGCATCTCCATAAGATATCCCCGTTCATCAGGGATGACCCGCAGCTTGCGAACCTTAACGCCCTCGATAAGCCTGCGAGCTTTGACTCCCTCGATCATCTGAGAGCCTCCTTTCTTCAAACTAGAATTGTTGCACAATTGATGATGAGCTCGCCCTGTGAAATAGATATTTCACAGGGCTCGCAGTAGGTTGGCAAAACCCCTTCACCTGATGAGCTCGCTCGCGGTAAGTTCGCGAAATTCTTTCACCCCGGCCAGCAGCGAGCGAGCTCATCAGTGGACAGGCCTAAAACCAATCCCGGAGGAGAAAATTGCCCTTTTGGAGCCAGTCAATTGTGCAATAACTCTACCGATCAGATCAGTTTTCCGCTCTCCAGAAGTCGTTTGAAGTCGGCCAAGCTGCCATAAAATCCCGCCTTGTCCATTGCATACCGGGATTTTTCCGTCACCCAGAAGGTCTTTATGCCCACCTCCGAGGCGGGGACGATGTCCTCTTCGAAATCGTTGCCCACCATCATGCACTCCTGGGCTTGACAGCTTATCTTCTCTAATATCTCCTCGTAGTACTCGACATGGGGCTTACAGAAATGCATGTTCTCCAAGGTGGTAATGAGTTTGTAGTCGAAATCGCCCACCTCAGCCCATTTCAATCGCTGGCGCACAGCTATCTCGGGGAAGAGTGGGTTGGTGGCGATGACCACTTCGAAGCCGCGGGCGAAGGCTTCCTCCATGATCGGCCTAGCTTCCGGCTTAACCTCGGTGTAAATTCTGAGCTTTTCGAAATCGTGGACATAGAAATCCTTGAAGATAGGCCATAGTTCCTCCGGCGAGCGGCCTATCTTAGGGGAGAAACTCTCGAAAAAAACATCCCAATTGGTCTTCGTAGGATCGAGGTTATCTATCACGGCCTTGGTGGAGCTCATTATCTGTTTCACCAGCTCATCCGGCGGGACCAGATGGGCAAACTTAGAGGCCAGAATCCGGAAGTAGTGGCCCATGAAGGTCTTCACATCACTGGACAGCAAGGTGTTGTCCAAATCGAAGAGCAGTGCCTTGAGCATTTCGTCTTATGCCTCCGCCCAGGAAGCCAGCCGCCTAAGGGCCTTGAGCTTCTCCCTTCTGCCCAGCTTGGCTTGATGGATAGCCTTCCTCAAGATGGCGATGGAGCGATCGTAGTTTAGCCTATCTACCGGATAGGGATGGCCATCCTTGCCACCATGGGCGAAGCTGTAGCGGACGGGATCACGGAAGCTCACGTCCGCCCCGTAGACTAATTCGGAGATAAGGGCGAGGGCGCGGATGGTCTTAGGGCCAACCCCCTTCATCCCCAGAAGCTGCTCGAAGTTCTCCGGCTGCCTCTCGTAGGTCTTAAGGAAGATGCCTCCCAACTTCGTGGGATTTATGTCATGCAAAGAGATCCGATGGCGAGCTGGTAAGTCGAGGCTCTGCAACCTCTTCAGCTCCTTTACCAACCGCCATGGCTTCTCCCTGGACAGGGCTGCGCTCACTTCCCTAGCCTCCTGGCTCTCCAGGGCGATCATATTCAGTGGCTCGCCCACCTTATCGCAGCAGACGGCAGCATGGGGTTCACAGACGAAATCGCGGACGCCTTCGCTCAGCCAGTGGTAGCGACGAGCGTAGCGGGTGGCGGTATTCATCCCCTGCTGCACTACGCACCAACGCCCCTCACGGTCGAAGAAGAAGGTGTGGTGGTAGATCTGATAGCCATCCTGAAGCCCAGCGCTGTCCACTTTGGCCGCCATGCGGCTGGCATAGACCAACTTCGAGGGGTCGACTTCGAGCGCCCCTCCCCATACTTCTATCTCCTGTGGCGCGCGGCGTGAGGTAGCACCCTTGCCCCCCGCCACGAAGAGCCCTAACTCCTCCTCCAGGCCCTTAATTCCCTCCTTGAGGGCAGCGCAGACCGTAGTGGTCAAGCCGCTGGAGTGCCAATCGAAGCCCAAAATACAGCCTAAGCACTGGAACCAGAGGGGGTCGGAAAGCCTCCGCAACAGCTCCTGGGTGCCGAATTCATCCACCATGAGCACAGCTATCTCCTTAGCCAGGAGCTTCATCCTCTCGAAAAGCCAGCGAGGCGTCTTTCCGTAGTGCAGTGGCAGGTTGGCTATCCCTGTCCTCATCTTTCCCCTTTCAGCTCCTCGATCTCTTTCTCGACCTCCCTCAGTTCCTCCTCCAGCTCGCGCTTGTACTCCTCAAGCATGCGGAGGTACTCCTCCTTATCCGGGAAGCGCCAGGGGCCATGGAAGTAGAAGCCGAAGGGTGGGAAGCCGAAAGCGAAGCTGGCAAACGAATATCCTCGATACCTCCTCATCTCGCCTCCCTCCTCAAGCCCACCTCTCAGAGAGCATACGCTTGCCCTACACAGGCTTTCGTTGTACACTAAAGTGGCTGCACAATCACAAGTTTACCTCCGCTTCCAGAGGCTTGATTCTCCAGTTTACCACAATTTGGCGGAATCCGCCACCCCGAAGATGAGGAAAGAGGCGCTGAGGAAAGCCCAGAGGATGACGTTGACGCTGATGGCCATCATCGCCGTGGCCATCGCCTATCTGATCTGGCGCAATTTGGGGGAAACCCAGAGGGCCTCTGTCGCAACCACTGTGACCAAGCCCAAAAAGGTCGGCATAGTGGCCGGACATTGGGGATCCGATTCAGGGGCCGTCTGTCCCGATGGATTGACGGAGGTGGAGATAAATCTGAGGGTTGCCCGTCAGGTGGTTGAGTTGCTTCGCCGTCAAGGCTACGAGGTCGAACTCCTAGAGGAATTCTCGCCCAAGCTACAGGGCTATCGGGCGGACGCATTCATCTCCATCCACACCGACTCCTGCAATGTGCCGGGGGCTTCGGGCTTTAAGGTGGCCAGGGTGCTGGGCAGCGCCATCCCCGAGGAGGATGACCGCTTAGTGGAGTGCCTAAGGGAGGAGTATGCCCGCATCACAGGGCTGACTTTCCACGAACACAGCATCACTTACGATATGCGCGAGTATCATGCCTTCCTGGAGATAGACCCCCAAACCCCAGGAGCGATCATCGAGACCGGCTTCATGAGCGGAGATAGGGAACTCCTCACCAGACGTCCCGATGTGGTGGCATGGGGAATCGCCAGCGGTATCATCCGCTTCCTGGAAAGCGATCGACCTTGAGGGACACAGCATGCCGCGCCTCGACTCCAGCAAAAAGGACCGCACTATGCTCAGGAAAGCGATGGCCATAGCTTGCTTCCTCTTCTTAGGATTAGCCCTTTTCCTTCCCTTGCGACGCTGGACAGGGGAGGAAGAGCTCTTTCCCCAGGTACGGGGCGTACTGCAGCTGACTTCCAACCTGACCAGGCCCCAGCCGGAGACCAGGCCTTACGTTCCGGTGGCCCACGCGGGGGTGAACCCCTTCGGGGTCAACACCTTCCTAGAGCAGGAGGTGGAACCGGAGAAGCGGGAGCGCACCCTCAGAATGGTAAGTGAAGCCGGCTTCAAATGGATCCGCCAGGAATTCCCCTGGGAGGACATAGAGATCTCGGCCAAGGGGGACTTCTGGGATCACAAGTGGAACAGGAGCGCATGGGAGAAGTATGATAACATCGTCGAACTGGCCGAGAAGTACGGCCTGAAGATCATCGCCCGTCTTTCTAATCCTCCCGCCTGGTCGAGGGCCGCTGGCGACGAGATCGGCACCTTCGCCCCTCCTGACAACTTTGAGGACTACGGTGACTTCGTTTATGCCGTGGTGAACCGTTACAAAGGCCGCATTAAATACTACCAGCTCTGGAATGAGCCGAACATTTACCCCGAGTGGGGAGAACAGCCGGTTGATCCCCAAGCCTATGTCAAGCTTCTCAAGATAGGCTACACCAGGGCCAAGGAAGCCGATCCGGACTGCATAGTCATCGCCGGCGCGCTGGCCTCCACTATCGAGCTCGACTACCGCAACCTGAACGACTTCGCTTTCCTGCAGCAGATGTACGACGCAGGGGCCAAGGATTATTTCGATATCCTTTCCGTGCAGGACTATGGCCTCTGGTCGGGGCCCTACGACAGAAGGATGCGTCCCAGGGTCATCAACTTCTCCCGCCCTCTTTACATCCGCGACATCATGGTCAAGAACGGCGACGAGAACAAGGCTATCTGGATATCGGAGATGAATTGGAATGCTGTCCCCCCTGGTCTCCCAGCTCCCTACGGCCGGGTAACCGAGGAGCGACAGGCCCGCTATGCCGTGGAGGCCTACCAACGGGCGCAGGCCGAGTGGCCATGGGTGGGGGTGATTAATTTCTGGTTCTTCAAGCGGGCCGATTATTCTGAGAGAGATAAGCCGGAGTATTACTTCCGTATGGTAGAGCCAGACTTCACCCCCTTGCCCGTCTACTATGCGCTGAAGGAGTACGCCAACCAACCTCCCGTAATGTACCTTGGCTATCACCAGGAGGACCATTGGGCGGTGCACTATGAGGGGGATTGGCAAACCGTGGAGGACAAGCGAGCCGTGTTGGGAAGGTACCGGAGGAGCAGGAGAGAAGGTGAGAGCCTGGCCTTCACTTTCTACGGGGCTGAGCTGGACCTGGTGGTAGCGAAGGGCAGGGACCTCTCTTCGCTACAGGTGAGCGTGGACGACAGACCACCCATCACCATCGACCTTCGCAGCTCTCGGGAGAGGTTCGGCGTGCAGATTCCTGTCTTCCGCCATCTGATGAACGACGAGCACAGGGTGCAGATCACAGCCTTGGGGAAAGGGGCGGCCATTGACGGCTTCATCGTTCGGCGCTCCGTATTCCCTTAAGAGGGGGAGGCTCGCTTGCGGCCCTTTCTGGCCAACGATCTCATCTGCGGATTACCAATTCAGAGGATCAGCATGGCGTCGCCGAAGCTGTAGAAGCGGTACCGCCGGTGGATGGCCTCCTGATAGGCACGCAGAACGAATTCCCTCCCGGCGAAGGCGCTCACCAGCATCAGCAGGGTGGAACGGGGGAGGTGGAAGTTGGTGATGAGGGCATCTATGGCCCGGAAGCGGTAGCCGGGATAGATGAAGAGGTCGGTCCAGCCCCTGTAGGGGGCGAAAGGCGAATCCTCACCCCTTGTCTTCTGGGCCGCTGTCTCTAACACCCTGACCGAGGTCGTCCCCACAGCGATGATCCTACCTCCCTCTGCCTTCGCCCGATTGAGCTGTCCGGCTACCTCGGGCTTCAATTCGCAATATTCGCTGTGCATCTTATGGTCTTCGACCCTTTCCTCCCGCACGGGCCGGAAGGTGTCTAACTCCACGTGAAGGGTGACGAAGGCGAATTTCGCTCCCTTGGCCTTTATCCTCTCCATCAGCTCGGGGGTGAAATGTAACCCTGCGGTGGGAGCGGCCACCGATCCCTCTACACGAGCGTAGACCGTCTGGTAGCGCTCGGGCTCCCTAAGCGGCTCATGGATATAGGGGGGGAGGGGCATCACGCCCAACTCATCTAAGAGCAGCTCGATTGGCCTGTCGAATTCGATCAGGCGTCTCCCCTCCTCCAGCAGCTCGACTACCTCTCCGGTAATACCGGAGGAGGCGAACTTATCCGCCGTTAAGAACTCAACCTTTGTCCCCCTCCTTACCCTTCTCCCCTTAGTGAGTGCCTCCCAAGTGCGTTCGTCCCTTCTCCTGAGGAGCAGGAGTTCCACCCTTCCGCCGGTGGGTACCTTGCGGGCGAAGAGGCGAGCGGGTATGACCCGGCTGTCGTTAGCTACCAGGACGTCGCCCGGCCGGATGTATTCCACTATATCGCGGAAGATGCGATGCTCGATAGCGCCTGTAACATGATCGAGCACCATGAGCCGCGAGGCATCCCTAGGCTCAATAGGCGTCTGGGCTATAAGCTCTTCAGGCAGTTCGTAGTCGAAATCGGCGGTCTTCATTCCCTAAATTACAGGATAACCTCCTGCAGGTTCAACCTGCGAGAGGTTTTTCAATCCCCCTATTCGTCTTGAGCACCTATTACCTTTCTGAGGTCTTTAATCGTTCCATTTCCTGCTTGAGTTCATCAATCACCTTTCGGTTCCAGATGACCTTCTTGCCTTTCTTCTCGAGCGAGAAGATCACGAAAACCTTTCCCCCGAATTGGCGCTGAAAGCGCTCATGGCTCTTCCTCTGCCATTCCAGCCATTTATGGACCTCGGGCGTCTGTAGATAAGTGATAGGCTTGATTTGAAGGCCGATCAGTTTCTCACCGACATGGATCACAAAGTCCACGTTGTAGAGCCTATCCTGTTCATCCGAAGCAGGCTCGATTTGAATGCCTAGGATCATCTCCAGTTGCTTATAAACCGTTCGCTTCTCGGTGAGATACCCTTCGAAAGTTCGGTGAATCACCAGATTCTGGATGTAGGCGATGCAATCTTCTAAGGTGATTTCCTCAATCTCTTTGCGAACCGTTTCAGAGATTTTCACATATAGCTTTTCGCCAAGCGCGCGTAGGTACTCCCTAGGTTCAAGGCGGATCCCTTTTTCCCGAAGGTACTCCCCAAGCCTGCGCAGGTAATAACTCTCCCATTCGGCTTCGCTTCTCGGGGCACATTCCCTAATCCATGCTGAAACAGGCCCTACCCTGGCCTTCTTGTTAAGTCCCCATCGGTTAGTCGCAATGTTTAGCACCCATTCTTTTGGCATTGGCTTTTCTCTCTGTTTCAAGGAATTGCTTTAAAAGCCTATGTGACCTTCGGGAAGCATGCGCCAAACCCATCTCTATCATCTTGCGATTGATGAATATTTTGTTCCTCAGATAAACGTAGGCGGGGATAACTTTCATATCATCCGAGGGGGGTGCTGAATCGAATCTCAAGAAGATCTTTTTGTGGTGGACGAACTGTCGGAGGTAATCCAAAGCAGGCTTTTCCTGTCCTGGCCTCACTTCCACGCCCAGTAGCTCTACCACTAGCCCTGTATCCAAGCGGAGTTTGGTAGGGCTTATGATCCTCTGAACTCGATAGGGGCGTTCTCTATTGAAGTGGAAGAGGGAGGGATCACGGATAGGCTTAATATCAGCGATAGCGGGATGGTAATCCTCCGGCACCTCGGCAGGGGTAAAGGGCTTCTCTCGCTGGTGAAACTCGACCAATGTCCCATAGAGACCAAGTTTTCTTCGAATGATGGGAAGAAAATCGGGTTGAATCTCGTATCCTATGGCGTTTCGCCCTAATTCCAAGGCTACTTTCATTGTAGTGCCACTTCCCAAGAAGGGATCTAAGACGAGATCCCCGATGAAACTGAACATCTTTATGAGACGACGAGGGAGTTCCTCGGGGAATATAGCTTCATGCAGAGTTTGGCGAGCCCCGCTAAAGTACCAGTGGCCAAGGAAAAATTTCTTCCATTCCTCCTTAGTGAGTCGAGAAGCTTCTTTGATTTCATCGGAGGAAACCCGCTTAAATTTACCCAGCTTTTTGAAGAGCAGAATGAACTCATAATCTAATTCTACGACGCCATTAGGGGGATAAGGGAAGGAACCCATCACATTAGCCCCACCTGTAGTGCGCATTGTTGTCTTCTTCTGCCAAATGATGGCACCCATGTAGTCGAAGCCTATTTGTTCACATTGGGCAATGACTTCAGCGTGGAGAGGGATGACCTTATAGCGCCCGTAGAGTATGGCCCGTGCAAACTGATCGCCGATGTTAATACAAAGGCGCCTACCTGGCCTTAGAACCCGGTAACATTCCTGCCAAACCCTATAGAGGTCACGGAGATACTCGTGCAGGCTTTGCCCGTAGCCTATCTGGTCCGGCACCCCGTAGTCCTTGATATGGTAATAAGGCGGGGAAGTGATGACCAAATCCACGCTTAGGTCCCTCAATTCAGCCATATTACGGCTGTCTGCTAAGAAGACCTTACCCCAGGTTTTCATCAAAGTTTCCCTCCATTTCCGCTCCTCCAAATTCGATTCTATCACATTCTGAGGCAAAAATCAATCGCCCGCCGATTTCGACGGAACCCTTTTCCTCCCGAGAGCGGCGGCTTTCATGCCGTGAGACCGATTTTTCTGGCTTTACGATGCTGAGCATATGGAACTAACAGAATTGGCCTATCTGCTCTGAGCCAGGATCCAATCCATTAACCTATCGAGCTCTGCTTGCTCCTTCCTCGGAGCCAAGCTCTTGGCCTTCTCCACCTCGGCGATAGCTTCATCAGTCCGTTCCAGCTGCTGGTAGAGCATAGCCAAGTTACAATGGCGAGCGAAGTTCTCAGGGGATTCCTTAACAGCATGCAGCCCTATCTGCAGAGCGCTTTGAGGGTCCATCCCAATGGCTTGTGAATAGGCCTCGGCCGCTTGATCGAATTCCTTCATGGCCATGTGGGCCTCGCCCAAAAGGACGTAATCCTCGATCACCCTTTCTCTGATAAGCTGCCCGAGGTTAGAAGGGCTTATGGCCATGACCTGCCGGTAATATTTGAGCGATCTATTCAATCTCTCGATCCGCTCCGCTGGATCGGTGGTTATTACAGCCCAGTAATGGTATAAATACCCCAGATTATTAAGGTGATCAGGGTTAAGAGGACTCATCCGCCTGGCCTGCTCCATGGTCTTTCTGGCCTTCTCGAGCCAGTGAGATCTCCGGGCTACGTCCATTTCGGCCTTCACCAGATAGGCCTGCCCCAGGGAGAAATAGTAACGATCCTCTTGAGGGGCCAATTCCAAGGCCCGACGGTGGAAGAGGACGCTTTCATCCCATTGTTGAGCATCGCCATAGGCTAACCCCAGGTTATGGTAGATATCGGCCCTGATAAGGTTAAGGTTAGTAGCGAAAACGAGCAAAGCCATCCCCACTATCAGGAGAAGGTAAAACCATAAGTTGGCACGTCGCCAAAGGGGAAAGCTCAGCCCCTTCAGCGATATGGCCGCGATGGCGATGATGGCGGTGAGGAAACAGAGGTAAAAAATCACGATGGGAGTAGCTGGATCGCCGCTGAGAGAGAGGCCAGCGATGTGGAAGATGAGAAACAGGAGGAAGGGGCCGAGGGAGAGGAGGAGATAATACACCAGGTAAGAAAGCCATTTAGGCCTCCTCCCTCGAGCGGCGTCCTTCTGACCGAGCTCTCCGATGATCACCAGGCCGCTGAGAAGCCACGTGAGGAGAAAGAGTTTAGGAACACTGAAGCCCTTGGCACTAAGGATGTATGCATTGTTAATGAAAGCGAAGCCCATGATCATCAAGATCAAGCTCCCGGATAGGGAGCGGGAGAACAGGGGCGTATCCCATGGGCTAGAGATCCCTAAAGCCTGGACGCCGATCGTCCGTGCCTTCTTCTTTTTCCGCCTCCTGCGGCCTTCTTTCCATGACTCGGTTGCCTCCTTCCCTAGGAAAAGCGCCACTACCACCATTAAAGCCGTATAGAGCCAGAAGTAAGCACGGGTGGAGACGACGGCGATGCCGAATTGGATCTCCATGAAGTGTGTTACAATCCCCGAGAACAGGGTGATCAACATGAGCTGCCTATAGCTGTCCTTACTCTCCCCTTCGCGTTGAAGCAAAGATGCAGCCACGTAGACGGCCAGAGCTGCCACCATGCCCATCGGCATGCCCACACCAGCGAATTTAAAAGTGCCTTCTATGAACCAGGGGACGAAGAGACCAAGGAAACCCCCAACCACCAATGAAGCCCAAAGAAGCACTTGCTGCCGGCGGTTCTCCACCAGGCCCAGCCACTTCAGGCTGTAGTAGAAGAGGCTCCCGAAAAGCAGGATGTAGGCCGCAAACCCTATAAGGCCGCTCGTCAGCAGCATATCGAAAGTTTCGTTATGACAACGGTCAACGGTGTTTCCCAGGCCGATCATATCGGCGAGCTCAGGCAGCAGGTAGGGGTGAAAGGCAATATAAAGGCACTCCGGTCCATAGCCGATCATGGCCCGTACGGGGTTAGTGGAGATCATATCAAGGGCCCCTTGCCAAATCAGGATCCTCATCCTGCCCGTGCGAGTTTCCACCCCAAAGACCCTACCCATTCGTCCAATGTAAGGCATCTCTCGAATCGAGACCAGAGGGGTGTTGGGCAAATTGAGGACGATGAGGAAAAGAAGGACCCCTACCGCCAGGGCAAGCACCGTCAATGCCAATCCCTTCCTGCCCTTAGAGATGGCCAGTAAGAGGAAGAAGAAAAACATCCCTCCCAAGAGGCCTATGAAGGGGCCACGGCTCTTGCTGAAGACGATGCAAGCCAACTGGGCCGCTAAGAGGAATATATACCCCGTTACCGAGATAAAGGGGGAGACGAACTCTTCGCCGCTGGCTAAAAGGTTCGATAGCGAATCCATCAGGCGCTTTACGGTCCAAGGGATGACCATGATAAGGTAGGCGGCCACGAAAATGGGGTTCCCCACCGAGGAGAATATCCGCCCCTTCACAGTCTCGGTCCAGGGTATCGGATCCAGCTCATAATGTTGGATAATGCCATACAGCGAGATGGGCAAACTGACCAGGAGCATAACGGTGATGAGACGTTCCAATTGCTCTCGGGTGCGGAACACATGGATAACCAGAAAGAAGATGACGATGTAGGAGAGGAGGGTATAGGTTCCCTGCAATCGCTCATAGGAGCCCCAAAGGCTGACCCGAGGAGAGATGGAGGTGATAGTGGTCAGGATGTAAACCCCTGCCAAGATGAGCGTGGGGATGACCAAGGGGATGCGAAGGAAGGCCAGGGACGCCCTGGCCTTCGCTTCACCCTCTCGCTTTCCCCTGGATGGGCCTAACTCTACCATCCTGATTAGCCAGGCCGTGAGCATCAGCAGGACGATGGAGCGCAGAAGGGCGATTTTATCGGGCTCAAAGATGCGTTGGGAAAACGGATTGAAAAAGAGGGGGGTGACGATAGCGACTGCTAACCAACCGAGCTCGATAATCCTTTCGCAGAGGACACTCAATTTAGTCTGCATGATCCCTTACCTACCTTACGGATGACCCGTACCATCACAGGGGCCCACAACATTTAATAGCCCCTCCTATCAGAGCCTCGGATTTTAGCGATGGAACGGCGATAAAGGCTGCCGAAATCCTCGCTGAAGAGACCGGATAGGACAGCCGCCAAATAAGATCGCCCAACCCTCAGCAGGCTCCATACGAAGCCCAAGCCCCAGCTTAAGTGCATAGTAGCGAAGGCGACGGGCAAAAGGGGAAGGTATCTCCAGCCCTTGCGGCGGGAGATTGAGAAGGAGGAGGCCAAGGAAGCTGACAGATAGCTCAATGATATAAACATGAAGGGCCAGAGAAACTGCCGGTTGACGAAACCCAGCAATCCGCTGGCCCAGAGGACACAGATGAAAAGAGGGGCAGCCAAATGACGAGGTCGAATGGATCGAGGGTGCCTCTTGATCATCCTCAACTTCCAAAAGCCGTATCTGAAGTATTGGCGCCAAAGGCTTATCAGGGAAGAAGGGCCGTAATAACGGGATTTAATGGCCGGCGTGAGGAATATCTTCCCTCCAGCAGCTCGTATTCGGTAATTTAACTCGTAATCCTGGTTGCAAACCATCTCTTCGTTGAAAAGACCTACCCTCTCGAAGACGGAGCGGGGAAAAGCTCCGAGGTAAACTGTGTCCACATATTGCTCCTTTCGTGAGTAATGGAACTTAGAGCCCCCGCTGCCAAAGGGGGAGTTGATGGCCGCGGCAATGACCCGCCCCATATAACCCTGTCCCACCGCCCACATCAAGCCGCCGACGTTATCGGCCCCTGTCCGATGAAGGTAGTTAACGCATTGCCGGATGTAGTCGGGCTCGAGCACACAATGTCCATCGACACGGATGATCACATCGCCTCTGGCCTTCTCAATCCCTATGTTCATTGCCGCTGAGACGATGCGTCGTGGATTATCCAGCAATTTGATATTCGAGTGCTTAGAGCTGATCCTGGCAATGATCTCGCGGGTGCGATCCTCCGACATGCCATCGATAACCAGGACCTCAAATCGATCTGCAGGGTAATCCTGCGCTACAATCGATCTCAGAGTCTCCTCAATGAATCTTTCCTCGTTCCGTACAGGGACGATAACGGAGACATAATCGATCGAATGGGAAATTGTAGAGTTGTTCATCCCTTAAAAATGATCAGATGTGAGTTAAAAGAGCCCAGCCAGGCTCCCTTATGGCCCTCTTCCTGCCGTTCCTCCCCAACTCCTTAGCCAATGCTTCGTCCTTTAGCAGTTTTACGATGGAATCGGTGACCTCCTCTGTGTCCAATGGGTCGACGAGCAGACCGGTCACTCCATCCTCAATGGCATCGCTTATCCCTCCGGTCTTACCACCTATAACCGGCTTCCCGCAGGCTCCCGCCTCGAGGTAAGCGATCCCGAAGCCTTCGATCTCCCCCTTGTCCTCTAATGTGCGGCTAACCATGACGAATAGGTCACAGGCATTGTAGAATTTAGGAAGGTCCTCCTCGGCAACACGGCCGGCGAAGATCACTTTGCCATTAAGCCCCAGCTCTTTAACTAACCTCTCGAGTTCACTCCGATAGTTCCCCTCCCCCACGATCAGATAGACGACATTAGGGATGGATTCCATAATCTTCGGCATAGATTTTATGACCGTATCCATCCCCTTCCTCTCCACTAAGCGGCCCACGGTCAGTATCACCTTCTTCCCCTGAAGGCCATACCTGGTGACTATCTCCGTGCTGTCGATCTGAGGGTGGAACCTCTTCGCGTCCACAGAGGGATTCACCACTACCACCTTCTCCGCATCTACGCCAAGCTTCACGACGGTTTGCCCGATGGTTTTGCTGTTGGCAACGATAGCCTTGGCCTTCCTCAGGATCAACGAGAGCAGCTGCCTCAGAAGGGGGTACCTCTGTGGTTTTAAGACATCGTTGCCATGCACCCAAACGATGTAGGGGACTCCGAACAGCCATTGGAAAAACAAAGCTATAAGCCCAAAGGGCAGGGCCTGCCCACACTCGATGAGATCGAAGCCACGCCGGCGATATATGGCGAAGGCGCTGTACAGCGGGAAGACCACTTGGAAAACCCTTTTGATGAGGAGGGCATCTCTTAAGAAGCCGTTCCAACGGTAGATGTCAAAGGGTTGTTTGGCATCGAAAGCTTCGGCCCCTTCTAAGTCGGGGGCGAGAACCATAATGGGGTCAGTCGATGCCAGACATCGCTCATATAGATATCTCTGCATCCCTCCCGTAGCTGGGGGGAAACCCAAAGTAATCAGCAATCTTCTGGGCATGCGGCCACTCTGCACCTTTAGCGGTTGGGCTTATCCTCACTCCGCTCCGGACAAGACCTCTCTATACACCTCTGCCAGCTTTCGCACTAACCTCTCGATGCAGAATCTCTGGATTATCACCTCTCTGCCTCGCCTTCCCAGCCTCCTCGCTTCTTCCGGATTCCTCAGCAAATGCAGTATCGCTTTGGCCAGCTGAACGGGATCCCCTGGCGGCACCAGAAGTCCCGTTTCCCCATGCTCCACCATCTCTGGCACCCCTCCAACCCTGGTAGCGACCACCGGCTTGGCCAATGATAGAGCCTCGAGAAGGACGTAAGGCGAGCCCTCTTCCAAGGAAGGGAGCACGATCACATCGCTTATGGCCATGAGATCGGCGATATCCTCCCGGAATCCCAGGAAAGAGATAGCTGGCTGTATCCCCAAGGCGACGGAGAAATTCCTGAGTTCCTCTCCCAAAGGGCCATCCCCAACAATTAAGAACCTGGTTCCTGGCAGTGTATCGAGTATCCGCTGGACGCTTTCCAGGAAACAACGATGTCCTTTCCCGACGATCAATCGGCCGATGACGGAAACGACATGAGAATCCTCTGGGATACCCAGTTGCCGCCTTAAATCCCGGTTCACTGAAGAAAGTCGAGAGGTGAACTCCTGGACATCTATAACGTTGGGTGCTATTAACACCTTCCTCTCTGGAACTCCCGCTGAGATAAGCTGCTGATGGAGGCCTACGGAGACGGTGAGCACTTTGGAGAAGAAGCGTAGAGCAAACAAATCCATGATTTTATAGGCCGTCACCCTGCGGGAGACGGGCACATAACCATGGACGGTAGCCACATTTCTGACCCCAACCCATCGCGCTGCGATCAGCCCGAGCAGATCGGTCTTATAGTCATGGGTGTGGAGGAGGGAGAACCTCCCCTCTCTCAGCCTGTGGGCGATATGGGATATGATCGCCGGCGAGAACCTGCTTCTATCCTCGACCTGCTCTGCCTTTATCCCCCGCCTCCTCGCCTCCTCCACGAGGGGATGGACAGGGGGCATGCCCTTCCTCTTTCGGTACAGGACGAGGAACTCTATCTCATAACCCTTCCTCCGCATCGGCTCGACCAGTTGAAGCAGCAGCCTTTCAAGGCCCACGAAATGGGCGCTGCTCCGCAGATGGAGAACCTTAACCCTATTCATCAGCTGAGAACCCACCGCAGCACTTTCCCATGCAGCCTGACCTTATCGCGATAACGACGCCTTTGTCCCTCATCTCTGCTGATGATCGCCCTAACTGCGAAGATAACCTGCTTGGCCAAGGTGATGAGGAGCATCAACGCCTTGTAGGCCCCGGCGTAAAGAGGGCCGCGATGCTTGCGGAAAAAGGTGTATCGGCTCCTGAACCGTTCAAGGCCCATCTCCTCCCTGATCAGCTTAGTGCTCTGGCCGCCCAGATGGACTATCCGGGCCTCGCTATCGTACCAGATCCGCCAGCCTGCCCTTTTCAGCCGATAGCACCATTCCACATCCTCGCCGTACATGTAAAAGGCCTCATCCAGAAGGCCTACCTGTTCCATCGCCTCCCGTCTGACCAGCATGCAGGCCCCCATCAGCACCTCCACTTCCCGGCTGTCGTTATGGTCCCAGTAACTCATCAGATAGCTGCCCAAGAGTCGGTTTCGGGGGAAGCGATAAGAGAGCCGCGTCAGTTCGAAGAATTCGCTGAGCAACGAAGGGAAGCGCCGTGCGCAACGCATATCGACCTCTCCCTGAGCTGTCAGCACCTTCGGCCCCAGGGCACCTATATCTGGATTCTCATCGGCAAAACGAACCATCTGAACCAAAGCCTCGTCAAGGATCACTGTGTCGGGGTTGAGCAGCAGCACATACCGCCCCTTACTGAGCCGCAGGGCCTGGTTAGTGGCCCGGGCGAAGCCTACATTGGCCGCATTGCAGATCAGCTGCACCTGAGGGAAACTTTGCTCGACCATCTCCGGGCTGCCATCGGCCGAAGCATTGTCCACGACGAAGACCTCGAAGGAGAGCCCCCGTGTCTTTGCGTAGATCGAACGCAAACAGGCCTCCAGCAGATCCCTGACGTTCCAACTGACAATGACGATGGATAAATCCATTCCGGCTATGCTCTCAACAGGATCCGGCTGAGGTGCAGGAAAATCCCCCGATCATAGGCGTCCAGGTATCGGACCCGCAAAATTATACCTCCATAGACCCCTCCAAACAGGAGAGCTTCGACCCCCAAGGCTATCAGGTTTACCAGCCTTCCTTGCAATTGAAAGGCCTGAAGGGCCAGGGTATTGAAGGCCAGAAGGGGCACACCAGCCACCAAGCAGGCGATCGCAGGTTGGAGGTAGGTTTCCTTAAGAAATCGACCCAGGGGCAATCCCAACAGCCGGTGGAAATCCACCATGAAATACAAGGAACTGAGGACCAGCGAGATGGAAGTGGCAATCAACACTCCCCAGAATCCCAGCTTGATGATCAGAATGATGCCCAATAAGGTATTCATAGCCAAAAGCAGGATACTATACCGCGTCTCGCACTCCGGCCGTCCCATCCCCTTAGCGATAGTGGTTCCCACCCCGGTCAAAAGGTGCACCAGATGTCCCACGGCCAATAGTTGGATGACCAGCACGGAGCGCTCGTACCCCCTGCCCATCCAGGTCAGCATGATCAGCGGGGCACCCGCCACGATAAAGGAGAGCGCAGGAGCTGCAGCCAAGACCAGGTACTTGGAACCGCGGGTGTACAACCGATGCTGTGATGCCAGATCCTCCTTAGCATCGATCTCCGAGGCGGCTGGCAGGAGGGCGCTGAGCAGTACGCGAGGCAGCCGCTTGCTGGTTAACACCACCTTAGACCCCAGCTCGTAGAAGGCGACTGGACTCACCCCCAGGAAATATCCTACCAGGAGCTTACCCGTCTGAGCGCTGGCAAGGTCCGCTAATCGGCTTATCTGTACCTTTATACCATAATTGAGCAACTGGTACAAGTCCTTCCGCCGATAGAATCCCCAGCCCAATTTGAGCTGGGGAAGGAGCTTAAAGGCCCAGAAGATGAGCGAGAGCGCCGTCAGGGTGAAGACGAGGGCTTCGTTGACGATCAGGCCCTTTAAACCATAGCCTAGTTCAAGGAACAGGACCGTGCCCAGGATTCGGGGCATGGACATCCCCAGGGCGATCAGATTGGTCACATCCATCCGTTGCAGCCCGTTTATCACCGCTTGAAATACGCCTAAGACGTTAGTGAGGGAGAAGATGACCGTGGCTATTACCAGAACGAACTTGGCCTCAGGGAGGAGCTCGGCTGGGATTTTAAAGAGTCGTAGGATCCCATCGCTAAGGGAGAGGACCGAGGCGATGATAGCTATGGCCAATGCCAAGTGGAAAGCCAACCCCGTATTGAATACCCCGTTGATGGCTTTGTAATCCTCTCTGGTATGGTATTCGGCGATGTACTTCACAAAGGAAGTCCCAAAACCTAAATCCAAGAGGCTGAAGTAGCTGGTGATCACGATGGTTAGGGACCATAGTCCAAACCTCTGCACGCCCAGCTTGGAGATGATGTAGGGGGTCAAAAGCAGGGATACCAGCATGGTCCAGAGGCGGCCTATGAGGTTAAAAAGGACGTTGCGGATGATCTTCCGTGATAAGGCGGGAGAGGGGGCGAGCTTGATCATGACACTTCGGCCTCCAAGGAAGCTTCAAGGCCCTGCTAAGGGAGGATTGATCGAAGAACTGCGGAAGACGGAGAAGCCACCTCAACGAACTGGGGGTTGGAACCGATGGCGATCCTCACCTGCCCGTTGGCCACGCCGTCCAAGTCGCCATCGCCGCCATCCTCAATGAACACCTCCTCCCACCGCCACTCATCAGGACCATCCTCATACATCCTCACCACCCTTAATCGCTGCCCATTGCCCACAGAGAAGTCCTTCGTCGTCGGGTTCCCCGGGGTGCCCGACGGTGAGGGAGGAACCCAGAGAATAGTCTTCTCGGAGCCGCCGGGCATAGCGAAGCGATACCCCTCGATCCCCGGATCATCTACGGTTCCAGCGTATACGGCCCCCTCCAGTTCATTGGTCAGCCTCCGGTAAGCGTACCAGGAGGATTTCCTGTCAAAGGTGCCCCGCTTTAACAGCCCAAACGGTTTAGTGGGAGGCGCCGGATCGATCAGAGTGAACCAGATAGCCGCCCTCATGGTATCAGGCCACATGCTCATAGCCTGGGCGAACCCACGGACCACGTAGCGGCTCTGCCCCTCGTTGGTCTCCGGGGGATCCACGTTGCTCTGCCCACCCCCGCTAGCCCGACCCATCTCCGAGCAGATTAAGGGCTTATCTTGCAGGCCGTGGTTGCTCAGGAGCGATTTTATGGACGGCCTTCCATTCATGTAATTGCGGCCTACGCCAGTAGCCTTACCGATGATGGTGGGTGGATCCCAGTTCCCTGAGAGCCTGGGATTAGAATAGGAATGGAAGCTCATAAGGTCAAAGAAGGGATAGTCTGGATCCGATCCATAATTGGCTTGTAGATAGCTTAGCACCTCCTCGGCGAAATCCAGGTTGAACCAAGTAACGCTCCAGGATCTATCATAGGCTATGGCTCCAAAGGAGATTTGAACTTCGGCGTCAGCAGCTTTAGCCGCCAGGTATGCCCGCCGCAGTACTTCAGCGTATTCATGTGGATCAGGTATGCCATCGTCATCCCAATCGTCGTCGCTTTCGGAATAGCCTCCCCAACAGCCAGCATACTGGGCCCCCTCAGGCCCCATCCCGTCTGGCTCGTTCCATATCTCCCAATAGTTCACCACCCCAGGGCCATCCTCAATGCCATCACCATCGTAACGCTCCACCAGCGCTTGAATGAAAGCACACCAGGAATCGAGATCCTCAGGATCAATTGGCCCACAGTTGTAGGGCATGTCCTCCACGGCCCATTGAGGGCTGCGCCCGATGGTCAACAGAGGAGTGAAGCCGGCGTTAACCATGCTGGCCACCGCGGCATCCAGCCCATCCCAATGGTAGGTATGCACCCCGTCGCTCGGCTGATCCGGCTCTATGCTCGCCCAACTCACATCCATCCTTGCCCACACCACCCCAGCTTCCTCGGCCCTCTCCCGAGGGACCTCCTCATTCAGCTCCCCAAACGTCTGCACCCCAAAGGGTGGGGGAAACTCGGGAGGAGAGGTGGGAGTGGGCGTAGGAGTGGGAGTGGAGGTGCTGGTGGGGGTCGGTGTGGGCGTGGAAGTGCTGGTGGGAGTCGGTGTGGGCGTGGAAGTGCTGGTAGGGGTATTGGTTGGTGTAGGAGTAAACGTAGGTGTAGAGGTATTGGTCAGCGTCCCCGTGGGAGTGGGCGTGAAAGTGCTGGTGGGGGTCAATGTGGAGGTGAGTGTCGGCGGAGGCGTGGAGGTATCAGTCGGTGTGAAGGTGAGCGTAGGAGTAGAGGTGCTGGTGGGAGTCGATGTGGGCGTAATCAAAGGGCTGTAGTTTTTGGCAACAAGGGGCAGGAAGAGGGAAAAAGGGGTAGGCATAACTTCCGTGGCAACGGCCCTGGCGTAGCTTAGAGAAAGGGAGATCAATAGGATAGAGCAGATAGCCAGGAAGGCAAAGATGGCCTTTCCTTTCCCCATCAAATCACCCTCCTTTCCGTGAATCAGGTCCTTGAATAAGCCGCCAACGGGCGACTTACCAACGCCCTTTAAGGTTAACAGCCCACTTCAAAAACAGGCTTAACAATGTCGCGTAAAGGATGCCCAAAAGGATGTAGAAAGCTTTGCTCCCCCAGATCGCGGGTTTATCCTTAACAAGCCTGTCTAAGAGGGGAGAGGGCTTCGCTGGGATCCAAGCGGTGGACGTCGCCGTGCCCGTTACGGAACCGGGTGTACTAACCTCTGAGACCAAATGGAGGGATAGCACTTTGCTGATTTCGCCCGATCTCCGCATCCCGAGGAATTCGAGAAGGCCCGTCGATGTGAGGGTCATGGTAGGAGTGGCAGGCAGGGTGGGCGTGGAGGTAACGGTCGGAATCGGCGTCGGAGTGGATGTAGGTGACGGCGTAGGGAGAGCTGTCGGCGTATCCGTCGCCGCAGGAATGCTGGTTGGCGTCGAGGTAGGGATAACCGCTGGCGCAGGAATTACGGTCAGCGTAGAGGATGGTGTAGCTGTAGGCGTATCGGTGGGTGTGGATGTAGGGGTATCGGTTGGCGTCGGTGTGAAAGCGGGCATCGAGGTTCGCTCCACAAACTGGGGATTGGGATCGACAACGATCCTCACCTGCCCGTTGGCCACGCCGTCCAGGTCACCATCGCCGCCATCCTCAATGAACACCTCCTCCCACCGCCACTCATCGGGACCATCCTCATACATCCTCACCACCCTCAACCCCTCCCCTGCACCGACGGGAAAGTCCCACCTGGTAGGATCACCGGGAGGCCTCCGATTCAGCGAGGCCGGTTTCGGGGGAACCCACAACACCACTTTCTCGGAACCATTAGGCATGGTAAATCGATGCCCCTCGATTCCAGGCGCATCCAAAAGGCCGCTGTACCGCGCCCCACTGAGCTCCTGAGTCAGCATCCTATACGCATACCAGGAAGATTTCCTCCTGTAACTATCCGTCTCCAGCAGCCCCCAGGCCCTATCCTTTGGAGGATCCGTCAGGGTAAACCAGCTAACCGCCCTCATCACCTCAGGCCACAAGCTCATAGCCCGGACAAACCCGCGGACTACATAGCGGCTCTGCCCCTCGTTGGTCTCCGGGGGATCCACATCCCTCTGTGGCCCATCGCTGTCACGGCCTATTTCCGAGCAGATCAACGGCTTATCCACCCCATGCTTAGCCAAAATCTCCTTGATCGAAGGTCTCCCTTCCATATAGTCAACGCCGTACCAGGCATTGGGGATACTCCTCCCCGTGGCCTTCCCGACAAGGGTGGGAGGATCCCAATTACTCGAAAGGGCAGGATTAATGTAAAAATGGAAATCCATTATATCGAAGAAAGGATAGTTGGGGTCAGAACTGTAATTCCCTTCCAGATAGCTCAACGCCTCTTCAGCAAAGTCAAGATTGAACCAATTCACACTCCATGACCTGTCATAAGCTATGGCCCCAAAACATACCTGAGCATCGGGATCGGCTCTCTTGGCAGCCAAATACCCCATCCTTAGCACTTCCGCATACTCTTGAGGATCGGGCACCCCATCGTCGTCCCAATCGTCGTCGCTTTCGGAATAGCCTCCCCAACAGCCAGCATACTGGGCCCCCTCAGGCCCCATCCCGTCTGGCTCGTTCCATATCTCCCAATAGTTCACCACCCCAGGGCCATCCTCAATGCCATCACCATCGTAACGCTCCACCAGCGCTTGAATGAAAGCACACCAGGAATCGAGATCCTCAGGATCGATTGGCCCACAATTGTAATGCTCGCCCGTCTTAGGGTCAACGGGCATATCCTCCACGGCCCATTGAGGGCTGCGCCCGATGGTCAACAGAGGGGTGAAGCCGGCGTTAACCATGCTGGCCACCGCGGCATCCAGCCCATCCCAATGGTAGGTATGCACCCCCTCGCTCGGTTGATCCGGCTCTATGCTCGCCCAACTCACATCCATCCTGAGCCAGCAAACACCAACCTCCTGAGCAAGCCGAAGGGCCGCAGCATCTTTCACTTCCTCAAACACTTGCACCCCAAAGGGTGGGGGAAACTCGGGAGGCGGAGCGGAAAGGGGCGTGGGGATGGGAGTGGAGGTGCTGGTGGGAGTCGGTGTGGGCGTGGAAGTGAAGGTAGGCAAGACTCTGGTAGCATGCATCACAGAAGCCCTGGTACAACCCGTAGATGATACAAGCACCAAAAGGAAGGAGCAGACGATCAAATGGATGGAGGCGATCTTCCATTTCCTGCGCATAGATTTCTCCTCGTGAGATAAGCTATCCATAGAAAAAGGGAATGATGTAGCCGATAAGGGAGATGGAATCCAGGATGATAAATCCGCCCACACAAGCCAACAACCATAGCCTGCGGTATCGGGCGGGGGCGAGCTCCCGCAGCCCCAGCATAAAAAGGGCAGCGATAGGCACGATGGCAGGGAATAGATATCTTCCTTGAGGCTTGGGCCTCTCCCCCGGCCGAAAGCTCTGGAAGTGAGCCCATACTCGAACGCCGTAAGCCATAGCGATGACGATGGCCAAGACTACGCACAGGAAGAACAGCAGGAGGCATTTCCTCTGCCAAAGAGCTAGCGCCGATCTCCTGAGCCCGATGATAAACGCGCCTATGCCTCCCATAGCCGCTATGCTGATCAAGGCCATCGCTTGATACCATATGGGATCAAGGCGGACGTTCATCCAGCCAAAACGGGCCCAAAAACTCTCGAACAAGGCCCGAGCATAGAGGATGAGCAGATCGAGACCCTCGGAGGTGAAAAGGGTGGAGAAATCAGCGCCGGGGATGAGGATCAGGTAAGGACGGAGCGCGGGGGAAAAGCTGCTCCACAGCCTCTGCCATGTGCTTCGGAACAACACCCCAGCGATGGCTCCTGCAATAAGAGTGCCCGCTATAAAGCCAACCGCCTTTCGGTCCAGATGATTCAAGGAGAAGCGGAGCCCTCCTCTCCAGAAGTAGATCGGCACCGCCACCACGAGGAGAGGGATGGTCAGGATAGCCGTCCTCTTAGCAAGCAGGCCCAGGATAGTAAGGAGGCCTATCAAGGCCATCCTCAAAGGGGAGAGGCCATCCTTAAGGGCCTTAACGAGAACCATGATGAACAGCGAAACCAACAGTTCCGCTAAATTGTCGTTATTCACTACGCTGGTAATGAAGGTATGCATAGGGAGGAAAACGATGAAGGCTGGAATGCCGACGATCAAGAAATAATCGCTGGGGAACAGCTGCTTGGCTGTGAGGAAGGCCACAAGGACCACCAGGGTGCCCAATACGACCGACATGAGGCGAACAACATAGAGCTGTACATCCACATCGCTTGAACCTACCAGGGCCAAAGAGAACGCCCCCAGCAGGTAATATAGAGGCGGATGAAACAGCCAATAGGGATCGGCCGGCCATATTATCTCCTTAAAGGATCGAGGCGGATGCTGGGGATCGAAGGGAAACCTGGCGTATCCGAATCTCCAGTAGTTATGTTTGATCATGGAGGCGATGATCTCACCCTGCAGGGGAAGGGAGGAATCCTGCGCTGTAAGGGGGCGTCGTTTTTGGCTGAGAAGTTTAATATACTCGAAATGCCTGAATTCATCGGGGGCTTGCCAAGGGGGAACGACGGCACTATAGATCATCCCTCTGACGAGGTTCATCCCCAGAAGCAGCAATAAAACTATGGTCAGGCGATCAGCCTTCATCTGCGGCCTTCTCCTCTGGATCTCCAAAGCTTGAGCTTAGCGCCCAGGGGAATCCCTTTCTAATCTTGCAACTCCTTTGCCACAGATACACCACCCCGAGCAGACTCTGGGGCAGAAAATTAAGAAGGTGGAGTACAATCCCATAGCTCACCGCCGTCGTCTTGTCTATGGAGAAAAGCGATAAGGAAAGCACACTGAGGTAGTAAAAGACACCGATGTTGCCCAGGGAAGAGGGGAGCCTTATCCCTGCCTGCAGTACGACCAAAAGGACAAGGGCAGCGATGAAAGGGGCATGGATATGGAGGGCCAGCATGGTGCAATAGTTCAAGAGCGCCGGGATGCCCCAAACGGCGATGGACCATCCCCATAGTTGGAAGACCTTATCTTTCTCCCGCCATACATCGAGGCTGTTCAACGCTGAACGAACCGCTTGGGGCAGCCCTAAACGATGCAGAATAGGAAAGGAATCCACCATCCTGGTCGATATATCCAGCACCTTATCCCTATAATGGGCCATTAGGAGCAGCCAGAGAAACAAGGCCAGGCAGATGATCCCGACGCTTAATCCGGAATCCCATAACCACTGGGGCAACGGGACAAGGAGCAAAAGCAGGCTCATTACGAAAAGGAAAGTTAAACCGTCCAGGATCTTCTCAAAGACGATGGTGGAGAAGACGAAAGCTTTATCGATATCCTCCGTCCCGCTCACCCAAAATGCGCGGACGAGGGGGCTCAGCCTAACCGGCAATACAGCATTGGCTAACTGAGCCACCATAAGGCCTGAGAAAAGCCCCTGTAGTTGCGGCATGTAGTGGGGATAGAACAGAATCCTCCACCGAACGGCAAGGGTTATGTAATTCGCTATGCTTAAGGCCACAGCAGCGGTTAAGAAGAGGTAATCCGTCCTCGCCAGTACCCTCTCGACCTCAGCAAACTTGATGCCTCGAAAGACAAGGAACAAGCAGACCAGGCTTAATGCCATCCCTATTATCAAACGCCCCTTCTGCCCGAAAGCGATTTTGAGACTGAGGCCTTCCTCTTGCTCCATCTCGATCCCCTTAGGATTCCACCCCGTGAAATTGGCCGATTTAGCCTTTAGCGAGGCGGCCCGGCAGAATACGCCTTCCCATCTCAACCACCGTAACGGCAGCGAAGATGAACATGTAGGACTCGATCTCCCAACGATACCTGGTGATCACATTGAAGCCCACATATGTCGCAGTTACGTAAATGAACAACAGATAAAGAAGGGAACACCTCCTCCAACGATGCCTAGAGAGGAATAAACCCACGGCGAACAGGGAAAGCAGTGCTGTGTACACCACCTTGTAAGGCATAATCCAGGCGCTCCTGTAGAAATCCCGATAGGTGCCGATATTGGGCCTAAACCACCAGAAGCTGATCATCTTCGCCTTAACCAATCCAAGCCATTGCCGTGGATTGTCCCTGATGAACCGTAAGCCAGCGAGGTACAACTGCCTATCCAATTCGACCTCACTCAGAGCATGCACTTCAGCCTCTAACCCGCGGGGAAGGGGATAGGGCTCGACGATCGCGATCTCCTGGTCCGTGGTCCCCTTAAAACCGGTTTGCCCTCGGTTATAGGCCTCGAGCTTCTCAACGTAGACATCAAAGCCGCTTCCCGTGGTGAAAGGGTTATTGCCATTCCAGAAAGTGAACCCTCCATTGGTGGATATGGGCACAAACTCGTGGTGAATGATGTAATTGCGGACCATCCAGGGTGCTATGGCCAATAGAGCGAACAGCATCATTACCAAACCGATCTTATACCAGGGTCCCGAGAGCTCTCGCCTGTTCAGCCAAAGCCAGGGCAGGATGCCCAGGGAGAAGCCCAGAATCAGGGGGCGGTTAAGGGCATTCAAGCCGAGCAGAAGCCCGATCGATGCCCAATTGGCCCAATTCGACGGCCGCAACAGGCGTAGCAACGAGAGTACCAGAAGGCTGAGGAGGAAAATGCTGAGGATGGTGGCCACCGGTTGAGTGGCGAGCACCATGAAGACAGGGTACGCAGCGGTCGCCAGCGATGACAGCAACCCCACCCTCCTGCTGAAAAGATCCGCTGCGATAAAGTAGATCACTATACTCGCTAAGCTTGAGACGATCGCTTGGAATGCCCTTAGGGCTAAAACAGGGTTAGTCGAAAAACGCAGAAATGCGGCTACGATCAGAGTATACAAAGGAGGCATGAAGGACTGAAGGGGGGCATCGGCTCGGTATCCGTAGAAGTCGAAGGTGTATCCCTTGCCAGACACAAGCCTGGCAGCTGTCTGCCCGGACTCCGAGACCTCGATATCCGGCCCCTGAAGATAGAAAACGGCCATTATCCGCAGAACGAAGGCTATGAGGAAGATGGCGATCAAAGCCGCGTCCTTCCAAAGGCGAACAGGCATCGTAGCAACCTTTCATGTCTGAGAGGTGGCCTTAAGGCTGGCCCACAGGGCCGTCGTGAGGCCCAGCAGAGCCCAGACGATGATGCCGGCTTTTATGGACACCGCCGTGATGGAATCAAACAGGCCGTGGACCAGGTAGACGATGAATCCACCGAACAGCCCCATAGCAAGGGGCTCGAGATCGCTGTTTTTGGAGAGCTGAAGGGTTTCCCAGGCGGTGAAGACGAAGGCCACAAGCACCCCGATGAAGGCCACCAGACCTGGGATCCCTAAATCAACACCCGCCTGGAGGAAGATGTTATGGGCATGGGGGATGTAAGCATTCGGTCCGGCGAGGAAGTATGGATACAACAACGGGCCAACCCGTGAGAAGGTGCCTAACCCAATCCCCGTGTAGGGGAAATCCTGAAGCATGTAGATAGCCCGCTGCCATATCTCGAACCTGCTCGCAGCGGTGGGAGCGCTCTCCGTGATCAGCACGAAGTTGGCCACCGCTTCGAGGCCGAAACGATGGATCACGATGAAGGCAAGGACAGCAGAGAGGGGAATGCCCAGCAAAAGCCAGCGATTCCACAGGACAGCCATGGTCAGCAAGGCAACGGCCAACCCGATCCACGCCCCTCGCGATTGGGTCAGAAATAAAGCGAACGCCGTAACTAGCAAGGATAATCCCAAAGCGAGCTTCAGAATACCCCTGGAGCCCCACAGAAAGAAGGACAAGGTGAGAGGAAAGAGCATGGCCAGCACTCCTCCGGCGATGTTGGGGCTGAACCCGACTTTGGTCAACTGGGGAATGATCACCTGGGGCATATGCTTATAGATCTGAGGAAGGGAGAAGACCTTGCTTGCAGGCCACTTCGTGCTCAAGAGAGTGAGCAGGGATATCCCCGCGCTGCCCCCCAAGGTCAGGCCGGTTAGCCCTCGGATCTGCTTCAGGGAGCGAAGGCCGTTGACTATCCCATAAAAAACAGCGATCTCGGTGATCATCTTATACACGATAGGGAAACTCAAGCTGAGCTCAGCAGAGGCATAAAGGCTGACAGGCAGCATCGCCAACAGCCCTAAGATCGGGAGATTTAAGTACGTCCGCACCGTAAAGGAGCCCTTCGCTATCCGGCGGCACAGCCAGGGGATCGAGAGGGAGAGGAGGGCAAGGGGACCAGGGGAGAGGAGGGAGACAGGGCGGCTGGAAGAGGTGGGATCCCGAGGGAATTTGTAGGAGAGGATCAACAGAGGGGTAACCATCGCCAATAGCCAGATCTCACGCTCTGCCACCCAATCGGTTAGGCCTTTTAGCTTATCCACTGCTTCCCTCTTGGCTCCATTGTGCAACAACTCTATTAATCGCCCCCGCTGAGAAAGGGCAGATGAGCCATCCACTTCCTGATCGCGCCGGCTATGCCCCGCCTCGGCTCCCTTTTATGACGAGGTTCCCCTTCCTTGGAATAATAGTAGTAATAGTAATACCCCCCGCCCCCTTTGTAAGGGACCTTGTTCAATACCACCCCGATGAGATTGGCCCCTACTTTGCTGAGGTCCTCCTTCGCTCGCTGGGCCACCTCTCGCCGCGTCTTGCCAGCCTCCATCACTAGCAGGACCCCATCCACCTGATTGGCCAAGAGAGCCGCATCGGTAACGGCCAGGGAAGGCGGGCCATCGAATAGCACCATATCCGCATGGTCTTTGAGCTGTTGAATCAAGCTCCTCATCCGCTGGGAACCCAAAAGCTCTGCGGGGTTAGGGGGCAGGGGACCGCTGGTTAACACCTGCAGATTCTCCACCTCAGTTGCTTGCAGGCAGTCGTTGGGATCGTTCTGCAGAAGGGCGTTCGTTAAGCCATAGCTGTTGGACACGTCGAAAAGCCTGTGCAAAGCGGGTCGCCGCAGATCGGAATCGACCACGATAGTGGAGAGGCCAGCCTGGGCCATCACCACCCCTAAGTTGGCCACGGTAGTGCTCTTCCCTTCCAGGGGGGCAGCGCTGGTGACCAGGATGGCCTTCAGGGGCTTGTCCACCGCCGAGAACTGGATATTGGTGCGCAGGGTGCGATAGGCCTCCGAGATGGGAGATCTGGGGTGAACGGCGGTAATGAGCATGCCCTCATCCTTGGCTGCATGAAAACGAGCGATGATGCCCAGGGTGGAGAGCCCTAAATCCCGGCCCACATCCTCGGAGGTCTTGATGGTATCGTCAAGGTACTCGATGAGAAAAGCCGTCCCTACAGCCAGCATTCCCCCCACTACAGAGGCGAGGAGGGTGTTGAGAAGAGTGCGAGGTTTGACAGGATACAAGGGAACTTCCGCCGGCTCGGCTACGACCACGTTATCCACAGCCTGGGCCTCAGCCAGGCGGATCTCCTCATATCTGCTGAGGAGAGCGGCATAGCTGTTCTGATACTGGCTTAAGGTCGTCCGCAGCCTGCCCAGCTCCGCCTGATCAACGGGGGAGCTGGAGTCTTGTAAGGAGTTGATCGCTCGCTGGGTCGTCTCTATGTCTCTCTCCAGGGCAGCCAACTGCTTGGCCAGACTCTCCTTAGAGGCAGCGAAACGACTGGATTGTATGGACTTATTCCGCTCGATGAAGACCTCAGGGAGGGTATTGGCGATCTCCGCAGCCAGGCCTGGGTCGCTGTGCTCCACGCTCAGCTCAATGAGTTGGGTATCGCGCACGGGCTTAACATCGAGCTTGGCGGGGAATTTGCCCTCCTCCATCTCCAATCCCAACCTGTTGGCCACCTCCTCCAAGACGGGCCGCTTGGTAAGCAGCTGGGCATAGGTCCTGGCTAAGCGCTCGCTGGTCAGGAGGGCGGTATAATCGGTCATGGAGGGGGTACGGGCCTGGCTGATGAGCAGGGTGGTGGAAGCCCGGTAAATGGGGGTCATGTTTCTGCTCACCACGAAGGCCGTACCTCCCGCCAATACCATTCCCAGCATGATCAGCCATAGCCACTTCCAGATCACAGCGAGATACTCCCTTAGTTCCATTCCTCTCTCCTTTCCCGTGGTTAAAGTCTCGCCTCTGAACAACTCGTTATTATACACGGTTTTCGCCATCCAGTCAACTCAATCTTCACCTCGGGTGTGTCCCAGGATCGTCGGGGGAGGGTCAAAGGAGCTTTCTCATTTGACCCCAGGCCCAGGACCACTCTTTCTCCCCTCCCATCCCCGCACTCCGCAGGGCCAGTATCGCTACTAACCCTTT
>Ga0190286_1000041_pt1 | contig 71047 bp, 68 predicted proteins | sample 48691834_MG_FD_183241 | JGI IMG/M metagenome (GOLD analysis project Ga0190286, IMG submission 183241) | Hydrothermal vent microbial mat bacterial communities from Southern Trench, Guaymas Basin, Mexico - 4869-18-3-4_MG | ecosystem: Environmental > Aquatic > Marine > Hydrothermal vents >... | reverse complement strand
GGCAGCAGGGAGTAAGTTGTCTGCAACGTTAAGTTGCAGTATTCTTAAATATACAACTTCCTCCATTGTTTATGATGTTAAAGATAGGCTGTCTCTTTAAAATAGAAGCTAAAGAAAAGTGATGGGGTCGTAGTTCAGCGGGGAGAACGCCTGCTTCGCATGCAGGAGGGCGCCGGTTCGAATCCGGTCGACTCCATCTACAAAACACTTTCTAAGAAGATAGATAGGGGGTTACTTACTATGTTAAAAATAATATATTTCTTTATAGGATTAATTATTTCCTTCTCTGTTTATCCTCAGATAATTAAGGATTACGAATTTGCTGGTTCTTTCTACCCTAAAGATAAAAAGGAGTTAACTAAGCAGGTGGATTTTTATCTAAATATGGCTTCTTCTTCAGTTGAGGGGGAAGTTTTAGGGGTGATTTCTCCTCATGCAGGATATGGTTTTTCTGGAGAAGTTGCTGGGTTTAGCTATAAGGTATTAGAAGGTAAAAAATTTGATAGTGTAATTCTCCTTGGTCCTTCCCACCAATATCTGTTTGAAGGTATGGCTATCTGGGAGAAAGGAGCCTTTTCTACTCCTTTAGGAGTTATAAAGATAGATGAGGCCTTAGTTAGAGAACTTTCTAAGTTGGAATGTGTAAGGTTTGAAAAAAAATATTTTTTCCATGAGCATTGTTTAGAGGTACAGCTACCCTTTCTTATGAGAGTATTAAAAGATTTCAAAATAGTCCCTGTTCTCTTTGGGAAACTATCCTATCAAGATTTAGAGAAATTTGCTAATAGATTAATGGAGGCTTCTGGTAAAAAGAGAATTCTTATAGTAGTTTCAACGGATTTCTCTCATTATCATCCTTATCGAGAAGCAGTGAAGATTGATAGAGAGACTATAGGTTATATAGAAAGAAAGGATGCTACTCGGCTTTGGCTTTCGTTACAGCTAAATGAGCAGAGGGCTTGTGGAATCTACCCATTAATTTCTTTTCTTATCTATGCTAACAAAGTAGGGGGGGAGGTTAAAATTTTAAAATACGCTAACTCTGGAGATACCTACCCTTCCTTAGGTAAGGAAAGGGTAGTGGGATATTTAAGTGCTGTTGTTTATAAGAAAAGTAAGGAGGATGGAATGTCTGATTACCAATTAACTAAAGATGAAAAAGTCACTTTACTTAAGATAGCTAGAGCTACTTTGGAGAGTTACTTAAAGGAAGGGAAACTTCCCAAATTTGAGGTGAGCTCTCTTAGGTTAAAAGAAAAAAGGGGAGTGTTTGTTACTCTGAAGAAAAAAGGAGATTTGCGTGGTTGTATTGGAAGAATCGTTGCTGATATCCCTCTCTATGAAGCAGTTTCTAAGATGGCAATTGAGTCGGCTACCGGGGATCCTCGCTTTCCTCCTGTGCGTTGGGAGGAGTTGAAAGATATAGAGATCGAGATCTCTGTACTTTCTCCTTTTGAGAAGGTGGAGAATTTAGATGAGATCCAAGTAGGTAGGGATGGACTTATGATTAAGAAGGGGCTTTACTCTGGGCTTCTCTTGCCTCAAGTACCCTTAGAATATAACTGGGATAAGGTTACTTTTCTCCACCATCTTTGTCTTAAAGCAGGATTACCTCCTCAGGCTTATAAGGATAAAGATGCTGTCATCTACAAATTTACTGCTTTGGTATTCTCTGAATCCGAGTTAATGAAGTGATTTTGTATGTCCAGAATAAGAGTTTACCTCCCTCCACAGAGAGTAAAAGAAAATATTTCTATCCAGGAGAAGGAGATTCTCCATAGAATAAAGGATGTCCTCCGCTTAAAAGAAGGAAGTTCTCTGTTTATATTCGATGGCCAAGGAAGAGAGTATCTTTATACATTAATAAAAATAAGAAGAGAGAGTATAGAGATTAGAAAAATTAGGTTGGTGAGGAAAGAGCCTGAACCAACAATTCGTATCCTCCTAGCTTTTCCTTTGATGAGAGAGACAAAGTTAGACTTAATTTTTCAGAGATGTACAGAGTTAGGTGTCTTTAGATTTTTGCCTTTCCTTGCCCAGCGAAGTGTAATTAGAAAGTTTCCCTCCCCTTTCAAATTACTGAGATGGAGAAAAATTGTAGAGGAAGCAGCTCGTCAATCTAATCGACTATGGCTTCCAAAAGTTGAAGAAGTGAGAGATTTTGATGGAGTTATTAGAGAGAAAGCGGATCTTAAAGTAGCTGCATATCCTAAAGGAGATTTTCTCTTTGAAGTATTTAAAAAAGGTAAACACTCTCAGATACTTGTTATAATTGGTCCTGAAGGTGACTTTTCTCATAAGGAGTTAGAAAAGTTAAAAGAGCATAACTTCTTATTTTTTCGTCTATCTCCAAATATTCTAAGAAGCGAAACTTCGGCTATTTTTTCTGTAGGGTTAATTAACTATTTATTATTTCTATGAGAGTTAAATTTATTACCTTGGGATGTAAGGTTAATCAGTACGAGACACAAGCTTTGATGGAAGAGTTTCAGAGAGAGGGATTTGAAGTCACTCCCCACCAAGCAGATCTCTGTATAGTAAATACTTGCACAGTAACTCATCGTGCAGATAAAAAGTCAGAAGCAGCACTCTTAAAAGCAAAAAAGGAGAATCCTTATGCCAAACTGGTAGCTTTAGGGTGCTTTGCTCATCCAGAGAATAGAGAGAGATTAAAGAAGTTAGGTGTAGATTATGTAGTTTCTCAGGAAGAGAAACCGCATCTGGTAGACATTATTTTAGGCAGAAAAAACTTTAGTAAAAGCATATGGTCTCTTAAGATAACTTCTTTTTTTAATAGACGTGCATTTTTAAAAATTCAGGATGGCTGTGACAATTTTTGTAGTTTCTGTAAAATTCCCTATTTAAGAGGGGCCCCATCATCTCGTCCTAAAGAGGATATTTTAAGGGAGGCTGAGAGGTTATCTTTAAAACATCCTGAGATTGTTCTCTGTGGAACTAATATCGCTCTTTATGGGAAAGATTTATCTTTTAAAGAAAGCTTAGTCTCTTTGACTAAAGAGATTTTAAAGATCAGGAGTTTGGAGAGGATAAGGTTTAGTTCTTTAGAGCCTTGGGAGGTAAATAGTGATTTTTTTTCATTTTTTAAGAGTGAAAATGTATGTCCTCATCTTCATTTTCCTTTTCAGAGTGGAGATGACCGTATTCTTAAGTTAATGAATAAAAAAGAGACAGTTACCTTTTACTTAGATACTGTGGAAAGAGTACGTAAGATCAACCCTTCATTAGCTATAAGTTGCGATATTATGGTGGGTTTTCCCTCGGAAGATGAAAATAGTTTTTCTAGGACTTTAGATTTTTTGAGAAAAGTAAGGCCAATGCGGATGCATATTTTTAGATTTTCTCCTCGAGAGTTCACTGTTTTTAAGAAGAGCGAAGTTAAAGATGAGAGGAAAATTAAGTTAAGATACAAGGTACTAAAAGAGATGGCTGAAGAGTTTTCCTATCAGTATAAGAGGCAATTTTTGCACCAAATCCTCCATATGGTTACTGAGGAGGTAAGTTGTGGTCTAACCTGTGGTTATACAGAGAATTATATAAAAGTGTTTGTAGATGAGAGACTTCCTTTAGGTGAGATAGTAAAAATAAAAGTAACGAAAGTAGATAGAGAAAAAGTCTATGGTAAGTTAGCTAAGTAAGTATGCGTCTTAATCGCTTCTTAGCTTGGTGCGGAGTTAATTCCCCAAGAAAGGCTGATCAGATAATATAGGAAGATTTATTGCTCTTTTGTATTTCTCTGGTAAGATAATTATCTAACTTAATCTATAGTAAGATGAAGGTGGTATTTTTAGATCGTGATGGAGTGATAAATAAGTATCCAGGCGATACCCGTTACGTAACTAGATGGGAGGAATTTAAGTTTATTCCTGGGAGTATAGAAGCGATTGCTAAGTTTAACGAGAAAGGGTTTAATGTTTTTATAGTTTCCAATCAGGCAGGAGTAGGCAAAGGTCTTTACTCAGAAAAGGAGTTAAATAGAATTACTAAGAATATGGTAAAGATTATGAAGAGAAAGAATGCCGAAGTAACTGGCATCTATTACTGCACGCATCGTCCTCAGGATAATTGTTTTTGTAGGAAACCTAAGACAGGCCTCTTAGTGAGAGCTTTAAAAGATTTTGGCTTAAGCCCAACAGTTTCCTTTCTTATCGGCGATTCCATGGTAGATATAGAAACTGCTAAAAATTTTGGGATAAAGTCTGTACTTCTCCTTTCAGGAAAGGAGAAAATTTCTCATCAGGAAAAATGGCCATTCAAGCCTGATTACATTTTTGATAACCTCCTTATTGCTTCTTATTATTTATGTTCCCACTATGAATGATAAAATTTTAGTGGTATACGCCTCTTGTGGTCAGGGACATAAAAGATGTGCTTATGCTTTAAAAGAAACATTGGGTTGTTGCTGTGTTGATATTTTGGATTTCACGCCTTACCTATTTAGACTAATTTATACTCAAGGATACCGATTAGTTAGTGGAAACTTAAAGTGGGTGTGGTTTTCTATCTTTCAAGTTACTTCCTTCTCTGTTATGAGGAATTTACTTTCCTTGTTCCATCTAATTATTTTTAAAAGATTCTTGAAATTTCTTTATTCTTGCTCCCCCCCAGCAGTTATTTCTACACATTTTTTTCCTTCCAATTTAATTGCTACTTCTAAAAAGAGAGGGAAGATAAGGAATTATGTCGTAGTTACAGACTTTGGCGTCCATCCTCTATGGATAACCAAAGGTATAGATACATATTTTGTAGCCTTTTCTGAGACTGGAAAGATTCTGGAGAAAAAGGGAGTAGAGAGAGAAAAGATATTCGCAAGTGGACTTCCTTTGAGGAGGGGATTTTTCAAAGAAGAAGATAGAGAATTTTTGAAAAGGAAATTTTTTATTAATGATAATGAGGCACTTCTGTTTTTTTCTAGCGACACAGGTCAGATACCTTTCTTAGAGGCAATTTTAGAGAAGTTAAAAGAAGAGTTTTGTATATTTATAATTTATGGAAAAAATAGAAAGTTAAAAGCCTATTTAAGAAAATATTTAGGTTTACATAGAGTAAAGGTTTATCCGTGGTATGAAAATATCTGGGAGATTATGAAGGTAAGTCTTTGTGCAATTACCAAGCCAGGGGGATTAACTGTGTTTGAAGCAATAAAGGTAAAGCTCCCTCTAATTTTTTCTTCCTATGTATGGGGACAGGAAAAGTACAATATGGATTTTGTTATTCGCTATGGGTGGGGATTTTTCGCAGAAAGCCCCGATGATTTAATAAGGAAGATATATTATGTAAGAGATAATAAAGAAAGGATAAAGAAAAGGTTTCCTCCTTTGGTTAGAGATGCCTCTTTTCTAATAAAAGAGTATATCTACAGTAAAATAGGCTATGAAGAGAAGGATTACTAAGGTAGTATTTAACTTGGGAGTAGATAAAGAATTTGATTATTACATCTCTAAAGGTAATGTAGATGTAGGATTTCGTGTGTGGGTGGAGTTTAACCGTAAAAGAAGAGTAGGTTTAGTTACAAAAGTAACCTCTACTTCCCTGGTAAGGAATTTGAAGCCCATTTTAGAGGTGATAGATGATTTCCCCACCATCAGTAAGGAACATCTAAAGTTTGCTAAGCTTTTAAAGAAGCATTATCCTTACTCTTTAGGAGAACTTCTCTTTATGATGGTGCCTCCGTCTCTGCGCAGAAAGAAGAGGATTTTCTCTGAAGGTTTCCTTAATTCTGTTTTTTTTCGTAAAGAAAGGAGAGAAAAAAATATCTGTTTTATTAGAGGTAGAAATTTTTTAGAAAGAGTAAAACTGTATAGAGAAAAGATAGAGGAGAAGTTGAAGGAAGGTTCAGTAATTTTATGCGTTCCTACTTTTGAGTATGTAGAGATAGTAAAGAAATTTTTAGATAATCACTTTTCTCAAGCACTCGTTATTCTCCATAGTCATCAGAGAGGTAGAAAGTTTCTTTCTTCCTGGGTTGAGGCAAGGAGGGGCAATAAACTCATTTTGGGTATGAGAGGCACACTTTTTTATTATCCTCTTGACCTTTCCTGCATAATTTTGGATGAGGAAGCAAGTCCTTACTATTTTCATCCTGAGAAACCTTACTATCATCTTTTTGATATTGCCTATCTTCTCTTTAAATTTAAGAATATAGATTTTATTTTGGGGGGTGATTATCCTACACTTAGTACTTTCAAGATGATGAAGGAAAGAAGGATATCTTTAAAGGAAGAAGAGAGAAAACTTAAGCAAATAGAGGTGGTGAGGGCAAAAACTTTTAGTTACGCCAAGCACAAAACAGTTATTAATCCTCTCCTTAAGGAGCTTCTAAGGAAACATGCGGAAGAGAAGAAGCGAATTTTGATTCTTTACAGTAGGAAAGGTTTCGCTTCCTTTATAAAGTGTTTAAAATGTGGATATATCTATATATGTCCAAAATGCTTTACTCCTTTAAGATATTCTCTTCGAGAAAAGAGAGGTGAGTGTTTATGGTGTAGTTACAAAGAGAGTTTAACTTCTCTCTGTAAAGTTTGTAATTCGGGATATATAACTACCTCAGGAGTAGGGATAGAGAGGTTAGCTTACCACCTTAGGCAATCTTTTCCTGAAGTGGATTTATCTTACTCTGAAGAAGTTAATCATTTGGTGAATTTAGCTACCTATTCCATTCTAGATTCACCTTCTTTGATAGGTAAACATATTGATGTAGCCTTTGTTTTAGGTAGCGACTGCTTTCTCTCTCGTGTAGATTTTGAAACAACTTTAAGATTGTATATATATTTAAAGAAGTTAGCAGGGTTAGTAAAAGAGAAAGTTTATGTATTATCTGAAAATCTAGAACATTATCTCTGGGAGTTGGTCAATAAACCTTGGGAGATATTCTATACTAAAGAGGTAGGTCTGCGTAAAGAAGCTCAACTTCCCCCCTATCGACACCTTGCTAAAATAACTATTCGTGGAAAAAATAGAAATAGACTTTTAGAAAAAGCTAATCAGCTGTATAATTTACTAAAGGATAGTTCCTTAGAAGTATTCGGACCAGTGCAAGAGTTTCCTCCTAGATTGAGAGGAAAGTTTTATTATTCGGTAATTGCAAAGTCAAAAAGTAAGTTGATATTAGGAAAGAAAGTGAGAGAGGTCTTAGAAGTGTTCCCTAAGACTAGTTATAAGATAGCGGTATCTTTAAGATGAAAATTGTATACTTTGGGAGCTCTCATTTTTCCTCTCGAGTTCTTGAGGGAATTGTTAGAGAAGGCATAAGGCCTGTTTTAGTAGTCACTGTTCCTGATAAGCCTCAGGGAAGAGGATTAAGAGTGTTACCTAATCCGGTGAAAGAACTCTCTTCGAAGCTGCGTTTAAAAGTTGAGAGTGCTTCCAAATTAGATGATATTGATTTTCTTGGCAGGTTAAGAGCACTATCCTGTGATTTGTTTTTAGTGGTTAGTTATGGTAGAATCTTGCCGCCTTCATTACTTTCTATTCCTAATAGATTCCCTTTAGCTTTACATCCTTCTTTACTTCCTCGTTATAGAGGGCCTGCTCCTATCCAATGGGTACTCATTAAAGGAGAAAAGGAGACAGGAGTCAGTATATTTAAAGTTACTGCAAGAGTAGATAGTGGTCCTATAATTTTACAAAAGAGGGTAGATATAAAGGATGAGGATGACTATTTTTCTCTATCTGATAAGTTGATTAGTTTAAGTATTCCTGCAGTATGTGAAGCTATAGAACGGATAAATAGCGCTACCTACGAATTAATACCACAAGATGAAGCTGAGGTTAGCTACGCTCCTAAATTGAGAAAGAAGGATGGGAGAGTTAATTGGAACAGTTCTGCAGTAACTATAAACAATTCAATAAGAGGATTAAAGGATTGGCCAGGAGTGTATACTTTTTATAGGGGGCTAAGGCTCAAAATATTAGAGGCTGAACCAAACCTTAGAGATACTAATTACCCTCCTGGTTCTATTGTTGATTTGGATAAAGAAGGAATATATGTAGCTACCTTAGAAGGACTCTTAAAGATAAAGAAATTAAAACCTGAAGGAAAAAAGGAGATGTCTACAAATAGCTTTATATGTGGATATAGACCAAAAGTGGGGGAACGATTTGAATGAGGCTAAAATAGAGAAGTGTTTACACATTTACTTTGAGGGAAGAGTTCAAGGAGTAGGATTTAGATACACAGCAAGCTACTTAGCCAGAAAGTACCAAATAAAAGGGTGGGTAATGAATCTTCCTGACGGAAGAGTTGAACTTATTGGTCAAGGTTATTCTCAACAGTTAGATAAATTTTTACAGGAACTTAAGAATGAATTTTCGGGGTATATAACTAAAATGAGTCTTCAAAAAATACCTCCTTCATCTGAATTTCACAATTTCCAGATACGCTTCTATTCTTACTAGAGTTTATGAAGTACTTAATATTTTCTGATATACATAGTAATTTAGAAGCTTTAGAGACTGCTTTTTCTTTTTTTGAGAAAAGCTCTATAGATAAGTTTATCTTCCTAGGAGATGTTGTAGGGTATGGAGCTAATCCTAATGAAGTTATTAAGCTTCTCAGGCGTTTATCTCCCCTGAATTGCTTGGCAGGTAATCATGATTGGGCAGTAATTGAGAAATTTCCTCTAACTTATTTTAACCCTTTAGCTTATGAAGCCATAACTTGGACAAAGAGAATTTTAACTAAAGAAAATTTTGGTTTTCTTCATACTTTTCCTCTAATTTATCAAGAGAAAGATTTTGTATGTGTGCACGGAAGTTTATTTGAGCCGGATAATTTTCATTATATAATGGATGCAAGAAGCGCTTATTTAAATTTTTCTCTTCAGAATAAAAAGATCTGTTTTATTGGCCATACTCATTGCAGGGAGATTTATATCTTAAAAGAAGATAAAATATATTTTTCTAGAGGTGACTATGTGGAATTAGAGGATGATGCTAAATACATATTCAATGTAGGAAGTATAGGCCAACCTCGAGACGGAGACAATCGATTATGTTTTTGTATTTACGATGATAAAGAGAAAGTTGTTAAATTTGTGAGATTAGATTACTGTGTAGAAAAGGCTGCAAAGAAAATTTTAAAAGTTGGCCTTCCTAGTTTCCTCGCTTCCCGATTGTATAGAGGTATGTAGAAAGGAGGAGGCTATGGGAAGTTTAGAGAAGATAAAAAAAGAGATAGAGAAATTAAGAGAGGAAATTCGCTATCACGATTGGCGTTACTATGTTTTGGCAGATCCAGAGGTCTCTGATAAAGCTTACGATGATTTAGTAAGGAGACTTAAAGAGTTAGAGGAAAAATATCCTCAGTTTATTACACCTGATTCTCCTACCCAGAGAGTTTCGGGAGCAGTATTAGAAGGTTTTCCTACGGTAAAGCACAGAGTGAAAATGTTATCTTTAGATAATACTTACTCCATAGAAGAGCTAAAAGAATGGGAGGAAAAGATAGAGAGAATTCTAAAGAGAAAAGTTAAATTAGATTACACTGTAGAGCTGAAGATCGATGGAGTAAGTTGTGCTTTAGTTTATAAGGATGGAAATCTTACTCTTGCAGCTACTCGAGGTGATGGAGAAGTGGGAGAAGACATCACCCCTAACGTACGCACAATAAAGTCTGTGCCTTTGAGGTTAATAGGTAAAGATTTTCCCAAGGTTATAGAAGTGAGGGGAGAAATATACATGAATAAAGTTGATTTTAAGAAGATAAATGAAGAAAGGTTAAAAAGAGGAGAGCCCCCCTTTGCTAACCCCCGGAATGCCACCAGCGGCTCTTTAAAACTTTTGGATCCTAAGGAAGTTGGGAAGCGAAATCTTAAATGTTTCATTCACTCCTTTGGCTGGTCCCAGAATTACGCTTTCAACAGTCAATATGAATTTTTAGAAAAAGTGAAAGAATGGGGATTGCGCACCAATCCTTATAATAAGTACTGTAGAAATCTGGATGAGGTTATAGCTTACTGTAACCAATGGCAGGAGAAGAGAGATAGTTTAGATTACGAAGTAGATGGAGTGGTAGTGAAAGTCAACTCATTTTCTCTCCAGAGGGGATTGGGGCAAACACTTAAATCTCCTCGTTGGGCAGTAGCTTATAAATTTCCTGCTCATCAAGCTACTACTACTGTGAAAGATATTATTTTTAGTGTAGGTAGAACAGGGATTATAACTCCTGTAGCAATACTTAATCCTGTGGAGTGTGGAGGTGTGACTATTTCCCGTTCTACTCTTCATAACTTTGATGAGATAAAAAGACTGGATGTAAGAGTGAAGGATACCGTATTAGTAGAAAGAGCAGGAGAGGTTATTCCCAAGATTGTTAAGGTGATTACTTCTAAAAGAAAAGGGAAAGAGAGAAAAGTTAAAGTTCCCCAGAGATGTCCTGTATGTGGAGGGGTAATTTCTAAAGAAAAAGAAGAGGAAGTTTATTTATACTGTATTAATCCTGATTGTCCAGCAAAACTTAAACAATCGCTCCTTCATTTTGCTTCACGAGGAGCCATGGATATAGAGGGGATGGGTGATAGTGTAGTGGAGGAGTTAGTTGAAAGAGGAATGGTGAAAAGTCTGGTAGATATATATAAACTCAAAAAAGAAGATTTCCTTGAGCTTCCTCTATTTGCGGAAAAGAAGGCATTCAATCTCTATCAAGCTATACAGAGGAGCAAGAACCATCCTTTAGCCAGATTCTTATATGGTTTAGGAATAAGACATGTGGGAGAGAAGGCAGCTATGGTTTTGGCTCAAAAATTTAGAGAGATTGATAAGTTTTTTACTTTAGGTAAGGCGGATTTAGAAAGCATTCCCGAGGTAGGTCCGGTTATGGCAGAGAGTGTGATTAAGTTCTTCTCTCAGTCCAAAGTGAAGAAGATGATTAAGGAGTTTAAAGAATTAGGTTTGAACTTAAAGGAGGAAGCAAAAGTTAAGAAAGATATTTTAAAAGGGAAAACAATTGTTTTTACTGGGGAGTTAAAGAGTTTTACTAGAACAGAAGCTCAGAGATTAGTAGAGGAGTTAGGAGGCAAGTGGTCTTCTTCAGTGAGTAGAAATACAGACTACTTAGTAGTTGGTGAAAATCCTGGTTCTAAGTATGAGAAAGGAAAGAAATTAGGAATCAGGATGATTAACGAGGAGGAGTTTAAGCGACTTATAAAGGAAAAATAAATGTTGATTTTAACTTCCTTGATTATAAAATAACTTCTATGAAGAGTAGAGTAGTAACTTTACCCCCAACCACAGAAAGCCATCCTTCTCTTTCAAGGAAAGGGCGGGGTAAGCCCGTGGTTTGGGGTTTACTGATTGTAAGTTTGCTTTTTGGACAGGGCTGTTATACTCTGAGAAAAAAATTTATACGTAAGAAAAAACAGCAAGAGGAACCCACCGTTTATATAGATTTTAAGGATTATCCTCAAAAACCTACCAAAGAAGTATACCAAGACTACTATCTTTTTGTGGAAGGATGGTTAGATGAACTTATTCAGTCTTTAGAGGAGGGAGGTAATCGTAAGAAACAGAAACAGGCAATTAAAGAAGCGATTGTCAATTTTAAACAGATGCTCTATTTTCTCAATGAGGAGGGAAGGAAGCAAGTAGGTTATCTTTACCAAGAGCTTCTAAAGGCAGAAAAACAGTTAACTTCTCCTTACTTTAATGAGACAAAAGCATCTCAAATAGCAAGGAAAGTAGAATATATAAAAAGGGAATTTTCTCGAAAATTACGATGGAGTCAAGCTTCTCTATGGATGGATTAAGAATAAAGAGTTTTACTTTGGGAGATTTCTCTACTAACGCTTACTTAGTAATAAATCCTCAGACTAAAAATTGCATCCTTATAGATGCTCCCCAAGGAATAGAGAAAGTCAATAGTTTTTTAAAAAAGAATGGCTATAATCTTCTCTTTGTGATTCTTACTCACGGTCACATTGACCATATAATGGGTTTAGCCAAATTAAAGTTCCCCTTCTACATTCATCACGAAGATAGAGAATTTTTGACCAATCCTGAGTTGAATCTTTCTTCTTTTCTTTCGTCTCCTTTCAGTTTGAAAAAAATACCTCATCTCATAAAGGACAACGATAAACTACTTTTAGATACTTATCAATTTCATCTTCTTCACACACCTGGGCATACTCCTGGGTCTATCTGTGTTTTTGTAGATAATTTTCTTTTTAGTGGAGATACACTTTTTTTTGGTTCTATAGGGAGAGTTGATCTTCCTTATGCATCTTATGATTTAATATTAACTTCAATTAAAAATAGAATTCTCCCTTTAGGATATAAAGTTAAAGTATTTCCTGGCCATGGGCCCTCTACGGATGTAGAGAGGGAGGCTAAAAATAATCCCTTTTTGAAGGAATGCAGATATACTTAGAAGCTTTTCTTGATTATCTGAGAGTAGAGAAAGGACTTTCTCCTAATTCTATTCTCTCTTATCAGAGAGATTTAGCTAAGTATCTTAATTTTTTAAAAGCGCAAAAGATTGAAGATATTAAAAAAGTAACCAAAGAAGACATCCTTGATTTTTTATTTTCTCTTAGAGGAAAAGCTTGTTCTTCTACAGTTGCTAGGAATTTATCTTCCATAAAAAATTTTCATCGTTTCCTTCTTCGTGAGAAGATCATAAACAACGATCCCTCACATTTAATTGAAACTCCAAAGCTCGAAAAGAAAATTCCTCAAGTATTAAGTTTTGATGAGGTAGAAAGAATTATAAAGACTCCTAATCTTAAGAAAGTTCAAGGGGTAAGAGACAGAGCTATTTTAGAGCTTATGTATGCTAGTGGATTAAGAGTTTCGGAAGTAGCTTCACTGAAAGTGAACGATGTAAATAGGGAAGTGGGATTTTTGAGATGTCGAGGAAAGTCATCTAAAGAGAGAATCGTTCCTCTAGGGAGTAAGGCTTTAAAGTTTTTAGAGAAGTATCTTAAAGAAGCACGTCCCAAGTTAGCTAAAGGAGGAGGTTCATCCTACCTTTTTTTAGCTCAAGGAGGCAGACCATTAACTCGCCAGACCATATGGAAGATGATTAAGGAGCTGGTGAAAAAGGCTGGGATTAAGAAGGGAGTAAGTCCTCATACTTTGAGACATTCCTTTGCTACTCATCTTATAGAAAGAGGAGCAGACCTAAGGAGCGTACAAGAAATGTTAGGGCACGCTTCTATTACTACCACTCAAATATATACCCATATAAATAAGTTGAGATTGAAGGAGATTCACTTTCGTTTCCATCCTCGAGCAAAGTAGAAAGGATTTTTTATGGGAATTACATTATTGAAGAAGTTGCCTCTTTCCGTAAGGAAGTACTTACGTATGTTTTCTTCTTTGGCAGAGGCTTTAAATTATAAGATTTTCTTAGTAGGAGGTATAGTTAGAGATTTATTTTTGGCGAGAGAAAATCTTGATTTAGATATTGTAGTAGAAGGAGACGCTATAGAGTTTGTTAAGGCCTTATCTAAAAAGTTAAACGCAGAGTTTGTAAAGCATCACTCCTTCGGTACAGCCACTCTTTATCTTAATAATTTAAAGATAGATTTTGCAACCGCACGGAAAGAGTTTTATCCCTGCTGGGGAGCTCTTCCAAAAGTGGTAGCTTCTACTATAAGAGAGGACCTTTTTCGAAGAGACTTCACTATAAATGCTATGGCTATGAGTCTTAATAGAGAAAGTTGGGGTGATATTTTGGATTTCTATGGAGGGGTTAACGATCTTGATAAGGGTTTAATAAGAGTTCTTCATCCTGAAAGTTTCTTACAAGACCCTACCAGAATTTTCCGTGCTATAAGATTTGAGCAGAGGTTTTCTTTTCGTATGGAGCCCTATACTCTTTCCCTTCTTAAGGAAGCTATCAGATTAGGTGCTCTGAGATGGATAGATGAACATCGTATAAGAGATGAACTGATTCTTATTTTAAAAGAACCTACCCCTTATCGCTACATAAGAAGAATTAATCAGTTGGTGGGGTTTTCTTTTATAAATGAAAAGTTGACTCTGAAGAAGAGTGATTTTTTGTTTCTCATGCGGATCCAAAAGTCCTTACATACCTATAAGAAAAAATTTAAAAAGTATAGAGAGCTCCAGGAGTGGATTATTTATCTTGCAGGAATTGTGTATAAGCTAAAGGAGGATGCGCTCTTTCAGTTTTTCTTACATTTTGGGTTAAGGAAAGGAGAAAGAAAGATTATTTTATCTATCAAAGACAATTTTTATAAAGTTCGTGGTTTAAAGAGAGTGAAATCTAAAGTAGGCATTTTTGAAATTTTAAACCCATTAAGTTTTGAGGCAGTAGTATTTTTTTATGCCTATTTTAGAGATAAGATTATAAGGAAGAAGATATTCATCTTTTTAGAAAAGCTCGCTTATATTCGTTTAAAGCTAAAAGGAGAAGATTTAAAAAGAGCAGGATACAGAGATAAGACCAATTATGCAAAAATTTTCAAGAGGCTCCTTCATAAGAAAATTGAGAAAAATATTTATACTAAGAGCCAAGAACTTAAGGAGTTAAAAAGATTATTAACATAATATTGATAACTATAAGAATCTAAGGTATAATTCCTTTTCTATGTTTATTGGGTATCTAAAGTTAGATATTTACATTCCTTATTGTCGTTCTCTGAAGGAGAAGCGGCAGATTATTGCTAGAATTAAAGAGCGATTGAGAAACAAGTTTAATGTTTCGGTAGCAGAAAAACCATCGGATAAGTGGCAGAGAAGCGAATTATCTTTTGTGTGTGTTAACTATACCAAAAGCTGCCTAGATGAGATTATGCTTAAAGTGGAGGAGTATATTCGTTTTCATAACGACTTGCATATTTTAGATACCCAGAAGGAGATTTTGTAGGATGTCTCTGCGTTTGGAGAAAGTTAATAAGGAGATTAAGAAGAGATTAATGGAGATAATTCAAAAGGAAGTCGACGACCCTAGCTTGGGTTTGGTAAGCATTACTCGAGTAGAAACTACTCCTGATTTACATCAGGCACGAGTTTATTTTAGTATACTAAATGATAAAGATTTCCCTCGCATAGAGAAAACATTGAATACTATGAGAGGGTTTTTAAGGAGACTGTTAGGGAAAAAATTAAGGATAAAGATATTACCATCAATAAAATTTTTTCCTGATAGGAGCATAAAATATAGTGTAGATATTTATAAGAAGATAGAGGAGGTTATGAGTGATAAAAAAGATCATTGAGCTTTTGAGGGAGAATAAAAGATTTTTAATTACTGCCCATATGAATCTGGAGGGAGATGCCTTAGGTTCAGAGTTAGCTACCTATCTTCTTCTTAGAAAGATGAATAAGCAGGCTATTATCTACAACCACGATTCCACCCCCCAGGCTTATAGTTTTCTTCCTCATGTTAAAGTTATAAAAAATGAACTGGATTCTTCCTATGCGTTTGATGTAGCTTTGGTTTTAGATTGTTCTGATTCTTTTCGTACAGGGAAAGTAAAAGATTATTTAAGTAGGGCAAAGATTATTGTTAATATCGATCATCATATAAGTAATACTTTTTTTGGAGACATAAATTGGGTGGACCCCAAGGCAAGCTCTGCCTCGGAGATGATTTACCGATTATGTAGGGAGTTAAAAGTGATGAATAGAAAAATAGCCCTGTGCATCTATACGGGGATATTTACAGATACAGGTAGTTTCACCTATAGTAATGTTTCTTCACGGGTTCATAGGATCACTGCTGAATTATTTAGATACAAGATCTTACCCGATAAAATTTACGATTCCTTACATAGTTTTTGTCAGCTTAACGATATAAAGTTTATTGGCAAAATATTGTCTTCTATTAAAGCAGATCCTAGTGGAAAGATAATTTGGTCATTAATAAGGTACTGGCCAAAGAAGGATTACGATCTTACAGAAGTGATTTTCTCAATAATGCGGTTCTTAAGAGATGCCGAGGTTTTTTTATTGTTTAAAAAGTTAGGGAAAAATAAGGTTCGTGTAAACTTTCGCTCACGTTCTAAAGTAGATGTGAATAAAGTTGCTAAGTTTTTTGGAGGAGGAGGGCATAAACGAGCTAGTGGCACCACTATGTCTGGAAATCTCTCCTCGGTAGAAAAGAAGGTTATAACTTTCATTAGAAGATATACCAATGATAAGAAAAGGAAATAGGGATGGTTTGATCTTAGTGAATAAGCCTCCTGGATTAACTAGTCACGATGTAGTTAACTATGTGCGTAAAAAACTTAACATTAGGAGGGTAGGACATGCTGGTACCTTAGATCCTCAGGCAGAGGGTTTGCTTGTTATTCTTGTAGGAAGATATACAAAATTTTTCTCCAGGTTTGTAGATTTTGATAAAGAGTATGAGGGGATTATGAAATTAGGAGAGACAACTACTACTGGGGATGCTCAAGGTGAGGTTGTAAAGAGAAGAAGTATAGAGAATTTAAATGAATCAGAAGTTAGAGATGTCTTTTCCTCTTTTGTAGGAGAGATTGAACAAATTCCTCCTATGGTTAGTGCTATAAGGGTAGAAGGGAAAAGATTATATAAACTAGCCCGCAGAGGTATAGTGGTAAAGAGACTCCCTCGAAAGGTAAAGATTTATGATTTAAGGATTTTAAAAATTAAGTTTCCCTTTGTGGAGTTCTATGTAAGGTGTTCTAAAGGAACTTACATAAGGAAGTTAGCTGAGGATATAGGAGAAAGGTTAGGATGTGGGGCGCACATAACTTCTATTGTGAGAACATCAGTAGGTCCCTTTAGTTTGAAAGAAGCGGTAAATTTAGAAGATATCAATGTTGCCCATTTAGGGGAGTATACCTTTGAATGATAACTCTTCGTTTTCCTCTTTTAAAACGAATAGAATGTGTTGCTACCGTTGGAGTATTCGATGGTCTTCATCTCGGCCACTTATTCCTTATTAGAAAATTAAAAAAAATAGCAAAAAGAAAAAAATTACCCTCATTGGTAGTTACCTTTTGGCCCCCTCCTCAGCGAGTTCTTTCTTCTTCCTTTTTGGGTTTTCTTACTAACTTGGAAGAAAAGAAGCAGATTTTAGCAAGAGAGGGAATTGATTACTTATTACTTTTTCATACTACGTCTGATTTATTGCATTTGAGAGGTGAAGAGTTTTTAGAGAAACTTATCTCATCTATAAAAGTAAACACTTTAGTAGTAGGTGAAGATTTTAGATTTGGATATAGGAGAGAAATCGGTGTTAAAAAATTGAAAAAGTTTTCAGGAGAAATGGGATTTGATGTAATAGTTTTGAAGAAAAAAAAATTAGGAAAGAGAATAATTAGTAGTTCTTATATAAGAAGACTGATAAAGAAAGCCTCCTTTCCTCAAGCTGAAAGATTACTCGCCAGGCCATATATCATAGAAGGCAAGATAGTTAAAGGCAAGGGATTAGGTTCTACAATAGGTTACCCTACTTTAAATGTAGATTGGCAAAATAAAATGATACCTAAACGGGGAGTGTATGTGGTTAAGGTATTTTTGAGAAGAAGGTGGCGCTTGGCTCTCTGTAATATAGGTTTTGCTCCTACCGTCTCAAGAGATAAAAAGATGAGTATGGAAATTTATATTTTACATCTCAAGAAGAAAATCAGACCCAAGAAAGCCAAGATTATCTTTTTGAAAAGAATCCGTAGAGAAAGGAAATTTCCTTCTTTGGAAAAGTTGAAGGAGAGAATAGGTAAAGATATAAGAGCTGTCCTTTCAAAATATAGTGGTTAAATCGCTCCTCCCCCCCAATCTTTAGTGTTTCTCATAATAAATCAATTAAAATTTCTTGACAAATGTAGTTTGGTAAATTATATTTATATTGTGGAATAAAGTGGAGTAAAGTGGAATGTGGTATGGCAAATATTTTCATACCTTAGATTCTAAAGATAGATTTATCCTTCCTGCAAAGTTCCGAGAAAAAATGAAAAAGATGAAAAGCAAAGTCTTTTATCTTACCTGCGGCTTAGATGGATGTTTATTTTTATTTTCTCATGACACCTGGAGAAAGATGGAAGAAAAGTTGAAATCCCTATCATTTACTAAACAACAGTCTCGATATTTTAATCGATTATATTTTAGTGGGGCACAAGAGGTAGAAGTTGATTCTCAAGGGAGAATCACTATTCCCTCCTATCTTAAAGAGTTTGCAGAAATCAAAAGAGAGATAATAATTTTAGGGGTTGCCGATAGAATTGAAATTTGGGATAGAGAAAAATGGGAGAAGTTTTATGTTGACAATAGAAAGAGATTCGAAGAAATGGCAGAAGGTCTCTTTTAACAAAGAGACAGCCCATTATCCGGTGATGTATAAGGAGGTGATACATTATCTTATTCCTATTGTAAGAAAGGTAATCGTAGACTGCACCTTAGGAGTAGGTTCTCATGCTTTAAAACTCCTTCCTCATCTAAAAGAAGGTGCTATTCTTATAGGGATTGATAAAGATGGAGATTCTTTAGAAGTAGCTCGTCAGAGATTAAGGGGCTTTAAAGATAAAGTAGTTTTAGTTAAAGATGATTTTCGCAATATAGATGTGATTTTAGATAGTTTAGGTTTCAATAAGGCAGATGCTTTTCTTTTTGATTTAGGGGTATCCAGTTTTCAACTTAGTGATCCTCAGCGAGGATTTAGTTTCTTAAGAGAAGGTCCTTTGGATATGCGGATGGATAGAGAATCTTTTCTATGTGCTTATGATTTGGTTAATAATTTAAGCGAAAGAGAATTAGCAATAATTTTTGAAAAGTTTGGCCAAGAGCGTTATTCTCGAAGAATAGCTCATTTTTTGGTGGAGGAAAGAAAAAAATCACTCCTTTCTACCACTGGGCAACTTAGAGATACGATTCTACGCGCTATTCCTAAAAGAAATACGTATCATAGGATTCATCCTGCTACTAGAATATTTCAAGCATTGAGGATTGCTGTTAATAGGGAGCTTGATTGTTTAAAAGAGGGATTGGAGAAAGCAATTCCTCGGTTATCCGGGGGAGGAAGAATCATAGTTATATCTTTTCATTCTTTGGAGGATAGAATTGTAAAAAATACTTTTAGGAAATTCTCTGCCTCTAAGGTATTAAATATACTTACAAAGAAGCCTTTTGTGCCTACCTTGGAAGAAATAACAGAGAATGTTCGTTCTCGCTCAGCTAAGTTAAGAGCGGCAGAGCGAATTTTCTCTGAGTAAAGTTATTTAAAAATGAAACGCGGAATTATTTGTTTAATAGGAATATTTACTTTTCTTCTTCTTTACCTCCATCAAAAAATTTCCCTCTATATTGAAGCTTATCGATTAGCTAAGAACTACAAAATTTATAACGAATTAGTTGCTAAACGTGACGCTTTAATGTATAATTTTTATAGTAAAACTTCTCTGGAAAAACTTAATCAATGGGCAGAAATTCATCAGTTTATAATTCCTGAGGAAGAGAAGGTGTTAGCTTACCGTATTAAGAAAGCTGAAAGTGCTTACTCTAAAGCTGGATGGATGACTGTTTTAGCTCAGGTTAACCGTAGGATTTTTAACTTACCTCTACGTTCCCAAACTTTCGCTGAGGAGAAATAACTTTTTTAAAGTGTGAAAGATGTAGGGAAAAATCTTAGAATATATATCGTACTCTCTTTTCTAGCCCTCACTTTTTTTGCTATCTTAGGTAAAATAGCTTATCTTCAGGTGTTTAATAAGGAATTTTTCAAAAATTTAGCTTATTCTCAGTACATTACAGTTATATCTCTAAATGGAGAAAGGGGGAAAATTTATGATAGGGAGGATAGAATTTTAGCTACCGACCTTACTACCTACTCTGTGTACGCCGATCCTCAATTAGTTGAGGATAAGGATAAGTTTTGTAAAGAGATTTCAGAAGTTCTAAAGATATATAGAGAGAAAGTTAAAGAGAATCTCGATTCACCAAAGCGATTCGTATGGATTAAAAGAAAGATATCGTGGGAGGAGAAAGAAAAGGTTGAAAAGTTAAAATTGAAAGGTTTAGGATTTATAAGGGAGAAAAAGAGATTTTACCCTCACGGGACTCTTGCTGCGCATATTCTGGGAGGAGTAGACCTTGACAATCGAGGAATAGAGGGAATAGAACTCTTTTACGAAGGTTATTTACAAGGGAAAGAAGGTATCGCTACCGTTTTTAAAGACTCCTCAGCTTCTACTTTTACTTTTCATCCTCAGGTTTTTCATCCTCAGAAAGGGGCGGATGTTTTTTTGACTATAGATGCCCAAATTCAGTACTGGAGTGAGAGTTATTTAAAGGAGACTATAGAGAAATTTAAGGCAAAAGCTGGTTCGGTAATAGTAATGGATGCCTCTAATGGGGAACTATTGGCTTTAGCCAACTGGCCTACTTTTGATCCTAACAGGATAGGTGAGTTTATGCCGTCACAGATAAGAAATAGAGCGATTACTGATATATTCGAGCCTGGTTCGGTATTCAAAATAGTTACTTTGGTTACCGCTATCGCTGAGAAAAAAAATTCTCCTCAAAAAGTGATATTTTGTGAGAGAGGAAAGTATAAAATTCCTGGGAGTATTCTTCATGATTGGAAACCTTATGGAGAGCTTACTTTTAAAGAGGTATTTAAGAAATCTAGTAATATTGGAGTAGCAAAAATTGCTCAAAGTTTGTCCCCTTTTTCTCTTTATGCTTATATGAAGAAGCTTGGTTTTGGAGTAAAAACAGATATAGATTTGCCAGGAGAGACCTCTGGGATTTTAAAATCTCCTAGAGAGTGGAGTAAAACCTCTTATTTTATTATTCCTATCGGTCAAGAAGTAGCAGTAACTCTGATTCAGTTAGCCTCAGCTATGGCTACCATTGCTAATGGAGGTTACAGAGTAAGACCTCATTTGGTGAGAAAGATTTGGTATGGTGAATCTTTCTGGGAGTTTAAACCTCATAAGAAGAGGGTGTTACCTTCTAAAGTGGCAGAGAGTGTAAGAGAAATACTTAAAGAAGTAGTAGAGGAAGGAACAGGAAAGCTTGCCAGAATTGATGGAGCAGTAGTAGGAGGTAAGACAGGAACCGCTCAAAAGTTTGATGTAGAAAGGAAGAGATATTCCCATACAAGGTATCGAGCCTCTTTTGTGGGGTTTATTCAAAAAGATTCCCATCCTTTAGTTATAGCAGTAAGTGTGGATGAGCCTACTAAGTCTCATTTTGGAGGAGTAGTAGCTGCTCCTCTTTTTAAGAAGATAGGGGAAAATATTTTAAAGTATAGAGCAATAGTAGAGAAGAAAAGCGAAACTTTCCTAATAGAGAAGATGTAAAAAGACTTTAAATGAAGCTGAGGGAGTTTTTCCCCAACCTTAAGTTAGAGGAAAGACTAGCCAACCTAGAGATAAAAAATATATCCAGAGATTCTCACACCCTTAAGAAAGGAGATATGTTTTTTATAATCGAAGGTGCATCTTTTGATATTTTCAGTATCCTAAATCAGATAAAAGATAAAGTAGCAGTATTTGTAGGAGATAAAAAAAAGAAAAAAGTTATTGTTTCTGTCTTAAAAGAAGCACCTGTTATTTATGTTGATGACCCTTATAAAGAATTTAGAAAAGCAGTAGATAAATTGTATTCTCATTCTTTGGAGGGGTTAACTTTTATTGGTGTAACTGGTAGTAATGGTAAAACTACCACTGCCTTTGTAATTTATGAACTCTTAAAAATGTTTAAGAAGCCTACCTCTTTAATTGGTACAGTGGGCTACTACATAGAAGATAAAAAAATGGAAGCTACTTATACTACTCCTGATTATCTTTCTTTAAGAAAGCTACTTTCCCTAATAAAAAAAAGAAATTCTTATGTAGTAATGGAGGTTTCCTCTCATGCTTTACAACAAAAGAGAGTAGAGGGAATTGAGTTCTCTCAGTGCATCTTTACTAATCTTTCCAGAGACCATCTTGACTATCATTCTACCATGCAAAGTTACTTTAAAGCTAAGGAAAGACTTTTCTTAGACAATCCCAAGGCTACGGCTTTAGTAAACATAGATAACTACTATGGGCGGAAGCTTGTTAGTCAAATAGATAATCATTTGGTTACTTATGGATTTAAAAAGAAGGCTCATTTTAGGGCATACGATTTAACTATTTCCAAAGAGGGAAGCAGGTTTACTTTACTTCATCGAGAAAAAACTTACCCTATAAGGATAAAGCTTTTGGGGAGACATAATATCCTCAATATTCTTGCTGGATTTGCTTCTTTAGTGGAATTAGGATTTAATCCAGATGCGGTTGCTAAATTTTTACCCCAACTTAATTCTCCTTTGGGAAGACTTCAGTTGATAGATAGGGAGATCTACGTAGACTACGCCCACACTCCTCAGGCTTTAAAAACTACTCTTGCTACTTTAAGGGAAGTAGGATACCAGAAGGTTGTGTGTGTATTTGGTTGTGGAGGAGATAGGGATAAGGGGAAAAGAGCTGTAATGGGAGAGGTTGCTTCTTGTCTTGCTGATTTTACTATCTTGACTTCTGATAACCCACGCAGTGAAGACCCTTATCAAATTGTCTCTCAGATAGAGAAAGGATTTAAAAGGGATAATTACACAGTAGTTTTAGATAGAAGGGAAGCAATAAAAAAAGCTTTAGAGATTGGAAGGAGACAGAAGTGTGCTGTTCTTATTGCCGGGAAAGGCCATGAGAACTATCAAATCATAAAGGATAGAAGGATTCCCTTCTGTGATACTTCAGTTGTTAGAGAGCTTCTTAAGAATGAGTGAATTTACGCTTTTAAAATTAACCAGGATATTAAAACCCAAGAGAGTATTAAATAAAAGATTTTTTAAACAACCAACAGGATTTTCCATAGACTCACGCACCCTTAAGAAGGGGGAAGCTTTTATTGCTATTAAAGGGAAGTACTTTGATGGACACCAATTTATCGATGAAGCTATCCATAAAGGAGCAGTTCTGATAGTAAGTGAGAATGGAAAAGAAAAGAAAAAAGAGAGAGTTTGTAGTTTTGTAGTTGAAAATACCATTTCCAGTTTAGAGAGAGTAAGTAAGTATATAAGGGAGAGAGCATCGCCTAAAAAAGTGATAGCTATTACAGGTTCTGTAGGGAAGACTACTACTAAGGAGATGCTTTTCTATCTTTTAAGGGAAAAATTTTCTGTCCTATGTAATAAGAAATCAGAAAATAATCTTCTGGGAGTATGCAAAACTCTCCTTAATCTTAAAGGAGAGGAGATACTCATTTTAGAACTCGGGACAAATTCTCCTGGAGAGATAAAAAGATTAACTGATCTTTGCCGTCCTCATATGGGAGTAATCACTTTTATAAAGTCTGTGCATCTAGAGGGGTTATCTTCTCTTAAAGGAGTGTTAGAGGAGAAAATAGCAGTTATAGCTAAAAACGCCGATACTATTGGCATACTTAACAGGGATGATTACCTTCTGCGGAGAGTAAACTTAGCTAATAGGATATTCTGGTTTGGTAGAAGTAGAGAGGCACATATTTATGCTAAACTTTTAGAGAAAAATGAGAGAGAAAGTATATTTTCCATAAATGGTAGATATCTTCTTCGTCTTAAAACCTTTGCTTCCTTTTTTATCTACAATACGCTAGCTTCTCTCTTGGTAGCTGTCCTTTTAGGTTTAGATCTAAAAGAATGTATAGAGAGAATGAGTGAGTTTGAAGGCTTTCCTCCCATGCGTATGGAAAAAATAATAAAGAGAGGATTGTTATTTATAAATGATGCTTACAATTCTAATCCTTTTTCTCTAAGAGAGTCGATAAGGACATTAAGTGTTTATTCTCTCCCCAAGGTTGCTGTGATAGCGGATATGTTAGAGTTAGGGAGGAGAGTTTATCACTATCATAGAAGTTTAGGGCATCTCTTAATCTCTGCTGGTTTTGATTATATAATAACTTTTGGTAAGCATGTTTACTTTCTGAAGGAAATGTTAGAGAAACTGGGTCATCCCCGAGTAATTCATTTAGATTCTCATGAGAAAATTGCTTCCTTTTTAAGGAAGCTAACTAAAAACAAAAAGTACCTTATTTTTTTAAAAGGTTCTCGAAATATGAAGTTAGAGGAAGTTATTAGAAAGTTTTAATATGCTTTATCATTTTCTTTACCCTCTTAGCAAGTATTCCATTGTTTTCAATGTACTAAAGTACATTACCTTCCGAAGTGGATGTGCTTTTGTTACTTCCTTCTTACTTACATTCATTTTATGGAAGCAGTTTAAGAAAATGAAATTCTTTGATAAGTTTGGCTTCTATGAAAAGATAGATATGTATGGTCACCCTCACTTGGAGAGTCTTTATAAGGATAAGAAGGGAACACCTACTATGGGGGGGTTAATAATTATTATCTCCGTAATTACCTCTGTTTTTATTTGGATGAGATGGAATATAAGTTTGAGTTGGTATACTCTTATAGTTATGCTTTTTTTAGCAGGGGTAGGGTTTAGAGATGATTTACTTAAAATAAAAAAGGGGAAAGGGTTATCTAGAGGGGTAAAACTTGCTTCTCAAGTATTCATTGGTATAGTTGTCGGTTTGATTATCTACATTCGCAAAGATATTTCTACCAGGATCGATTTACCTTTCTTTAAGAAGATAGTTATAGATTTAGGCTATTTTTATATCTTTTGGGCTAGTTTAATAATTGTAGCTACCTCCAACGCAGTAAATTTTACTGATGGCTTAGATGGTTTGGCTATAGGAGGAATAATTTCTTCTTCTTTAATATTTGCAATTCTCTGTTATGTCTGCGGGAATATAAAGTTTTCCCATTACCTTTTTATTCCTTATATAAAGAATGCAGGTGAGCTTACAATACTGTGTGCTTCTATTCTTGGCGCTAGTTTAGGATTCCTTTGGTATAACTGTTATCCTGCAGAGGTTTTCATGGGGGATACTGGAGCCCTCTCCTTAGGGGGTCTCTTAGGAGCGGTTGCTCTTTTTATAAAGAAGGAATTTCTTCTTATTATCTGTGGTGGAGTATTTGTGGTGGAAGCTCTTAGTGTAGTGTTGCAAATTGCTTCAGTCAAACTTAGAGGTAAGAAAATGTTTAGAGCTGCCCCTCTTCATCACCACTTTCAGATAAGAGGAATTCCTGAAGCAAAGATAATTGTGAGATTTTGGATTATCTATGCTATCCTTGCGGTAGTAGCCCTTCTTACGTTAAAACTCAGATGAAAATAGATAAATTCACTACTGTATGTGTGGTGGGATTTAAAAAAAGTGGGATTTCTCTATGTAGATTTTTTCTCTCTTTGGGCAAGAGGGTAAAGGTTAGTGAAATTTCTCCTTATAAGTGTATTTACCCTACTTATAGATTAACTATTGATCAACTTAAAAAAAGAGGAGTAGAGTTTGAATTTGGTGCTCATACCAAGAGTTTTTTAAAGGGGGTTGATCTTATTGCGTTAAGTCCGGGGGTAGATACAGCTAACTCTTGTATCTGTAAAATAGCTAAAGAGTTAAATATTTTAACCGTGGGAGAACTAGAGGTGGCTAGTTGGCTTAACAAAGCCAAGATTATTGCTATTACCGGTACTAATGGGAAAAGTACCACAGCTTTTCTTGTTTATCTTCTTCTTAAGAGAAAGGGGATGCGTTGTCATTTAGCAGGAAATATAGGTATTCCCTTCTCTTCAATAGCCTTAAAAACAAAGGAAGAAGACTTAGTGGTTTTAGAGGTAAGCTCCTACCAATTAGAAAGTATTATAGAATTCAGACCATTCATCTCTTGTCTCATTAATCTTGAGCCTGATCATTTAGATAGGTACAAAGAGTTTGCCTGCTATCGAAGAGCTAAGTTGAATATATTTAAAAACCAAGGAAAGAGTGATTATGCTGTTGTTAACAAACGTATATTTTTAAAAGATATACTCCCTACCATCCAAGCTAAACTGGTGTACTTTGATAAGGAGTTTAAAAATGAAAATTATTCCGCTGCTTATACTATCGTTTCTCTTCTGGGCATAGATAAGGCCTTCTGTAAGAGCCTTTTTTCTTCTTTCAGAGGTTTGCCTCACCGAATGCAGTTGGTGGGGGAAGTTAACGGTATAACTTTTATTAATGATTCTAAAGCTACCAATCCTTCTTCTACTGCTTATGCTCTAAGCGTAATTAAAAAGCCAGTTATCTTAATCGCTGGAGGTAGAGATAAAGGGATGGATTATTCAATAATTAAGCCCTTTTTAAAAAGAGTAAAGAAGATTAATCTCTTTGGGGAAGCTAAAGATAAGCTAAAGGAGTCTCTAGAGTTTTATCCTTATATGGAGACTTTTTCAAATTTGAGGGAAGCTATTATTGCTTCTTTTAAGGAAGCCAGAGAGGGAGATGTGATCCTTTTTTCTCCTATGTGCTCTAGCTTTGATGCATTTTCCAGTTACATTGAAAGAGGTCATTTTTTTATTGCTACAGTTAAGCAGTTAGGTGAGCAAAATTAATAGAGAAAGAAGGATAATCTTTTTATTAGCTTTCACTTTTACTCTTTTGGGTCTACTGATGGTTTATGAGGCTTCTTCTATCTACGCCTGGAAAACTAAGCATGATTACGGTTATTTTTTTAAGAAACAGCTTATCTTTTTCATCTTAAGTATTCCTATATTTGTAGGGATGTTAAGCATAGATTTAGGAAGTATAAAAAAGCACGCCTTCCTTCTTCTTCTTTTTAATATTTTTCTTCTTGTATTGGTATTAATATTAGGAAGAAAAATAGGAGGAGCAAAACGATGGCTTAGTATTGGAGGGATAAATCTTCAACCATCCGAACTTTTAAAAGTGACATATCTAGTATGGAGTATAGATTACTTAGAACGTAAAGGAGCACTTATAAGAAATCTTAAGGAAGGAATTTTTCCTCTTTTTTTAGTAACAGGCATAGTGTTCTTTCTTGTTCTTTTGGAGCCAGATTTGGGCACTCCCTTATTTTGGACTCTATGGCTTTATCTTATGCTTTTTATCTTTAGGGCAAAGAAAAGGCACCTTCTTTTTTTTCTTCTTTTAGGAATAATCCTGGCAGGGATACTTATAAAAGTCTATCCTTATCGTTTTCATCGTATCATTGCTTACTTAAGCCCTTGGGAAGATCCCAAAGGAAGTGGATTTCAGCTGATTCAGTCCCAGATTGCTTACGGTAGAGGAGGGATTTTAGGGGTAGGTTTAGGCGAAAGTAGACAAAAACTACTCTTTTTGCCAGCCGCACATACAGATTTTATATTTTCTATTATTGCTGAAGAGTTTGGCTTTGTAGGTAGCAGTTTAATTTTAACTATGTTCTTCGTTTTTATCTTTAAAGTTTTCAAGTTAGGATTTTTTACTCACCAAACTTTTAGGAGAAATCTCTGTTTTGGTATAGGTTTAATTTTAGCTTTAGAAATATTGATAAATGTAGGAGTAAGTTGTGGCTTATTTCCTACTAAAGGACTACCTCTCCCCTTTATAAGTTATGGAGGTACTAGTTTAGTTATTCACTATGCTCTATTAGGGCTTCTATTCAACGCATCCAGGGAGGTAGGTAACTCTGCTGAGAGGGGAGTTTAAAGTTTAGTAATGAGGATTCTTTTAGTAGCGGACAGGAGTGCTGGACATATATATCCTGCTTGGATACTAGCAAAAGCTTTTAAGGAGAATAATAAGGTTTATATTTTTTTGACTTCTAATTATTTTAAAAATTGGTTAAGAAAGGAAGGGTTTTTGGTTCTAGGAAGGGAGTTGCCTTTCAGGAATATAGTCTTGGAGATGGCTTATCGAGTTATTGAAGGATTAGTAGTGTTTTTAAAAACCAGACCACAGAGAGTTATTGGTTTTGGGGGGAGAGCTACCATTTTTCTTATTATTCTCTCTAGCTTCTTTTCTTGTACCGCTATCTATGAGCCCAATTCTACTATTGGTAAGGCGAACAGCGTCTTAGGATTTTTTGTAAAGAAGATTTATTGGGGGTTTAATCCTTGGGAAATTTCTAAAATGATAGAAAGGAAAACTATAAAAGTAGGGATTCCTATACGTTCCTGCTGTAAAAGATGGAGTAAGGAGGAAGCAAGAAAAATATTAGGCCTTCATCCTTGGAAACCTGTGGTATTCTGTTTTGGAGGTAGTCAAGGTTCTAGATTCATTAATAATGTGTTTAAGAGATTGTTGGAAGAAAGCAAAATAGATTTTCAAGTAATTCATCTAACTGGGCAGAGAGATTACTCCTATTTTAAAGATTTTTATGGTAAAATATTTAAAAAAAATTACTTAGTAAAAGATTTTTCTTGGGAGGTAGGATTGTTTTATTCTGCAAGTGATATTTTAATATCTCGAGCAGGAGCCTTGACCTGTGCGGAAGTTTCCTACTATAAAATTCTCCCTCTCTTTATACCCTATCCTCAATCTTCTCAGCACCAAGAGAAAAATGCTCTTTATTTTGTTCAACACAGAGCAGGATACTCATTTTCACAAAGAAATTTTTCTTTTCAAAATTTTAAGGTGGCTTTTGAGAAGATTTTAACTGATTCTCTATTACAGAAGAGGGTAAAAGAAAGGTTAGGGGCTCTTAATTTATGGGTGGATGAAAGTGAATTCTGTAATAAATTTTTGCCTTTTGTTGCTAATATCCAAGAGCCTTGCTCAAACTCATGATTTAAGTGTATTAAAATGACTATCAAGATTTTAAACGGTTATGGAAGAGATTCTATCTAGAATAAGGAAAATTCATCTTATAGGTGTTGGAGGCACAGGGATGAGTGGCTTGGCTATGCTTCTCAAAGATAAGGGTTACTTAGTTAGTGGTTCGGATGTTAAAGAAAGTTTCTACTTTAGAAAAGTAAAAGAAGCAGGAATAGAGGTTTTTTTGGGGCATAGTGAGAGAAATCTGGAGGGGGTAGAACTTGTATGTTACTCTTCAGCAATAAGAGAGGATAATATTGAGATTATGACTGCCAAGAAGAGAGGAATTCCTTTAGTGAAGAGAGGTAAGCTATTGGGAGAGATCTCTAAGGATAAGAAGGTTATTGCGGTAAGTGGAAGTCATGGTAAAACTACCACCAGCGCACTTCTAACTCATCTTCTTAATTTTCTAGGGTATCAACCTTCTACTTTCATAGGAGCTCAGCCCATTGGTTATTTTAAATCTTCCTGGTGGGGGAAAGATTATTTTGTAATTGAAGTTGATGAGAGTGATGGTACAATTCTTAACTACTATCCGTGGATAGCTATAATTACCAATATCGATAATGAACATATTGATTTTTATGGAGATAGAAAAAATTTAGATAAAGCATTTAGAGAATTCGCTTATCGTACTAAAGAATTAGTTATAGGATGGGCAGACTTTGATCCGCTAAAGTCTATCCTCCAAGGAGTAAATTCTTTGAAGTATGGCTACACCAAGGGGGTTGATTTATTTGCAAAAGAGATAAATTTTGATGGAAGATTTACCTCTTTTAGTCTAACTATTAAAGATAAAAATTACTCAAAGGTAAAGATTCCTCTCATAGGTGAACACAATGTTTTAAATGCCTTAGCAGTAATAGCTTTCTTTTACTATTTAGGAGAAGATATGGAGAAGGTTTTCTCTGCTTTCCTTTCTTTTAAAGGGACGAAAAGGAGGTTTGAAATTAAGAATAGAGTAGAAGGGATAACTTTCTTAGAAGATTATGCTCACCACCCTACAGAGGTTAAAGCTACTATAAAGAGTGCCAAGCTTCTTAAACCTGAAAGATTGGTGGTGATTTTCCAGCCTCATCGTTACTCTCGCTTATCTTATCTTTATCAGGAGTTTGCTCAATCCTTTTCTTTGTGTGATGTTTTAATTCTTACAGATATTTACTCTGCAGGAGAAATAAAACCACCGGATTTTGATGATGAAATTTTATGGAAAGAAATTAAACAAAATTTCAGTAAAGAATGTTTTTATTTTCCTAAAGCTCACTTGGTAGAGGAAGTATTAGCTCTCTTAAAGGAGGGAGATTTAGTTTTGGCTTTGGGGGCAGGAGATATAAATATTTTATTCAATGATATTATCGAAGAGTTTAAAAGGAATAAGGCTAAAGTATTACCCTCTCAATAAACTATCCTTTTTTAAAGTAGGAGGAAGGGCAAAGAATTTTTTCCTCCCCTCCCAGAAAGAAGATTTAATTCTTTTACTTAGAGAGTTAAATAAACAAAATATCCCCTGTTATGTTTTAGGGGAAGGCTCTAACGTTCTGATAAACGATGAGGGAATTATTAACTCGGTAGTAGTAAAGTTAGGGAAGGGATTCTTCTTTATAAACCGAATCGATAGTCTGACTTTAGAGGTAGGGACAGCTACTCTCTTTAGAGATTTGTTAGATTACTGTGTAAAAAATAATCTGGGAGGGTTGGAAACATTCGCTGGTATTCCTGCTACTGTGGGAGGAATGTGTGTAATGAATGCTTCTAGTTTTGGGAGGGAATTTTTCTCTTTCGTGGAAGAAGTAGAGGCAGTCTCTTTTCAAGGAGAAGTAATGATTTTGAAGAAACATGAAATTAACTACGGATACAGGTATACCTCTCTTAGAGATTATATAGTTACCAAAGTGAAGCTGGTTTTAGAGAAAGGAAAGTCACTCAAAGAGAGGGTAAAAGATTTCTTGAGAGAAAGAACAGAAAAGCAGGATCTTTCCTATCCTAGCTTAGGATGTGTATTTAAGAATCCTCCTGGGATGTGGGCAGGGAAGCTTATCCAAGAGTGCGGGCTTAAAGGATTTGGTATTGGTTCTATCTTTGTGTCAGCTAAGCATGCAAATTTTATTTTAAATAAAGGGAGGGGTTCCTTCAGAGATGCTTTATCTGTGATAGAGAGAATAAAAAGAGAGGTTTATCAAAGATTCTCTGTAAAGTTAGAGGAAGAGATTGTAATATGGGAGAGTTGAATTTAAAAGAGATTTGTGTAGGAGTGCTCCAAGGAGGAATTTCTGAAGAGAGAGATATATCTCTTTTGTCGGGAGAACAGGTTTATCTTTCTTTAGAGAGACAGAAGATAAATGCCAAACCTATAGATATTTTTACTACCGATGAAAAAATAATTAGGAAGATAATCTATGAAGCAGAGATAGAAGTTGCTTTTATAGCTCTTCATGGAAGGTTTGGGGAAGATGGAGGGATACAGAGTATTTTAGAGAGAATGGATTTGCCTTACACAGGTTCAAAACCGTTAGCAAGTTATTTAGCTATGAACAAAATTGCTGCCAAGAAAAGATTTAAGAAAATAGGTGTTCCTACACCAGAGTTTTTAGTTATTAAAAGAGGGGATAGGGTAAACAAAAGTTTTAGTTTCCCCCAGGTTGTAAAACCTTACTTTAGTGGTTCTAGTCTGGGAGTTTCTATTGTCTACAATAAGTATCAGCTCAACCACGCCCTTGATAAGGCATTTTCCTTGGGAGAGAGGGTAATTTTAGAGAGTTATATCGAGGGAAGAGAATTTACCGTAGGGATACTAGAGGAAGAACCTTTGGGAGTAGTGGAAATTGTTTCCCAAAGTAGGTACTTTGACTTTACTACTAAGTACAGTGATAATTTAGCAGAATTTCTTGCCCCTGCCCCTTTAGATAAAGGAGTTTACTCTTGCATTCAGAGAGTAGCTTTAGAGGCACATAAAGCTTTAGGTTGTGAACACTTCTCCCGTGTAGATATAAGATTAAGCAGGGATAATACTCCTTTCGTTCTTGAGGTAAATTCTATTCCGGGGCTTACTCTCCACAGTTTGCTTCCCCTTTCAGCAAGATGTTATGGTATAGACTTTGACAGTTTGATAAAAAAAATGATAGTTTTAGCATTAGAGAGAGGAAGGGTAAAGGTTAATCAGTAGATGAAGAAAAGAAGGAGAGAGATTTCTAAAAGATTTCTTTCTAAAAAAGTATGGATATACATTTTGGCTATAACTGTTTTTACTGGGGCAATTTTATGGGTTAGATCTTTCTTCTATAAGGGAGAGAGAATAAAAGAAGTTAGACCTTTTCAAGTTAAAGAAGTAAAAGTGAAACCCCAGGAAAATAGGTTTCTAAAACATATTGAAAGATTAGTAAAAGGGAAGTCACTTCTTTTTCTTAATCTAGAGATGGTTCGTCAGCATTTATTGAATTCTTATCCGCAAATTAAAGAGGTAAAGATAGTAAAAAAGTTTCCCCATCTTTTATTATTTGAGATAGAGACACGTGTTCCTTTCTTTCAAATAAAATGCGGAAGTACTTTCTATACTGTGGATAATCAATTCAGAATTATCGCAAAAGAAGATATTGTGTCAAAATCTCTAATCATTGTAGATATCGGCAGTTGTCCTTCTGGATCAGAAGAAGGAGAAGTTATTCAAGATCAAAGAGTTAGGAGAGCAGGAGAGTTAATAAAGATACTAAAAAATTTTAAATTTAAGGCAAATGCTATTATAGCTAAAGACTTGGAGAGTTTATCTTTTATCTGTAATGACACAAAAATCATTTTAGGTAGCAGTGATTTTCAAAAAAAATTAAAGCTTCTTACTTTACTTTTGAAAGACAGATTTAATAATACTTTATCTTCCCTAAGGTACATTGACTTAAGATATGATAAGGTATTTATTAAGAAAAGATGAGAGGCTTATGCGGATTAGGGATAGAAAAAAATGTCCTAAAATTTCTTTTAATTTCCTATAATCGCAATAATTTTTTTCCTCTTTATCAAGGAGAAATTCCTTCCTCTTCCACTGGACTGGTGGAAATCATCAGAGGAAGCATTGATTCTTTAGAGGAGATATTAAGAAGAGAGGAAAAAAAGTATTCTTTAGGGATAGAGAGAATCTATCTTCGTTTACCTATAAATTTAGCTACAGTAAAGATAATCGAAGATATTGTTCCTCTTTCTTCTTTTGGGAAGAAAATAATTACTCGTAAGGTTATAGATTCAGCTAAACAATACATAGAGAATGCAAATTTGGAGTTAAATCATTTCTGTATTCACCATATTATTTTAGAATATAAAGTAGATGGGAAGACATATTTTGATTTGCCTCCCAGCTTGGAGAGTCATAAAATGAACGTCAAAAGTTATATTGTTTATACAGAAAGAAAACTGCTTACTCAGCTAAAAGAAATTTTTGAGAATGTAGGAAGAAAACTTTCAAGGGTAGTATTTGCTCCTATTGGAGATTTAAGTGTAGAATTTGGTAAAAGAGATTATTCTTCATTGTTGGCTACAGTAAACATAGGGGAAGAAGATACTCTTATTTCACTGTTAGTAGAGAATAGAATTGACTTTAGTGTTTTTAGGTTTGGAAGGGAGGATTTAATAAAAGAGATAGAGAGAAGTTTTGCTTTTTCTCCTGGAGTCTCTTCCGAAATTCTTAATTGTTACCTGTCTTTTTCCAGCCCATCCTTTAGTAAAGAGATAGTGATAAAAAAGGATGAAGAAAAATATATGAATGTAAGTTTGGAAAGTATAAACTCTACTATTAAGAAAACAATGACGGAGAAGTTGATACAACTCCTATCCTTTTTAGAAAGATCCTCCTCCAAGAGTAGAAAGGTTTTATTCTTAGGGAAAGTTCCTTCCCTAAGGGGATTCTATGAATTTATCCAGAAGTGTTTTCCTACAATAGAGATAGTTATACCTCAATTTAGGTTACCTAATTTAGCTTTATTAGGGGTGATAAAGTATGGAATTAGGAGATTTCTGGAAAATGTTGACTATCCTGGTCAATCTGTGTGGAGTAGGCTTCTTCAATTATACAGGGAATACTTTTAAAGACACTCCATATAAAACCTCGTTGCTCTTCCAACTAAATTGTGTTAAAATACACTCTCTATAAAATAAATATTTTGAGTCATGAAGGTAAGTAAGATTCGGTTAAGGAAAGTCTTTAGAAAGTGGAAAAGTAAAAGAATTCTTGTGATAGGTGACCTTATCTTAGACCATTATATTTTTGGTCAAGCAGAGAGAATTTCTCCTGAGGCTCCTGTTCCAGTAATCCGTGTTAGCCAAGAGAAATTTTTAGGAGGAGGTGCGGTAAATGTAGCATTTAATTTAATGGATTTAGGAGCCAGGGTAACTCTCTGTGGAATAGTGGGCAAAGATTATTTTGGCAATACCCTCCTGTCTCTCCTTAAAAAGAGGAGGATGGATACCAGTTTAATTTTTACAGATAAATACAGACCTACAACTTTGAAAGCAAGAATTATAGCTCAACATCAACAGGTAGTAAGAGTGGATTGGGAGACTAAAGAGTCTCTTCATTTAGAGCTTACCGGTAGAGTTTTAAAGAAAATAAAAAAAATAGTGGATATGGTGGAGGGGATAATAATAGAAGATTACGGTAAAGGCATGATAAATTCCTATCTGGTAGAAAATTTAGTTAAGTTGTGTAAGAGGAGAAAGAAGGTAATTACAGTGGATCCTAAGGAAGAACACTTTAGCTACTATGAAGATGTAACTGCCTTAACTCCTAATTTAAAAGAGGCAGAGATAGCCGCTAATATGCGCCTTAAATCTAAGGAAGAGATAAATCTCTTAGGAAGATTAATTTTAGATGAGCTAAGGCCACAAGCTCTCCTTATCACTTTAGGAGAAGAAGGGATGAGGTTGTTTTTAAAAGAAGGAGGAGTTTATCATATCCCCACCTATGCTTTGGAGGTTTATGATGTTACAGGAGCAGGGGATACAGTGATAGCAGTTTTTACTTTAGCACTTCTTGGGGGAGCCTCTTTTTTGGAAGCAAGTATAATTTCTAATCTTGCTGCAGGAGTGGTAGTAGGAAAGTTAGGAGCTTCTACCACTAGCTGTTCAGAACTTATTAGAAAAATGAATAATACAGATATCAAAATTTATAAGATAAAGTGATATATGGAGGTAATTGGGGTAATTCCTGCAAGACACTATTCTCGGAGATTGCCAGGAAAGTTATTGAAACTACTTTTGGGTAAACCTTTGTTGCAGTGGACATGGGAAAGTGCTAAAAAATCTTCTAGTTTAGATAGACTTATCATTGCCTGTGATAGTGAAGAAATAAAAAATGTTGCTCAAGGTTTTGGCGCTGAAGTTGTACTTACTTCTGAGAAACATACCTCGGGCACAGATAGAATAGCTGAAGCAGTGAGAGATATTGACGTGAATTTTGTAATAAATATCCAAGCAGATGAACCTTTAATTCATTACTCAGCTATAGATACCTTGGTAGAGGAGTTAAAAAATAACCCTAAACTAGTAATGGTCACTCTAAAGAAAGAAATTAGCGAGGGGGGAGAAGTTAATAATCCAAATGTAGTTAAAGTAGTTACAGATAGAGAGGGTTTCGCTCTTTATTTCTCCCGATTTCCTATTCCTTATAGAAGAGATAGTGAAGTAACTCCTACCTACTATAAACATATTGGGATTTATGGTTACGCTAAAGATTTCTTATACATTTTTAAAAATCTTCCTCCCTCTTCTTTAGAGAATGCAGAAAAGTTAGAGCAGTTAAGAGCGTTAGAAGCAGGGTATAGAATTAAGGTAGTCACTACTCAATTTGATTCGTGGGGGGTAGATACTGAGGAAGATTTTAAAAAGGTAGAGTGGATACTTACTCAGAGAGGTTACCGCCCATAAATAAACCTTGAGATGAAAAAGTTTATTCTTATCGCAGGGCCTTGTGTAATAGAGAATAAAAGTATTACTTTAGAAATAGCTAGTTACCTTAAAGAAGTTACTTCTAAGTACCCTTTGAGTTTCATTTTTAAGGCAAGCTTTGATAAAGCAAATCGTACTTCTCTCAAATCTTATCGAGGTCCTGGTCTTAAGAAGGGAATTAAGATTTTAGAAGAGGTAAAAAAGAGATTTTCTGTTTCTATTTTGAGTGATGTTCATTGTCGGTATCAGGTAAGAGAGGTAAAGGATGTTTTAGATGTAATTCAGATACCTGCTTATCTTTCTCGCCAGACAGACTTAATTTTAGAAGTAGCAAAGGCAAAAAAGAGAGTAAATGTCAAGAAAGCGCAATTTATGTCTCCATATGATATCAAATATGTTATAGAGAAGATTACCTCTGTGGGTAATAATAAAATTTTCCTCACCGAAAGAGGAAGTTGTTTTGGTTACAATAATTTAGTGGTTGATTTCCGTTCTCTTCTTATTATGAAGGAATTTGGTTACCCTGTAATTTTTGACGCTACCCATTCTTTGCAGAGACCTTCTGCCAAGAGAGGAATTTCGGGAGGCGATAGAAAATTTGTTTTACCTATGAGTTTAGCTGCTATTGCCTGTGGGTGTGATGGTCTTTTCTTAGAAGTTCATCCTCATCCCCAGCGTGCTCTCTCAGATAGATATACTTCTTTTCCTTTAAATCGTATTGAGGATCTTATAAAAAAAGTTTTAGAAGTTAGGAGGGTAATAGGTGAGAAGTAAGAAAGATAAAAGTATTCTAAAGTGGGCAGAAGAAGTTCTTTCTATAGAGGGAAAAGCTCTGTACTCCTTAAAGAAATCATTAAGTAGAAGGTTTATTAAGGCTGTAGAATTGGTTTCTAAGTGTTCAGGAAGGGTGGTAGTTACAGGTATGGGCAAAGCAGGTATTATTGGTCAGAAATTCTCGGCTACTTTAGCAAGTTTTGGGTTCTCTTCTTTCTGGCTTCATCCTGCAGAAGCAGTTCATGGAGATTTAGGAAGGATAAGGGAAGACGATGTAGTGGTGGTACTTTCCTATAGTGGAGAAACAGAAGAGATAAAAAACTTAATACCTTTTGTTAAAAAAATTGGAGCAAGAGTGGTAGCTATTACAGGAAATGAAAGATCTAGTTTAGCAAAATATTCCGATGCTCTCATAAATACAAAAGTAGAGAAGGAAGCCTGCCCCTTAGGATTAGCTCCTACTACCTCTACCACAGCGATGCTAGCTATTTGTGATGCTATTGCTGTAGTGCTACAGAAGTTGAAAGGATTGAAAGAAAAAGATTTTGCTTTCTTTCATCCTCAAGGTTCACTGGGTAGGAAACTCCTTCTTAAGGTGAGAGATATTATGAGGAAAGGTAAATTTAATCCTATAGTTAAAGAAGATGCTTTAATAAAAGAGGTGTTAATAAAAATAACTTCTTCTCATGCAGGAGCAGCTTCAGTGGTAAATAAAGATAAGAAGTTAGTGGGGATATTTACTGATGGTGATTTAAGGAGACACTTAGAAAGAGATCCTTATATTTTAGAGAGAAGAGTTAAAGAAGTTATGACTAAAAATCCTGTAGTAGTGAAAGATGATGATTTAGCCAGTAGTGCATTAAAGGTTTTAGAATCAAAAAAGATAGATGAGGTTCCTGTTGTTGATAGCCAAGGTCGATGTGTAGGAATGCTTGATGTTCAGGATTTAATATCTGCAGGATTAATTTGATGAGTAAAATATTAGAAAGATTTAAAAGAGTTAAACTTCTTGTTTTGGATGTCGACGGGGTCCTAACAAAAGGAGAGATAATCTATGACAATCAAGATAAAGAGTTGAAGATTTTTAATGTTAAGGATGGTTTGTCCGTTTTTTTGTTAAATAAAGTAGGTATAAACACGATTTTTCTTACTGCTAAAAATAGTAAAGTGGTAAGAAAGAGAGCTAAAGATATGGGAGTAAGAGAAGTAATAGGAGGAATCCTTCCTAAGAGTAAAGCCATAGAGAAAATCAAGAAAAAGTATAAGCTTAAAAAGGATGAAATATGCTTTATAGGCGATGATTTAATAGACATGAGTGCGATGAAAAGAGTGGGATTACCTATAGCAGTAAGAGACGCCCCTGGAGAGGTAAAAAGGTGTGCTTTGTACGTAACTAAAAATAGAGGAGGAGAGGGAGCGGTAAGAGAAGTAGTGGAGTGCATCCTTAAGGCGAAGAACCTTTGGAAGAAGATAGTAGGAGAAATAGATAGTCTTATAGATAGATAATAGATGTTTATCTATCCCATATCCATATTGATGAGTTAGTATGTTTCCTATTAAAAACAGATCAAGAGGGTCTATTCTGATAAAAAGTTTTATCTTCCCTTTCTTGAAAAATTTTTAAAATTATGGTTTATATTAAAAGGGAATATGAGAAATGTAGCCTTTCTTTTAATTATAATTTTGTTTTTGTTCGCAGGGTCTCTACCAAGCTTTTCTCAAGAAGAGAATATACTTCTTTTAAAATTAAATCTTTTTGCTTCTAATCGGAATGGAGAAGATTTTTTAAATCTACTCATTACTCTATTTGGACCTCCCCAGAAGGTATTTAATTATCAGGGGTTAGACGTTTGGTTTTATCAGGAGTTAGATACTGCTCTCTTGAGTGAACCTATGGAAGAGGTATATTTACTTTTTCAAGGAAGAAAGCTTATCAAGATAGAGAAAGCCACCTCCCCCTTAAATCCTTACAATCAATTTGCTGTTTATCCTTAAGCTTCTACTCTCTCCCAAAATTTTGATTTTTCAAGTTCTCTATTTAGTGCTATAATTAAATGCTTTAAGAGTGAGATAAGAGAAAGATTTCATTCCTATTCAGGGATGGCGAAAAATACACAAAGGATGCTCAGGATTATAATGGATAATATAGCGATAGGTGTTTCTTTGATAAATCCCAAGATGCAGATAATCTGGGTGAATAAGACCCTTAAGAAATCGTTTTCTAATATTGATGTGAGAAAAAAACCTTTTTGTTATCGTTCTTTCTACTATCCTCCCAAGAAAGAAATGTGTGAGTATTGTCCTACTGCGAAAGCATTTTCTACGGGAAGGATGCACTCCTCGGAGACAGGCCTGTGTAGGGACAAGAGGATATATAGGATAACAGCTGTTCCTATAAAGAGCAGAAATGGGAAGGTTGATTACGTAGTTGAGACGATGGAGGATATTACTCAGATAAAGAGAAAAGACGTGGCTATCATAGAGGAACAGCTGAAATATCGTACCCTAGTAGAACAATCTTTGCAAGGAATCGTGGTTGCTCGTGGTTTATCTCCCCGAATAATTTTTGCTAACTCTACTATGGAGAAGATTCTTGGTTATACTCCCCAAGAGCTACTCTCTTTTTCTCCTGAGAAGGTTAGAAAGTTAGTCCATCCTAAAGATAGAAAAGTCTTTTTTGATAAAATCAGGAAGCAACTTCGAGGAAAGGTCTATCGGTCACAATATAAGATGCGAGGAGTTAAGAAAAATGGAGAAATTGTTTGGGTTGATGTTTCTTTAGCTAGAATTATTTATCAAGGTAAACCTGCAGTTCAAGTAACTTTTATAGATATAACTGAGAAGAAAAAAATCCAAGAACAACTTCAACGACTCAATAGAGAACTCCTGAAGTCAAATAAGCGTTTAAATCAATTGGTTTTAAAAGATTCTCTTACTGGGGTTTATAACTACCGCTATCTTGAGGAAGTAATTGAAAGAGAGTTTTATCGTGCTAAAAGATATGGGCATCCATTTTCTGTAATAATGTTAGATATAGATTACTTTAAATCTATAAATGAGATTTATGGGCAGAAATTCGGAGATTTAATATTAAAGCAGGTTGCAGAACATCTAAGGAAACTCGTACGTCGCTACGATATTGTTGTCCGATTTGCAGGGGAGGGATTTGTTATTGTATCTTCAGGTACAGATAGAACTACAGCAATGAATTTGGCTTGGAGGATTCTAGATAGTTTTCGTATTTCTAATTTCGGTACCAAAGATAATTCTATAAAACTAAAGTTAAGTATAGGAGTTGTTTCTTATCCTGAGAATTCAGTAGTGAAAGGTTTTGATTTAATTAATTTTGCTGAGAAAGTTTTAAGTAAAGCTAAGGAGGATGGAGGCGATAGAGTATATTCATCTGAAGATTTAGAAGAGAAAGGAGAAGAGATTTCTGGAGAAGAGGCAGAAGGAAAAGAGGTAAAGGATGTTGAGATTCTAAAGGAGAAAATAAAGAAACTTACTAAGGAGGCTAATCAGAGTCTGATAGAGGCAGTTTTTGCCTTTGCTCGCACGATTAAATTAAAGGATAGTTATACAGGAGAACATGTAGAAAGTACGGTTTACTACGCTACCGAGATTGCTCGTAAGTTAGGTTTATCATCTCGAGAAGTAGAACTTATAAGGCAGGCAGCAATTTTGCATGATTTAGGGAAAGTAGGTATAAGTGAAAGGCTCCTTCTTAAGAATGCTAAGTTTACTAAACGAGAGTTGAAGCAAATTAGAAAACATCCTCAGATTGCTATAGATATTATAAGGCCAATCCATTCTTTACATGATATCATTCCTTTTATTCTTTATCATCACGAGAGATGGGATGGAAAAGGTTACCCTAGTGGTTTAAAAGGGGAAGAGATTCCTCTGGGAGCAAGAGTTATTGCTGTTGCCGATGTATATCAAGCTTTGATTTCTAATCGTCCCTATCGAAAAGCTTATCCTAAAAAGAAAGCTATTCAGATAATTAAAAAAGGAAGAGGCACACAATTTGATCCTCAGGTAGTAGATGCGTTTTTAGAGATTCTTCATAAAGAGGAAAGGTAAAATACTAAATTAAATTTAACCACTTCTTGTGGGAGTCCTCGCAAGCCATTTTATAAAGAGAGTAGAAATATTTTTGGATAATCAAGAGGAGCTTATAGTGTATAAGTTTTTCTTTTAATGAGGAGATTGTAAAAAATTACAGGAGGCTTTTTAGAAAAAGAGTTTATCCTTTGGAAATTGTCTTCTCAAGAACATCCTGTCAGCTCTAAATAATTATGCACCTTTTATTAAATTACAAAATTCTTGCCTAAATATTTTTCTATGTTATAATTTTCTAACAATTTAGTAAGTGCCGAGGTAGCTCAGGAGGTAGAGCGAGGGACTGTATGTGATCTCCGACGTTAGTCGGAGTTGCCCGAAGGGCAAAATCACATCCAGTTATTACTTTTGCTTAATCGAAAAACTTTTGATTAAAAATAAAACTGTGCCGAGGTAGCTCAGGAGGTAGAGCGAGGGACTGAAAATCCCTGCGTCGGGGGTTCGACTCCCTCCCTCGGCACTTTTATCTCTAATTTATAAGTTTATTCTCCTCTCTGTGCGTCTTTAAGTGTTCCTAGGCAATGTCGGATCCAACATATAAATACTTTGGTTTCACCAAAGGTTGGATACGACTCCCTCCCTCGGCATAGTTTATCCTCACATTCATTAACTTCTTTTTTAAGCTGGAAGTTAGCTCTGAGACGAAAGTATCGTCGGAACAAATAAGGGAAAATCGCCTTTGGCGAATTTGTTACGACTCCCTCCCTCGGCACTTTTTGTTTTTAAAGTCAGAATTGGAGATATTTTATTTCTGAAGTTACTTCCTACTTTATTATCTTATTAGTGTTCCTATTTTGATAGAAAAGATATGATTTTAGGGAAAAAGAGGATTAAGCCAATAATTATTGCTCCTAAAGAGGAGAGGAGAACTGCTGCGGATGATATATCTTTAAGGAGCTTTATTTTAGGATCATTTTGAGGCTGGATCATATTAAGAATATACTCCACAAGAGTATTAAAAACTTCACATACGAAAACACCAACAGTAACAATTATCAATATAACAAGTTCATCTGGAGAGAGTTTAAAAATGATACCGAACACAATTACTATCAAGCCAATGAGGAATATAAGACGCGCATTTCTTTCCGTTGCAAGTACAACTTTTAATCCTTTTAAAGCTCCCAAAAGACTTTCTCTTATGTTTCTATGTTTCCAAATTTTATTAGCCATTAATTTTCTTTGCTATTCTTTATGCAATATCAAAATGGTAAACCAAATCCTCCATGGAGACGTGAGCGAGTAGTATCTTTATCTGCTCCTATCTTAAATCCATAGTCTAATTTTACAAATCCCCATTTTGTTCTAAATCGCAATCCTATCCCACCTCCGCTTTTAAATTTATTCAAAGAAAAATCATTCGCTTCCTCTATTAGAAATCCTGTATCCAAAAATGCAGCTCCATAGAGTAGATTCTTATACAAAGGAAATCTAAATTCTATATTGATTACACCAAAAAAATTCCCTCCTAACGGAAGAAGATTGTTATCTAGCATTCCTACTTTTCTTCCTTTGTACCCTCTTATAGTAGAAGAACCTCCTATATAAAACTTTTCAAAAAAAGGAACTTCATTAGTTCCCCCAAAAGCATCTAAATATCCCCATTTAGTTCTGAGTACAAACACTCTATCTTTTTTAAGATTATAATAACGGCGGTAATCTAATTGAATTCTATAGAAATCAAAATCTGAACCAATAATTTGAGAAGAGATGTCTTGTTGAATTTTAAAGTAGGTTCCACTGGTAGGATAAATTTTATCATTAGTAGTTTTTCTTAGAAATTTTATGAATAAGAAATCTACTTTAGGTTTTCCATAATAACTTTTAATTTTGACAGGTGCAGAAGGGTCTAAATCATAAATACTATACTTATAGGAGGAAAATCCTAAATAGATTTTACTATTTTGTGTAAAATATGTTCCCAGATAGAGATCGTACATAAGTTTCCCTTTCAAATTATATCTTGAATCTGATTCCCATCGTCCCTTAAATGAGAGGCCACCAAAGAATATACTGTTCAATATTTCATCCTTTTCAAAGCCTAATTTTAACTTCTTTTCATAAGAGGAGTATTTACCTCCAAAAATACCCTTAAAGTTCTTATGTTCATACTTTAGGTGTGCTTTTTCTCCAGTAGGTGCGGATATTTTTAGTTCTCCTATTCTTTGGATTTTCTTTTCCTCTTTTAAAGTAAGATTAAGAAATTCTAAAATTTTATTTTCGACGTATCCAAAAGATAAGTAAGAACTGAAGTGCCCCTCCGGAAGCCAAATAATGCGGGGATATTCCAGAGAACGCCATAGACTCACGCTACACTCAGAGGGCATGTCCTTGTCAAATAGAGCATTTATCATAAGGATAGTTTTGTTTTTGGCTTTAAAAGAAAAATTTAAAGGATCGATAATATTTACCTCTTCTAGGATTTTCTGTATCTGTTTTTCTTTAAGTTTTAATCTATATTTTTTAAGTAATCTACTCTTTAGTATAAACTTTTCGAAATCTGCACCCCCAAGGAGAAATACACCTCTGTTTATCGTTGCATCTTTGCCTAGAAGAGTTCCTGCAATGATAGCTCCTAGACTTAATCCTCCCAGAGCTATCCTATCATTATTTATAAAAGATTGTCTCTTCAGCCACTCTAAGGTATTTCCCCCTTCAATAGTTAGTTCTTTTATTAGATCTGTATAAATTTTTACTCTTTTTTGAAGGGATATATTCCTTAGTCTATCTTTATGTTGATGGTAAAATTTTTTTGCACCTAGTTCTAAAGTTACAAAAGCAAAATTATTCTTCGTTAAGAATTTTCCTAAATTTTCTTCAATGAATTTACTTACCCCTCCAGAGTGAGGGAGGAAAAATAAACAAGGATATTTTCCCTTCTTATTAGAAAGGAAGAGATAGATAAAAATATATTTGTTAGGTAATTTTAAATCTAATTTGCTTTCATAAACAAAAGTTAATTTTCTATAGTATTTTTTATTTTCTTCTTTTTCTAAAATAGGAAATATTTCTCTTTCATTTTCTTTCAAAAATCGATAAGGATTTTTAGTAGTTTTTGGAGGCAATTTTTTGCCAAATTCTTTTTCTAGGGAAAAATCAATTTCTTTTTCAGAGAGGAGGAAATACAGTCTTAGTTCATCAGGAACGAACAAGACACTTTGTAAAGTTCCCCCTCCTTTCCCTATAGGTGGTGTTCTTAATAAATTAAATGTACTTTTTAAATCAAACTTTTTATTGCCTCTCGCAGTTTTCTTGAACTGAACCAATCGCTTATACGAACTAGTTTCTTCTAATTTTGTCTTTGGATACACCGCTTTCATAGTTTGGAATAGTCTTTCTGTGAGATAGTGATTTACAGCAATAAGATACTTATCTTTTGGAAAAATAATCTCGTACATTCTTGCTGAGACTTCTGCGACAAATGCACTGTTCGTTTTCCCATCAGTTATAGTTATGGTATATCCCCTCATTCTTTTTGATTTAGATATTTCTCTTAGAGCTTTCCATAGATCAGGAGAATATTGGATAATTTTCCTTAAAAGGAACATAATCGGGATTCCAGTTTTTGATAAATCTTCAGTTCCCACTCCAGTTTCTCCTAAAGATATTCTATTTGCATTCATACCAGTTAACACTCCACACATTCCTGGCCAGCCAATGTGCACAAAAGGAAAGCCATTGTCGGGTTCTACGAAAAAGATTACCCTATTTTTAAATAGATTTTTTCGTGGAGCAAAACCTAGATTTCTTCCATGAAAAAGTTTGTTACTTTGAGTTAATTCAGGCAAAAGTACGAAATTAGTACATGTTTTTTTAATTTTTCTTAAGAGAGGCATAACATCTAGAAAGGTATGCATCAGAAGAATTTTTTGATAAGATAGACCGCTTCCTTTAGCCACTCCTCTCATTTCTTCCCTAAATTCAGAAGGGATATATTTTTCTAATTGTCTCGATTTAAGTTTAAAGTACTGCAAGATAATCCACCGTTTTAATTTTGAATGAGAAGAACTTTGGAGAAGCTCTTTTAAGAAGTAATTATTATAAAGTTGACGAATTTGGTTTCTTAAAAGATATCCGTGCTGAAATCCTCTTATAAATGGAGAACCTTTAAGATGAACTACAAGAATTCCATTTGTATTTTTTAAAGACGCTCCTTTTAGATAGTTTACTTTAGGTGAAGTGGAAGAAGGAAGGATAAAGAAAATAGTAATAGTAAAAATCGAAACAATAAATTTCTTCACAAAATCTATTTTAATACTTCAGAATATACTTTTCAATCTTTTGCGGAGAGTCTAAATCTCTGTTAATTTCTTTCCAGACGTCTTTGCTCTCCATGCATAAATATATAGGTGTTTTTGTGTCGTATTTTCTTATCCAGGATATCGTTTTTTTATAAATTTCAATTCTTAAAAATGCAGGATACCTCAATTTTTTATCTTCTCCTAAAAAGAGCTCTCCATAGAATATCTTACTTTCTGGAAATCTTTGCTCAACAATATCTTTTAACTCTCTCGGACCACGAAGAGTTCCTAGGCTGATCCATTTAAAAGGAGGGTTTAAGGTGCGATACAATTCATCTATTATCTTCCTATAAGAATTTTCCCATCCCTCAAAATATATTATAGGATCGAAATGAAATCCTAAAGAAAAGCCCTTCCTCTGTACCTCTTTAGCTGATTCAATCCTTTCTTCTAAAGTGGAAGTACCTATCTCTTCTTTTTCTATGATTTCCCAGGGATTGAGAGACCAAGAAATGACTATATTAGGAGAGGCTTGACATTCTAAGAGATTGTTTATTTTTTTACTCTTTGTTTTTAACTCAAAATATAGATTTTTATCTTTAAAAAAATTAATTAAAATTTTGCTATACTCAGTGATATCATCTAAAGCTAAAGAGTCACAGAACTCACCTGTGCCAATTCTTATTGGTTTTTTTAATTTTCTGTAGAATTCTTTAAATTTACTAAAAAAGTCGTCCAAATTTGAAGGGAGGATGACGCCAGGAAAGTTAGAGTAAACTTGAAGGTAACAGTAAGTACAATCAAAGGGACAGCCAAAACCTAAGTTAAATATCCAATAGTTACATCTCAATACATTTTTTGTGCAGGGGCAGGGCTTTAAGAAGTCCCACCTTTCCTTTACTACAAAAATAATTGGTTTTTTAAAATCTGCTAAGCTGAACTTATGTGTTTTTAAATATTCAGCATAGTAGGGGATCTCGCAAATTTCTATATAAGGAAATTTCTTTTTTATCTTCTTTATAAGATAACTACATTTAGCCTCTTTTTCTACAAATACCTTTTGAGGAATGATACTTTCTTGATGTGGAGAGGGGTGATAACAGTTTCGGAGAGGTTCTTTTAAAGATGAGAGGTAAATAGTTTTTGTATCAATTTTAGAGAGCCTTGCTGTGAGGGGGAATCTTAAATTTATCAGGTTTTCCTTTAAAACGAAGAATTTATTTCTTCCACCTGTTTTTCTTATTCTGGGATTATTCTTCAATTCTTCTATTAGAGTGTAAGGTTGTATATCTTTAATAATACATATTTCATATATTAAACGCTGTAAGTCTCTGAGCTGATTGCGGTTAGGAGAGAAAGCAACTTCCCTTTCTAAAATAGATTTTAAATTTTTTAGAGCCTCTTGCATAAGTTAACCCAAAATTTGCACCAGAGTTTTGAAAAACTCTCTAATCATTCAAAATGTTATAGTTTACAGTAAAGCTTTACACCAAAAAGATACAAAGGCAAATTCCAGCCCATTTTTAATGGGCTGGGTTAACCCAGCCCTTTCAAAAGAAAGGGCTTCTCCTTTTTAGACAAATTTTTCTAATGAAAAATTTGGGGTTAAATTTTTCCATCAACTCTTTATAAAATTTTGCCTCTTCGTTTTTACCTCTTTTTAATGCGCCCTTTATATAGATGCTACATTTTTTCTTTAGCTCTTCTATAGCTAAATTCCTTTTTTCCTCATCAAGAGTATTGTTTTCAAGTAATTTTTTTATAGCATATATTCTATATTTATCTAAAGCAGGATACTTTTTTGATTGTTGGTCAGGATGTCCTCCTTCTTTGATAGTTAAGTACTCAGGAATAAGCTTCACAGGGTATTTAGAAGTTACTCTCAGCCAAAAATCATAATCTTCACATACCGGCATATTTTCATCAAACTTTCCAATATCTTCAAATATACTTTTGTGAATGCAGGCAGTAGAGATGCTAATGCAACAGAGCCTTAAAGCATATTTAAAAACTATTCCTTGAGGTTTTTTGTGGTATTTCTTTTGAGGAAGAAGTTTTCCGTTTCTGTACCATATCTCCTCGGTATGGAATATCTTACAATCAGGATATTTTTTTATATAACTATAAGTAATTTCTAGTTTATGATGAAGAAATCTATCGTCGGAATCAAGGAAGCAGATATATTTCCCTTTGGATTCGTTTATTCCCTTATTTCGTGCTGAACCAGGTCCTCGATTTTGCTGATAGAAATAGCGTATAGTTTTTAGGGGATAGCGTTTAGTGAAATCTTCTATTATTTTTTCTGTATTATCTGTAGAGCCATCATCTACAATGATTAATTCAAAATCTTCAAAAATTTGATGGAGTACACTTTCTACAGCAATTTTAAGGAAATAGAAGCGGTTGTAAGTAGGGATGATTATACTAAAAAACGGCATTTTCATAGGTAATTTTAGAATTATAGAATTTATCAAAATCAGGCCTAATAAAGTAAAGTTTAAACTTATATTTTTTGTTCACTTGGAGAGCAGTCTCTTTTAATTTTTCTGAAAAATTATAGTAACTTTCCTTATCTCTGTAAATGTTTTCAATACTTTTACCAAGGCTTTCATCTACTTTCTTTATTTTTTCTAAAATCTCAAGAAAATTCCCCATTTTGCTATGGTAAAGTTCTATATTTACCTCAGTAGTTAATCCTTTCATAAGAGGAAAAATTTCTTCTAGAGAGCTAAGGTAAGGAATAAATGGACCAATGTGAATTCTTAAAGGTATACCTGCTCTTTTTATTTCTCTAATTACCGCTATTCTTCTTTTAAGAGAGGGCGAATTTTCCTCTACCAGAGATTTTATCTTTTCTTCAGAGAAATTGAAGGTAAAAAAAATACGATTTTTTTTGTTAACTTTAATGAGAGAGAGGTATTTTCGTATTAAAGGAGATTTGGTTAGAATTGTATAAGAAATATTGTTTTTGTTCAAGATTTGGATAATCTTTTTACTAATACCATAGGTTAATTCTGCGTAAGTAAAACATTCACAGCTAGAGCCCAAAATTACTTTCTCTACATTCCGGTATTTTAATTCTTTTTCCAGAATTAAGGGAGCATTAATTTTTATTCCCAAAGTTTCTCTATCTCTTTGAGCGGTTTTGGTGAATCTAGTATAACAGTATAAGCATCCGAATTCACATCCTCGGTAAGGGTTAATACAGAAAGGAGCTAGACTAATTTGAGTAGGAACTAGAACCTTTTGAGTTTTGATAAGTTTAATTTCCATCTCTGTAAAAAAGATTGTTGATAAAACTTTTCGTATGGGGAATTTTTTCTCTTTCTAAGATAGAAATTAGTTTTTTTACTCTAAAGAGTGTTTCTCTAGGTGGAAGATAGTTAGAAGAAAAGTAATCAATATAAGGGTTAATTTGAGCTATCTTAGGGATAAATTCTTTATTCTTTACTATGAATTCAGCTGTTTCCTGAAAATCTTTCTTTTCTTCTTGAGGAAAGCCAACTATCAAACTTACCTCAAAGTGCAAGTTTTCTTTTTTTAAAATCTTAAATAGCGCTAAGGCTTCTTCTTTAGTAAATCCTTTATTCATTGCTTCCAATACTTTATTAGATGCACTTTCTAACCCAATAAAAAGGTTAAAACATCCACTCTTCTTTAACAGTCTGGCTAAATCTTTAGTAAAATCCCTCTTTACTATTAGCTGAGCTTCCCAACTTATCTTCAGATTCTTTCTTAATATGAGACTACAGAACTCCTCTAACCAATTTAGGTTGCCATTGATGAGAGAATCCTGAAAAACGAAATTATTAATTTTGTATTTATCAACCAAAAAATTTATCTGTTCTGTCAAATAGAGAGGAGAATGTTGCCTGAACTTAACGGTGAGAAATTTTTCTGCACAAAATTTACACCTCCTTATGCATCCTCTTGAAGAATAAAGAGGTAGCATCGATGAGTAAAATTCTATATTGCAATCATTAAATTCACAGAAGGGAATTTCATCCAGATTTTCTAACTCATCATGGATAATTATCTTTTCCTTGGAGGAGTTTAAAATTCTTTCTATAGATTTCTCACCTTCTCCTATCACCCAGCTAAAATTATCGTTTAAATATTCTTTCCTCATTTTCATAAAAAGAACTTCCGGCCCTCCAATGACTATTTTTTTCTTAGGGTAAGCAGATTTTACTTCTTCTATAAAGGAGAAAGTAAAAGGTCTATTTCTTTTATAAAGAGAAAAGCCAATCAGATTTGCATTCTTTAATTTCTTGAAGATATTCTTTATGATTTGAGGGTGTTTTCTCTTTATTAAGGAGAATAAATTCTCTTCAAACTTTTTATCTAAGGATAGCCAAGTTCTTTTGTCTGTGCCCAGGAGTTTGTAACAGAGGATGTTTAAATCTATTATTTTTACTTCAATCTTTCTTTTTTTAGAATAATTTTTAATAAACTCTAAACCTAAAGGGGGTGTTTTAATCCAATGAGGGGGGCAGAGAAGGCAATAGACTAAAGCTTTCATCTTATTATAATATTAAATTGAAGCAATTATGATGGGTTATCATCTGTATATTCACATTCCCTTTTGTAAAAGTAAATGTCCTTACTGCGATTTCTACAGTTTACCTTACGAGGAAAGTCTAGCTCGTCAGTATATAGATATTTTATCTAAAGAAATCAGAAATTTAAATATAAATGTGACAACAACCTACATTGGTGGTGGTACCCCTACAGTGTTAAGTCCTAATCTATTAGATTCTCTACTTAAGAGTATGGAGAGGATAATTAGAAGATCCAAAGAAGTCACAATTGAGGCAAATCCTGAGAGTTTAACCGATGATAAACTAAAGTTATTCTTAAAAAAAGGAATAAACAGAATAAGCATTGGAATTCAATCTTTAAGAGAGGATAAATTGAAGTTTTTAGGAAGAATTCACTCTACTGGAGAGGGAATAGGTGCGGTTTATAAAGCAAAAAGAATTGGTTTCAAGAATATAAGTGTGGATTTAATCTATGGAGTACCTTATGAAACCTTAGAAAGTTGGCGCAAAGAACTTAAAGCTATAGTAAAGTTGCCCGTTACTCATATATCTTGTTATAGTTTAACACCGGAAGAATCTACCCCTTTCTATAAATTTAAAGAAGAGATAGATGAAGATACTGTTGCTCAGATGTTCCTCTACAATATGAATTATCTTCCTCGTAAGGGGTTTTATCATTACGAGGTTTCTAATTTTGCCAAAAGAGATTATCAATGCAAACATAATTTAGCTTATTGGGATAACGCTCCTTATATTGGGTTAGGTCCGTCGGCGGTATCTTTTATAGAGGGAAGGAGAGTTAAGAATGTAGAGGATATCCAAAGATATATTGAAGGTAAAAACTCAAAAAAATACTTGATAATAGAGGAGAGACTTTCTCCTTTCCGTAGAGCTAAAGAAACTGTCTGTTTAAATTTGAGAAGGAAAGTAGGTGTGGAATTTGTCAGGTTTAGAGAAAAAACAGGTTTCGATTTTTGGGAGATAGAGGATAGAGATGTAGTAAGAAGATTAATCAAAAATGGCTTTCTTCGTTATAAAAAAAGAGGAAAAGAGATTATAGGGTTGTTTTTGACTAAAAAAGGATTTCTCTATGCTGATGAGGTATGTTCTGAATTAATTTAATAATCCTATAATTTATTTTGCTACCACACAATTATTTGTTATAATTTGTGGAAGTTTGTATGCAAAGATAGAAATGCTAATATAATTCAGTTGGCAGAGTAATTCTGTATCTTTGCCGGGATAGCTCAGTGGTAGAGCAGGTGCTTCGTAAGCATCAGGTCGAGAGTTCGAATCTCTCTCCCGGCTTATAAATAGAGATACCAGATAACTCAGAGGTTCAAATCCTCTCTCCGGCTAAGGAGATGAGATGTTTGTATCTTACTTTAAGGTCTTAAAAAGGAGAAATTTTTTTCTTCTATGGTTTGGTCAGGTAATTTCTCAATTTGGAGATCGTCTCACCCAGATGGCCCTGATAGGTTTAGTGTATGAGCTTATGCCTCATTCCTCTATGAGTTTAGCTAAGGTTATGAGTTTACCTGTGTTGGCGGTACTATTAATTTCCCCAGTAGCAGGAGTTTATGTAGATAGATGGCAAAAAAGAAAGACTATGTATGTAAGTGATTTCTTAAGAGGAATATGTATAGCCCTTATTTTCATTCTGATTTTTAAGTTTAAAACAATGATTTTTATCTACTTCCTTATTTTTCTTTCTTTTTGTGTAGGTAGATTTTTTATCCCTGCTAAGATGGCTATAATTCCTACTCTAGTAGATCAAAAGGATCTCCTCTTAGCTAACTCATTAGTTTCAATTACTGCTATGATTGCTGCTATTTTAGGTTTTGGTTTAGGGGGGATAATTGTAGAAAAGTTAGGTGTAAAAGTAGCTTTTTTAATAGATAGTGTGACTTTTTTCCTTTCTTCCTTAGCAGTACTTTCTATGAGGGTACAAGAAAGAGGGTTATTTAGTCCGAAGGATTTTCTTGATTTAAGTAAGCAAGCTATTGAAGAGGTAAAACGTTCTTTTATATTTGAGATGAAAGAAGGATTAAAGTATCTTCTTAAAAGTAAAGAGACCCGTTATGCTGCCCAGGTATTTTTTCTTCTTTTTTCCTGTTTAGGCTCTCTTTATGTAGTATTCATTGTTTTTATTCAAAATACCCTTTCTTCAGTTACTTTAGATTTAGGATACCTTGCTGTAGGTCTGGGCACAGGGTTATTTGTGGGTTCTTTAATTTATGGAAAGATAGGTAAAAGGTACCCTTTTAAAAAATCAATAAATGTATCTTTACTCATCAATAGTATTTATTTAATATCATTTGTTACTGTACTGAAGTTTCACCCCTCTAAATTTTTTGCTTTCTTTTCTTGTTTTCTTCTAGGAGGATTTTCATCTCCTGTTGTGGTGGGAATTAATGCTTTAATTCATAGTGAAAGTCAAAATATTTTTTGGGGTAGAATTTTTAGTTCTCTGGAAGTAGTGATGCATTTTGCATTTATAGCTTTTATGTTTTTATCTTCTTATCTAGCAGGATTTTTTTCTCCCTTTACAATAATTGTGAGTGTAGGTATAATTATATTCTTTTTTTCCTCCTTTAGATTACTTAATGAGCCTAAAGGCAATGATTAGAGTAGAGGAATATAAGTTGCCTCAACATGATTTACCTTCAGAGAAATTTTTACATCCCAAAAAGGTATATCTTCCTTTAAGCCAGCATATAGGCAAACCTTCCAAAGAATCGGTAGGTTTAGGAGACTTAGTTGATGAAGGGGAGCTTATTGCTAAACCGGGAGGAAAAGTTTCAAGTTCCCTCCATGCTCCTAAGAAAGGGAAGATTGTAGCCATAGAGTATTTTCCTCATCCTGTATTAAAAAGATATAAAGGTATTACAATTGAGTGTCAAGAGGAGGAGAAGAAATACTTTAGGACAAAAGACCCTTCTCTTTTGGACAAAGAGAAGATTTTACAGATTATAGAGAGTGCAGGAATAGTAGGAATGGGGGGAGCAGGATTTCCCACTCATATAAAGTTAAACCCTCCTAAAAAGATTGATACTTTAATTATCAATGGGTGCGAATGCGAACCTTACTTAGCTTGTGATTATCGATTGATGGTAGAAAATACTCAAGGGGTATTTGGAGGAGTAGAACTTATCTGTAAAATATTACAACCAAAGAGAGTTTTTTTCTGTATAGAAGAGAATAAGCCTGAGGCGATAAAGAGATTTAATTCTTCTATAAGTATCAAAAAGTATGACCTTCCTTCTCCTCAGATAGTAGTGTTAAAATCTTACTATCCTCAGGGAGGAGAAAAGCAACTTATCTATAAGGTGACTAAGAGGAAAGTTCCTTCAGGAGGGTTTCCTTTCGACGTGGGGTGTTTAGTTCAAAATGTTGCTACTTGTTTTTCTATTTATCAAGCAGTCTATTACTCTAAACCTCTCATAGAGAGATTGGTAACTTTCGCAGGAGACAGTCTCCTTAATCCTAAGAATATTTGGGTAAAGGTAGGAACTCTTATCAGTGAACTTTTTAAACAAGGTATTCTTCAATTTAAAAAAGAGCCTAGAAAAGTAATTTTGGGAGGACCAATGATGGGTATTGCTTTGGATAGTTTAGATTACCCTATTCTTAAAACTACCACTGGGGTGCTTTTTCTTTCCCAAGATAGAATAGACCAAGAGCCGGAACAAGAATGTATTCGTTGTGCAAGATGTGTGGATGTCTGTCCTATGGGCCTTTTACCTTTAGAATTTGTTAAAAGAATAAAACGAGGGGAATTTGAAAAGTTAGATGAAGTTTTTATAAAAGATTGTATTGAATGTGGATGTTGTAGTTGGGGTTGTCCAGCAAAAATTCCCATCGTTCACTACATAAAGGTAGGTAAGTTGTATGGAACTCATAGTTAGTGTTGCTCCTCATCAACGTTCAAAAATAAGTATTCATTGGGCTATGCGTCAAGTTATCACCGCTTTAATCCCTGCTATTTTAGCTTCTATTATTCTTTTTAGAGAGAAAGCATTATTTTTAATTCTTAATTGTTCTCTTAGTTGTCTCTTAACTGAAGAGATAATTCTGAGGATAAGGAGAAAACCTTCGCAAGCTAAAAATTGCAGTGCTGTATTAACGGGGATCCTTCTAGCGTTGGTTTTACCTCCTTCTACGAAGTGGTACGCGGCTACCTTAGGGAGTGTATTTGCTATTTTTATAGGTAAACAAGTATTTGGAGGGTTAGGGCAAAATATTTTTAACCCTGCCCTGATAGGAAGGGCTTTTCTTGTAGCAGCTTATCCTAAGATGATGACTACCTGGATAAGCCCTTTTACTCTAGATGCAATAACCAAAGCAACACCTTTAGCTTTAAGGAAATTTGACCAAATTCTTACTCCCCTTAAAGACTTATTTATAGGTACGGTACCAGGGAGCTTAGGAGAGACTTCTGCTTTAGCTTTGATTATAGGAGGTATTTATTTGCTGATAAGGAAGGTCATTGATTGGCGTATACCTTTAACTCTTCTTCTTACTACTGTGATAATTTCTTCCATTTTTTACTTTATCGAACCTCTGAATGGTTCTCCTTTATTTCACATCTTTAGTGGCGGTCTTCTTTTAGGTGCTTTCTTTATGGCTACCGATCCAGTTACAACTCCAGTTACCAAGAAAGGGAGGTATATTTTTGGTGTGGGATGTGGTATACTAATAATGATTATTCGTTACTTCAGTGGATTGCCTGAGGGTGTGATGTATTCTATCATTTTTATGAACGCTTTGGTTCCTCTCTTAAATAGATACACTCTCCCTAAGCCCTTTGGTTATGAAAGATAGTTTAAAATATAATCTAAGAGTAATTTTTGTTTTGACTTTTATTTCCTTGATTTGTGGATTTATTTTATCTTTTGTATTTAATTCGGCAAAAGCAAAGATTAAAGAGAATCAGAAAAAAGATATTTATCGTGCGATATACCAAATCGTAGATGATTGTAAAAACGTGGAGGAGAAAAGTATAAATGAAGAAACAATCTATTGGCTTTTTAACGATAAGGGCGAGCTAATCGGTTATGCTTACCTTTCTCAAGGTCAAGGTTATCAAGGAAAAATTAAAATTCTTTTTGCTATTGATAAAAGTATGGAGAGATTGTTAGGGATAGAAATTATAGAGAATGTGGAAACGCCAGGTTTAGGATCAAGAATTAATGAGGAAAGTTTTAAGAGCCAATTTAAGAATCTGAAGACCAACGTTCCTGTTGAATGTGTGAAATTCTTCCCTCAAAAGAAGAATCAGATTCAAGCTATTACCTCTGCGACTATCTCTTCCCGAGCAGTGGTCGGTATCCTTAACAAAGGGATACAAAATTTAAAGAGTCTTATTGAAGAAAATGATAGGTAGAATCTTTAAGGAAGGTTTGTGGACAAATCACCCTATATTTAGACAGCTTTTGGGTATGTGTCCTACTTTAGCTGTCACTACTACTGTTTTAAATGGAATATCTATGGGATTAGCAGTAATCTTTGTACTTTTCTTTTCTTCGTTGGTAGTTTCTCTATTAAGAAAGGTGGTGCCTCATCAAGTTAGAATTGCTGTTTATACTATAATTATTGCTACTTTTGTTACTATAGTAGATATATTTTTAAAAGCAAATTTTCCCCAGATAAGTAAAGCTTTAGGACCTTATGTACCTCTAATTATCGTCAACTGCATTATCCTGGGAAGGTGTGAAGCATTCGCTTCTAAAAATAGATTAAGTTTAGCTCTTCTGGATGCTTTGGTGATGGGGGGAGGCTTTTTTTGGGGTTTAGTTACTTTAGCCTCAGTTAGAGAAATTTTAGGTCAGGGTACTATTCTGGGATATAAGATTTTACCCCCTAGTTTTAATCCCTTAATAGTTATGGTTCTTCCCCCAGGAGCATTTTTGGTATTAGGTACTCTGGTAGCAATCATGAATAGATTAGAAAGAATAAAATGAAAGAATTAGTTTTAATATTTATTTCTACAGTCCTTATTAACAATTTTGTCTTGACCTACTTTTTAGGAATCTGTCCATTCTTAGGTGTTTCTGGTAGGCTTTCCTCAGCTATAGGAATGGGATTTAGTGTTATTTTTGTAATGACTTTTGCTTCTAGTATAGTATGGTTAATATATCATCTTATTCTAGTGAAACTTAATTTAGTATTTTTAGAGTATATAGTCTTTATCCTGGTCATTGCTAGCCTAGTTCAAATAGTAGAGATGTTTGTAAGGAAGTATTCCCCCTCGCTTTATCAGGCTTTAGGAATTTATTTACCTTTAATTACTACTAATTGTGCTATTTTAGGATGTGCTCTCTTTATGGTAGCAAGAAATTATAATTTTTTAGAAGCGGTTGTTTATGGATTTTCTGCAGGATTAGGATTTACTGTGGTTCTTTTGGTTATGGCAGGGATAAGGGAGGATCTTAACTATTGTGAGGTTCCTAAAGTATTTAGGGGAGCACCTATTACTCTTATTACCGCAGGGCTGCTAGCTTTATGTTTTATGGGATTTTCAGGGCTTATAAGAGCTTAAGTTATGAATGAGATAATAATTAAAGGCTTAGCAGTAATGGGAGGATTAGGATTAGCTTTTTCTGTTACTTTAGCCTATCTTAGTCATCGCCTGAAAGTAGAAAGCAATCCTTTGGTAGAGAAAGTATTAGACATCCTTCCAGGTATAAATTGTGGAGCATGTGGGTTTTCCAGCTGTCGAAATTTTGCCGAAGCAATAGTAGCAGAGAGAAAACCTTTTACTTGTATTCCTGGGGGAGAAGATGTAAATAGAAAAGTGAGTCAACTTTTAGGTATTCAAAGCCAAGAAGTTAAGAGAGTAAAGGCAGTAGTTCATTGTGGAGCAACTAAAGATGAGAAAAAAGTAAGTTCATTCTATGTCGGTCCTACCAGTTGTGCTTTTGTTGATATAACATTAGGAGGCTTAGATTGCAAATACGGATGTATTGGTTTAGGAGACTGTGTAAGTGTGTGTCCTGCAGGAGCAATTAGTATTAAGAGAGGAAAAGTGGTTATAGATATCAAAAAGTGTATTGGCTGTGGCAGGTGTGCTAAGGTATGCCCTCGTAATCTTTTTGAGTTAGTTCCTTGGCAGGGAGAATCGAAAATTTACTTTGTTGCTTGTAATAACGAGGAAAAAGTAGGCTACGTAAAAACTGTATGTGAGAGAGGTTGTATTGGTTGTGGGATATGTGTTAGGATAAAAGATTCCCCCTTTTATTTACAGAATAATCTTTCTCATATAAATTATCAACAAATTTTCAATCAAGAGATATTAGAAGAAGCAAAAAATAAATGTCCCACTAAGTGTATTCAGGAGTTAGATGCTTAACCGAGAAGTAGCTCAAATAGTAAAGATAGATACCAATAAGATTAAAATAAGATTTACAAAAAAATCTATGTGTAGTCATTGTCGTTTGAATTTCCTTTCTTCTTGCGGAGAAAATACTCTGATTTTATCTTGTCCTGATAAGCTCTTCTTAAGGGTAGGAGATAAGATAGAAGTAGGAGTGGAGGAGGAAAAGTTTTTGTTTGCCAGCTTAGTTTTGTTTTTTCTCCCTACTTTAGTTTTTATCTTCTCTCTGATGGTACTTAGGTATCAACACGCAGTAATATCTTTTCTGGGAAGCCTGTTTTTTCTAGGACTATACTATGTTGTATTAAAGTTAATTCTAAAAAAATTAAAGCTTAATCTAAGTGTTAAGATTCTAAGGAAACTATGATGAATATAGCTATTTTAGCCTCAGGAAGGGGAAGTAATTTCCAAGCAATAGTTAGAGCAGTAAAAAGAAAAAAACTTAAAGGAGCAAAAGTTAAACTTCTTATAACTGATAAGGAAGATGCTTACGTAAGAATAAGAGCCAAAAGGTTAGGTGTGAAAGATATCTTTGTGGATCCTAAGAAGTTTAAAACACGCCAGGATTTTGACAGAGAAATAGTAAAGATTCTAAATAAAGAAAGAATCGAATTGGTAGTTTTAGCAGGGTTTATGAGGATTTTAACACCTTCCTTTGTAAGGAAATTTAAAAATAGAGTATTGAATATCCACCCCGCATTACTCCCTGCTTTTAAGGGCACAGATGCTATACAGCGTGCTTACAATTACGGTGTAAAGGTTACAGGAGTTACTATTCACTTTGTTGATGAGAAAGTCGATCACGGTCCAATAGTTATGCAGAAAGCTCTAGAGATAAAAGAAGGAGAGAGTTTAGAGGAGTTGGAGGAGAGAATCCATCGTTTGGAGCATAAGATGTATCCAGAGGTTATTTCTCTTTTTATTAAGGGCAAGCTAAAAATAAGGGGTAGGCATGTTAAGATTATTTAATTTACTTTTAGTGTCAAATTTAATTTTTGGATGTGCCTTTTCCAAAGCAATAGTTAAGGCGAAGTTAAGTAGAAATGAGGTTCGTACAGGAGAAAGTTTCACCTATGTAGTAAAAATCGAAGGAGATTTTTCTTCTCCTCGTTTAGAATTGCCAGATTTCGGTGAACTAAAAATAGTTTCTCAAAGTCAAACGAGAAATTACCTATTTAAGGGGGGAAAGATAATTTTGAGGATTAAGTTAACTTATCAGCTCCTTGCACCTCGTCCAGGAAGGTATACTATAAAAGGTGTGAAAGTGATAGATAAGGGAAAAGTTTATGAATCGAGGGAGTTAGTTGTAAAGGCGGTAGGTAAACCTCTTAAGAAGAGGAAATTTAAAGATTTTATAGAGGGAGCAGTTAGTATTTAAGCTGGGAGGAGGTATGGCTAAGATAAAAAGAGTATATGCAAGAGAAATTTTAGACTCTCGGGGCAACCCTACTGTTGAAGTAGAGGTAGTTTTGGATGATGGGAGTTTAGGAGTAGCAGCAGTACCCAGTGGAGCTTCCAAAGGAGAGCGAGAAGCTTTGGAGTTGAGAGATAATGAGAAGAAGAGATATTTAGGAAAGGGAGTTAAGAAGGCAGTAGATAATGTGAATCAAATAATTGCTAAAAAGCTAAAAAGAGAGGAAGCAGACTTTGTTAGGATAGATAAAATTCTTATTGATTTAGATGGGACGAAAAATAAGTCTCATCTGGGAGCAAATGCCATTTTGGGGGTTTCCTTAGCAGTAGCTAAAGCTTCTGCTGCATCAAAGAGAAAATCTTTATATGAGTTTTTGAATAGAAAAGCGAATTTGTTACCCGTACCTTTTATGAATATTTTAAATGGAGGAGTTCATGCTGATAATAATTTAGATATTCAAGAGTTTATGATTGTTCCTTTAGGATTTTCTACATTCAGAAGGGCTTTACAGGCAGGTTCTGAGGTTTTTCATACTTTGAAAAAAATTTTGAAGGCAAAAGGACTTTCAGTAAGTGTAGGAGATGAAGGTGGGTTTGCTCCCAACTTAAAGCATAACGAAGAAGCATTAAAATTAATCCTCTTAGCGATAGAGAAGGCAGGGTATAGACCTTTAAAAGAAGTAGCATTAGCTTTAGATGTTGCTAGTAGTTCCTTTTTTAAAGGGGACAGATATTTTTTTGAAGAGAAGTTTAGAGACTCTGATTATTTAATTGATTTTTATTCCCGCTTGGTAAAAAAATACCCTATAGTTAGCATAGAAGATGGTCAAGCGGAGAATGACTGGGAAGGTTGGAAAAAACTTACTGCCCGGTTGGGAGGAAAAATACAGATAGTAGGAGATGATATCTTTGTTACCAATAAAGAATTCTTATTGCGGGGGATAAAAGAAAAAGTAGCAAATTCTATTCTTGTAAAAGTAAATCAGATAGGTACACTTTCTGAAACTTTGGAAACAACAAAATTAGCGTTAGTTAACAATTACACAGCGATAATTTCTCACCGCTCAGGAGAAACTGAGGATACAACTATAGCCCACCTGGCAGTAGCTACGGGTTGTGGGCAAATTAAGACAGGGAGTGTGTCTCGAACCGATAGAGTAGCAAAATATAATGAACTCTTAAGAATTGAAGAGAAGTTGGGCAAAAAGGGAATATATGCGGGTAAAATTATTCAACGTAGATTCGTTTAAACTCTGGAGACTCATTATTGGTTTTATCATTCTCTTAATAGGAGTTGGGATTGTATATTTACCTTCCTATTTGCGTCTTAGGAGATTAAGAAAAGAGAATCAAAGGGTTATAGAAAAGATTGCTCATTTAAAGAAGGAGATAAAGACCTTAGAGACCGATGTAGAGAAACTTCAAAGTGAGTCATCTCTTTGGGAGAAGTTAGTACGGGAAAAATTAGGGGTAGCGAAAAAAGACGAAATAGTTATTGACATTAAGGATTAGATTGGTAAAATTAAATCCGCATTTGTAATCATTTAAATTTTCGCGGGGTGGAGCAGCCAGGTAGCTCGTCAGGCTCATAACCTGAAGGTCGGCCGTTCAAATCGGCCCCCCGCAACCATTTCTATTAATCTTAATCTATGTTATGTAATCTTTATCTCGCTTACTATGCAAAAGCAATTTTGGATGCAATAAATAAAAGACTCCGCCTCTGGCGGAGATTGCATACAAATCGGCCCCCCGCAACCATCTAAATTTCTACCCGAGCTTTAAGAGATACTACTTTTATATTATAGGCGAGCGTAATTTTGATGTGATAAATATGTGAACGTTTCAACTTAGGGAAGGTTGCACACAAATCACTTATCTATAACTCCTCCTTAATATTTTTTTTATCTTGTTGATATTTTTTAGTTAAGTTAAAGAGAGAGTAAAAAAATATTGCTTTTAATAAAGGATTTTGTTAAAATTTAAACTAAATGAGAATTTTTTGCTTTTTTTTAATTCTTTTGCTTTTATTTGTACCCTTAGGGGCAAAAGCTTCTTTAGGAAGTAAATACTGTGTAGAATTAGGAAGGAATTATTTAAAGAAAGGAGATATATATCAAGCAGAGATAGAATTTAGAAAAGCCCTTCTTATAAATCCTTCTGAAGAAGAAGCAAAGAAATTTTTAGAAGAGATAAGAAGAGAAAAGATTAAAAAAACTCTGGATTTTTACTCTAAAGGCAAAGTTTCCCCAAAAGTGGTTTCTCCTCCGCCAAAAGAGAGTTTTTCCCCTGAGCCTTCTCCTCCTAAGAAAGAGACTAAAAGTGAATGGAAATTAGAGGGAGTATATCAGACAGGATTTGGAATAACTAATGATAGCTTCATCTGGAAAAGGGCTAACTGGGATTTGAACGAGGAAGATTGGCGAATTATCTCGAGTAAAGCTTACGATAATAGAGCAAATACTTTCGACCCAGCGATATTTACTCAAGTTAGGTTTCAATTAGATTCTCCTTCTCTAGAGGGGTGGAAATTCCATACTAATATTGATGTTAGTCCTTGGAGTTTTGTGGGTAAAAGCAACAAAGTTACTATAGAAGGAATTGATACTGGGACAGGTTTAGTTAGCGATAGAGTAGAGATTCAGTTAAAATACTGGGCAAATACAGGTTATACCGTAAATGAAACTTACTATACTCTAGAAGATGGAGCGCCTCTAGGATTACCGGAAATAAAAGTTGTGAGAGGGAGAACTCTTCCTATGGAGATTTCTGGTATAGATTGGGGAGGCGATGGCATTCCTGACTATACTTATAATCTTCCTGAGTTAGATATTCACCGAAGATTCTGGCCGTTAAGGGAGCTTTGGTTTGATTACAATTCGTATAATTTCAATTTTCGTCTCTTCCCTGTAGCTTTACAAAACCAGGCTTATACCTCTGACGATATATTAGGACTCTCCAATCATATTATTTGGTGGGAGGAATCTCCTTGGTTAGATATTTGGCAACCTGGACATGTAGATACAGGGACAGAACCTTTGGATTTCTTTAAAGGTTACTGGGATGATTCTTTAACTTGGCTTGCTAGAGATTCGCAAGGAGTTCGTCTTACCAATTTAAGAGGTTTTTCTTTCTCTTGGAACCAAGATAGTACCAGCTGGGATTTTACTTTCGCTTCTCCCAAAACATTATGGCAGGATTATGATGAGTTTAATACCTATGTAAGTGCTTTGAGAGGTAAGTATTTTCTCAATGATAACTTTTGGATAGGAGGAATTTATACTTGTAAATTAGGTTATAATAAGGGTAGTCGAGATGCTACTAACCAGGCTGTAGGAGTAGACCTTACTTATGGAGTTTCCAGTAATACCAAGGTGAGTTTAGAACTAGCTACTTCAAAATCTGTAAAAGACAAAATCTCTTCTTACAAGAGTGACTATCGAGGTAATGCGGTAAAGTTTAGCATCATTAGTTCGTCTGAAAGTGATATTTTTGATACTGACTATTTTGGGATAAATCCCCCTAAAGATTCTGAAGCTCCCTTCTATAAGTTAAGGATAGAACTTACCCATATGGACGAGGGATTTGAGGCAGGTTTGTCCAGTTTCAGAGAAACCAGGGATGATATGTTCTGGTCACGACACCTCCATTTTAGAGAACCATTCAGATATTACTATGCTGGGTTATACGAACCTACATTAACTTGGGATGACATAAGACCTTTCAGGATAGGAGATGGTATTGATTACGGAAGGGATGTGATAGGTTTAAGGATAGAAGGAGTTAACTTTCTAAAAGGAAAATGCGATTGGTTGTTTGATATAAGGAATATTCATTACACTAACGGTAAATATTTAGAAACGGTATCTCGCTTAGAGTCTACCTATAGAGCTACTTCTAAATTAACGACTAAATTTTTAGGGATATACCATCATAAACCTCATACTGTGGGAGGTATCGATCCTTTTGTTTTTGATGTAGATACTGATATTTTTTATCTTAATAGGATTATTGAGGATGGGAAAGACCCATCTTTAAAGACAGTCTCCTTAGGGGCAGAGTATAAACTTTCTCCTGAGATAAAACTCTACGGAATATGGGAACACACAAATGATTCTACAGTAGCTTACGATAACTTTCCTAGGTCTATCTTAAGAGATTCTAGTATGACTTCCTACTTAGAAGAGGGAACTCGATATCGAAGAACATCACCTTTTCTTTACAGTCAAGAAAATTTTCCTCAACCCCCTTATCCCTATTTTAATATATTTAAAGCAGGATTAAGTTTTATGGTGAATGATAAAACTAGCATAGGACTTGATTGGACACACAATGACTATAAGTATGCTGGTCAGATAGATGATAATATAAACCATATTGGATTTGAATTAGAATACCTTCCTTGGGAAAAACTCTCTTTTTACTTCAAGTACGTTTACTCTAAATGGAATGATGTAAACAGACTTATAAGTGGGGAAGCTGAGCTTTGTCGGGGTCATCATAATTTCTTTACCGAATTACGGTATAGAGCAACTTCTAATGATGAATTTCTCTTTCAATATGGAGTGACCTCTAGAGGATTAATAGGTGAGTTGATTTATGATCCTTATGGAGGAACCTTAGCCGTTTTAGATACCCAGCATATTTTTAGGATGTTCTATCGGAGGAAGTTTTAAATGGAAAAGAAGTATGCTATTGGGATTGGTTTTAATCTTTTTGGAGGCCAAGCTCATCTTTTAAGGGAAGACGGTAAGATAATGGCTACTGCTCAGAAAAAGAGAAAGTTTGTTGATGCTAATGAAACTATAGGAGTTTTACTTTCTCTTTTTGAAGAAATAGTTAAGAAATCTGCTAAATATAAAGATGGTATTATCGGAGTTGGTCTTGCTCTTGGAGGAATAGTGAATAAGAAAAAAGGAGTGGTATATTGGCCGCAGAAGCAAAACGATAGCTGTGTTTATATTTCTCTTCCTTTTAAGCAGTACCTGGAGGATAAGTTTAAATTACCTATATTCATTGAGAATGATGCCAATGCTTCTGCCTTTGCTGAATATAAGTTAAATTATTCAAGCTATAAAAATTTAATTTATATGTTTTCTGGCGTAGGATGTGGTATTATTATTGAGGGTAAACTTTACAGAGGAAAAGATGGAGGTGCAGGGGAGTTGTTTGTAAATCCGCAAAGAGTAATGGCTTCCTCTTTGGGAGAGTTTATCTTCCTTTCTCAATGGCCCCAGGATTTAGGAGTAGTAAAAAGAGCGAAAGAGTTGATCTCTTTGGGTAGGAATACTTCTCTAATTAGAAGAGTAGATTCTGTAGGCAATCTATCTTTAGAAAGTATTATTGAGGAGGCGAAAGAAAAGGATAGAATTTCAAGAGAGATATTAAAAGAAGCAGCCTTCCCCTTAGGAGTTAAAATAGCTTTTCTTATAAATTTTTTAAATCCAGAGGTAGTTATCATAGGAGGAGGCTTTGAGGAAGCAGGAAATTTCTTTTTAGAAGAAATTTTAAAAACTATAAGAATTTTTTCTTTTAGTGCTTTGAGTAAAAACTTAAAAATAAGTTTCTCCTCTTTAGGGAGAAATGCGGCATCTTTAGGAGTAGCCTACTTAATTTTTGAAGAAAAAGCTTTACACTCCTAAGAAAAAGATGTTATAATTAAAGCTGTTATAATGAACTTAAAGAAAGGAGGGGAATAATGGGGGCAAAGAATATACCCTTGATAATTCTCCTTGTTTTGTTATTGGTAAGTGGTTTTATTGCTATGAAATTTTATTCAGAAGCACAGAGGCTTTCTGAGAAGAATAGAAGTTTAGAGGAAGATATTGCTAAGTTAGTGCAGGAGAGGGAAAGTCTTTTAGATGAAAATGCTCGACTTGATAAGCGAACTAGAGAATTAGAGAGTAGATGGCGTGATATTCAGGAGGAGCTTTTCAGGGTAGAGAGGGAAAAAGAGTCTTTGAGAAATAAGTATGAGCTGATAAGAAAAGAAAAGGAGGTTTTAAAGAAAAAATTAGAACAGTTATCTCGAAGAGAGGTATACCCAAAAGAGAGAGTTCAACAACCACCTCAGTCTCAGTACTGGGAAGATGTGGTAAGAGAGAAGGCAGAACTTCAGGCTAAGTTAGAAAAGTTAAATAAAGAGCTTCTTGGAACTAAGGCAAGGATAAATGAATTAGAGAATGAAAATAAAGAGTTAAGTATCAAAATAGATCAACTTTCCCAAGATAAGGAACGGTTAGAGAATGAGGTAGCTTTTAAAGAAAGAACTATCCAACTTATGAGTAAAGATTTAGTGAATGAAAGAGAAACACGTCACGCTGTCTCTAAGGAATTAGCTAAGTTACGAGAAGAGAATATGGATCTTAAACAAGAGATAATTTTAGTTAGAAAAGAACAACTTCAGGTTCAAAACAAACTTAAAGAAACTATGGAGGAAAAAGTAAAACTAGAAGAAAAGGTGTCTCAGATAGAAAAAATTCTAAAAGAGAAATCCCTAGTTTTTGAGCAATTAAAGGAGGAGTTAATTAAGGCTTTAAAAGGAGTTAGAGAAGGAGAGTCTGTAATCCAGCTTCCTCCTATTGTAGTAAAGCCTCATGAAGAAGGTGTTTCTAAGGGAGAAGTTTCTCAGACTACGAAGACTTCTACTATCTCTGGTGTAACGGTTCCTCTTAGGGGATCTATTCTCACCGTGAATGAGAAAGAGCGGTTTGTAGTAATTGATCTAGGACAAAGTTCAGGGGTAAGAGTAGGAAGTAAATTTGATGTATTTAGGGGTGAATCTCTGATAGGTAATATAGAAGTTGTAGAAACAAGAGAGGAGATTTCTGCCGCCGATATTAAAAATGTAGTTAAAGGATATTCTATCAAAGAGGGCGATTTAGTAGTTTCTAAATAATGAGATAAAAAACGAAGAAATCTGTGTCTTCATCAAAAGTTACTATAAATGAAGTTGCCCGGCAGGCAGGGGTATCTATTGCTACTGTTTCACGTTTTTTGTCCCATCCCTTTTCTGTAAAAGAAAAAAATAGAAGAAAGATAGAAAAAGTTATAAGGGAGTTGAATTATCATCCTCTCATTTATGCTCGCAAGTTAGCAGGAGGAAGACTGGGGGTTTATGGGCTGATTATTCCAGGATACGAAGGAATATTTAACTCTTTTTATGCTTTAGAGTTGATAAAAGGAGTGGGGTTCAGCTTAGAGAAAAAAAATATAGATGTTTATCTTCATATATTTTGGAGTAAAGATAGGTTTAATACATCTTTAGTAGATGGTGTTATTTTTGCTGATATTATCACTAACCAGGAGCAATTGAAGAGAATATTGAGAGAAAAATTGCCTTGTGTAGTAATAAATAGAAAAATAGAGGAGTTTGATGCCAGTTTCGTAGCAGTGGATAATTTTAAAGGTGCTTATCAAGCTACAGAGTATTTAATAGCTCAAGGACATAAAAGAATCGCTCACCTTGCCGGTGATTTGCAAGTTCAATGTGCCCGGGAAAGAATAGAGGGTTACAAGTCCGCGTTGATAGAGAATAAAATCAGAGTTAGCGATAATTATATAAAGGTGGCAAATTTTTCTTATCTAGAGGCAAGGAAGTGTTTAGAAGAGCTTTTCGCTTCTTCTAGACCTCCCACCGCTGTGTTTGCTGCTAGCGATGAGATGGCTGAAGAGGTAGTTAACTTTGCTAACCGTTATAAAATAAAAGTTCCCGAACAACTTTCGGTTATTGGATTTGATGATAATCCCCTATGTATTCAAGGTGAGATTAAACTTTCCACAGTGAGGCAACCTTTAAGAGAAATGGCCTCCTTAGGAGTAGACATCTTGAGAAAACAAATAGAGAAAAAAGAAGGCGTGAAGAGAATAGTACTTCCTTCTCAGTTAGTAATAAGAGAGAGTGTTGCTCCTCTTAGGAGAAGCTGATTGAAATTAGTGTAGTTCTTTTAAAATTGGGGTTAAATGAATGTCTTTTTACCCTCTTTTTTTCTACATTTTGTATCTTGTTTAGAAAAATACTACTATATATGGTATTTTTTCTTGACATTTCTCTATTTGGTGGTAAATTAAAAATTGTTCTTTCTTAAATTATAAGAAAGGAGTTAAGATGGATGATACGCTCAATTTTTCTCCCAATGCCTTATTGGTTTTAAGAAAACGATATCTTAAGAAAGACAAAGAGGGGAAGGTAGTAGAGACTCCTTATCAGTTAGTAGCAAGAGTAGCTAAGGTGATTGCGGCTGTAGAGAAGAGATACGGAGCTAGTAAAGAGGCAGTAAGAGAGGTAGAACAGGCTTTCTTTAGTATGATGGCAAATCTAGAGTTTATGCCTAACTCTCCTACCCTTATGAATGCGGGAAGAGAATTGGGTCAACTTTCTGCCTGTTTTGTAGTACCCGTAGAAGACTCTATGGAGTCTATATTCGATGCTATAAAAGCTACTGCTTTAATCCACAAAACAGGAGGTGGTACAGGGTTTAGTTTCTCTAGATTGCGTTCTAAAAATAGTGTAGTAAGATCTACAGGTGGAGTTGCTTCAGGACCAGTTTCTTTTATGAGAGTTTTTGATTCAGCAACTCAAGCAGTAAAGCAAGGAGGTACTCGACGTGGAGCAAATATGGGTATTTTAAGAGTTGATCACCCTGATATATTAGAGTTTATCAGATGTAAGGAAAAAGAAGGAGAGATTTCTAATTTTAATATATCTGTAGCAGTAACTGATGAATTTATGGAGAAGGTATTTAAAAGTGAAGAGTATAACTTGATCGATCCTCATACTAAAGAGGTAAAGGGAAGATTAAGTGCAAAAGAGGTATTTGATCTGATAGCTACTTATGCTTGGAAAAATGGAGAACCGGGGATCGTCTTCATAGATAGAGTTAATAAATTTAATCCCATTCCTCACTTAGGAGAAATTGAGTCTACCAATCCTTGTGGAGAGCAGCCCCTTTTACCTTATGAGAGTTGTAATCTGGGATCGATAAATTTAGCTAAGATGGTTAAGAATAAAGGAGATCAATTTGAGATTGATTGGGATAAGTTAGCTAAAATAAGTCGCCTAGCTACAAGATTTTTAGACAATGTTATAGATGCTAATAAATTTCCTCTTCCTCAGATAAAGGAGAATACTTTGAAGACAAGAAAAATTGGTTTGGGAATAATGGGTTGGGCAACAATGTTAGGATTTTTGGGGATTCCCTACGATAGTCCTCAAGCTTTAGAGTTAGCAAAAAGACTTATGAAGTTTATCTATGACAATGCTAAAGAGGCCTCTGTTCTTCTTGCACGAGAAAGAGGGGTATTCCCCAGTTGGAGGAAAAGTGTTTGGGAAAAACAGGGGATAAAAATAAGAAATGCTACCCTAACTACTATTGCTCCTACCGGCTCAATAAGCATTATTGCCGGTCCTACCTCTACGGGGGTTGAACCTTTCTATTCTCTGGTTTACTTTAGAAATATCTTAGACGGAGAGAAACTTATGGAAATAGAACCTAGTTTTGAGTACGTTGCCAGAAAAAGAGGTTTCTATTCACAAGATTTAATGGAGAGGATAGCCAAGGGAGAAAGTATTCAGAGGATGGAGGAGGTTCCTAAAGATGTGAAAGAGATATTTAAAACTGCTTTAGAGATAGAACCGCTTACTCATGTAAAGATGCAAGCAGCTTTTCAGGAGTTTACCGATAATGCTGTGTCTAAGACTATAAATCTTCCTAATCAAGCTAAAGTAGAGGATGTAAGAGAAGCGTTCCTCTATGCTTATAAGTTGGGATGCAAGGGTATTACCCTCTATAGAGATGGTTCAAGGAAAGTTCAAGTTTTAACTGTAGAGAAGGAGAAGAAGGAGAAAGTGTCTTCTAAAGTTGTAGTGGCTCAACTCAAACCTCGTCCAGAGGTAATTGTGGGAACTACTACTAAGATTACTACTGGGTGTGGAAACCTTTATGTTACTGTTAATCAGGACAATGAAGGTAACTTGTTTGAGGTTTTTATTCAGATGGGCAAAGCAGGGGGATGCGCTGCTTCTCAGTTGGAAGCTATCGGAAGACTTATCTCTTTAGCTCTAAGGGGAGGAGTGGATATAAAAGTTATTATTGAGCAACTAAAAGGAATAAGGTGCCCTTCACCTAATTGGGCTAATGGAAAAAGAATCTTTTCCTGTGCTGATGCTATCGCTCGAGTATTAGAGAAAAGAGCAGCCGACCAAAAAGAATTAGTGAAAGTAAAGATGCCTGTATCTCAACCAGTAGCAGCAAATTTAACTACTTCCTCTTTTGACAATTCAGATTTATTACCTACAGTTATTGGAGTATGTCCTGATTGTGGTTCTGCTTTACGACATCAGGAGGGTTGTGTAGTCTGTGATAGTTGTGGATATTCTAAGTGCTGATAGTTCTTAAATCTTACATTAAATTTCTCTAAGTTAATAAAAATTAACCATCAACATCAAATAGTAAGGAGGAAAACCAATGAAGAAGATTTTTTATGTGATTTTAGATGGCATAGGAGATTTACCCATTTCTGAATTACAGGATAAGACTCCTTTAGAAAGTGCCTCTACTCCTTATATGGACTATTTAGCTAAAGAAGGAGTGCAGGGAGTAATTTATCCTGTAGGTAAGGATGTTGCTCCTGAGTCAGATATCGCTGTTATTTCTCTCTTAGGTTATGATGCTCAAAAAACTTATACAGGTAGAGGTCCCCTTGAGGCCTATGCTACTGGAGTTAAAATAAACGATGGTGACTTAGCGTTGAGGGTAAACTTTGCTACTGTAGAGATTACTTCTAGAAAGATTCTCGATCGTAGAGTAGGACGATCACTTTCTAGCGAGGAAGCGAAATCTTTAGCAGAGGAAATTAATCAGAAAGTAAAATTAGAAGATGCAGAATTTATATTTAAGAGTACGGTGGGACACAGAGGAGTCTTAGTAATTAAGAGAAATAAAGACTTAAGTGGGTTTATTACTAATACCGATCCTGCTTATGGAAGAGAAGGAGTTTTTGGAGTTGCCTTAGAGGAATTTATCCCCTACCTCGCTTCTGCAAAGCCTATGTCTGGGTACGAAGAGGATGAAAGAGCACAGTTAGCAGCCAAATTAGTTAATGAGTTTACAGAGAAATCAATGAAAGTTTTAAATGATTCTTCAGTAAATATAGAAAGAAGAAAAAAGGGATTATTACCTGCAAACGTTATTCTTTCCAGGGATGCGGGAAGCAGTTTACCTAAATTTAAACCTATAGAAGAGTTGACTTCTCTTAAATTTGGTTGTTTTGTTCAGATGCCTGTAGAGAGAGGCATCGCTTTATTGTGCGGTATGGATGTGGTAGATGTTCCTCTTCCTTCAGGAGATTTAAAAAAGGACTATATCCTGTGGGCAGATTTAGCTTTGGATAATATTCAGAAATTTGATGCTCTTTACATTCACATAAAGGGACCAGATGAACCGGCACATGATGGAGACTTTTTGAAGAAGAAAGAGATAATTGAACTAATTGATAAATATTTTTTTAAAACTCTACTAGGGAGGATAGATAAAAATACCTGTATTATTTGTGTTACAGGAGATCATTCTACTCCTTGCAAGCTGAAAGCCCATTCTGCCGATCCTGTTCCTGTCTTGGTCTATGGGAAGGAGAAGGATTCTACAGTTTCTTTCGGTGAAACGGAAGCAAAGAAAGGAATTTTAGGTCATTTTTTAGGGAGAGAGTTGATTTACAAACTCACAGAATTTGCTAAGCAGTAAAACCCCGAACCACGCCTTTCCAGGCGTGGCTTTGGGACACCCTTTGGGTTTTTTGATATACATTCATCCACGCCTTTACCCCGCCCTTTCCTTAAAAGAGGGATGGCTTTCTGTGGTTCGGGGTGAAAAACATCTTAGTTAGCTCTGGTGAAGTAACAGAAAGGAAAATTTTTTAAATCATCCCTATCATAATATAGAAGATCCTAGATTATGTATTAAACTTCCCCTGCACAATCGATGAGACATTTAAAAGAGTGTTTGATGAGAAGACTAGTTTAGCAAAATTATTTAGCTATATTAATATTTGATTAAATTAATAGTTAATATTATTAAATATATGAGCACCATTAAAAAACAGCAGAGGAAATTATTCATCTTATCCCAAAGTTTATTGTAGGAATACGTACATCTTTTTTTGAAGTAGAAGAGTGTTACTACTACGTCAAGATGTTAAATTTTTACTACGTAAAAATGTTAAATTTTAAACACCACATAATCGGTATTCTCTCTGATTAAGAAACCTTTCTATTCTTTTCTTAGATTTATAGATTTTGTTGTTCTTTGATAATTTGGTAGCATGAATTAACTCTTCCTGATAAAAGATGTAAATTCTTCCATCCTCAAGTAAACAAACCTTAACTACACATTTAGCAAAAGATAGCCTATATTGAGTAGGAGGAAGTTGTATAATTTGACCTTCAAATTTAATAGTATTGTCAAAGTTAATCTTTCTTGTATATTTCTTACAAAAGATAAAATCAAGATTAATTCCTTCTGGCAAAGGTTTATATACACTCTCTACCCCTTCTAAATGGGCAAATTTTTTATTATGATAGGCGATATACTCTTTCTTGAAATCTATTTGCCTCCTCGTAATCTTTTATCTTTCTTAATCTCATCTCTTTAATCAATCTATTCTGAAAAGTGCCAAATAATCTTTCAACTCTTCCCTTTGCTTGAGACAAATTTCCAGAATAAGGTTAATATCTAATTCTTCTAGAACTCTTTCTATCTGAGTTTGGTCTTGTTCGGAGTCTATATTAACATGTAACCCTCCATATCTCGTAGTTTTAAAATGAGAGGCTTTATCTACATACAAACAGTAAAAAATCCCTTTATTTTCACAGTTTCTATTACTTCCATACAAGGAAATACTCTCTTATAGGGATAGAATTTGGCAAAAAGCACCTCCCTTTGTTGCATCATCAATAGTAGCAATAAGCTACCAGGGTTTATCAATAAAAGGTAGCCATCTATGTTGGCAGCCTCTCATCTGAATAAGCATACCTGCTTTAGGCATTCTGTCTTTTCGGTATACTTTCTTTT
>Ga0190286_1000040_pt1 | contig 71309 bp, 53 predicted proteins | sample 48691834_MG_FD_183241 | JGI IMG/M metagenome (GOLD analysis project Ga0190286, IMG submission 183241) | Hydrothermal vent microbial mat bacterial communities from Southern Trench, Guaymas Basin, Mexico - 4869-18-3-4_MG | ecosystem: Environmental > Aquatic > Marine > Hydrothermal vents >... | reverse complement strand
TAACCAGATACTGGGCTGGATTTAGGAATATAGAGAGTGCAAATAGGGTTATTTATTTTTTAGTTGAAAGGTTTAATATGGGAATAGGTGGTTATAGGTTTTATGAATTTACACAATTTTATTGACAAAACTAAAAAAGAAATTTCTTGTTTTTTTAATATTTTTGTGGTATATGTTTAAGAGAATACAGGGATATATCGATGTGGTATATAAATATACCATATTGCTGAAAGTAATAAGTTAATGATGGCAATCTAGTTTCTATAGTTGCCGATTTTGAAATATTAATACAGAGCTTGGGGAGTAATTTGTTTTGATACTTTAACTTTAATTGGAAATAGAAAGGGGAGTTATGGAAAAAGAGAAAAAAGATATTTTGAAGATTGTTCAGGATAAGAAGATTAAGACAATCCAGCTTTGGTTTGTTGATATTTTAGGAATATTAAAATGCGTTTCAATTACGCCTAAGGAATTAGAGCCTACTCTGGTTCACGGTAAAGGTTTTGATGGTTCTTCAATAACTGGCTTTGCTGAAGCTGAAGAGTCAGATATTATCGCTATGCCCGATACCTCTACTTTCCAGATTCTTCCTTGGGTAAAGGAAGAAGAGTTGGTTGCCAGGATGTTCTGTGATATCTTAAATCCGGATAAAACCCCTTATCCCGGAGACCCTCGTTGCGCTCTTAAGCGCAATCTTAAACGGGCAAAAGATAAAGGTTTTACTTACTATGTTGGACCTGAGATAGAATATTTCTACTTTAAAAGTAATCAGGCTCCTGAAATTCTTGATGAAGGAACATATTTTGAGCTTATCCCCAATGACTTAGCTAATAATCTTCGCAATAAAACTGTGCAAATGCTTGAGGAGATGGGTATCTCTATAGAAGCAAGCCATCATGAAGTAGCTCCCAGCCAACACGAAATAGATCCTGCTTATTCTGATGTTCTATCTATGGCTGATAATATCATTACTATTCGTTATTGTATTAAAGAGATTGCTCAACAGCATGGTGTCTATGCTACTTTTATGCCCAAACCTTTATTTGGAGTTAATGGTAGTGGTATGCATACTCATCAATCGCTATTTAAAAAGGGAAAAAATGCTTTTTTTGATTCTAAAGATAAGTACCACCTTTCCGCAGTTGCTAAGCAATTTATCGCAGGACAGCTCAAACATATAAAGGAAATTTCTCTTGTGCTTTCTCAATGGGTGAATTCTTATAAAAGGCTTGTCCCGGGATATGAGGCGCCAGTTTATATTTCCTGGGCTCAGAGAAATAGAACTGCTCTTATAAGGGTTCCTCAATATCGACCGGGAAATGAGGAGGCAACACGGATAGAACTGCGCTGTCCAGACCCAGCCTGTAACCCTTACCTTGCATTCTCAGTAATGTTAGCTGCAGGATTGAAAGGGATTGAAGAAAAATACACTCTGCCTCCACCAGTTGAGCCAAATATCTATAAAATGGAGATGGCTGAGAGAGAGAAGAGAAATTTATCTCATCTTCCGGTAAATCTTTTTGAGGCTATTTGTGAGGCAGAAAAAAGCAGGTTACTTAAAGAGGCTTTAGGAGAACATATTTTCTTAAGATTTATTCTCAATAAAAAAAGAGAGTGGGAAGAACATAGGATTCAGATTACTTCTCACGAATTAAAAAAGTATCTTCCTCTTCTTTGAAGAATAAAAGACTATCTTTGCACCAAAATCGCATTAATCGAGATATACCAACCTCCACATTAAACCAGTTCAAAAACTGAAAATGGATCAAAGGTAGCATTTGATTAACTGTTGCTATTTTTATCCTAACCCTCTATAATGTAAAAACTTATAAAAAATAAGAAAGGCAGACTATCCTAAAGGAGTCAACTATTTAAAATTAAAAATGATTAACTCACTACTTAAATAATCTATCTTCTCCAAATAGAGTATAAATAGTTCTCAAAAGTTTAGTAGAAGTAGCAATAATGGTTTCTTTGTAGGATTTTCCTTCCTTTCTTTTTTAAGGTAATAGTCTCCAAATTAAAGGCAATTTCTCTTTACACACCCTGCCATAATCCAGGCAATTCTTCTTGGATGAGAATCTCCTCTTTTGGATATTTTAAAAGACCCCTTATAATTACCCGATTGTTTAATCACTGGGTCCAATCCACAAAACCCAATAAGTTTCCTTTTATTTCTAAATCTTTTAATATCTACAATCTCCGCTATAAAATAAACCGCACTTTCTTTTGCAATTCCTGGAATAGAGGTAAGGATTCCCATTTCTCTTCTAAAGAGTTTTTCAGCTTCTTTATTGATAATTTCATTTATCTTTTCTCTTTCATTAATAAGATTTTTCAGTCTGTTTATCTTTATCTTAAGAAGTTCTTTATACAGAGGATAGGAGCAAACAATAGATTTTTTGCTATTTTATAGATTCCTTCTTTTTCAACAGAGATATTTCTTCCTTTACCATTAAAATGATAGACTTGCGTTCTATTTATAAATTCTTCAAAACTAAGTTCTCTTATTTTCTCTGCCAAGCCTATATTATAAAGAATGCCAAGTATTTCTTTGCTAAATATAGATATTTTTCTCTTGCAGTTCAGGAAAAACCAAAGAAACAATTTTTCTAATTTCTGTTTTAGTTTTAGCAATATGCTTGGTAATTCTTTCTTTTTCTCTTACCAAGTATCTAAGATTGAATCTTTGGTCTTTTTTATCTTGCATAAATTGAGGATTATTTCTTATTTCTTCTTCAAGAAACTCAGATATTATTTTACTATCTTTTTTATCTGTTTTGGTAGGTTTATTACTTCTGAATTTGAAGAATCTATGTACTCTATAAGGATCAACCACACAACCATTATACCCTCTCTTTTTAAGAAAATTAAAAAGATTTTGATGATAAATTCCGGTTGCTTCCATTCCTACAAGAAGATTGTTTTTATAAGGATAAATAAGCTTCTCAAAATCTTCGAATCTCTCTATATCCATCCTAAAGACCTTATTTTTAAAGATAAACTTACCATTTTTAAGGGCGCAGGAAAAAGAATTTTTGCTTACATCAATTCCACAGAAATAACAGACTTTCATAATAAAATCACCCCCTTCTTATTGGCAGTTTTTGAGGGCTCTACTCTCAGTCTTAACCTCCTTAAAAAGATGTGTAAGGTCACTTTACCCTACACAATCAACCTAGAGCGTAGCGATAAAGGTTATTACTATGGCTCAACTTCAAATCTTAAAGAGAGATTAGAAAGACACAGCAAAGGTTATGTGAGCTCAACACAACATAGACGTCCAGTTAAATTGGTATACTTTGAAAGGTTTGCAAATAAAAGAGTCGTTCTTAGACGAGAGAGGCAATTCAAATACGGCTGGACTAGAAAGGCCACGCGAGATAAACTCATTAGAGAGTTTCCCGCCGAAAGACTTAAGTCGTACCTCTAATTTTGTTGCGAGGAAAATGTCAAGGGGCAAAGATACCTCTGGTGGCTTTGCCCCGAGCACGCCAATCCGACCATACAAAACAAATTTTGAGCCGAAGCCTGTCTACCTAAATACTATATTGCAAATACAGGGCGGGTTTTGTCTGAATAAGCACAAATTAGGCAACAGCTGCCGCAAATAGGAGTAATTGTTTTATAGAAAATATAAGCAGAAGATAAGTCCTCATTAACTCTCTAATATGGCCTCTGCCTCCTCTCGATAAGCTTCCATTACATAAGGAATACCTGAAACTTTAGCTGCTTCTTCAGTCAAAGCCATAAGGTCATTGCGTGAAATTGTTTCAATTCGGAAATTTCTGCTGCCAGCCATAAGTTGCTGCAGGCCAACCTTGATTTTCTGAACAAAGCTATAGATACCAATAGCTCCAAGTGGCATATTCTTCATCTCTTTGCCATATTTCTCAGCCAACTCCGAATAACAGACAAAAATCTCCTCTGGAGTTGAGCCATATTCAGATACAGTTTTAGGTAGGTCTTTTGCTTTAATCCAACCTTCTATATTTTTACCAACCATACCCGGTATCATTAAGGCCCTTCCCATACAAACTGCTTTTACATAAGGTGCTCCCATTGCTATAACTTTAAAAACATGGTCTTCGGTTGAGAAACCGCCAGCTATAGCAATGTCAGGAACACGCATGCCTCTTTTAGAGAGTTTCTCACAAAACTTATAAGTTAAAGCTTCTAAGTAAAAGGTAGGAATACCCCACTCTGTCATCATCCGCCAGGGACTCATACCTGTACCACCACCAGCTCCATCAATGGTCAATAAGTCTATCTTGGCAAGTGAGGAATATTTAATTGCCATTGCCAGTTCTTTCATTGAATATGCTCCTGTCTTTAAGGTTATGCGCTTAAACCCAAGTTTTCTTAAACGCTCTACCTCAGCTAAAAAACTTTCCTCAGATACAAAACCTAAACGGGAATGTCTTTCAAATTCTTTAATTGCTCCTTTCTTAAATGCCTTTTGAATTGCCGGGATAGTTGGATCAGGAGTAACAATATAGCCTCTCCTTTGAAGTTCCAATGCTTGCTCTAAACTCTTTACCTTAATCTCTCCGCCAATACACTTTGCACCCTGTCCCCATTTTAACTCGACCGTCTCAAGGTTATGCTTTCTACGCACATATTCAGCCACACCGAGTCGGGTATCTTCAACATTCATCTGCACCAATATCTCACCATATCCTTCATAATATCTTTTATATACCTCAATTCGTCTATCCAAATCCGGAGCATTTTTAATCTTTCCATTTTTGTCTAATTCCAGTTTAGGATCAACACCACAGACATTTTCTCCACAAACCAAGGTTATGCCCGAGATAGCTGCTCCAATTGCAAAATGCTCCCAGTTTTTTCTAGCAATTTCGGTTGAGCCAAGGGCACCAGTAAAAATAGGTACTCTCATCTTTACTTTGGTATCCCATCCATATTCAGTGGTTGTATCCACATCAGAGAATTTAGTGGTATCAGGAGAGGGCTCTATACCCTCTGGCAAGCCTTTTGCTCCTTGAGCATAGCCTTGAATATTCAGGTGTGAATAATCTACAGGGTAATCTTTATCTGCTCCTGCAGTAACATCTCCAAAAGGACCTGGATAAATAACCTCACGGCTCCTAAAAGAGGCCTTAAAGACCTCACAGCCTCCCCGACAACCATCGATACAGCGCGAACAGAGTCCTGAGCTTGGAACAACGTTTCTTGAACGATTAAATGTTTGTGTGGCGTCATTTGCATTTGGTCTTTGTAGATTCATCTTGCATCTCCTCCTTTCAACTTAAATAAAGTGTAAAAACAAAAGGCGTCTTTAATAGAAGACGCCTTTGTCTTACAATACACCCTTGTATTACTTTTACTTCGTTAGAAGATAAATTACCATAAACTTATAATCCTGTCAACTTTTTTGATCCTGAAGAATGAGTCTTAATTCTCTTAAGAGAGATTCTTTTTTAGGAGAGTAAGGATAGATAAACAGGGATTTTGGTCTTCTTAATCTCTTTAAGAGCTTAACTAATTGGTTATATATAGGCTGGATTTTCAAAACGCGGTCTATACCCCTTAAAATATGGATTTTACAGAATTGGTGAGGAATTTGGGGCATAATTTGAACTACAGCCTGTATTATTTCTTCTTTCATATCAGAGATAATACCTTTGGAGGGATAGTTTAGTTTTTCTTTTATGTCTTTTAGGAAGTTAATAATATCTAATTTGTTTTCTCCAGGTATTAGCCTTTGATGAATGGGCAATCCTTGAGAGTCTTGAGCAATAAAGAGAGTTAATTCCCATTTATGTTTACCTTTAAGTTTAATCCCTTTACCATCTAAATGAAGAAGACCGGTTAAATTAGGATTTAATTCCTTTATGACCTCAATTAAAGGTTTAGAATTCAAAGAAGCCTCCTTTACTGTATTAAATACAGTAAAGGGAGAAATGCGAGAATGGGTAGTTTCCCTTAGTCTTTTGGCAATTAGACGATAACTTGTCCTATCTTCAATATGGCGCTTTATCATTTCTGTAGATAATTCATAAGAGTATTTGCTTCTCTTTTTTCTCCTAAAACTAAATGTCTTTTTACAATTCTTGCAGTAAAACCTCTGAGTATTTTTTTGTTTTGTTGATTTTAGGTAGAACTATGTTCTTTTTATCTTGCCGCGTTTCTTAGTATTCAAACTTCCATACCATACACATCTTATACTTCTTCTTCTTTTACCCATCTTACCCTCCCAGTTGAATTTTATTTTTAACCTGATAATATATAATAGTAAAATGGAAAGTGCTATTCTTCTGATTTCCTGTCCGGATACGAAAGGAATAGTTGCTAAGGTTTCTAATTTCATCTATCAGAATAACGGTAACATTGAACACGCCGATCAGCATATAGACTCAGAAACCAATACCTTTTTTATGAGAATTGAATGGTCACTTAAGGATTTTGGAATTCCTAAAGAGAGGATTGCACAAAAATTTTCTTCTTTAGCTAGTGAATTTAAGATGAAGTGGAATTTGTATTTTTCTTCAGAGATTCCTATCATGGCGATTTTTGTTTCTCGACATCTCCATTGTCTTTACGATTTACTCCTAAGACATCGCGAGGGACAATTTAAGTGCAAAATTCCTTTGATTATAAGTAATCACTCTCTAGCTAAAGACATAGCTGCGAGTTTTGGAACGAAGTTTTTTGAATTTCCAATTACTAAGGATAACAAAGTTGAGCAAGAGAGGAGACAACTTCGTCTTCTTAAAGAGAATAATGTGGATTTAGTAGTTTTAGCTAGGTATACACAGATTCTTACTAAACAATTTGTGGATGCCTTTCCTAATCAAATTATTAATATCCATCATTCTTTTCTTCCTGCCTTTGCAGGTAAGTTTCCCTATCGTCAGGCTCATTTAAGAGGAGTAAAGATTATCGGAGCTACAAGCCACTATGTAACCGAACAACTAGATGCCGGTCCTATAATTGACCAGGATGTAGTAAGAGTGAGCCATCGTGATTCTTTAGAGGATTTAAGAAGAAAGGGTGAAGATTTAGAGAAAATAGTTTTAAGTAGAGCAGTGAGGTGGCATCTAGAGAGGAAGATTCTTGTATACAATAATAAAACAGTAATTTTTGATTAAGATGGCTAAAGAAAAGGTTACTCGTCGGCAGAAAAGTATTCCTCGTATTATTAAGGAAAAGAGGATAAACATAAAAAATAAGTTGTTATCTCCCTTCTTAAGAAGAAAGAGGAATTCTTAATAGGTTCCTCATTTTACCAAGAGAGAAATCAAATTTAAGAAGAGCGGCGGTCAAATATGTACTTACTCTGAGGAAACTTTTTTGCAAATTCTTTTAAATCAGCTCCCTTAGCACTTACCTCTGCTACATGGCTGAATTCTTGATGAAGATTAGTTATGATGCCAATAGAGATAGTTAAAAATCCAAATTTTCTTTTATTTCCCATCCTGTCTACAGTTTCTATAAATCCTTGAAGCCTTTCTTTCTCATCAAAAAAATTAGGAGAGACTTTATCAAACTCTGCTATTATTTCCTGGGCAATCTTTTCAGCTCGAGAAGGAGAGGTAATTATTACAAAATCATCACCTCCTATATGTCCAACAAAGTCATTAGTCTTTCCCCATTTTCTTGTTACTTCTAAAAGAATTCTCCCTAAACTTTTTATTACCTCATCTCCTCTTTCAAATCCATAGTAGTCATTTAAAGCCTTGAAGTTGTCTATATCTAGATAAAGAACAGCAAATTTCTCCTTCGACTTTATTCTTTTTTCTAACTCCCCAGTTATAGTAACATTACCTGGAAGACGGGTGAGAGGATTGGCATCTAAATTTATACTCGATCTTCTTATGAGCATTCTTATTCGTGCTGATAACTCATCAGGAGAAAATGGTTTTACCATATAATCATCGGCTCCTGCATCTAACCCCTTTATTTTATCTTCTATTTCTCCTTTTCCCGTAAGCATGAGAATAGGAATATGAATAAAAAGGGGATCCTCTCTTAGTTTCTCACAAATCTTTGGTCCTTCGATATCAGGAAGCATGTAGTCTAGAATGATTACATCAGGAGGATGTTCTTTTACTTTATGTAGGGCTTCTTCTCCAGAAGCTACCTTTATAACTTGATACTCGTCTTCTAAGGTAGCTTCGATTAATTCTAAAATATCAGGATCATCATCTACAACTAAAACCTTTAATTTATACATTTTTTGCTTCTGTAAGAGTAAAGTAGAAAGTAGTTCCTCTATTTATTTCTGATTCTACCCATATCTTTTCTTTATGAAGTTCAATTATTCTCTTTACTAAGGAAAGGCCCAGGCCACTACCTCTTACTTCTCTATTAATAGGGTTATCTGCCCGGTAAAACTCTTGGAAGATTTTTTCTAAGTCATCCTTAGGTATTCCGCATCCCGTATCTTTTATAGAAACTGTGACTTTGGAGTTTGATTTTATACATCTTACAGTAATTTCTCCTTGAGGAGGCGTAAATTTAATAGCATTATTAATGAGATTAATAAGGACCCTTTCGATTAAATTCTTATCCATATAGACATAAAGGGAAGAAGGTGCATCGATTTTTAAATTTATATTTTTATTTTCTATCTGAGGAAGAAGAAAATCTACAGTGTCTTTTATTAGTTTAGTTATATCATAAGGAGCGATCTTCACCTCTATTTTTCTAGATTCGATTCGAGAAATATCTAAAAGAGTATTTACCATATTTACTAATTTATTTACATTGTCGTCTATTTTTTTTAATCTCTCTTTAGCTTGAGGGGGGAGTTTCCCAAATTTTTCTGCCACCAATAGAGAAGAAAATCCCTTTATAGAAGTAAGAGGGGTTCTTAACTCATGGGAAACACTGGAGATAAAGTCTGACTTCATTTTACTTATTTTTTCTATTTCTTTCAAAGTTTTAGTAAGCTCAAATGTTTTTTCCTTAATTTTACTCTCTAATTCTTCTCCTGCTTGATAGAGAGCTTCAAAGGATGTTATATTATCTAAGCATTGTCCTAAATACATGCACAGGATAGAGAAAATCTCCTTTTCCGCTTCGGTCATCCCCCCTTCGATTATACACTTACTTACAGAAAGAAAAGCATAAACGTGGGTTCCACTAACGATAGGACCAAGTAAGAACTCTTCAAAATTTAAATTTTTCTTTAGTTCTTCGGCGATCTCTGATTCAGAAGAGATTAAGGGTAAAGATAAAAGGGTTTCTCTATTCCTTTCAATGAAATTCTTTATTGCATCCGATTCATTTTTAGAAAAGTGAATGTTTATCTTTTCTTCTAGACTGCCAAAAAGAACAATTAAGGCTTTTTCGAATCCCATATCTTGAATTACTTTCTCATTTATCTGCTGGAATAATTCATCTCTGTCCAAGATATTTAGGGAATTGCTGATGAAGTTTTTAAGAAAAGATAGCTTTTTCAATTTATCTCCCACTGCTTCCTGATAGAGTTTCGATTCTATATCACTTTGAATGATCAACTTTGCTTGATGGTCAAGCTCTTTAAGTTCTTTCTCTAGATTGCTCAAATTTTTCTTTAAATAAAATATTTTATGATATAGATAGTAGATATAAAATAAGAGCCCACATAAGATACCACTTAAAATAATGGCCAATCCTAAAGGAAGATTGAGTGAACTAAAAAGTTCTATCATTGCCAAAAAGTTAAATACATATTTCCTTCTTCGATAGCTAATTCCTCAAAAGCCTCTCGAGATCCAATATGATAATCAAAGTAAGCTCCTACTACTTTAGTTTCTTTCCCAAGGATTTCTTTTATGAGAGTTTTTTCCTCATTATCTTTGCTTTTTAGGATTTTCCTTCTTATCAAAGAATCAAAGATAATTACTAAGCGAGGTGAGTGTTTACTTTTTTCTTCTTCTATCACTTTCTTAGTATTCTCCAATAGGAGTTCCTCTTTTAACATCATAATTTTACCTTTCTGCCCAGAATGTACATTTCCTAAGTAGAGGAGAGATTCTTTCCCAAGAATCTCTTTTATACTTACTAGCTGGTAATTCCCATTATTCTTTGTCCCTAAGGGATAGAGATAAAAAAGTTTATTCTTCTTTAGAATCTTAAATTTATCTCCTAGATACTTTCGATAGATCTCTATAGCAGGCTTGTTATCTATCTCTAAAATAAGTTTTCTTTCCTCATCCACTTTGGTAAAGGTAAAACTTTCTCCTAAGGGTAGAAACCCATTTAATTTCCTATGAGAGATTTCAATATTTTCTCCTAAGCCAATGAGAGTAATATTATCCTCTGCTTTACTTTTTGTCCACCGAGAACTTTCGCCAGAAACAGAATAGCCTCCACAAAGTATTTTGGCATACTTTCCTAAACTTAACTTTACTCCATGCAGGTAAGTGTAGGGATCTATAGAAGATGGTAGAAAACTTAATAAATAAACATATTTCTTTAATTTCTTTACTAACCGTCTTAAAGAAACTTCTATTTTACCTATTTGTTGAGTTTTTATAAAGTCCACTCCCAGATTTTCCTGTGATAACTCCATACATACACTAACTACTCCCTTCTCTACTACTTTGCTTTCATATATCAAGAAAGGAGTCCGTATCTGTACAATATTTTCTGGTCGCATAGTGATGCTTACTATATAATGGAGAAGAGTGTCTCGGTAATGAGGGGTAAAGAAGATGAGAGTAAAATCTATCTTTCTGGGTAGCACATACTTTGTTTTGAGAGAAATTTCCTTTATTGCCTCTTCCTCTCTCGGTTTTTCACTAAGAGCAAGAGAAAATTTTATCATCTCTTCTCCTGGTCTAAGTTTTCTTCTCCATAAAAACCTTAAATAAATCAAGAGGTACAGGGACTATTACGATCGATGATCTTTCCGAAGAAATCTCTACAAGAGTCTGAAGATAACGCATCTGTAAAGCCATAGGATAGTTACTAAGCATAATTGCGGCTTCTTTTAATTTATCAGCTGCTTGGAATTCACCTTCAGCAGCAATAACTTTAGCTCTTCTTTCTCTTTCTGCCTCTGCCTGTCTTGCCATAGCTCGACGCATCTCTTCCGGTAAATCTACATGTTTAATTTCTACTACAGATACTTTAACCCCCCAGGGATCAGTTTGTTTGTCAATTATTTCCTGGAGGGATGTGTTTATCTTTTCTCGATTAGAGAGGAGTTCATCAAGTTCCACTTGGCCAATTACACTTCTTAAGGTAGTTTGGGAAATTTGAGAGGTAGCAAAATCATAATCTTCTACTTCAATTATTGCTTTAATAGGGTCCATTATTCGATAGTAGACTACAGCGTTTACCTTTACAGATACATTGTCTTTTGTAATTATATCTTGAGGAGGAACATCTAAGGTTATTGTACGTAAAGATAGTTTAATCATCTTATCGATAGGGTAGAGTACAAAGAATATACCCGGACCTTTCGGTTTAGGAAGCACTCTCCCTAATCTAAAGATTACCGCCCTCTCATACTCCTTTACAATTTTTATACAACTTAGAATGTAAAAGAAGAGAATAATAATTACTAATTTAACCATCTAAGCCTCCTTTCTTTTTACAAATAAATTTAGTCCCTCTACTTTCTCTATTACTACTTTCTCCTCCTTTTTTATTTTATCAGAAGAGAAAGCATTCCAAACCTCGGAATGAACCAATACTTTTCCTTTTTTATCTATATCGGTTAGGGCAATCCCTTCTTTTCCTACTAAACCTTCTATCCCTGTCTTTGGTTTTTGTCTTTGTGAAGAGATAATTTTGCCTAATAGAAATAAGCTTAAAATAACAAAGGATAAAATTACTGGCACAAATATTTTATAAGATACTTTTACAAGGCGAGGTTGATTAAACATAAACAGTGATCCTAAGAAGAGAGAGGTTATACCTGCGAAAGTAAACATTCCGAAAGTAGGAGTAAAAACCTCAGCGACTAAGAAGATTATTCCTAAGATTATGAGAGCTATCCCTGCATAGTTTACAGGAAGGATAGTTAAAGCATAAAGGGAGAGAATGAGACAGAGAATTCCAGCAATTCCTGGAAAGCCAAAACCAGGATGAGTGACTTCAAAGATTAGTCCTAAAAATCCTAAGGTGAGAAGAAGATAGGCAATATTGGGGTCAATTATGATATTTAAAAACCTCTCTCGACCTGAAAAAGGGATTTTTTCTATAGAGGAATTCTTGGTTGTAAGAAAAATCGTTTTTCCGTTAATGATTACTTTCATTCCTTCGAGTTTTTCTTTTAGATCCTCCAGATTTTTAGCCACAATTTCACAAACTCCCAATCTTTTTGCTTCTTTTTCAGTTATAGATATACTCTTTCTTATTGCCTCTTTGATAAATTTTACTGGTCGGTTTCTTTGGTTAGCAAGATTTTCTGCCCAAGCTAAAGTATCATTTATAATCTTTTCCTTTACTTCCTTAGAAAGTTTCCCCCAACTTCCTCCTCCCAGGATAGGATGTGCACTTCCTATATGAGTAGAGGGAGCCATAGCTAAAATATGGGAGGCGTAACTTATAAATACCCCTGCACTCGCCGCTCTTGCTCCCTTAGGAGCAACATAGGTTACTACAGGAACTGAAGTGTTCAGTAAAAGTTTAGTGATTTCCTGAGTAGACTTAAGTAGTCCCCCTGGGGTATCCAGTTGAATTATTAAGATAGTATCCTTTCTTTCAGCTTCCTTTAGTCCCCTTTTAATATAGGCTACTGTGGGAGGTCCAATAATGTAATCAGAGATAGTTATCAGCTTTAACTGCTGTGCAAAGATAGGTAAAGATAAAAAGGCAAGCATTAAACTGAGGAAAATTTTTTTCATCTCTGAAAACCTCCCTCTTGTCAATAAAAACTTTAATTTCTTTTCTTTTTTAATGACATTTAGCTATTCATCTCTTCGCCCCGACTTTTCGGGATACGGTCTATTTGATAGGCCTTAGGGCTTCCCATTCATTTTGTCGGGCTCTTTTTGCTCAGAAAAAATCATCGGTTGCCTGAGGCATAAGGATATTATTAGTTTTTTTAGATCTATAGGGTTCTTGTATTTTAATGTTGCTCATATTATATGCTAATTTATTGACAACTGCTACCTTTACTTTTTCCGCCAAGAGCGGATCTGCCTCTGGCAGATTGTTTTCCTTTTTTATAGGTTATTTTATCATATATTGCTTTTAAATAGGGATCTTTTATTATTGCTTTCTGAGATGCTTCAATTAATGCCCATCTTAGGTATTTATTTCCTTTCTTGCCAATTACTATAATGAGGGGTATCTATCCCTTTTCTATCAATATAATAGAATGAACCCTGCATTTTAAAGAACCCCTCTACCAGAAGTGGATCCGCCTATGGCGGAAAAATACCTAAACCTTTTTACTCTTTCTAAACCTTGCATACCTACATCCTTTCCTTAAACAACTTTTATTGTTATACCTTTTTTCAAAGAGGTAGATTTTCATAAAATGTCCTTCTTAAAAAGTTTGTCCAAAGAATTAAGGAGCTAAGATAATTGAAAAAGACTTGTCTAAAAATAGAAGGGGGGCAGCCCATCTTCAAATCATTCCATATCCATTTCGCTGAATTCTATCGTGTTCTTTATCAGTTTAAGCATTTGATATCGAGTATAACAAGATGCTTTATCAAAAAGAGCTTGCAGTCGTTCTCTATCCGGCCAGACATCTAAAGGGATTATAACATTACGAGAATTTAAAAATTCTCCTAAGGTAATAAACTCATCAGGATTTGTTGAATTTTTTAACAGCTGCCTTACCTGCTCCATATCCATTATACTTGTTGCTACAAGACCTTTAGTATAGTTATCTCCTTTATTACCCAATTGTAACAATATTGACTTAAGTTGCTCCTCACCTGACCACATAGTTATCCATGAAACTCTAAAGGTCAAATAAAACTGTACAGCCGGATCAGCAGTCTCAAAAACAGCCATAAGCGACGGGACATCAACATTTATATTTTTTTGTCTACTGAGAATTGGTCTAAGATAAACAAAACATTTTTTATATTCTTCAAAGAGTTTCTGGTCCTGAGCTGGTGGTGAATACTCTGCTTCAATTATCCCAATAAGCTTCTTTCTCTTCAAAATATCATCAGCAGAGAGCCATTCTTTAGGCTTCTCAAGAAGTTCTTTAATTTCCCGCAGTATACTTAAACCGTGAAGGCGGATGATTGGATTCCGATGTTTGAGAAATTTAAGGTAAACCTGAGCGGTTTCCTCCGCTGTTGTTATATTTTCCCAAAATTCTGGTGAATAGGATACTAACAAAAAATAATATGCCTGTAACAGAGATGGCATCTCTTGGTCATTAAGTAAAGCTGAAAGCTCCTGCGAAGCATCCCTGCTCTCAAAAAGTTCATCATCTAATTTCTTCACTTCTTGAAAATCTTCTTGATGTTTCTTTAAGAATTGTGTCAATTCTTCTAATTTCTTGCGTGAAAAAGATTCCTCTGCAAATAGATTCATAAGAAATCCTAATACAATAAAGAAAACTATGGCATACCTTTGCATCGGGAGTAGCCCTTTCTCTTTACTATATATACCCTTTAATAGCTGAGCTCGTTTTTTTGGAAATTCTCTCCTTTGCATTTAAGATACCATATTTTTTAAAACTGCGCAAGCAAAACTCTATTGCCTCATTAATAAAATTAATAGTTGGATAAGATTTAATATGATCCAATTCGCTATAATGTTAGTGTAAAATTTAGTGGGGCAGTTGAGGGAAGAATAGTAGTAGTTTTTCTTTTTTGTGAATAATGGGAAATTTGTAAAAGGGATTGACTGGAAATAAAAATGGTGTAGACTTACCCAAAAAACCATTAACCCAGAAAGGAGGTAAAGCCTACACCACCGAAACTATAACAGTAACTTTTCTTGAAGGCAAGATAAAAGTTGGAATAGAGAAAAATGAGCTTTGATACACTTAAGGGTTGTTGGCAAGAAAAAGAGAAGAGAAAATAGAGATAAACTACATCTTTACCCCCTATTAAACCTTTTGACAAACTAACACTAAAAAAGCTATCCCCCAATACTTGACACAGTGTTCTAAATCAAAAAAGTTTTTTTTCTTACCTTTTTGTGGTATACTTACTTTACCATGGATAAGGAAGCTATGAAGAGAGATTATACTCATTTACTTAAAGAGAAATGTAGCTTAGCAGGATATCACAAGCTTATTCAGCTTAACAGTCCTGAGCTTTTAGATTTTGTGGGTAGATATGTAGAGCTATGCAATCCTGCTTCTGTTTATGTTTGTGATGATTCTTTGGAGGATAGGGAGTATGTAAGAAGAAGGGCGGTAGAAAGTGGAGAGGAGAGACCTCTCAAAATAAAAGGTCATACGGTACATTTTGATGGATACTATGATCAAGCAAGAGACAGAAAAAATACAAAGTATCTTTTACCTAAAGGGATTGAGTTAGGAGAAGGATTTAATACCATAGATAGAGAGCTAGGTTTAAAGGAGATTGAAAAGCTTTTTAAGGATATTATGATGGAGAAAGAGGTTTTTATACTATTTTTCTGTTTGGGTCCGACAGATTCTGAATTTTCTATACCATGTGTTCAAATTACGGATTCTAGTTATGTGGCTCATTCAGAGTACATTCTTTACCGCTGTGGATATGGAGAGTTTAGGAGGTCTGGTAATCAAAGAGGCTTTTTCAAGTATGTTCATAGCGCAGGAGAGTTAGAGAATGGAGTAAGTAAGAATATCGATAAAAGAAGGATCTATATCGATCTTGAAGAAAATACAGTTTATAGCGTAAATACTCAGTATGGAGGTAATACCATAGGACTTAAAAAGCCTTCTTTAAGGTTAGCTATACGAAAAGCGAACTATGAGGGTTGGCTTGCTGAACATATGTTAATTATGGGAGTTAGGGGTCCAAAAGGAAGAAAAACTTATTTTACAGGAGCTTTTCCTAGTGCCTGTGGAAAGACTTCAACGGCGATGCTTCCTGGAGAAAGTATTGTAGGTGATGATATAGCTTACTTGAGGAAAAGAGATGGGAAGGTATACGCTGCCAACGTAGAATGTGGAGTTTTCGGGATTGTTCGCGATGTTAATCCTAAGGATGATCCTATAATCTGGGAAGTTTTAAATTCTCCCGGAGAGGTGATATTCTCTAATGTACTTATTACCGAAGAAGGTATCCCTTTCTGGTTAGGAGATGGACGCAAAGTGCCTGAAAGAGGAATAAATTATTCGGGGGAATGGTACCCTGGCAAGAAAGATGCTCAAGGTAAGGAGATTCTTTATGCTCATAAAAATGCTCGCTATACTGTAAGTCTTTATGCTCTTAAGAATATAGACCCTCATTTGGATAATCCTCAGGGTGTGGAGATCAAAGGTATTATCTATGGGGGAAGAGATTCCAAGATTTGGCCCCCAGTCCAGGAATCATTTGATTGGTTACATGGGGTAGTTACTATGGGAGCTTCTTTGGAGTCAGAAAGTACACCTGCTGCTTTAGGAGAAGAAGGTGTGAGAGAATTTAATCCTATGTCCAATATCGATTTCCTTTCCATTCCTTTAGGGAGATATATAGATAATCATATCAAATTCATTGAAGGCGTGAATAACCCTCCAAAGATCTTTGCTGTCAACTATTTTTTAAGAGAAGAGAATGGTGAATTCTTGACAGCAATAGAGGATAAAAGGGTGTGGATAAAATGGATGGAGTTTAGAGTAAACGGGGAGATAGATGCAATTAGAACACCTGCAGGTTATATTCCTAAGTATGCAGATCTTGAAAAGCTTTTTAGGGATTTACTTAATAAAGAATATGCTTATGAAGCATATCTTAAACAGTTTACTTTAAGAATTCCTGAGAATCTAAAAAAGATAGAAAGAGTATATCTAAAATATAAAAAAGTGAAAGACGCTCCTTCCATTCTTTTTGAAATTCTTTTAGCTCAAAAAAGAAGATTAGAGAAAGTACAGAAGAAATACGGAAGTTATATCGTTCCCGAAAAATTTTTAGAGTTATCAGAGGAGGAGATCTATGGAGAGTAATATGGTGAAATCTATTCATCTTTCTGATATCAAGTTTTTTAAAAGAGGGAAGGTAAGAGAAATCTACGATCTTGGAGATAAGTTTTTAATGATAGCTACTGACAGAATTTCTTGTTTTGATGTAGTTCTACCTACGCCTATTCCTTACAAAGGAGTAGTATTGACTAAACTTTCTACCTTCTGGTTTAGATTTACTCAAGATATTATTTCTAATCATCTCCTTACTTCTAATGTAGATGAATTTCCTCAAGAGATTCAAAAGTATAAAGAGATTTTAAAGAATCGTTCTATGTTAGTAAAGAAAGCCACCCCTATTCCTATAGAGTGTGTAGTAAGAGGATATCTTTCTGGTTCTGCTTGGAGAAAGTATAAAAAAACGCACTCTATATGTGGAGTAAAATTACCTGTAGGATTAAAAGAGTCAGACAAGTTGCCCTATCCAATTTTTACTCCTGCAACGAAAGAAGAAAGTGGTCATGATGTAAATGTGACTCAAGAGTATATTGAGAAAGTGGTGGGGAAAAAGGTAGCTACTACATTGAAGGAAGTAAGTATTTCTCTCTATAAGAGAGCTTGTTTGTATGCAGAGTCAAAAGGGATAATTATTGCTGATACAAAGTTTGAATTTGGTTTTTTGAATGGCGATATTATCCTTATTGACGAAGTTTTAACACCCGATTCTTCACGCTTCTGGCCCAAGGAAGCCTATCTTCCAGGAAAGCCTCAACCTAGCTTTGATAAGCAGTTTGTTCGTGATTACTTAGAGAGTTTAGGATGGGATAAAAAGCCTCCTGCTCCTAATCTTCCTGAAGAGATAGTGAATCAGACTACACAAAGATACCTTCGGGCTCTTACGATGCTTACTGGTGAAAGTTTGAACTACAAAGAGGGAGACTAAGAAAAACTTTTGGAGTACCTGGGAAGGTAAGAGAGAAAGATAAGAAGAAATTTGTACTTTTAGTAAAAGGTAGTTGACTTTATTTCTAAAAGAGAGTTATAATAGATAAAAACATAAGTAAAAAGGAGGGGGTATGCGAGTAGTAACTGTCTTAGCTCTAATCGGTGCTGGGATTAGTTTGATTTTAGGGATAATTTCTCGAATAATGCTAAAACCTGTAGGAATTTTGCCAGGAGGAGTTGCTTCTGCAACTTTTCTTTCAGTTACCCAGATTTGTCTTTTGATTGCTATAGCCTTCGCTCTTCTAGAGTTGATTAAAGTTTGTAAGAAGTAAATTTGTCTAAAAAAGGAAATACAATCTAAAGAGGGGTGCTCTAGAGAAGAGTACCCCTCTTTTTCTTTTATAAATTTTATAAAAATTCCTCCCTAATCTTGACATAGCAAAGAAAGGTGTGTTATACTTTAGATGACAAATTGAAAATTAGGAGGAATCGAAAAAGGCAAACTCGTGGTAACACGAGGGCGCAAAGCCGTGCGTCCCGTACCGGAGAGTACGGGGTAGGCAGGTTGCCGAATTCCTAAAGTTAAGGAATCCAGGCGATTTGCCTGGATATTTTTTTGGTTTATATGAAGGTGCCAGACATAATTCAAAAAAAAACTAAAAGGTGCCAGAGATAGATGCCCAGGTTACCACGAGTTTATATTGAGGGGGCTATTTACTATGTTACCTGTCGAGGAATTCATGGCGAAGAGTTGTTTAGAGAAAGAAAAGATTACCAAATGTACCTAGAACTTTTAGAGAAATATAAAAGGGAATATGGATTTAAGCTCTTTGCTTACGTATTACTTCCTCATCATTTACATCTACTTATTGAACCTACTAGAGAGGTAGGTATTTCTGAAATTATGCGTAGTTTAAATACCGCCTACTCTAAGTATTTTAATAATCGATATAACCGACGGGGTCATCTTTTTCGAGAAAGATTTAAAGCCACGATAGTAGAAAAACAACCGTATCTGTTGAGACTTATTACCCATATCCACCTTAACCCTCTAAGGATAGGGTTAGTTTCTGATATCCAAAGTTATCTTTACTCCAGTTATCACCTATATAAAGAAGGTGGTGAGGGAGAAGAAATTAAGGAGGTTTTATCCCTTTTAGAAGGCTTCAGTTATGAGAGTTATTTAAAAAGAATAGAGAGAGAGGAAGAAATTAGTGATTTACATAAGCGTCTTCAGCGAGGAGGAATTTTAGGCTCTAAGGAGTTTGTAAAAAAAGTAAAGGAGAAACTCCAAAGTAAAGGGGAATTCAAAGAGATAGAAGGTTCAAGAAAAATATATACCTCTGTAGGTATAGCCCTTCTCATAGTTTCCGCTGCTAGTATACTTACTGTTTTAAAACTAAAGGAAGAGAAGGGTAAAATAGAGGGGGAAAACATAAAGGTACTCCCACTCTCTATAAGAGAAGTTAAAGATTTGGATAATACGGAGTGGGGGATAAAAGTAACACCTCTCACTTACAAAGGTGATAGTTTTACAGATACTCTCACTTTTAAAAATGGTAAATTTATCTCCGCAAAATTCTTCCAACAAGGTTTTAAGTCCACTAATTACTCAGTAGCAGAGGAAGGGAATAAAATAGTTTGGGAGACTATCCAGACAAAAGGGAATACTTCTCTTTCTTGGCGAGGAGAATTGGAGAAAGATAAAATGCAGGGGATTTTAAGTCTGCGTACGCAAGGTCAAATACAGGATTTCTCATTTATAAGTGTAAGGTATAGAAAAAAAGAAGCAAGGGGGAAGGCAAAATGAAAAGAATCCATTTTAAACAGTTTTATCTTATTGAAATTTTAGTTTTCATTTTGAGTATGGTAATTGTTGTTAATTGTATAGAAGCGAAAGAAGACGAAGTTAAAATTACTAGAGAGATAAAAGAAATACAGGGAGAAATAAGTGCGATTGGCAAAGATTATATAAGTATTGTTTATCAACGGGAGAGAGAAAAGGGCGTTGAGTATGAAATATGGCTCCCTTTAGATAAAGATAACGTTAGACTTATCCACAAAGAAAGCTTAGAAGAGCTTAAAGTAGGGGATTTTATAAGAGTTCAATACGAGGAAATTACTAAAGAGTATAAAGAAAAAGTAAGATCTTTCCGAAAGGTAAAGACAATTAGTTTTATTAAGCCAGCAGTAAGAAAACCCGAGTTACTTTTGAAGGGAGTAAAATAAGATGGGTCAAATTAAGAGCAATTTGGTTATAATTACAAGTTTAATAGTAGGCTTGTTCTTATTTCCTTTTTATGCAAATACCGCTCAAATAGAAAGAACTCAGGCCACTACAGCTACCTTTGGCCCTTATGATACTACTATTCAAAATACGCTTCCTAATCCTGTCGATTTAAATACTACCTTTCTTATTTCCAGTACGCAGTCTGACGATCTCCATGAGTCAAGTGTTCAGGCTGGTGTACGGGTAGATGGTGGTGAGGGTATGGGTTTATTTCAAGTTAATTTTGAAGATGATCAAACAGTTAATTTTGAACGTGTGAGGGATTCAGATAAAGGTACTTTTAATGCTAAAGTTAGTGCTTGCGCAGTAGAGTTCAATGATGGTGTTAATGTGTATAGCGGAATTACCACTTTTGCCAATGATACTTATGTAAAAAATATCAGTTTGCCCACACTTCAAGGTAGTTCTTATTTTCCTATTTTATCTGTTAAATCAACGGAGTGGTTTACTGATGAAACTGAAGCTGTTATGTTTAAAGCAACCTTTCCTGATAATAGTACTCTTCATATTGAAAGAAAACATTTAACCGCAGGGAAGCAGGTTACTACCGCAGCAAGTGTAACTGTAGCCTGGCAAGTAGTAGAGATTCTTACCGATGCTACTGTTCAAAAAGGGGAGGTAACTATACCTGGTGATGCAACTACCGCAACGGTTACTCTACCCACACCTATTACAGATATCAATAAAGCATTCCTTATCTTCAATTATACTGGAGGAGATGTCACTAATACTATTGATGGTATCGACGCCCAAATGATGGTAAGAGGGACTATTACCGATGCAAATACTTTAACATTTACACGGGGCTTAGCAGGAACTTTAAATGAGGATGAGGTATATATTGCTTGGTATCTAATTGAACTTACTGACAGTTCAAGTTACGTACAGAAAGGAACCACAAGTTTTTTAGCTACCGATTTTACAAAAGCCATTACCATAAATTCTGTGGATCCTGCCCGTTCTTTTCCTATAGTTTCAGTTGCAGGGGGGGCATCAACCAGTTGTGAGAATTTACATAACTACATGGTCAGGGCTGAAATTACCGATTCAACAACCCTTACTTTAGAAAGGACCGATGACCCTGATGTAAGTGAGATCGCTATTGATGCTGATTGGTTTGTAGTGGAGCTTTCACCCCTTACTTTAAAAACTCCCAATGGAGGAGAACTCTGGCGGGTGGGCGAAACCCACGATATTACTTGGAAGCACGCAGCTGCTTTAGAAACAGGTGGGTCTCAATCTGATGGAACTCACTCGGTAGATTTACTACTTTCTACTGATAGTGGAGCTACCTTTCCTTTGACCATTGTAAGTGGAATATCCGCTGCTTCGGATTCTTATTCTTGGACAATCCCAGCAACGATTGGGACTACAAATTTAATAAGTAATCAATTAAGGGTAAGGATTATAGATACAGACTTAACTGAACGTAATTACGATGATTCTAATGCTGACTTTGAAATAAAAGGAACGTTAACTTTAACTGCTCCCAACGGAGGAGAAATTTGGTATATAGGTGATACTGATAGGTACATTACCTGGGATTATACGGGAGAATTAGCAACAGTAGCTTTATATTACGATACCAATAGTGGTGCGGATGGTTATCCAAATCTTATTGCTTCAGGAGTTTCTGTAGGAAGCGGAGGTTCTGGTTCGTATAATTGGAGTCCTGTTCCTGATTTACCTTATAAGACTATCCGAGTTAAAGTTGAAGCAGAGTCGGACACCACTGTATTCGATACGTCCAGTGGCGATTTTGAGATTCGACCAAATATAACGATCACTGCCCCCAATTTAGGTACAGAGGTATGGCCTGCTCAGACTGATCAATCTATAGAATGGACCACCACAGGGACCGTTGATTCTGTTAACATCTATTATTCCACTAATACAGGTGTGGATTGGACATTGATTGTAAGTGATTATACTTCAGGGAGTCCCTATACTTGGACAGTTCCTGTAGAGGCAATAGGAGATCAAACAAAAATCAAAGTAGAAAAATCCGATGATTCAGTTATTATGGATACCGCTCCTGATGGGGGAAGCGGGGTATTTTCTATAGTTCCTTCAATCAAAGTTACCTCTCCTACCTCAGGAACAGAAGTATGGCGTGTAGGGGAGAGTCATGATATTACCTGGGAGATTAATGGGACGATTGACTATGTAAAGATTGAGTACTCTACTGACGGAGGTTCTACTTACCCAGTGGATAATCTTATCGTTGATTCCACTCCCGCCTCAGACTTAAGTTATCCTTGGACCATTCCTGATAACATAAGTGATAACGTGGTAGTAAAGATAAGTAATGTAGATGATCCTAGTATGTATGATGAATCAGATAATCCTTTTAAAATAAAAGGTAAAATTGTCATTACTGAGCCTAACGGAGGAGAAACCTATACGGTGGGTTCCTCTCAAGTTATCAAATGGCAAAAATATGGAACTTTGGGAGATGTAAATATTAAATATTCTACTGATGGGGGAACGACTTTTCCTAATACCATTGCTACGGTATTGGCCTCGGATTTAAACTACACCTGGTCACCTATCCCTGATGATATTACTGATACTGCAAGGATAAAGATTGAATTAGTAGATGACCCTGCAGGAGTGTTTGATACTTCCGATGCAGATTTTTATATCAAAGGCTCTTTATCCTTAACTGCTCCTAATGGAGGAGAAATATTCTATGTGGGGGATCCTACGGATATTAGCTGGACATATACAGGAACAATAGGGAATGTGGAGCTCCGTTACTCTACTGACGGAGGGGCAACTTTTCCTGATACAAAAGTAATCGTAAGTGGTATCGCTCCCGACAGTTCCCCTTACTCTTGGACTATTCCTGATGATATTAGCAGTAGCGTTCGGGTGAAAGTTTTACTAGTAAGTGATCCTACTGTTAATGACATATCTGACGGCGATTTCTCTATAAAAGGAAATTTAGTCCTTACCGCTCCCAACGGAGGAGAGGAGTGGGAGGTAGAAACATACCAAAACATTACTTGGGACAGGTTAGGAGAGAGTTTAGGTTATGTAAAATTGGAATATTCTGTTAACGATGGTGCAGATGGTTATCCTTATTTGATTGCTGATAATGTAGATTCAGGGGAACTTTCCTATTCTTGGCTTATTCCTGATGCTATTGGAAATCAGGTAAAAGTAAAGATTACTTCTATGGATGACCCAGATATTAATGATACTTCCGATAACGTTTTCTCTATTAAGGGGAGGTTTTCTTTATCTGCACCTACAGGAGGAGAAACCTGGTACGTAGGAACCCAGGAAAATATTAGTTGGACTACTTATGGCTCAATAGATAAAGTAAATCTCTATTATTCTACAGATGGAGGCGCAACTTATTCTTCCACAATTGCCACCGCTCTATCTAATACTGATGGGTACCTATGGACTATTCCCGATGCTATTGGGACGCAGACAAGAGTTAAAGTTGAGAATTATTACGACAGTTCTGTATATACTACTTCTCCTGGTGATTTCACCATTAAGGGAAGAGTAATAGTTACTGCTCCCAACGGAGGAGAAGTTTGGCGGGTAGGAGAAACAAAGAATATCACTTGGGAAGCTTATGGAAGTATTGGCAATATTGAAATTAGATACTCTACCGACGGAGGAACCACTTATCCTGATACTAATGTTATTACTCCCGCTGGCGGTGTTGCAGCAACTGATGGAAGTTTTGCCTGGACTGTTCCTGATGCGATTGGAGCTAATCTAAAGGTGAAAATAATTAGTTTAGATGATTCAACTGTCTATGATGAATCAGATAATGTGTTTGAAATAAAAGGAACTCTTACTTTAACTGCCCCTGATGGGGGAGAGATATTCTATGTAGGAGATACTACAGATATTACCTGGACGAAGACAGGGACGTTAGGGAGCGTAGAACTAAGATATTCTACTGATGGAGGAGCTACTTATCCTGATGGCCAGGTGATCGCTACAGGGATTGATGCAGAGACTGGTACGCCTTATACTTGGACGATTCCCGATGCAATTGGAACTCAATTAAAAGTTAAGGTATTATTAACCAGCGATCCTACTGGAGTATACGATGAGTCCAATGATAATTTTACTATTAAAGGTAAGTTACATCTCGATGCTCCCAACGGAGGAGAAATTTGGGAAGTGGCAAGTTCCCAGAATATTACCTGGACAAGGACCGGTTCAATTGCCTATGTAAAGTTAGAGTACTCTACAGATGGAGGAATTACCTATCCTAATTTAATTGTTGATTCTACAGATGCTGCAGTAGGTAGTTATACCTGGACAATTCCTGATGCAATAGGAACAGCTTTAAGAGTTAAAGTAACTGATACCTCAGATGCTACAGTTTATGATACCTCAGATGATAATTTCACAATTAAAGGAAAGTTGGTGCTTACTTATCCTAATGGAGGTGAAACTTTCATTGTAGGCTCAAGTTACGATATTACCTGGAATACTTATGGAACTATCCCTAAGGTGAATCTTTATTATTCCACCGATGGAGGGGGTAGCTATGCTAGCACAATTACTACTGGTCTAGATAATACAGAAACTTATTCTTGGACTGTTCCTGATGCTATTGGAACTCAAATCAGAATTAAAGTAGAAAATTACGATGATTCCACTGTTTTTGATACCTCTGATGGAGATTTTACTATCAAAGGATCTATAACCGTAACTTCCCCTAACGGTGGAGAAGTTTGGATTGTTGATGATACTAAAAATATCACTTGGCAGAAAACAGGAAGCATTGGAAATGTTGAAATTAGGTATTCAGTGGATGGCGGGACTAATTATCCCGATACCCAGATAATTACTCCTACAGGAGGTGTTCCTAGCTCCGATCTCGCTTTTGCTTGGACTATTCCTGATGAGATTGGAGCAAATTTAAAGATTAAGATTACCAGTTTGGATTATCCTGATGTAGTTGATGAATCAGATAATGTGTTTGAAATTAAGGGTTCAATAGCCTTAACTGCTCCCAATGGAGGAGAAGCTTGGGAGATTGGTACTACCCAAGATATCACTTGGACAAAAACAGGGAGTATCGGAAATATAGAGATTACCTATTCTGACGATGGCGGGGCTACTTATCCTTATGTTATAGATACATCCGTAGATTCTAGTTTAGGAACATATTCCTGGACAATTCCTGATAACCCTACAACTAGTGCAAGAGTAAAAGTTACTTCTCTTTCTGATTCTAGTGTCTCTGATGCTTCCGACCTCAATTTCCGGATAAAGGGTGTTATTACTGTAACTGCTCCCAATGGAGGAGAAGTCTGGATTGTAGGAAGTACTCAGAATATAACTTGGGACATGGTAGGTTCAATCGAGTCCGTAAATATTGACTATTCCACAGATAGCGGAGATACCTTTCCTAATGTCATTGCTTCAGGAGTTTCTGCTACAAGTGGTTCTTATGCTTGGGATATTCCTGATGATGTAAGTACTACTGTGCGTGTAAGAGTGACAGATGCTGACGATGCTACAGTTACAGATTATTCCGACGCTGATTTTAGTATAAAGCCTTCTATAACCTTAACTTATCCTGTTGGAGGAGAAGTATTAGTAGTAGATTCCACTTATGATATAACTTGGTCTATGGTGGGAACAATTGCCAATATTAAGCTTGAGTATTCAACTGATGGGGGTTCAACTTATCCCTACACCATTATTAGCTCTACTCCTGCAGCAGCATTGAGTTATTCTTGGACTGTTCCTGATACAATTTCTAATACCTGTATGATGCGCATCTCCGATGCAGGAGATAGCACAGTAAACGATACCTCAGATGCTTACTTCAAAATCAGAGGAGATTTAACTGTAACCCAACCTAACGGAGGAGAGGCTTGGCAAATAAATACTACTCAAGATATCACCTGGACAAAAGTTGGTTCAATAGCTACAGTAAAACTAGAGTATTCTACCAATGCCTTCTCAGATGAGACAGAGACTTACCTTATCGCTTCTAGTGTAGATGCTTCTTTAGGAACATATTCTTGGACAATTCCAGATACTCCAAGTGCTAATTGTAAAGTGCGTATTACTGATGAGTCAGACTCTACAGTTTTTGATGTATCCAACGATCCTTTCAGCATTAAAGGGAGTTTATGGATAACCGCACCTAATGGAGGAGAAATTTGGATTGTAGATTCTACAGAAAATATTACCTGGGATAAGTTCGGTAATATTGCTACAGTAAAGTTAATGTATTCTACAGATGGAGGTAGTACTTATCCTTTGGAAAATACTATCGCTACCAATGTTGATGCATCTTTATTAAGTTATTCCTGGACAATCCCTGATGCCATTTCCGAGACAGTTAAAGTTAAGATTATCGATGAAGGCGATGAGACAGTTTTTGATGAGTCTGATAATGATTTCTCCATCAAAGGTTCTTTAACTATAACTTCTCCTAACGGAGGAGAAATCTGGATTGTAGGCGAGTCAAGGAATATTACTTGGGATAAAGCAGGTTCCATTGCTAATGTAAAACTTGAATATTCAACCAATGCCTTTGCTGATGAAACCGAAACTGTAGTAATTACTTCTTCAACTCCAGCTGGTGATTTAAGTTATGCTTGGACTGTTCCTGATGCAATAGATACTGATTTAAAAGTTCGTATAACTGATACCAATGATGCTACTGTAGTAGATACTTCAGATAATACTTTTGTTATTAAAGGTGCTTTACAACTAACTTCTCCTAACGGAGGAGAAGTCTGGATTGTAGGCGAGTCAAGGAATATTACTTGGGATAGAACAGGTAGTATTCCTTATGTAAAGCTAGAGTACTCCACTGATGGTGGTTCAACTTATCCTAATACTATTACTACTTCAACCGATGCTTCAACAGGAACCTATTCTTGGACTGTTCCTGATGCTGTTGGAACTCAACTAAGAGTAAGAGTAACTGATACCTCTGATTCTACTGTATATGATACCTCCGATGCCAATTTTGAAATAAAACCATCTTTAACTTTAACCGCTCCTAATGGAGGGGAAGTTTGGACAGTGGGAAGTGTTCAAGATATAACTTGGACAAAGACAGGGACGATTAGTACTGTGAAGTTGGAATACTCCACAAATGGATTCAGTGATGAAACTCAGACTGTTACAATTGCTACAGCAGTTGATGCAGAAGTAGGGACTCCTTACTCTTGGACTATTCCTGATGCTATCTCTAGCACAGTAAAGGTAAGGGTTACTAATGAAGCAGATACAGCTGTTTATGATATTTCCGATACTAACTTTAAGATCGTTGGAAGCTTAACTTTAACTGCTCCTAATGGAGGGGAAGAATGGATAGTTGGTAGCACCTATAGTATCACCTGGGATTTAGTTGGTTCAATTGCTGATGCAAAACTAGAGTATTCTACAGATTCTGGAGCCAGTTTTCCTAATGTTATTGTTTCTTCCACTCCTGCAGGAGGGTTAAGCTACAGTTGGACAATACCTGATGCTATATCAGATACAGTAAGAGTAAAGATATCTGATGCTACTGATGCTACTGTTTTTGATACTTCTGATGCTGACTTTAGTATTATAGGTGGTTTTAACATAACTCAACCTAATGGAGGAGAAGTTTGGACAGTGGGAGAATCAAGGGATATTACTTGGGATACATTTGGTACTGTTTCTGATGTTAAGTTAGAGTATTCTACTGATGGTGGTTCAACTTATCCTAATATAATTATTTCTTCTACTCCTAATAATAATGCCTATTCTTGGACAATTCCCGATGATATTACTGCTACCGCTAGAGTAAAAGTCTCTGATGCTGCCGATTCTAGAGCTTTTGATACCTCAGATGGTAACTTCAAAATCAGAGGAGATTTAACTGTAACCCAACCTAACGGAGGAGAGGCTTGGCAAATAAATACTACTCAAGATATCACCTGGACAAAAGTTGGTTCAATAGCTACAGTAAAACTAGAGTATTCTACCAATGCCTTCTCAGATGAGACAGAGACTTACCTTATCGCTTCTAGTGTAGATGCTTCTTTAGGAACATATTCTTGGACAATTCCAGATACTCCAAGTGCTAATTGTAAAGTGCGTATTACTGATGAGTCAGACTCTACAGTTTTTGATGTATCCAACGATCCTTTCAGCATTAAAGGGAGTTTATGGATAACCGCACCTAATGGAGGAGAAATTTGGATTGTAGATTCTACAGAAAATATTACCTGGGATAAGTTCGGTAATATTGCTACAGTAAAGTTAATGTATTCTACAGATGGAGGTAGTACTTATCCTTTGGAAAATACTATCGCTACCAATGTTGATGCATCTTTATTAAGTTATTCCTGGACAATCCCTGATGCCATTTCCGAGACAGTTAAAGTTAAGATTATCGATGAAGGCGATGAGACAGTTTTTGATGAGTCTGATAATGATTTCTCCATCAAAGGTTCTTTAACTATAACTTCTCCTAACGGAGGAGAAATCTGGATTGTAGGCGAGTCAAGGAATATTACTTGGGATAAAGCAGGTTCCATTGCTAATGTAAAACTTGAATATTCAACCAATGCCTTTGCTGATGAAACCGAAACTGTAGTAATTACTTCTTCAACTCCAGCTGGTGATTTAAGTTATGCTTGGACTGTTCCTGATGCAATAGATACTGATTTAAAAGTTCGTATAACTGATACCAATGATGCTACTGTAGTAGATACTTCAGATAATACTTTTGTTATTAAAGGTGCTTTACAACTAACTTCTCCTAACGGAGGAGAAGTCTGGATTGTAGGCGAGTCAAGGAATATTACTTGGGATAGAACAGGTAGTATTCCTTATGTAAAGCTAGAGTACTCCACTGATGGTGGTTCAACTTATCCTAATACTATTACTACTTCAACCGATGCTTCAACAGGAACCTATTCTTGGACTGTTCCTGATGCTGTTGGAACTCAACTAAGAGTAAGAGTAACTGATACCTCTGATTCTACTGTATATGATACCTCCGATGCCAATTTTGAAATAAAACCATCTTTAACTTTAACCGCTCCTAATGGAGGGGAAGTTTGGACAGTGGGAAGTGTTCAAGATATAACTTGGACAAAGACAGGGACGATTAGTACTGTGAAGTTGGAATACTCCACAAATGGATTCAGTGATGAAACTCAGACTGTTACAATTGCTACAGCAGTTGATGCAGAAGTAGGGACTCCTTACTCTTGGACTATTCCTGATGCTATCTCTAGCACAGTAAAGGTAAGGGTTACTAATGAAGCAGATACAGCTGTTTATGATATTTCCGATACTAACTTTAAGATCGTTGGAAGCTTAACTTTAACTGCTCCTAATGGAGGGGAAGAATGGATAGTTGGTAGCACCTATAGTATCACCTGGGATTTAGTTGGTTCAATTGCTGATGCAAAACTAGAGTATTCTACAGATTCTGGAGCCAGTTTTCCTAATGTTATTGTTTCTTCCACTCCTGCAGGAGGGTTAAGCTACAGTTGGACAATACCTGATGCTATATCAGATACAGTAAGAGTAAAGATATCTGATGCTACTGATGCTACTGTTTTTGATACTTCTGATGCTGACTTTAGTATTATAGGTGGTTTTAACATAACTCAACCTAATGGAGGAGAAGTTTGGACAGTGGGAGAATCAAGGGATATTACTTGGGATACATTTGGTACTGTTTCTGATGTTAAGTTAGAGTATTCTACAAATGGATTCAGTGATGAAACTCAGACCGTAGTGATTATCAATTCAGCTACCAACGGAGGAGCTTACTCTTGGACTGTTCCTGATGCAATATCTACAACTGTAAAGATAAGAGTCTCTGATGCTGCCGATTCTAGAGCTTTTGATACCTCAGATGGTAACTTCAAAATCAGAGGAGCCTTAACTGTAACTAGTCCCAATGGTGGAGAGATTTGGATTGTAGGTGATACTCATGATATTACTTGGGATGTGGTGGGTTCTATCTCTACAGTAAAATTACAGTATTCAACAAATGGATTTGCTGATGAGACTGAGACAGTAACTATTGCTACTGGAGTTGATGCTTCTTTAGGTTCACCTTATTCTTGGACAATTCCTGATGCTATCTCTAGCACAGTTAAGGTAAGGGTAATTAATGAAGCTGACTCCACTGTTTATGATATCTCTAATGGTGATTTTTCCATAAAACCATCTTTAACTTTAACCGCTCCTAATGGAGGGGAAGTTTGGACAGTGGGAAGTGTTCAAGATATAACTTGGACAAAGACAGGGACGATTAGTACTGTTACGTTAGAATATTCAATCGATGGAGGAGCTACTTACTCAAATACCATTGCCACATTAGTAGATGCGACTACAGGAACTCCTTACTCTTGGACTATCCCTGATACAATAAGTTCCTCAGTAAAGGTGAAAATTACCAATGATGCGGATACCACAGTTTACGATACTTCGGATAGCAATTTTAAGATCGTGGGAAGTTTAACTTTAACCCAGCCTAATGGCGGAGAGGTCTGGATTGTTAACTCTTCCTACGATATTACATGGGATAGAGTGGGTAGTATTGCTAACGTAAAACTTGAATATTCTACTGATTCAGGAGCAAGTTTTCCTAATACAATCGTTTCCTCTACTGATGCTTCTTTATTAGTCTATTCCTGGACAATACCTGATGATATATCTGATACAGTGAGGGTAAAAATATCTGATGCATCAGACGATACAGTATATGATATTTCAGATGCAGATTTTAGTATAATAGGAGGGTTTACAATCTCTCAGCCTAATGGAGGGGAGGTATGGACAGTAGGCAATGCTTATGACATTATCTGGTCTACCGCAGGTTCAGTAGCGGATGTAAAGCTTGAGTATTCAACTAATGGATTTGCAGATGAGACTGAGACAGTGGTTATAGTCAGCTCAACTACTAATACAGGTTCTTATTCCTGGACAATCCCTGATGCAATATCTACGACAGTAAAGGTGAGAGTTTCAGATGCTAGTGATTCAAGGGCATATGATATATCTGATGATAATTTTAAGATACGGGCAGGATTGACTTTAACTGCGCCTAATGGTGGAGAAGAATTTCTTGTAGGTACTACTCAGAATATAACCTGGTCAAAGACAGGCACTATAAATACAGTAAAGCTTGAGTATTCAACAGATGGAGGAGCTACTTATCCTAACACGATAGCTACAGTGGTAGATGCAGAATTAGGTACACCTTATAGCTGGACAATACCTGATGATCTATCTACAACTTGTCGAGTAAAGGTAACTAATGAAGCAGATTCAATAGTATATGATGAATCAGATGCAGATTTTACTATTCACGGCTCATTGACTTTAACTCAACCTAATGGTGGTGAGATATGGATAGTGGGTTCGACAGAGAGTATTACTTGGGATCAAGTTGGTTCCATAGCGAATGTAAGGTTAGATTATTCAGATGATGGAGGTTTATCCTATCCTAATGTTATTACCTCATCCACACCTTCAGATGGTTCCTATGCTTGGAATATACCTGATGCTATAGGTAATACTTTAAGGGTAAAGGTAACCGATGTAGATAATCCTAATGTATATGATGAATCTGATGCAGATTTTGAGATTAAGGGTTCATTAACCATAACTTCACCCAATGGAGGGGAGATATGGATAGTAGGAGAGTCAAGAGATATAACTTGGTCAAAGACAGGTTCAATAGCAAACGTAAAGCTTGAGTACTCAACTAATGCATTTTCTGATGAGACTGAGACAGTAGTAATAACTTCATCAACGCCAGCAGCTGATTTAAGTTATCCCTGGACAGTACCAGATGCTATAGGAACTAATTTAAAGGTAAGGATAACTGATACTAACGATGCGACAGTGACGGATGTATCAGATGACCCCTTTATTATAAAGGGATCATTAGATTTGACCTCACCTGATGGAGGGGAGATATGGATAGTAGGAGAGACCAGGAATATAACCTGGTCAAGGACAGGTAGTATAGCATATGTAAAGCTTGAGTATTCTACAGATAGTGGAGTAACTTATCCTAATGTGATTACTTCATCAACTGATGCATCTACAGGCTCATATGCTTGGATAGTGCCAGATGCTGTAGGCACGACCTTAAGGGTAAAGGTAACTGACACCTCTGATTCATCAGTATATGACACATCGAGTGCAGATTTTGAGATAAAACCATCATTGACTTTAACTCAGCCTAATGGAGGGGAGGTATGGACAGTAGAAAATACCTATGATATTACTTGGGAGACTACAGGTACAATATCAACAGTAAAGCTTGAGTATTCAACTAATGGATTTTCTGATGAGACTGAGACAGTGACTATAGCCACTTCAGTAGATGCAGAGTTAGGCACACCTTATTCCTGGACAATACCTGATGCTATATCATCAACAGTAAAGGTAAGGGTAACCAATGAAGCAGATACAACTGTTTATGATATATCAGATACTAATTTTAAGATAGTAGGTTCATTAACTTTGATTCAACCCAATGGTGGAGAATTATGGGGTGTAGATACTTCTCAGAAGATTACCTGGGAGGTTACAGGTTCAATCGCTTATGTAAAACTCGAGTACTCTACCAATGGTGGGACGAGTTATGATAATCTAATCGCAGATGATGTATCTGCGTCTTCATTAGAATATTATTGGACAATCCCTGATGATATTTCTACTACTGCAAGAGTTAAAATTACTGATTCTTCTGATGCAACAGTTTTCGATACATCCGACGCTGATTTTACTATTCAGGGAGTATTTACTTTAACTGCTCCTAATGGTGGTGAAGTATGGACAGTAGGGAATGTCTATGATATTACTTGGTCTAATACAGGAACAGTAGCAGATGTAAAACTAGAATACTCTACAGATGGAGGTTCAACTTATCCTAATGTAATCGTTGAGAGCACACCTAATGCAGGTTCTTATTCTTGGACAGTACCTGACACTATTACTACCACTGCCAAGGTTAAAGTGAGCGATGCTAATATTCCAACTTCTTATGATACGTCTGATTCAACTTTTAAGATAAGAGGTGCTTTAACTCTGAATTCTCCTAACGGTGGAGAAGTATGGATTGTAGGAGATACGGAGCAGATTAGTTGGGATGTGGTTGGTTCAATTGCTACCGTAAAGCTTGAGTATTCAACTAATGGATTTGCAGATGAGACTGAGACAGTAACTATTGCTTCAGATGTTGATGCTTCTTTAGGTTCACCTTATTCTTGGACAATCCCTGATGCCATATCAAGTACTGTTAAAGTAAGGGTAACTAATGAAGCTGATTCAACTGTTTATGATATTTCAGATGACAACTTCATTATAAAAGGTTCTCTAACTGTAACCCAACCCAATGGAGGAGAAGAGTGGATTGTAGGAAGTACAGAAAGCATTACTTGGACAAAAACAGGAACAATTCCTACAGTTCAATTAGATTATACAACAGACGGAGGACTTACCTATGTTTCCATTGCTACCGGGGTTGATGCAAGTTTAGGAGCTTATGACTGGCTCATTCCTGATGCTTTAAGTACTACTGTGAGAGTAAAGATTACCAATGAATCAGATACTACGGTATATGATATATCAGATGCTGATTTTACCATAAAAGGCGCTTTAACCTTAACCGCTCCTAACGGAGGAGAAATCTGGATTGTTGGAGAGACGAGAGATATTACATGGTCAAGGAAAGGAAGTATAGCTTCTGTTAAATTGGAGTATTCAACAAATGGATTCGCTGATGAGAGCGAGACAGTTCTGATTACTGATTCTGCTGATGCTTCTTTATTAAGTTACTCTTGGACCGTGCCCGATGCTATTGGTAGTTCTTTAAAAGTAAGAATTACCGATACTGGTAATTCTACAGTGTTTGATACTTCTGACAATAATTTTACCATAAAAGGTGCCCTAACCTTAACCGCTCCTAATGGAGGAGAAATATGGGTTGTAGGAGATACTCAAAATATTACTTGGAACAGAACTGGTTCAATTCCTTATGTAAAGCTAGAGTACTCCACTGATGGTGGTTCAACTTATCCTAATACTATTACTACTTCAACCGATGCTTCAACAGGAACCTATGCTTGGGTAATACCCGATGCCATAGGTACTCAATTGAAAGTAAAGATAACTGACACTTCTGATGCTACGGTAACTGACACCTCTGATGACACTTTTGAGATTAAAGGCAAATTAACAATAATTGCACCTAATGGTGGAGAGGCCTGGGAGGTAGGAAGTACTCAGAATATAACTTGGGAGAGGAGAGGTTCAATCGCCAATGTAACATTGGAGTATTCAACAAATGGATTCGCTGATGAGACCGAGACAGTTCTGATTACTGATTCAGCTGACGCTGCTACAGAGTCTTATGCTTGGACTATTCCTGATAATATCTCTTCAACTGTTAAGGTGAGAATTACTAACAATGCAGATTCTACAGTTTATGATATATCAGATCTTAATTTTAAAATCGTAGGTGTATTAACTATCACCGTACCCAATGGTGGAGAACGTTGGACAGTGGGAACTAATCACGATATTACTTGGACAGTTGTCGGTTCTATCGCTGATGTAAAACTGGAATATTCATCTGATGGAGGGTCGTCTTATACCACAATTATCTCTTCAACACCTGCAGGGGCTTTGAGTTTCACTTGGAGTGTTCCGGATGCTGTTTCTAAGCAGGCTTTAATAAGAATATCCGACGCTACAGATGCTAGTGTTTTTGATACTTCAGATAATTATTTTATTATTCAAGCAGGATTTACTATTACTAGTCCTAACGGAGGAGAAGTTTGGATTGTAGATTCTACTCATGACATTACTTGGGATACTGTGGGTTCAGTATCTACTGTAGTATTAGAATACTCAACGGATGGAGGTTCCAATTTTCCTTATGTAATAACTAGTTCAACTCTAAACAGTGGGTCTTTTTCTTGGGTTATTCCTGATACCATTTCTAGCCAAGTAAGGGTGAAAGTTAGTGACTACAATGACCCTGAGGCTTTTGATATTTCCGATAGTAATTTTAAAATTAGAGGAAATATTATTGTTACTTCACCCAATGGAGGAGAAGCTTGGATTGTAGGTGATACTCATGATATTACTTGGGATATAGTAGGTTCAATTTCTACTATAAAGTTAGAATACTCCACAAATGGATTTGCTGATGAGACCGAGACAGTAACTATTGCTACTGGAGTTGATGCTTCTTTAGGTTCACCTTATTCTTGGACTGTTCCTGATACTATCTCTAGCACAGTTAAAGTAAGGGTAACTAACGAAGCTGATTCAACTGTTTATGATACTTCTGATAATGATTTCAAAATTAGAGGTGATTTGCTTCTTACTGCACCTAACGGAGGAGAAATTTGGGAGGTAGGAAGCACCCATGATATCACTTGGAATCGTACAGGTTCAATAGCAAATGTAAAGTTAGAGTACTCCACAGATGGAGGTTCTACTTATCCTAATGTCATAATTTCTTCTGCTGATGCCTCAACTGGAGTTTACTCTTGGTTAATTCCTGATGCGATAAGTAATCAAGTAAGAGTAAAAATTTCAGATGTTAACGATTCCACAGTGTACGATACCTCTGACGAAGATTTCAAAATACAAGGAGTACTTACTATAACAACTCCTAACGGAGGAGAACAGTGGGAAGTTGGTTCTTCTCAGGATATTACTTGGGAGGTTACCGGAACTATCACAGATGTAAAGTTAGAGTATTCAACCGATGGAGGAGCTACTTTCCCCTATACTATAACTAGTAGTACAGATGCTTCCTTAGAGCTTTATTCTTGGACTATACCTGATAATATCTCTGATCAAGTGAGAGTAAAAATAACCAATTTAGCTGATTTGACTGTATTCGATACTTCCGATAATAACTTTAAAATCGTAGGAAAACTCACAGTGGAATCACCAAATGGGGGAGAAGTTTGGGCAGTAGGATCCTCAGAGTCAATTACTTGGTCAAAGGTAGGTTCAATTGCTTATGTAAAACTGGAATACTCTACTGATGGAGGAGTAACTTATCCATATTTAATTGCTGATTCGGTCGATGCTTCGGATTTAAGCTATACTTGGGTAATACCTGATGCTATTTCTACTACTGTAAGGGTAAAGATTACCGATACTTCTGATTCCACTGTTTTTGATACCTCCGATGATAACTTTAAGATTAGGGGTGCGTTTACTTTAACTTCACCCAATGGAGGAGAAGTCTGGCTTATTAATTCTTCTCATGATATAACTTGGACACGTTTTGGTTCCATTGCTAATGCGAAGTTAGAATACTCCGTAGATGGAGGAGCGACATTTCCTTATATAATTACAAGTTCTGTAGATGCCTCTCTAGAAACTTACTCTTGGACTATTCCTGACAATCCAACTATTGAAGCAAGAGTTAAAATTACTGATGCTAGTGACTCAACCGTGTACGATACCTCTGATGCTAACTTTATAATCCGTGGTGGATTTGTCATTACCTCTCCCAATGGAGGAGAATCTTGGGCTGTGGATTCTATTCATGATATTACTTGGGACACTTTCGGAAGTATAACCGATGTAAAGATAGAGTATTCCACCAATAATGGTGCAAACTGGAATGTAATTACAAGTTCTGTTTCCAATACCGGAGTTTATTCCTGGACAATCCCTGATGATATCTCTTCTGAATGTTTGGTGAAGGTATCTGATGTGAATGACCCCGATGCTAAAGATACTTCAGATAATGTATTTAAGATTCACGGTGTACTTACCTTAACTTCTCCCAACGGAGGAGAAGAGTGGGAGGTTGGTTCTTCTCAAGATATTAGTTGGAGTAGAGTTGGTTCTATCGCCAATGCTAAACTAGAGTACTCTACTAATGGGTTTGCTGACGAGACAGAAACAGTTTTAATCATCGATGCTACCCCTGCTGGCAATTTATCTTATACTTGGACAGTTCCCGATGCAATATCCAATAATGTGAAAGTAAGAATAAGTGACAGTGATGATTCCACTGTTTACGATATTTCTGATGGAGTATTTAAGATAAAGGGTGCATTTACTGTAACCTCTCCCAACGGAGGAGAATCTTGGATTGTAGGGACGGATCAAACAGTAAGTTGGGATACTTTAGGAACTGTTCCTAATGTCAAATTAGAATACTCCACTGATGGAGGGACTGACTGGACCCTTATCGCAGATTCAATTTCTAATGTAGGAAGTTATGCCTGGACTATTCCTGATACCATATCCGATACATGTAGGGTAAGAGTTTCTGACGCTAATGATTCTTCAGCTTACGACATTTCCGACAATAATTTCAAGATTCGTGGAGATTTAATTATTACTACCCCTAATGGAGGAGAAACCTGGGCAGTGGGTACTACTCAGGTAATTTATTGGGATAGAATTGGTTCTATTGCTTACGTAAAGTTAGAATATTCAGATAATGGAGGAACTACGTTTGTTCCTATTGTAGATTCTGTATCTAATACTGGATCTTACTCTTGGACAGTTCCTGATGCGATTACTACCCAGGCTTTAATAAGGATTACTAACGTAGATGATACCACCGTTACTGATACATCAGATGATTTCTTTAAAATTCAGGGGAGTTTTACTATTACCTCTCCTAATGGAGGAGAAGCTTGGATTGTGGGAAGTACTCATGATATAACTTGGACTTGGGATGGAACGATTAACTATGTGGATCTCTACTACTCTACCGATAGTGGAGTAAGTTATCCTAACCTAATCGTCTCTAACTTATCTAATAATGGAACTTATTCTTGGACAGTCCCTGATAGTGTGTCAGGTACGGTGAGAGTGAAAGTTCAGGATTCTTCAGATCCCGATGCTTTTGATGCTTCTAATGGAGATTTCAGGATAAGATGCGCCTTTACCTTAACAGCACCTAACGGAGGAGAACAGTGGGAAGTTGAGCAATCTTACGATATAAACTGGACAAATATAGGAACAATACCTGAAGTTAAATTAGAGTATTCAAGAGATGATTTCTTAACTGACATTAATGTAATTGCTTCTAATGCGTCTAATACTGGAGTATACTCTTGGACTATTCCTGACGCAATTTCTGATACAGTAAAAGTAAGGATATCCGATCCTAACGATCCCGGAGCCTTCGATACCTCTGATAGCAATTTTAGAATAACTGCTCATTTTGAAGTTACCTCACCCAACGGAGGAGAAATATGGAAAGTAGGTTCTACGCAGAATATAACTTGGACTTGGGCAGGGAGTGTGCCTCAGGTGAAATTAGAATATTCTAACGATGGGGGGGTAACCTGGAATCTTATCGGTGGTCCTGATAACACCGGAAGCTATTCTTGGATAGTGCCTGATGATATAACTGCTTTATTCAAAGTGAGGGTTTCTGACCTTTCCGATGAGACCGCTAAAGACGAGTCAGATGATAATGCTAAAATAATTGCTGATTTTACTTTAACTTCACCTAACGGAGGAGAAGAGCTTACCGTAGGTGAAGATTACGAGATTACTTGGAGTTGTGTGGGGACTGTTAGTGAGGTAAGACTTGATTATTCTAAAGATAGTGGAGGGACTTTCGATTACGTTATCACTTCTTCTACTTCTAATGATGGAAGTTATATTTGGAAGGTACCCAATGCTCCTCCTGAGGGAGAAAGCCAAATCTCTACAATTCGAGTAAGAGTGATGAGCACGACTGATTCTGATGCATTTGATACCTCTGATAGCGATTTTACTATCGTAAGAGGAATTCTTCATGTGCTTTCACCCAATGGAGGAGAAAGATGGGTTACCAGAGAAGAACATGATATTAGTTGGGAAACTACACAAGGTTCAATTCCTCTAGTAAATATTGAGTACTCAAAAGATGACTTTAGTGATGATATTCATACTATTGTTTCCTCTTACGATAATACAGTTTCTCCTAATTCCTATACCTGGACTATCCCTGATGACCGTTCTACTACCGTAAAGGTAAGAGTTTCTGATGTTCGGGATGTTACCGTTAACGATATATCTGATGATTACTTCACTATTGATTATTACTCTGTCACTTTCGAGATTAGGGATCTTTTAACTAACGAACATCTATCCCAGCTTAGCGTAGATGCTGCTTCGGATAAAGGAGACGTTTGGCAGACTTCTGAAGACCCTCAAGTTCCTGGTCAACCCTTAGGCTCACCAGTAACGGTAGAGCTTCCTTATGGATTCTGGACTGCTACTTGGATGAAGACAGGATATGGAGATAAACAAGTAAGTTTTATGTGTGATAAAGATCAAGCTTTGGATCCCATATTTATGGAAACCGAAGCTATCCATATATGGCGGGCTTACTCTGATTTCTCTTACGAACCAAGTACAGATACCCTTTCTGTGAGTAGTTGGCTTGAGCGTGATGGATTTGTAGTGACTGGGGGAGTTCAGGCAGATGTTTATATTTACGATCCTGAGACAGAGGAACTTATTGTCCAATTAACCGATACTAGCCCTGATTCAGCAGGATTTTTCCACTCTAGTTGGTCACCAACAACTTTGGTTTCTGGCAAAGTTTACACTGTAATTACGGATATTACCAATGCCAGTGGAGCGCACTTTAAGACTCCTGACTCTTTCACTATTACTGAAGAATCTGAACTTCAGGAGATGCAAGATACGGTAAATTATGTTTTGGATAAACCGATTTCAGAAGTGAGTACAGAGCTTCAGCAGAAGCTTGATGATCAGACTACCCTTATCGATCAAAAGATGGAGGAGCAAAAGACTATTATTGAGACTAAAACTGATGAGATGCAGCAGGCAATAAACGATTCTTTAGCAAGTTTTGAAACTCAAACTACAGAAGTTATTACCCAGTTACAAGCAGGAGCTGAACAAGCTGTTCAGGCAGGTCAGGAACTAGAAGCTACTGCTAAGAAGTATTCTTGGAAAGCAGTAGTAGCTCCTAATCCTGCTTTACGAGGAGAGACGATAACCTTGAGTTGTCAAGGACCTTCGGGCCTTTACCCGATGGTAAGTATATACAACGCTGACAACGAAGCGGTGGTAAAAGATTGGGTGATGCAGGAGACCAGTTCTGGGTTGTATACCTTCGAATTTACTGCTGACGAGAGATTTCCTGTGGGTAAAGCTTATACTTATATTGTTACTGAGCAAACTACAGGAGGGTTGGTTACCGGTTCTGGTATGGTAGAGGAAATGTCCATTACTACTATTGCAGGATTAGCTGCTGCTGCTCCAGGAGCAGAGCGTACCGCTAAACAAGTTCTAGAGTCAATAAAATCTCTAGAATTGTCTTTGACGGGAGAGAATGGGGTGAGTATATCTATGAATTTACAGAATATTCAAGCTCAGATTGAAGCTTTACCAGAGAAGATTATTGAGGAAGGGGTTACTCCAGTGATAAGAGATGCTATAAATGAGATTTCTGAAAGGATTGAAGCTTTAGTAAGAAAAGAAGGGTACGATTTTAAAGAATTACTAGAAGAAAAACTTGGTGACTCACCAACAATAAAAGAAATTAGAGAAAAGACTACCGCTATTGAGGCAGTAGTAAGGTTGTTGCAGGCTTTATTTGAAGCAAAGTTTGGAGGGAAAGATACACCCATCGTCTCTACGATTTTACAGTGAAGATTAAAAGAATACAAAATTTAAGAAGGAGTGATAGAATAAAGAAGGATACATTAATAGCAAAAATAAAATGGTATTTCCTGGGGGCAAAAAGAGTTTTTCTTTTCTCTATGTAGGTTTACTACTTTTTATCTTTTGGATTGCTAGTGTAGAATTTCTCTATGCTGGGAGTATAAGATTTCGTATAGTAGCAGTTAATCCCTCCAAGATTAGATCCCAGCGTGTTCCTATTAAAGTATATTTACCCCGGGAGGTTACTCCTAAGGATATTCTAGATCTGGGAGGTCTCAAGTTAGAGTTCGATCCTACACGTTCTCTCTTTTATGTCTATAAGGAAGATGTTATCCTTAGGCCTGTAGAAACAAGAGTATTTGAGGTAGAGATAAAGGATATCTGGGTTATTCCTCCTGAAGAGTTAGATGTAGTGTTGGAACAGGCTAAAAGTTTAGCTTTAGAGTTTAAAGGTTCAGAGTATGAACCAAAAGCAAAGGAGCTTTACCAGAAGGTAAGTAGACTTGCTGATGAGATTATTCGTACTCAGAGCGATGAGATGATGAGTCGTTCTCAACATATTGGTATCTATCGCAAAAATTTAGAGAAACTTGATAAGGTAAAAAAAGAGTTGATGGATATGGAAAAACTTCTTAAGTTAGCAAAAGCACCTCTTACTCCAGAGATGCTTAAAAAAGGAAAATTTACTACTGAAGCTCCTTCTAAAACTGCTACCTGGGTACTTATCTTTGTTATTATGATTTTCCTTGCTCTCCTCTCTATAGTATTTTTCTTTACTTGGCACCGTCAGGCAAGGATTGCCCATAAAAAGATTTCTCAAGCTAAAGAGGAAACGTTTAGTGAGGAAGAGAAGTAATGTTAGATACTATTATCCTAAGCCCTCAGAGGGTAATTTTTAAAGGAGTCTTAGAAAGTATTATTTTTCCTGGAGAGGCAGGAGTATTTGAAGTTTTACCTTACCATAGAAATATCATCAGCCGATTGATTAGAGGGGAGATAGTTTTGAATCAAAAAAAAGTACTTCCTATAAAGAGAGGGATAGTTAAGGTAGAGAGGAATAAGGTAGTTGCAGTAGTAGAGGAATGAGTGCCAATACCGCCATAGTGATTATTTTCCTTCTATGTATTTTGGGACCATCCATAGTCTTTGCTGCAGGAGTTTTTTCAGGGATCAACGCTTTAGGTAGGAATCCTTCCAGTGCTCCAAAAATTTTTACCGCTATGGTTATTAGTTTAGTATTCACAGAGAGTTTAGCTATTATTGGTATGTTGATAGCATTTCAAATATTTTCTCCTTAAGGAGGAGAAGAAAGGAGAGGTATGTTAGTTGTATTCTTAATTGTAATTCTTGGTATTTTTTGGATTTTAATAATAGTATTAAGACGAGTACTGACTCGCAATATAACTTCTGCCACTCAGCATCTTGACGAGTTAGCTAAGGATTACCTTGCTAAACAAGCAGAGGTAGAAAAGAAGTTAAAAGAAGCGGAAACTATCTATGAAGAGAAAATTAGGAAGGCTCAAGAAGATGTAGAGAGGATAAAAGCAGAAGCTAAGAAAGCAGTTGAAGAAGAGAGAGAAAGAATAATCCAAGAAGCAAGAGAAAAGAGTGAGCAGTTAATTCAACAGGGAGAAAAGGCAAGAGAGAATCTTATCTTAGATTTACATAGAAGAATAGATATCGAAGCTACTCAAAAAGCCTCTCTCATTCTTGAGAAAGTGTTACCTCAAAATTTGCGTCTCTTAATTCATAACTATCTTATAGAGGAATTACTAGAGAAAACTAAAACTCAACTAAATAGTTCACAACTACTTTCTTCAAATGAGGAGGTAAGAGTTATTTCTGCTTTCTCTTTTGATGATAAGCAAAGAAAATCTTTGCTTAATAATCTGAAGGATAATTTAGGTATAGATTCTTTTAAGGAGGAGGTAGATTCTTCTCTCATTGCCGGGTTTCTTATAACTATAGGGAGTACGGTCTTTGATGGGAGTTTAAAGTGGTTGATTAAGGAAGAAGCTAAGAGATTGGTCCAACAAGAATATGAAGGAGAATAGTCAAAGAATAACGAAGGAAGAGATAGTTTCCTTTCAAGTAAGAGAGGTAGGGAAGGTAAAGTCTGTACATAAGTTCATCGTTATAGCTGAGGGAATGCCTTCTTGCGTTAATGGGCAAATGGTAGAGTTTTCTAATGGTAAGAAAGGATTGGTTATTGGGTTTGTGGAGGATGAAATTCAAATTTTGATTTTAGGTTCTTCTGCAGGGATAAGAGTAGGAGACGAAGTGTATAATCGAGGAGAGTTTTTATCTCTTCCTGTGGGAGAATCATTCATAGGAAGGGTGGTGAATAGTTTATGTGAACCTGAAGATGGGTTAGGACCGATTGAAGCAAAGGAATTTTATCCGGTATTTAGGATAGCTCCCGGGGTTATGGAAAGGATTCCTGTAGAGAGGTCTTTAGAAACTGGTATTTTAACCATTGATACCACTATTCCTATTGGAAGGGGACAGCGTCAGCTTTTAATAGGAGACAGACTAACAGGTAAAACTACGGTGGTAGTAGATACAATTATTAATCAACGAGGCAAAGATATAGTATGTATCTACTGCTGTATCGGTAAACCATACTCCAGTCTTCTTAAGGTTTTAGATGTATTTAAAGAGAAGAAGGTAATGGATTATACTATTGTGGTGAGTGGGATAGCTTCTGCTTCACCTGGAGAACAGTATTTAGCCCCTTATACTGCTGCTACTTTAGGAGAGTATTTTATGTACAATGGGAAGGATGCTTTAGTAGTCTTTGATGACCTAACTCGTCATGCTTGGGTGTATCGCCAAATTTCTCTCTTATTAAGAAGAGCTCCTGGTAGAGAGGCTTACCCAGGAGATATATTCTACCTTCACTCCCAACTTATGGAGAGAGCAGGGCAACTAAGACCCGAAAAAGGAGGGGGCTCCATGACATTTTTACCTATTGTAGAGATTCAGCAGGGAGATGTGACAGGGTATATTTCTACTAACGTCATATCTATGACTGATGGTCAGATATATTTTAGTACCCCTCTTTTTAATAAAGGATTCAGACCAGCAATTGATTTAGGTCTTTCTGTTTCACGAATCGGTGCAAGAGTTCAGTGGCCAGCAACTAAAGCTTTTAGCAGAGATTTAAGGTTAGGATATCTTCGCTATCGTGAGCTTCTTCAGATGACCCAATTAAGAGCAGCCACTCTTTCTAAAGAAGCAATTGCTTCTCTAAAGAGAGGAGAAGCAATAACCGAGATTCTCATTCAACCTAAAAATAAACCTCTACCTATGGAGGAAGGGGTAGTGTTTCTTTACGCCATAAGTATAGGAGCTCTAGATGGGCTTTCAGTGTCTCAAATTAAGAAATTTAAGGAAGAGTTTATTCCTCGCTTAAGAGAATGGCATCCAGATTTTCTTTCCAGGTTAAGAGAGAAAAAAGTTCTTACTGATGATTGCATAGAGATTCTTTATGTGGCTTTGGATAGATATTTTAAGGAGGAAAGTAGGGGGTAAGAAACTAAGTTTTAACTATTAACTATGCCTGTCCTTTCTCAGATAAAAAAGGATATAGAATTTTATCAAGGGTTACACTCTCTTCTAAAAGTCCTTAAAGGAATTGCTATATCCCAGTACCATATGTGGGAGAAAAAATTACAACCTTTTGAGGTATTTTCTCACTATATAGAAGGTTTTTTAGGAGGGATTAATTTAGAAGAGATTAATCATCCTTTCATTATTCCTCCTACCAAAACCTTAGCAGTGGTAGCGGTAACTTCCGACGCTGGTCTTTTAGGTGGACTTAACAGGGAAATAGTAAACCGGGCATTAGATGAAATAAAAAGAGAAGGAGTGCTTGTTGTTGTGGGAGAGAGAGGTAAACTCTATGTACAAGATAGAGCTAGAGAAATTGTTACTTTTAAAGGGATTAAAGATGAGACTAGGTTTATTCAAGCAATAGAGTTACGCAATTACCTTATAGGAGAGCTTATTAGTGGAAGGATAGGGGTAGTAAAAATAGTTTATCCTCGGGCCTATTCCTTAGCTGTCCAACGGATAGAGAAAGAGATTCTCTTACCCTACGGACTTAGAGGAGAAGAGAGTTATCTTCGGTTAGAAGATTTTATCTTGGAATCTTCAATAGAGAGAATTGTAGAATACCTAGTTTTTTTGTGGCTGGGGAGAAAACTCTATGATATATTTAACATGAGTAGATTGGCGGAATTCGCTGCTCGCTTTTTACACTTAGAGGAATGTACTCAAAAATTGGAAGATATGGACCAGAAACTTAAATTCAAGTATTTTCGACTCCAACACGAAATTACTGATAGAAGTATAAGGGAAATATTTGCAGGAAGATTGAATTATGGATATAGATAACAGTGTTAAAACCGCTGGTTACGTTGTCTCTGTACAAGGTCCGGTAGTAGATATAAAGTTCTCTACTTCTGAAGAGGTACCTCAAATTTTTGAAAAGGTAGCTATCCATAGAGTGGATGGTAAAAAAGTTATCTTGGAAGTGGCAGAACATATGGAAGGAAATATTGCTCGCTGCATTGCTATAGATTCGACCATAAACATAAGAAGAAAGACTCCTGCTTACATATATCGAAGTCCTATCCAGATTCCTGTAGGAGAGTCTCTCTACGGAAGATTAATAAATGTTCTAGGAGAACCAATAGATGGGCAAGGAGAAGTTAAGTCTGTAGAATATTCTCCTATAAGAAAATTGGATGTGGATACGAAGGTTAAAGTCAGAGAAGGAGAGAAGAGAAAATTTGAAATCTTAGAAACAGGGATAAAGATGATCGATCTTTTATATCCTTTGGTAAAAGGGAGTAAAACAGGAATCTTAGGAGGGGCAGGTTTGGGTAAGAGTGTACTAACCTTAGAGATTATTCACAATATTGTAAAAGAACATCAAGGTAGTGCAGTTTTTGCTGGGGTAGGAGAGCGCATTCGCGAAGGTAATGAGTTGTACTTTGAATTAAAGAGATTAGAAGTACTTCCTAAAACGATGTTGGTATTTGGTCAGATGAACGAGCCACCAGGAGCAAGGTTTATTGGGGCAATAACTGGGATTACCATGGCTGAATCTATTAAGAAGAGAGGTCAGGATGTGCTTTTATTTGTGGATAATATTTTCCGTTTTGTTCAGGCAGGAGCGGAAATCTCTACTCTTTTAGGACACCTTCCTTCAGAAACAGGATATCAGCCTACCCTTCTTTCCGAGGCAAGTGAGTTTCATGAAAGAATAAAAGCTTGGGAAGAGGGAGAGGGTTCGATAACTTCTGTAGAGGCAGTTTATGTACCTGCCGATGATTTAACCGATCCCGCAGTAGTTACTATTTTTAGTTTTTTAGATTCAATAATCGTTCTTTCTCGAGAGAAAGTTCAATTAGGTTTATACCCTGCTATAGATCCTCTTCTTTCCTCTAGCGCCAATCTTGATCCCGATATTGTAGGAAGTTATCATTATAGGATTGCTCAAGAGGTTCTTAGGATACTTCAGAGATACGAGGAACTTAAGAAGATTGTGATGGTAATTGGTGTAGAGGAGCTTTCCAGTGAAGATAGAATTACTTATGAGAGGGCAAGGAAACTTTTATTTTTCCTTACCCAACCGTTTTTTGTCGCTGAAGCTTATATGGGAAGGAGAGGTGAGTACGTAAGTTTAAAAGAGACTCTTGAAGGATGTGAGAGAATTATCTCTGGAGATGTAGATCGTGTTCCAGAGGATCGTTTTTATATGATAGGAAATCTCCATTTTTAACCTTATGAAGAAGTTGATTTTAATTTTTTTGGCAGTTTTATTTTCTTTTAGAATAGAGGGAGGAGAAATTGCTGAACATTTTGAGAAGGGTAATTACTTTGTAAAGATAAAAGACTATGAGTCAGCAATAAAGGAGTACGAGAGAGTTATCAAATTGAATCCTAAACATACCTTAGCCTATATTCAGTTAGGGGTTCTCTATGCTTTAAAGAAGGATTATTCTAAGGCTATAAAGTATTATAAAAAGGCTTTGGTTCTTAATCCTAGAAGTTATCTTACTTACTATAATCTAGGACTTATTTACGCTGCTAAGGGAGATTTTTCTCGAGCGATTACCTACTTCTTAGCGGCAAAGAAGTTAATTTCTAAAAGTTATCTTTTGAACTATAATCTAGGTTTAGCTTATACTGAAACCGGTGATTATGAAAAAGCTATAAAAGCATTTAAGGAATGTTTGAGTATTAATCCTAGCTATTTTAAGGCTTACGTAGGTTTGGGGGGTGCTTACTATAGAAAAGGTGATAAAGCATCGGCGTTAAAGATAGTGAGAAAATTAAAGGAATTAAAACAGAATGCCTTGGCTAATGCTCTGTCTAACTGGATTAGAGATAAAGAAAGTAAAAAAAATAAATTTTAATCAAATATGCCTAAAGATTTTGATAGGATAGTTAAAGAGATTTTAGTAAGTAAAGGGTTGGTCTCTGAGGAGGAGATTAATTCCATTTTAAAGAAAAAAACTATCCAAGAAAATTTAATTTCTCTCTTAGCAAAGAATAATATCCTAAAGGAAGAGGATTGTTTAAAAGTTTTAGGAGAAAGACTTAATATTCCCTATATAGAACTAAAGCAATTCCCTATTCAAAAAGAGGTAATAAAGAAGGTTCCCTCTCGTATAGCCTTTTACTATAAGTTTATGCCCTTAAGGTTAAAGGGAAGAACTTTAACTATAGCAGTATCTTACCCTTTAGATGTTAAAACTCAGGATGAGATACGGACTCACTTAGGCTATGAAATTGAAGTAGTTTTTTCTCTTGGGGAGGAAATCCAAGAAATGTTAAAAAAGTACTACGGTTTAGGGGCTCAGACAATAGAGAAGATACCTTCTCCTAGAATAGAAAAGATAAGAGAAGAAAAGATAGAGGATATAGAGGAGTTAGTAGAAGATGCTTCAGTGATTAGGTTAGTAAATGAGATTATCCTTGATGCTTATAAGAGGCGTGCTACAGATATCCATATTGAACCTTATCGAAATAGTGTTTCTATACGTTACCGGATAGATGGAGTATTGTATGAAGCCGAAGTTAATCCTCAGATAAGAGATTTTCTTCTTCCTATAATTTCTAGGATTAAGATCATGTGTAATTTAGATATTGTGGAACGTCGACTTCCTCAGGATGGAAGAGCAATAGTTAAGACTCAGGAACAGACATTAGATTTAAGAATTTCTACCTTACCCACACCTTTCGGTGAGAGTGTAGTAATAAGGATTCTTCCTGTCAAGATGCTTTTTAGTCTAGAGAAGTTAGGTCTTCTAAAGGAGGATCTAAAGATCTTGGAGGATCTAATTAAGAAGAGTTATGGAATAATCTTTATTACTGGTCCTACAGGAAGTGGGAAAACTACAACTCTCTATGCTTGTTTAAGTAAGATAAATACACGTGATAGAAAAATTATTACTATCGAAGATCCTATCGAGTATGAATTAAAAGGAGTTACTCAAGTTCAAGTACTTCCTGAAATTGGTCTTGATTTTGCCAGAGGGCTTCGTAGCATCCTTCGCCACGACCCTGATGTGATAATGGTGGGAGAAGTAAGAGATTTAGAAACTGCAGAAATAGCAATAAGAGTAGCCCTAACTGGACATTTAGTTTTAAGTACCCTTCACACTAAAGATGCTGCTAGTGGAGTGACTCGTCTTTTGGACATTGGAATAGAACCTTACTTGCTTTCTTCTAGTGTAGAGGCATTTATCGCTCAGAGGTTAGTGAGAGTAATCTGCTCTCATTGTAAGGAACCCGATAGAGAGATTCCTTATAAACTAAAAGAAAGGATTGTTTCTGAGCTTAATCTTCCTTCAGAAAGAGAAGTGACTATCTTTAAAGGGGGAGGGTGTCAGGAGTGCAATTTTACAGGATTCCTAGGAAGGACGGGAATCTACGAAATTCTCCTTATAGATGATTATATAAAGGAACTTATCTTAAGAAGAGCTACTTCTACAGAAATAAAGAAAATGGCTATCTCTAGAGGGATGCATACTCTTCACCAAGATGGGTGGAGAAAAGTATTGCTAGGAGTAACTACCCCTCAAGAGATAGTAAGAGTAGTTTCTTCTCAAGATATTAATATTTTAGAAGAAGCAAGAAAATACTCTTCGTCTCCTCAAGAAGATAAAAGAATTTACCCTCGTATAAGTAGTAAAGTAAATCTTCGGTATAAAATAATTAAGACACCAGAAGGCAAGCTTATTTCTTCCTTTGAGGAGAAGTTCAATCTTACTAATAATATAAGTGCAGGAGGTCTAGCTTTCCCCTCTTCTGAATATCTTAACCCCGGTATCATTCTTCAGTTGAAGATAGAGTTACCTGATGGTAATCCTCCTATTGAGAGTTTAGCAAAAGTCGTTTGGACTAAGGAGATTTCTTCTAGAGAGAGATATGAAGTAGGAGTGTGCTTCTTAGACCTTACCGGGAGTGAAAGAACAAGATTAGCAAAATACGTAGAGGAAGAAAAGATTTAATATGCCTATTTACTACTACCGCGCTAAAGATACTCCCCAAACTACTATCGAAGGCAAGATCCAAGCCTCTAACAGAGAAGAGGCGATAAGAAGAATTGAAAATTTAGGATACTTTCCTGTAAAAGTAGAAGAGGTTTCTTCCTATCCCTTTTCAAAGAGAGTAAGAGGAAGATTGGGGAGAAAGGAACTTATCGTTTTTACTCGACAGTTAGGTGTACTTATAAAATCGGGTATTCCTATTCTCCATGCTTTAGAAGTACTCTCTCATCAGTTTAGAAATCCTACTTTGAGAAGTATAATAGAAGGTATCCATGCTCAATTGCGAGAAGGTAATAAGTTCTCTTCGACTCTAGAGAACTACCCTAAGATTTTTCCTCCTTTTTATATAGGGATGGTTAAAGCGGGTGAAGATAGCGGTACCCTTCAGGAGACTCTTTTCCGTCTAGCAGAGTACCTTAAGAGTCAGCAGGAGGTGACTTCTCGGATAAAGTTAGCTCTTATTTATCCTTCTCTTATGATAGTAGTAGCTATAGGGACAGTTTCTTTCATGTTTCTCTTTGTTATGCCTAAACTTATGACAATATTTGCTAATCTAAAGGAAAATTTACCTCTGCCTACTAAGATAATTGTTTCCTTTAGCTCTCACTTTCCTCAATGGATAATTGGTGTCTTGTTGGTTGTAGGAATTTTTGGATTAGTAATCAAAAGAAAGATGGGAAGTAAAGAGGGAAGAAAGTTCCTCAGTGGGATTCTTCTTAAGATTCCTTTCTTAGGAAGCTTATCTTTAGAGAAAGAGTTAGCACGTTTAAGTAGGACTTTGGAAGTTCTGATAAGAAGTGGGATTTCTATTTTGAGAGCTATTGAGTTGACCCTTCCTGTAATAACCAATGAACTTGTTCGTGAGGAATTAGCTAAAGGGTGGAGAGATTTACAACAAGGTACGCCTTTAGCACGGACTTTCAGAAGCTCTAAGATAATTCCTATTTTTGTTACTGATTTAGTTAAGGTAGGAGAGGAGGCAGGAAAGTTAGATGATACTTTTGCAGAGATAGCTCAGATATATGAAAGAAATGTAGAAGAAAGAATAAAAACATTTCTTATTGTTCTAGAACCATTACTCATTTTAGGGATAGGTTTATTGATAGGATTTATCGTGATGGCTATGCTCCTTCCTATATTCCAAATTAATTTAGCGGTAAGATAAATTTTCTAGAGGAGTGAGTAAATCTGGAAGGCTTTTCTTACGAAAACGATCAATAGTTTTTCTTTTTACTCTCCTGATTTTCCTTCAGGCTGAAGAGTGGTTAGATTTAAAAGGAACTCATTTTATTGTTTTTTTTAAAGAAAATAGGGAGTTTGCTAAAGAAGTTTTAAGGAAAGCAGAGTATTACTATAGAAGAATTGCTTTAGATTTAGGTTACGAGAGGTATTCTAATTTTTGGCTTTGGGATAAGCGAGTTAAGATATTTATCTATCCTAATTATTCTCTTTTTGTTAACTCTACTCATCAACCTGCTTGGTCTAAAGGGATGGCTGATTATCAGAATAAGATGATTGTGAGTTTTTATGGGAGTGAAAGGTTTCTTACTACTATCTTACCTCATGAGATTACTCATTTAATTTTTAGAGATTATGTAGGGTTTAAGAGTAACATTCCTCTATGGATAGATGAAGGAATAGCCCAGTGGGAGGAGGAAGGCAAAAGAGAGTTTGTAAGAAAGATTATGAAAATTCTTTTACATAAGGGCAAGCTAATTCCTTTAAAGGAGTTGACAGAAACTGATATCCGTAGTATTAATGATGAGGAAAAAGTACATCTCTACTATGTAGAGGCAGTTTCGTTAATAGATTTTATCATGAAGAGATTCGGTGCAACTAAATTCATAGATTTCTGTAGAGAACTCCGCGATGGCACTCCTTTCTTAGATGCTTTAAAAGTTTTTTATCCTCAGATAGATAACCCCTTAGGAGAGCTCCAAGATGAGTGGATAAAGTATATTAACGAAAGTAGGGAGGGAGAGAGATGGAATTCAGAATAAACTATGAGGGTAGAGATAAGAGAGAAAGAGTCCGGTGGTATGAAAATGTTTCTTCTCAGTTTATATTCTTTAGCGATGTAAGAATGCCCGGTTTTCCTAAGAAAGTAGATGGAAGGATAAATAACTTATCTGCTCTAGGTGTGTGTGCTGAGGTAGTTTTTCCTCCGGGGATAAGTAAAGAAGCCCTTTTTTCTGGTATGATAAAGATGGGAGTAAAATTTGACCTACCTAACAGCGAAGAGTCCTTAAAAGCTATCTGTCGAGTAGTATGGATGAATAAGCGAGGGAGGGAAGAAAAATACGCTATAGGACTAGAATTTATCGATATTTCTCTATCTCACCAGGAGAAGATAGTAGAGTACATAATTGATTCTTATCTAGGAGACTCATCTAATAGTAAAGAGGAGGAGAGAGTATGAAGAAGGGGTTCACTCTTATCGAGCTTATGTTAGTAGTAATAATTATTGGTGCTCTGGTAGCTATGGTATTTCCTCGCCTCACTGGCAGGAGTGAACAGGCTAGAGTTGCTGCTGCTAAAGCAGATATCAACGTTAATATTGCTACTGCCTTAAAACTTTACGAACTAGACAACGGAACTTTTCCTACCACTCAAGAAGGTTTGAAAGCTCTCCTAAGTAAGCCACCTTCAGCAGTTAATTGGCATGGTCCTTACTTAGAAAAAAAACCTGTCGACCCATGGGGAAGGGAGTACAAGTATGTATCTCCAGGTAAACATAACCCTGACTATGATTTGTACTCCTTAGGAAGAGATGGCGTAGAGAGTGAGGATGATATTACTAATTGGGAGTAGTTTTATTAAATTTTAATTAATTTCAATTGAAAATTAATACAGTGTAGATCTTGGTAATGGTCGGGAAAAGAACTTTTACCTTTGTAGAAGTACTTGTTACGATAGTTGTCCTCTCTTTAGGAGTTTTCATAATTTACCAGGGGATGCTTACTTCTTTAGAAATCTATAACTACTCTCAGAATTACTTAAGAGCGAAAAATTGGTTAGAGAGAGAATCATGGATAGTGGAGGATAGTGTTTCTCATAAGGGAATTTTGCCTATCCAAGAAGGTGATTATGTGACATTAGGAAACCGCGAATTCTTTTATCGACTCTCTTATAATCTTGTGGAAGGGATTGAAAAGAACAATCTCTATGAGGTTAATTTGAGTGTGGGTTGGAACCAAGCGGGTAGAAAAGTAAATATAAAAGAAACTTTTTACGTGCTTTATCAGGAGCGTGAGGAAGAGTAGTTTTCTCTTATATTTTAAGGAAGTTAAGGAGACAGAGTCAGAAAAGAACCAACCATCTGTTCCGTCAAAGAAGAATGCACAAAAACCAGGGTTATTTAAGAGGAGCGTAGGTTTTACTCTCCTAGAGGTTCTCTCTACCACTGTTCTTATGGTAGTAATCGGTACAGCTTTATATGCGGTATTAAGCAATGGAATAGATATATGGAAGAGAACAAATGAAGAGATTTTGGAAGAAAAAGTTAATATTTTCTTTGAGAAGATTGCTAAGGATATGAGAAATGCTTTTTTCTACGAAGGGATAAAGTTTTTAGGAGACCAAGAGAGTGTATCTTTTCCTACATTAGTAATTTCTCCTTTATCTCATCCTAATTTGATAGCTAATGTAGGCAGAGTGAATTACTTCTTTGATGAAAAAGCACAAATAGCTAAAGTAGTAAAGTTCGATATAAGTGGACTCTATACAGGGAAAGGAAGAGAAGAGATTCTTCTAGAAAATGTAAAATTGCTAAAATTCAGATTTTACTCTTATGATTCTCAAGAGAAAGAATACTTCTGGTATAACAACTGGCAAAAAGGAACTTTCCCTTTGGCTGTGGGAGTTGAGATTATTGTTGCTAGACTAGGGAAGGAGTTCAAATTTGAGAGGGTTATCCAGATACCCATCGGAAGTTAAAAAAGGGTCTATACTAATTCTCTCGTTGTGGGTATTAGGGATTTTATCTGTATTCGTTCTATACTTAAATCAAGGAATGAGAGTAAGAATTACCCTTGCTAAGAGATTAACCTATGATACTCTTCTACATTCCCTTGCTTCCTCAGGAGTAAAGAAAGCAATTATGGAGTTAAAAAAGGATAACACTCCTTCGGATAGCCTAAAAGATAATTGGGCTAATAATCCTCAGGTGTTTAAAGATTTTAGACTGGGAGATGGTAGTTTTACTGTTAGTTATCAAATAAGAAGTTATAAAGACTCAGAAGTTAAAACTTATTTTGGGGTAGTGGATGAGGCTAGTAAGTTAAATATAAATACTGTTGATAGAAGAACCTTAAAGAGGTTGTTAGAAGCTTTTGGTGTGGATGAGATGCAGGCAGAGGAGATTGCAGCTGCTATTGTTGATTGGCGTGATCAAGATAGTTTTTTATCTATTCCTATAGGAAGTGCCGAGGATTCATACTATACTAATTTAGATTTACCCTATTACTGCAAAGACTCTCCTTTTCAAGTGTTAGATGAGCTTTTGTTAGTTAAAGGTATGAGTAAGGAGCTCTTTGATAAGGTAAAAGATTACCTTACCGTGTTTGGGGACGGTAAGATAAATATCAATACTGCCACCTTCCCGGTACTAAAGGCATTGAGGTTAAAGGATAAACTTATAGAGAAAATTATAAGATATCGAGAAGGAGAAGATGAGGAGTGGGGTACTTCTGATGATAGAGTATTTACTCAGATCCAGATGATTATTCCTCAGCTAACTAAGGTTTACTCTTTATCTGCTGAGGAGATTAATTCGCTAAATAAGCTTATTTCCAATCATCGATTGACGATTTCTTCTTCTATCTTCTTAATTAGAAGCAGGGCTACTCTACCGTTTTCTCCTTTGGGTAAGGAGATTACTTGTGTAGTTGATAGAGAAGGTAAGATCCTATTCTGGCGAGAATTATGAATCTGTTTAGAGGAAAAAAAGGTTTCTTTTCCTCTAGAGAAGCGGATGTTTTTGTGCTAGAGTTTAACAGTGGGAATTTAAGACTAGCTTATATAAAAGGTTCTCGAGGGAAAAAAGAGGTTTTTTTCTTAGAAAACAGAGATATTCAGTCCCTCTCTGAGGAAGATACCGCACAAGTAGTTAATTCCTTTTTAGAAAAGATAAAAGCAGAAAGTTTTTATACTATTTGTTCAATCCCTCCTCATCTAACAATCTCTAAGAATATCGAAGTTCCTTCCTTGGATCCCAAAGAAATAGATGACATTATGAACCTTCAGGTAACTAGACATACTCCTTATTCTAGGGAAGAGATAATCATTGATTACGTGAAATTAGGGGTATATAAAAGAAGTTATACTAAAGTGCTTCTGATTATCGTCCCTAGAGAGGTGGTAAGAAGACAATATCAATTACTAGGAAGATTGGGGATAGAGCCTTACAAAGTGTGTTTTTCTTCGGAAAGTATAGTGAAATTTTTTTCTAAGGTTTTTAGGCATCAACAACCAAAATATCCTTTTATTGCGGTTAATGTAGATTCAGCATTTACAGATTTCGCAGTTTCTTTGCAGGGCAGCTTGATCTTTGTAAGAAGTATCCCTATAGGGATTCAACATCTCAAAACAGACTTGATCCGTTTTCGAGAGAAGTTTAAAGAGGAAACGAAGAAATCATTGGAGGTTTATAAAAGTGAGGATATTGAGAAAACACCGGTAAAATTGATTATCTTAGGATGGGAGAAGATAATAGGGGAAGAGTTATTTTCTTATTTAAGGAGCAATCTAGATTTTCCAGTAGATTTTATCTCCTACCCTGAACAGTTCCCCTTATCTTCACAAGCTAAAGATGTGATCTTAGCTAGTGAGCATGCTTCATTCTTAAGTGTAATTACTTCTGGTTTGAATTTCTCAGAAGTTCAGTTTAATCTGATTCCTGAGGAGGTGAAATTAAGGAGGATTTTTGAAGAGAAAAGCAGGGAGATTGTTAAAATGGGTGTAATGGTGATGGTAATTTTTATCTTTATCTGTCTCTTCTTTGGTGGGAAATTATATCTCAAGATGACTTATTTTCATAAATTGAATGAAAAGTTCAAATTAATCCATAAGGAGGCAGAGAAGGTAGAAGATGAATTTAATAAGCTCCAATGGCTAAAGAGATATCTAACTAAAAGAGGTTACTCTTTAGAAGTGTTAGGAGAAATTTACAATTATCTTCCTAAAAAAGCTAAGATTTTAGAGATTGGTTTTAACAGTCAAGGTACTTTTTCTATTAAAGGTACGGCTGATAACCTTGGTGAAGTAATTTCTTTTGTGGAAGGATTAAATAAATCTTCCTTGTTTAAGGAAGTAAAAACTACACACACTGCTAAAAGAAGAGAGGGAGATCGAGATGTGGCTGATTTTGAATTAGTAATTAAAGTGGCCAAACCTGAAAGGGAAAAGAAATAATGAGGTTGGAGGTCTTTCAAAAATTTTTAGCCCGTTTATCGCCCCGAGAGAAAATAATTTTTTATATTGCTAGTTTTTTTCTAGGATTAACTCTCTTTAAATTTATAGTAATCGAACCTATCTTTTTAAAAACAGAGGCCTTGGACAAGCAGATTAAAGAAAAAAAGGTGATCCTTAAGAAAGATTTACATTTGATTTCTCTTAAAGAGTTTATCTCCCACGAGATGGATAAATATAGCCCATATTTTTCTAAAAAGATGCCCAAGGAGAAAGCAACAACTCAACTCCTTAAAGAAATAGAGAAACTTGCTAAGCAGGCAGGAGTATATTTAGTCTATATAAGACCCGGATCAATAGAGGAGAAAGATTTTTTTCAAAAACACACAATAAATCTTCGTTGTGAAGGGAATATGTACCAGTTAGTTAGTTTTTTTCACTCTTTAGAGTCGGCACAAAAGCTATTTACTATAGAGAAGTATACCATTTCCCCAAAATCCCCTGGTTCAGAGACTTTACAGTGTAGAATGACAGTATTAGCTATGTTAGTTTATCGTTAAAAATGATAACCATTTCTATTACTACTAGGAGGAGAAGTGAATTTATAGATATAACCTCTCAGATCGAAGAAGTAGTAAGAGCATCAAGAATTGAGAAAGGGGTATGTATTATCTTTTGTCCCCATACCACGGCAGGATTAGTTATAAATGAAAATGCCGATCCTTCGGTAAGAAGGGATATCATACAGCACCTAGAGGAGCTCGTTCCATATCAAAAGGGTTATACTCATACTGAAGGGAACGCTGATTCTCATATAAAGAGTTCCCTTTTAGGTAGCTCCCTCTCTCTGATAATTGAGGGAGGCAAGATAATGTTAGGTACTTGGCAAGGGATATATTTCTGTGAGTTTGATGGTCCCAGAAGGAGGAATGTATACATGAAATTAATAAAAGAAAAATGAAGAAACGAGTTCGGTATCAGGGACTTACTATTTTTGTTATGCTTATTATTGTTATTCTGGGAGGAAAATTTATATTCGCTTCTTATAAAAATAGTATTCTCGATTATCTTACTGATATGTTAGGAATATTTTTTGTGTTTGTAGGGTTTTCTCTAAGGATTTCTGCGAGAGGGTATAAAGAGGAAATATAAAGAGGAAAAAATCAAAATGTGGTGAAGTACTTGTAGAGGATGGTCCTTACGAATTACTGAGACATCCTATGTATCTAGGTATATTTTTAATCGGTTTAGGGGTTGTCTTAGTTATATTTAAACTTTGGGTTTTCCTTCTATTTTTTTTGTTGTTTTTAATATTTTACCTTCCTCAGATAATAAGAGAAGAGAAAGAACTCAGTTTAAATTTAGATGGATCAAAAAAGAATTACCTTCTTTGATAAGTGTATTTATAGGAATTTTTCTCTTTGAGATATTGGAAGAAAGACTTATTGAGAGGGAATTTTTCTTTAGAGAGTTAATCTTTTTGAGTATTTTTTGTTTCTCTAATCTTTTTAGTTGTAAGTTGGAATTATTGGAGAAACTAAAGATAACTTAAGATATATCTATATAAGGAGGTGAAAGATGCCTGAACTTCCTGAAGTAGAAACAATAAGGAAGCAGTTAGAAGATGAAGTTGTAAATAGAAAGATAAAGGAGGTGATAGTTAAGGATAAAAGAATAATAAAAGGAATTACTCCCCAAAATTTTAAATCCAATATAGAGGGGAAATCTATAAAAGAGATTTTAAGAAGAGGGAAGGTTTTAATTATTAAATTAAACAAATCTCTCTTTATTGTTATTCACTTGAGGATAAGTGGTTGGATCATATTAAGCAAAAACGAAGAGAAGTTCTCTCGGGTAATCTTTAAACTTTCTGATGGGAGACTGCTTAATTTTTGTGATGCACGAGTGTTAGGAGAAATAAAGTTAGTAAATGATTGGCATAGTCTTGGTATTGTCAAAGAGATGGGCCCTGAACCATTACAGCTAAAAAGAGAAGAGTTTATAAAGCTTTTTAAGGGGAAGAAAACGAAGGTAAAGCCCCTTCTTATGGACCAGGCGTTTTTGGCGGGTATAGGGAATGTTTATGCTCAAGAATCCCTTTTTTGCGCAGGGATTCATCCTGAAAGATTAGCAAGTAGTCTCACTGATGAGGAGTTAGGAAGAATTTATGGGTGTCTTATTTCCATCTTGAAAGAGGCAATAAAGAGAAAAGGTTCCTCAGTGGATACCTACCGTCAGATTGATGGAAAAGAAGGGGAATACATTCCTTTCTTGAAGGTTTATCAAAGAGAAGGTCAACCTTGTGTGAGATGTAAGAGCTCTATAAAGAGAAAAATAATTGGAGGAAGGGGAACCTATTTTTGTCCTCATTGCCAGAAGTAGGTACCTTTAGTTTGGTGTAACTTCTACTTTTCTCTAACTCGAAGTAAATGTTTCCTTTTACAGAAAAAGATTTAAAGACCTTTTTAAAAGATAAACTCCACTTTCCTTTTGTACTTTTAGAGACTGCTCAGTTTGATGATGAAAATAACAGGTCTATTTTTTTCTTTCCTATTGAAGATGTAATTACCTTTACTCCTTACGATAAAGCTGACGATTTTTTTAGAAAAATAGAAGAATACTTAAAGAGAGGGTTTTATCTTGCAGGATACTTCTCCTATGAGTTTGGATATTTTTTGGAATCATGGTTTAAAGACACAATGGACGTTCATCTTAACTATCCTCTAGTTTGGTTAGGAGCATGTAAGTGCCCCCAAATAATAGAGCATAGAAAGTATATTCCTTCCTTCGGAGAGGGGGAAGGAAGTTATTTCTACCAGATAAAAAACTTAAAGCCAAACATTACTCCCATAGAATATAGAAAGAAGATTGAAAAAATAAAGAAGTATTTAAAGGAAGGAGAGACTTATCAAGTAAATTTTACCTTTAAATTTAAGTTCAATTTTTATGGGGACTTAGTTGCCTTTTATTTGGATTTACGGAGAGCACAACCTACACCTTTTTTAGCATTCATTAATACCGGTAATATCTATTTTCTTTCTTTCTCTCCTGAGCTTTTCTTTAGAAAGAAAGCTAATCTGGTAATTACCAAACCCATGAAAGGTACTACAAATAGAGGACGGTATCCTCATGAGGACAGAGAAAATATTCTTAAATTCGTGAAAGAGGAAAAAGTAATCGCAGAAAACCTAATGATTGTTGATCTCTTAAGGAATGATTTAGGTAGAATAGCTGAGAAAGGAAAAGTATGGGTGGAGAATCTCTTCTCTCCCGAAGTTTATCGCACCATTATCCAAATGACTTCAACTGTAAAAGCAATTTTAAAAAAAGGGATAAAGTTCCATAGGATATTCACTTCTCTTTTTCCTTCCGGTTCAGTAACAGGAGCTCCCAAGATAAGAACTATGGAAATTATAAAAGAATTAGAGAAGGAGGAGAGAGGAATCTATACAGGAGCAATTGGTTATTTCTCTCCTTATAAGGACGCCACCTTTAATGTAGCTATAAGAACTATCGTAGTGAGTAAGACCCAGGGAGAATTAGGTGTAGGGGGAGGGATCCTTTATGATTCCTTATCCAGAAGTGAGTTTAAAGAGGCAAAGCTAAAAGCAAATTTTCTTAGTAAGAAATTCCCCCGATTCTGGGTTATAGAGACTATTCTTTGGCAAGGTGCGTTTTATCTTCTAGAATTACATTTACAAAGGCTTAAAAAATCATGTAATTACTTTACTATTCCTTTAAATGAGAAAAAACTCATCCAGGAGATTTTTTCTTTGCAGAGCAACTTTGAAGAAGGAAAAAGATATAGAGTGAGAGCCAAAGTCAACCTTGAAGGTAAGATAGAACTGGATTATCAAATTTTAGAAGAAATAAAGCTTCCTGTAAAAGTTAAACTAAGTAAAAAGAGAATTGACCCCGAAGATAAGTTTCTTTACCACAAAACTACCATAAGAAGATTTTACGATGAGGAGAGAAGAATAGCTCTGAGAGAAGGTTTTTTTGAAGTGATTTTTCTAAATTGCTATAATCAAGTTTGTGAGGGAGCAATTACTAATATTTTTTTACTTAGGAAAGGAAATATGTTTACTCCTCCTATAGAATGTGGTCTTCTTCCAGGAATCCTGAGGGAGAAATTAATCGAAGAAAAGAAAGTTAAGGAAAAAGTTATTTTCTTGAATGATCTTCTGGAGGCAGAAAAAGTGTTTGTAGGAAATTCTGTAAGAGGACTTATGGAGGTGGACCGTCTTGTTCTTTCTGAAGAGATTTCCGCTACTCTTTTCTTAGAAAAGTTAAATTGTTGACAGTTCAAATTAGTTATAGTATATTCCTATATTCGCACGAAAAAGAGAATGGAGGACGGAGTTATTCATTTCTTTAAAGCCTTAGGCAATCTTAAGCGTTTAGAGATTATAGAGCTTTTACTCAGGAAGAGAGAGCTTCCTTTAGAGGAGATTTCTCGAAGGATAGATCTTTCCTATAAAAGTATCTCTAAACACCTTCTCCTTTTAGAAAATAGAGGAATTGTTGTTCGTAGACAGAGATCTCTGCGGGTATTCTATAGTATAAAGGGAGATAGAAGAACTTATCTGTTTAACATCTTAGAAGAGGTAAAAAAAATAATTAAAGTAAAATGAAGTTATTAAGAGCTCCCATAAAAAGAGTAGAAAAAGTAGCTAAGGATATATATAGGTTAAGCTTTACTTCTCCTTACATAGCTAAAAGATCATCACCTGGTCATTTTCTTCATGTGAGGATAGCTCATACTATTCTAAGGAGACCTTTTAGTATTAATAAAGTAGAAGGGAACGATGTATTTATTCTTTTTAAAGTAAGGGGTAGAGGGACTCATATCCTTTCTGAGTACGAGAAAGGTGACTCTTTGGATATATTAGGTCCTTTAGGGAACTCTTTTACCATAGAAAAGAATATATTTCCTATTCTTGTAGCAGGAGGTATTGGAATAGCTCCTTTACTTTACTTAGCTCAGAGGTTAAATAGGGATGGGAAGAGAAAAAATAAGGGATGGTTGTTCTTAGGAGTTGAGAAAAAAGATGAAATCATACTTAGGTCAGAATTTGTTAAGTTAGGATTTAGGGTATTTATAGCTACCCAAGATGGATCAGTAGGGTTTAGAGGAGTGGTAACGGAACTTCTAGAAAAAGAGCTTAAATATTTTCAATTTTCAACTTTACCTAAGATTTATGCTTGCGGGCCTAAAGATATGGTTTACAATTTAAGAGAGATTTTAAAGGAGTACCCCTCTGTAGAAGGAGAAGTATCTTGGGAGCAGTTCATGGGTTGTGGATTGGGGATTTGTTTAGGGTGTGTAGTTGCTACTAAGAAAGGATATAAGAAGTTATGTACAGATGGGCCAGTTTTTAGTATAAGAGATGTTTTTTAAAGGGAGGGAATTCTAATGAGAAAAGATTTTATTTCTGTGATTGTTCCTGTAAGGAATATGGAGAGAACGATAAGTAAGACTTTTCAATACCTTACTAAAGTAGATTATCCTCGTACTAATTTAGAGATTATCTTTGCTGATGGAGGAAGTAGTGATAGGACAGTTTCTATTATTAAGGATTACCAGAAAAAAAATCCTCATGTAAGATTGATAGAGATTCCCAACTGTCCCTCTCCGGGATTCGCTCGTACCCAGGCTTTGAAAGAAGCAAAGGGGGATTTTATCTTCTTTACCGATGGCGATTGCGCTCCTTCTCAGAATTGGATTTATAAGGTCTTGGAGATATTCGATAGAGATGAGAGAGTTGGAGCAGTGGGAGGAGAGATATATACTTTAAAGGTAGATCCTAATAACCTTGTAGAGATCTATTGCCAAGCTTTCGGTTTTAACCGGGTGAGTTGGCGATACGGAAACTTAGAAGAAGGTTATTTTCCACCTTCTGATGATTACCATCCTCGCTATCCCACTGAGGTATGTGGTCATAGAGGTTACTTTTTTGTCACTGCCAATGTAGCTTACCGGAAGGAAGCAGTAGATTCAGTAGGAAGAAAATTTTGGGAGTTGCCTACCGGTGAGGATATTGATTTTGGATTAAGAGTAAGGAGAAAAGGGTGGAAATTTTACTTTTTACCTTCTGCTAGTGTTGATCATATGCATAGAGCAGATTTAAAGTCACTTCTAAAGGTATGGCATTCTTACGGAGAGGCTCACCCTCCTCTTCTTCGTAGACATGCTAAAAATTCTATGGAGATAATTTTGCAATTTATTGGGAGATATCCTAATCACTTTATTCTTCATTTTCCTTCACCTATCAGGGGGTTTATCTATATAGGTAATTTCCATCTTATGCACCTTTTTGGATTTTTATTCTTAGTATTCTTTATCCTTCAGTGGTTCTTTTCTTCGTCACTATGGATAAGACTATTTAGTTGGATATTTCTAATTCCTTTTTTGTTCTTTTCTTTTCGTTATTTTAGATCTACTTTCAATATAGAACCTTATAGTAAATGGCCGAGTTTTGCTAAGATGAAGTATTTAACCAATCTTTTCTTTCTGAGGGGAGGGTTAAAGAATTCACTTAAATATAGAACATTTTGTATTGAACCAAGTTTTTAATGAGGAGGGATAATGCAAATTCTATATCTTGTGTTGGGGATAGTAGCAGGGATATTTAGTGGTTTCTTTGGAATTGGAGGAGGGACAATTTTAATTCCTGTATTAGTTTATCTCCTTGGGCTTACTCAACATCAAGCCCAGGGTACTACATTAGCAATAATGATTCCTCCTATTGGTCTTTTAGCAGCTATAAAGTATTACTTAGAAGGAAATGTTAAACTCTCTATGGCGATATTTATCTGTATAGGTTTTTTTATAGGTGCTCTTTTTGGTGCTCAGTTTGCCCATAAGGTGAGCGATCCTCTCTTGAAAAAACTTTTTGGCGTTTTTCTTTTATTAGTTTCCTTGAAGATGATTATTGGGAGATGAATTTAGAAGTAAAGATAGGAAAATTTCAATTAAAATATCCTATTGTAACTGCTTCAGGCACATTTGGCTTTGGAGAAGAGCTGTCCTCTTTAGTGGATTTTACTTCCTTAGGAGCGTTAGTGACTAAGACTATAACTTTAAAATCCCGTAGAGGTAATCCTCCTCCCCGGATAAGAGAGGTTGAGTGCGGGGTAGTTAACTCTATAGGATTGGAGAATCCTGGAGTGGAGGGTTTCTTGGAGAGTAAACTTCCTAAAATAGAGAAGTTAGGTATTCCTTTTATTGTAAGCGTAGGAGGATATTCTCCTGGTGAGTATATAGAAGTAGTGAGAGTTTTAGATAAGGTGGAAGGTATTAAAGCAATAGAGGTAAATCTTTCTTGTCCTAATTTAAGACAGAAGAGAATGTTTGCTCAGAGTGCAAGGTTAACATTTAAAATCACTGATTCCTTAAGAAGGATTACTAAAAAAACTCTAATTGTGAAGTTAACAGGAGAAGTAGATGATATTAGAAGAATAGCAAAGTCTGCTGAGTATGGAGGAGCCGATGCACTCTCTTTAGTTAACACCTTTTTTGCTATGAGTGTAGATATTGATACAAGGAGACCTTCTTTAGGCAGTGTTTATGGGGGATATTCGGGTAAGGGTATAAAACCATTAAGCTTATACAGAGTATGGAAGTGTGCTAAGGTTGTTAAGATTCCTATTATAGGAGGAGGAGGCATTGATAATTACCGTGATGCCATAGAGTTCTTTCTGGTAGGGGCAAAAGTTATAAGTTTAGGTACAATTAATTTGGTGAATCCTAACGCAGCAAAGTCGATTCTAAATGGTATTATTAAGTATATGCAAAAAAATAAAATAAAGGATATAAATGAATTGGTAGGAGGGTTAGTTGCTTAAGAAGGCTTGGGAGAAGTTGATAGTTGCTTTAGATATCCCTAGTGAGAAAAAAATAAAGGAAGTGATTCAAGCTCTCTACCCTAAAGTTAAAAAATTTAAAGTGGGTCTTATTGCTTACACTCTTTTAGGGCCCAAAATCATAAAGTGGATTAATAACCAAGGAGGAGAGGTTTTTTTGGATTTAAAATTTTTTGATATTCCTAATACAATGAATGAGGCGGCAAAGATTGCTATGGAGATGGGCGTGTGGGCATTTACTGTACATTTAAGGAGTGGAAAGGAGTCTTTGCAATTTTTAAAAGAACAGTTAGTTAGTAGAGCAAAAAGTAGAGGATATTGCCTTCCTCTGATAATAGGAGTTACTGAATTAACTTCAAAGAAAGTATCCCTTTCTAAGGTAATGACTTTAGCCAAGGTTGCCTATGAAAGTAAGTTAGATGGTGTAGTATGTAGTGTTTGGGAGGCAAGAAAGATAAAGGAGTCTTTTGAGCTTCTTACTATAACTCCAGGGATAAGAAAAAGAAAAGAGGATGATCAGATAAGAGTAGCTACAGTAAGAGATGCTTTAAAGGAGGGTGTTGATTACTTTGTGGTAGGAAGGCCAATTATAAAAGAGAAGGATTATTTAAAAGCAGCTAAAAAAATACTGGAAGAGGAGGGGGAGAGATGAGGATAAGTTGGTTAGGACACGCTGCATTTTTGCTGGAAACAAAAAAAGGGACAAAGATAATCACTGATCCTTATGAAAGTGGAAGCTATTCAGGAGCGGTAGGTTATGCTCCTATAGGGATGGAACCAGATATCGTGACTGTTTCTCATTATCATTTCGACCATGGTTATATCAAGGATTTTTCTTCAGCAAAAGTTTTAGATAAGGAGGGAGTCTTTTCTCTTGCAGATGTTGAGATAGAGGGAGTTCTTTCTTACCATGATAAGGAAAAGGGTGCTCAGCGAGGGAAAAATATAATCTTTATCATAAAAGCTGAAGATTTAAAAATAATTCACTTTGGGGATTTAGGAACCCTAGAGGTAGATTACACTAAGTTAGAAAGCCCTGATGTTGTGTTAGTGCCGGTAGGAGGAATTTTTACTATCGATGCTAAGGAGGCAACTCAATTGATAGAGAGACTAAAACCCAAGATAACTATTCCTATGCATTTTAAGACGCCTAAGTTAGGATTTGATATAGGGGGTGTAGAAGAGTTTTTAGAAGGTAAGGAAAATGTGGAGAGAGGGTTAGATTTTATAGAAGTCAGCAAAGATACTCTTACCCATCCTCCTAAAGTAGTCGTGTTAAACTTCCTGAGATGATTTATGGTGAAGGAAAGGATTACCTTAGACTATGGGGATGGGACAAAAAGACTTACCAGCTTATAAGAGAGACTTTCTTCTCCGTATATGTTAAATTACCAAGAGCGTTTCTATAGAGAACTTCATAAATCTAGTTTTTGTTTAGAGGTAAGTTATCGAGAAAGTGATATCTACCTAAGTTGTGATAAACCTTTAGATGAAAAAGTAGTGAAGTCTTTAATCAAAAAGTATTATGACGATATAGCTTCTTATATCAGGAGCTATCCTAACTTTTTAACCTCTCTCACCCCTTGGGAAGAGGATTTCTTTGCTCCCTCTATTGTAAAGGATATGATTGCTGCTTCTAAAGTGAGTGGAGTAGGACCTTTTTCTTGTGTGGCAGGAGGAATAAGTTGGTATGTAGGTAGAGATCTCCTTAAGTATTGTAATGAGTTGATTCTAGAGAATGGAGGGGATCTTTTTTTAAAGATAAATGAAGATAAGAGAGTCGGTATCTATTTGGGAGAAAGTTTCTCTCCTAATTTTATAACAGTAAAGATTAAAAAAAAGGAATTTCCTTTTGGGATAGCTAGTTCCTCTTCATGTTTCGGCCATAGTCTAAATTTTGGTAGAGCAGATCTAGTTACTGTTATAGCTCTTGATTCTCTTCTTGCCGATAGCTTCGCTACTGCCTTCTCTAATAAAATAAAGAGAATCGGTGATATAAAAAAAGTAATAAGTGAGGCAAAAGAATACTCTTTTATTAAGGCAGTGGTTGTTGCTTTTGAGGGGAGAATTGCTGTGTGGGGAGAGGTAGAGTTGGATGTTTAAGATAAAGATTGCCTTTTATCTATCTTACCTATCACTTAAAAGCTCTCCTTACTAAATAGTTTCTAATTTTTTCTTTAGCTTAAGAGAGAGTTAGAATGTCAAAGTCGGAAGGAAAATAGACCTTTTTCCCTAAGGGAGTGAGTTCTTTTTTTATCTTTCTTAATTCGCCTTTTCTTAAAAGGAGAAAGTGTATGGGAACTATCTTCTTTAACGGTATATTTTTCAGGATAGATGCTAAGGTTTTTGCATCGGTATGCATCTTATAGAGTTGGGGATATTCTTTAAAGTAAGATGAAGAGGCAGTACAGTCATGGATAAGGTATTGAACTTCTTTTGCTTCTTTTAGGATAGTCTTTGATAGAGCGGTATCCGATGAATAGAGGAGCATTTTCCCATCGAATATAAATTTTACTCCGAAGGAGTTGCGAATATGTTTATTCCTAACTGCTACCAGTTTCAGAGAAGGAGAAGTGTAGAAAAACTCTTTTTTGAATACATCATAAAAACTCAGCTTGGGGAAAGGAAATCTATTTAATCCAACTCTTCTTATTAGCTCTTTAAGAAGGGAGATAGTATTTTGGTTAGAGAAAATGACTAATTTTTTACTTAAATATCCTTGGGCATGAATTAGTCCTATTATTCCGTAGAAATGATCAGGATGTTGGTGGGTAATAACGATGTTTTTAATATCTTTAAAGTTTATGCCAGCTTTTAATAACTTTTGATGTATGGCTCCTGGGCAATCGATTAAGAACATCTCTTTTCTATGGAGAAAGAGAAAAGAAGTATTATCCCTATCTTTAGAAGGGATGCTAGCAGCCGTTCCTAAAAATATTAATTTAGCCATTGCCCCTATTTTGAATTTATTATAACATATTAGAAAATGTACTCAAAAGTTTTCCGTTGGCTTCTTTTGTCTTTTATATTTATACGTCCTTTTTTTTCTAGTTTCGCCTTTAGAAAATTCGACCTTATCTTTGCTATAATTTTTATTATTCTTACATTTATATATTTAAAACTCATCAAAAGAGTAGGAGGTACTAAGTACGATTTCTTCTTTTTTATTTTTATCCTAACTCTGATTGCTTCTTCTATATTCTCTTCTAATCCTGTCCGTAGTTTTAAAATTATCCTTACCTATATATTCTATATAAGTATTTTTTACTTCACCTACTTTGAGGAAGATAAAGATTCTATTTTCTTTATGCTCATTGTTAGTGGGTTATTCCTATCTTTCTATGCTCTGTATATGTATTTCCTTATTCCTTACACTCTTAATTACCTAACGGAACACCAGTTAAGGTTTCCCTTTGCTGAGGAGTTTCTTTCTAGGAAGAGAGCATTTTATCCTTTTGTTCTACCTAATCTTTTAGGAGGGTATCTTACGATGCTTCTTCCTTTAGGAGTGGGAGGTTTTTTGAGAGAGATAAAAAAGGAAGGAGTATATAAAGGAAGATTAGTTTTTATCTGCATCTCTATAGGATTTTACTTTATTCTCCTTCTTCTTACCAAATCATTGGGAGCATGGGTATCTTTATTTTCTGCTGTAGTTATTTTTTTTCTTGCTAGGAGAAGGATTACTAAAAAGTCAATCACCTTAATAGTTTTTTTTGTACTTATGATAGGAGCGATTTTTTTTGCTCGCCAGAGAGGAGAATTATTTACCACTCCTCTATTTTCTTTAGAAAGAAGAATTTCTTACTGGCAAGATACCTTAAAAATAGTTAAAGAGCATCCTTTCTCAGGGGTAGGTTTAGGTAATTTCTATCTGAGAAAGAGCCTCTTTGCGCACAACTCTTACCTCCAACTCTGGGCAGAGGCAGGTGTTTTTGCTTTTCTTTCTTATTTAGGGATAATTTTCCTTTTCTTAAAGAAGAGTTGGGAGAAAATTAAGAAAGGTTATAATGGTTACAGTTCAGGGATTTTTATTGGTGGGTTGAGTTTTATTATTCATAATCTTATAGACTTCAGTTTCTTCTCTCCCCAGGTAAGTTTCCTCTGGTGGATGATATTAGCTTTTGCTATCCAAGAGACTGGTAGTTTTAGAAAGAGCTCGAAAGATAACAAAAAAGGTTATTAAAATAGAAAAGCCTATACTTCCCCCAAAGAGTATACTTCTCTTAAGGAGAAAAATCGCACTTAGATTCCATACTACTACTACAAAGTAAATAAGAGTTAAAGCCTTTCTATATCCGAAGTTACTGTGAATTAATCTTAAGAATATATGATCTTCGCTCTTCTGAAATGGAGAGAGTCCTTTCTTAATTCGAGTAAAAATAGTAAAAAACGTATCAATCACTGGAAAAGCTAAGATTATTAAAGGAACAAAGATTGCAGAAGTATTTTTTAAAGTAGCGTAGTCTAAATAGATAGTTAAAGTAGCGAATAAAAAACCTAAAAGATGGCTGCCTGAATTTCCCATATACATTTTTGCTGGAGGGAAGTTGAAGAGATAGAAACTGCTTAGAGCTCCTGTAAGGATAAGGAAGAAGACAAATGTAAGGTAATTCCCACAGAGAAGGGAGATTAGACAGAGAAAGAAAGAGATTATTAAGCCCACTCCACTAGCTAAACCGTCTCCTATGTCTAATAAGTTGAAAGCGTTGGTGATTCCTACAATCCAGAGGAAAGAGATTAGCCAGTTTATCCAATGAGGAAGAAAATAAATTTGAACTTTTTTCCCATTTAGAAGATAAAGAAGTATAATTATCATCTGAATGAGTAATTTCTTCTGGAAAGAAAACTCTCGCCAATCATCTAAAAGCTCAACTATTAAGATAGCAAAGGAGAATATGAATATGTTGTTTAATTGAAAAGGAAGAGCAATTCTTAGAGAAAGAGGATAAAGCAAGAAAACACCAATTGTAGATAGAAAAAGTCCTACTCCTCCTAAATAGGTCACCTTTTCTTTACTTCTGAAGAGAGGGAGAACAGAGGATATTTTTTTTAGAAGAGAAAGAATTATCAAAGAGGAAAGAAAGGCCGAAAGAAAGATAATTGCTAAGTTAAAATTCTGCATAGAGTTTATTTATTTCTTCAAGCATTCTTCTTTCTCCCCAGTATTTCACATCTATTTTTTTTCTTTCGCTTTTAACTATTTTATTCCATTGAGTGTAGTTCTGCAACATTTTTCTACATTTTCTACCAAAGTGAGGAAGCTCCTTTAAATCTACTATCTTTCCTTGTTTTTCCTCCTTTACAATATCCAGAAGCCCTCCAGTGTTAGAAGCCAGTATTGGGATTCCACAGATTACTGCTTCAATAACTGCTAAAGGTAAACCTTCCCAGAGAGAGGTTAATACAAATAGAGTAGCTTCTTGATATGCCTCCGATAAATCTTTTACCCACCCTTTTAAAAATACAGAGTTTTCTAAATACATTCTTTTTATTTTTCTTTTTATTTTTTTCTTTAAAGGCCCATCTCCTATGATCCAAAACTTTATATAGGGAAATTCATTTAAAACATCCTTAGCCATATTAAGAAAGTAGTCTAATCCTTTCTGTGGTTTTAATGCTGAAACAGTAATAATTAAGTTATCTTTTTGAATTCTTTCCTTTCTTTTCTCATAGATCTCCTCCAAGGGAGTAGTGTCTATACCGTAGTGGATAAGGACAAATTTCCCCTTAGGAGCAATTTTTCTAATGCCCTCTCTTAGATCATAATTTGAGACAACAATAATTTTCTTTGTAATTTTGCTGGTGATTTTTTCTAAGAAAAGATAAAAATAATAGGTTACAAGAGGCATAAATTTATGAAATGGCCATCCGTGGACAGTATAAACTATATCTTTACATCCGCAAAAAAAAGCCGCCCACCTTCCTAAAAAACTCGCCTTAGGAGAATGGGTATGGATAATATCAAATTTATATTTTTTTATATAGAAAAATATTTTAAAAAAAGCAATCAAATCATAAAAAATATTTATTTCTCTTTTCAATTCTTTAATTAAATAAACTTTTAGATAAGGAATATTTAAGAAATTCTCCTTTAGAAGTCCGTAATCACCGGATAAAAGATAAAAGGCATATCTGTTAATATCAAGATTTTTAATAAGTGTAAAAAGTTGCTTTTGTGCTCCTCCTAATTCTAAATGAGTGATGATAAAAAGGATTTTTCTCTTCATAATTTACTAAATAAAGAAAGAATTTTGTTTCTATAAGTGGAAAAAGAAAATTCTTCAGGTATAAAAAGATTGTTTTTTTCACTCTTTAGAGGCGAATTTAAAGTAGAAAGTATTTTTTCAATTTCGTTTACATCAAAAATGTTTCTGTTTTTGAAGATATAGGCTATTTCTTTTAATCCGCCTTTCTTGGGGAAGAGGGTAATTTTATTAAATGCTAAGGATTCCAGAACAGCAATTCCGAATGGCTCCTCTCTTAGGAAGGGAAAAATACAGATATCCGATAAGGACAAAAATTTGTCTATATCTTCCTGAAATCCCAGAAGATAGACATTTTTAATCTTATTTTTTTTAATGAAATTTTCTATTTTTTTCTTATAGATTTTGTTTCTTCTTGTAGGGGGGGTGATGTCTCCAACAATAAGAATAATTAAATTTTTTTTGTATTCAAGGAGATTTCTGATTCTTTTTAAAAATTCAAATTGACCTTTTGTAGGATGAATTCGAGATATAATCGTAAGGATAATAGCTTGCAAGGGTAAATTAAATTTTTTTCTCATCAAAAATTTATCATAAATAGTATAATTTTTTTCATTTAGAGGTTCATAAATTATGTAAGTCTTTTTATCCAGAGAAAGTTTCTCTTTTATTGCTTGAGATTGAGCAATAATTAGATGAGAAAATTTAAGAATAAATCTTCTTAAGAATAGATTAATTCTTGAAGTACTAAAGAATTCCCTAACATACCATATATGTTTACGAGAGGTTATTTTTGCTACTAAAGAGGGAAAGATAATTAAGAGATTATTAGTAAGAATAATATCAATCTTTTTTGTGATGATATAAAGAGAGAAATAAAAAAAACAAATAAGGGAGAGAAAAAAGTAATTTAAGTAATAAAAAAAGAAAAAAGAAAATTTTAATATAGGAAGAGGAAAATAAATAATTTTTACTTTTAAATCCTTCAGTTTTTTTTCTAAGGGGCCTGGGGATGGAATAACACAGATAATTTCAAAGTTGATGGATAAGATACTTATAAGATTAATCAATCCTTTTTCTGCTCCATAAAGATAACTTCCAGAATTAAAAATAAGAATTTTTCTCATTTTTAAGCATCTTTGGTAATTCTCTAAATATACGAAAAAAATAAGGGTTTGTGAAAGAAAAATATAGAGTTCTAATTAAATCATAAGGTAAACTCTTTAAGAAAAATAAAAAAGATTTCCTGCGATGGTGTTTTAATATAATATACAATCTATTCCTAAAACACAAATATTTTCTTAATTTTTTAGGTATAGGAAAACTTCCTCCATAATGAAAACAAATAAGTTGGGGCAAAAATTTAGTTTTAATATTATATTTTTTCATTTTTATATATAAATCTAACTCTTCAAAAAGAAAAA
>Ga0190286_1000039_pt1 | contig 71381 bp, 74 predicted proteins | sample 48691834_MG_FD_183241 | JGI IMG/M metagenome (GOLD analysis project Ga0190286, IMG submission 183241) | Hydrothermal vent microbial mat bacterial communities from Southern Trench, Guaymas Basin, Mexico - 4869-18-3-4_MG | ecosystem: Environmental > Aquatic > Marine > Hydrothermal vents >... | reverse complement strand
CTCATAAATGGCTAATCTCTAGGGAACAATATTGCCATGATTGCCCACTTAGGTATTCTAACAGACACCCTATAGCCTCCCCACTCCATCCTATTCTCCTTCTTTCTCAAGGGAGCTGGGGTCAGCTCTTTGGGAAAGTAAGCCTCAGTAACTATTATGTTTCTAATGATGGAGATGTTTGGAGTATGCTCAGGGGAAAGTGTTAGTCCTCCCGTCTGGACCCTTATTCCTAAATCTTCAGGGTTTACGGGAGCGTTTGGATCGTTCATCCAATAAACTAATGTCATCAGGAAGCCTGTTTTGCCTTCCTTGACTAGTTCTATGGCTCTCTCTGGTGTAACTATTTCCATGGACATTTGTTTCTTGAATAGAAGGAGGATCAGCTCTTAAGTCTTTCCATCTTTAAGAGTTCACAATATTTCTCAAAAATATAGAACTAGGCACAAACTTAGTTGTTCTCTTCTCTCACTCCTTAATTGTTCTGTCTTATGGGTTTTCAATCATAACGTATATGGTCCGCATCTGGACATCTTCTGCAGCCCATTTTTCTGATTCAAGGTAAATGCATTCGGGCCAATAAACAAGCACATTCCAGGGCTCCCCCAACTCTCGAATGATTATTCCGCTTACCCTCATCCTCTCAGCATGCGGCTTGATCTGAAGAAACTCATCTGAGGATTTGGCCGTGTGAAAGAATGCAAAATATGCCAAGTAAGCATTTGAGGCCAGCAAAAAAGAGATTATAGCAAGATAAATGTGTTCTGGCTTTAACTTGAGCTTAAAAAAAGCAGCAAGTGCAGGACTCCTTTTAGAAGATGGTTCTATCCTTTTGATCAGTGCTAGAGCAGCTTCTCCTAATTCACTTAGAGAATATTTGCCGTCTTTATCTTTCTTGATGAGTTGGTCAAGCTTCTCCAAGTGATAGTTAAGAAATCCCGTCTCAACCTTCAACTTATTCAGGATTTCAGTGTATGCTAGTGGTGAGTCCCTTAACATCATCAAAATCCTCCTCCTAACAGGATGTTTCAAAGCCAAGAATATTGATGAATAGGCATCTTTCTTAGAACTCATCTGCAATCTCACAAATAATTGAATTAAGGGGTTTAAAGACTTTTTTGAAAACAAAATTTGTCAGATATTGAGATGGTACTAAAAACTTCAGAAGAACTCCGTAGCTCTTCTAATGCACTTTTACAATTTACTAGGATATGGTCACTACTCCTCCGATGCCTCTTTTCTAGCTCTTTGCCTCTTTTTGTAGAAGTAATAGATGGGAGGACCCGCAATTACCAGTAAAGGCACGAAGAACACTAGAATGGTTATTAAGAACTGAGCAAGAACCAAGAAGCCCCAAAGTCCTCTTTCTATGGGGTATCCCCAATCGATCTCGGGTATCTTAACCCAAGGCTCAGATTCTGTAGTGAACGTGTAATCCTGAGACGCAGCTGTCTTCCCATATGCCGTCGATTTAACTCTGAAGTGATAAGTTGTCGAATCTCTCAGGCCAGTAATCGTTATTGAATGTTCCTTGACCGGCTTAGGATCATAAACTTCAGATCCGTAAGATTTCGTCGTTCCGTACTCCACCAAGCTCGTAGATAATACATCTGTTGTCCACTCTATTGTGACTTTAGACGTAGTTACCTCCACAACTTTAACGTTTGAGATAACTGGAGGTTTTGCCAGCTCCTCTAAATAGACAGATATGGTGGAGTACTCTACCCTTCGTTCCAAGTATTGTAGCTTTCCCTTGAGGGATTCTATGGTCTCTCTTACCCTCATTAACTCCTCTTCGACCTTTAGCATGTCACTAACATCAGTCGCCTGATCCAGAATTGCAAGAAGGCGTTCCTCCTCTCTTTCCGCATTTTTCAGCCTTGCCTCAAGGTCAATGTATTGCTCAGTCACGTCCTGTCCAGAAATCTCTTTGTTCGTCACGTTTCCTATCTTTTCGATCCGTCTTAAGACGTCATAGAACTTCTCCTGGGGAACTCGAATAGTTATTACTCCGCTCTTCCTCTCCTCACCAGAGATAGAAACGCTTTGAATAAATCCACCTGCTCCCTCAGCTATGCTCTGGATCTGATTAGCTGCTGCGTCAACATCCTCAACCTCCATAGATATTTGGGCTGTGTAGATTATCATCCTCCCAGCGGCCTCCAATAAGGTTAATTCAGCAGTTGGTTGGGCTTCAGCCTCTGGTAGCATAGGCGAAGGGGTAGGAGCAGGTTTAGGTATGGGAGTTGGAGATGGGATAGGTATACCAGGTACCTCCTTGGGGGGAGCTGTTGGCATAGGAGTAATAGTCGGTTTAACCGTAGGAGAAGGAATTCGTGCAGGTGATAGATAGGCTTTCTCCTCTGGATATGTTAAGAAACCAATTATAAAAGACAGTGCTAGTATAGCGAAGATTATTGCAGCTATTAACAATGTCTTGCTTCTAGGAAATTTAACCTTCATTTTTATCTCTATATTAGCTTTTCCTAGATTTATAAAATGCGCTGATTTCATTCAACAGGCATTGAAGGAATGCATGTTATAATAGCCCTGAGGAGGGTTCGGTGGGTAAAGATTCGAGTTTTTTGTTTCCTATGTCTATCAAGACTTATAAAATACATAATTTATTTATAACACATATGACAAATATAACACTGAGCATACCTAAAGACATATATAGGCTTATGAGGAAGTATAAGGAGATAAACTGGTCGGAGGTTGCCCGTCAGGCGATAATAGAGAAGTTACTCAGACTTAAGTCATCTAAAGATGGGCTAACAAAAGAAGAACTGTCAATGCTCCTAGAGATAAAAGGCATGGAGATGCTGAGAGAAGAACATGCTGCTGAGAAGGAGTGGGCCTTTCTGAGAAAGATCAAAGAAAGAGAGAAGAGAAGAAAGAGATATCTGAAGGAGTTGGAGGAGAGATGATAATAGACACCTCAATAGCGATCCAGAGGGTAGCGAATGGAGAAACCATAGAGGAGAACATAACATCAGTAACTCTGATCGAGTTCCCTCCGATCAAGGATTATGAGAAGTTTGATGGGAAAATCTATTTTATGGGTGAAGAAGAGCAGCTAACGGCTGTATTGTTGCAGATAAAGCTAAGAGAGACTGGTTCTCCGATGAGTGTTGGAGACTTACTTATCGCTGCCACATGCATAAACAAGAATGAAATGTTTCTGACAAAGGACAAAGATTTCATGATCATCAAGGAAGTTGAACCAACTTTGAAGGTTGTAATAGAAGATTAGGCGTCAAAGTCCCGTATTGTGTAGTTTCAATCGGTTTTTGAACGTTTGCCAAAATTAGATGGGTAAAAGGACTTTTTAGAAGGTGACGAAAGTTGTTTTTCAGACATCAGTCAATTATACTTGGAGCTATGAAGTAAACTTTGCCCAGAAGTCTATTTTGATCGTTGGAATGTAAGATCTTATGAGGGACAACATGGTCATCGATGCGTTAACGTTCATATTTAATCCATCTTATAGCTGCGCTAATTTGCGTGGGTTTGGTGCTTGTTCGTTACTGGTTGCTGAGGTGATTTTTGTTCGGGAAGATCAAGTATCTTTTAATTTTGATTGACTGGATTCCTGTTCAGGATAGTGATTGGTTGAAGAGTGTTGTTTTGGATCGCCTATGTCCCAAGGGGCTTGGGAAGCCTTATCGGAGTTACGTTGATCAGAGGTTGTGTTGATCCAGACTTCAAAATATCGATAGATAGCGGAATTTTTAAGAAAATATTTAAATGTAGCACGCTTCTTGATCATTTTTTGGCATATGAGTAAGATCATCTCTATTTTTTGTGGATTTAGGAGTTTTGACGTCTCAGCTTCGGCTCTACAATTGAAAACTTCAGATTCTGTTGCAATATGTGCATTTGTAAGGAGAGAAGATCACATCTCCTTGTATCTCCACTTGGGGGCCACAACCTCTACTCCAAGCCTGGATGCAGCCTCTTTGATTACTTTGGTTACTTCTCCAAACAGATTTTTCAGGCCTTCTTCGCTCGTTGACTCTGCTCTTATCTTTATCTCTGGCTTTGTGTTGGATGCCCTTATCAAAAACCAACCTTCTTCCGTGTAAGCCCTAACTCCATCTATTTCCAAGGTTTTCAGTCCTTTCTCCTTCACAACAAATCCTGCTTCTTCAACTAACTTGAACTTCACCTCATCTGGCACGAAAACAGTTATTATCGGAGTTGAGAAGTACCTGGGCAATTCATCTACCAGCGATGAAAGCCTGCCTTCCTTTGAGATGACCTCTAACATCCTAAGACCTGCAAAAAGACCATCGCTGTATATGCCCACGTCTCCGAAGTAGAAGTGGCTTGAGATCTCGCCTCCAAGCAGGGCTTTCTCCTTTAACATGAGGTCCATGAGGAACGCATGACCTACCCTGCACATCACTAGTTTTCCGCCAATTTCCCTAGTGATGTCCTCGATTGCCTTGGTGCAGCTTACCTCGTAGACTACCTTAGCTCCTTCCTTCCCCTTTAGATAGTGCCTTACATAAACGGCAAGAGCAACATCTCCCTGTATACCCCTCCCCCTATCGTCAACGAATACTGATCTATCTCCATCTCCATCAAAAGCAATGCCTAATGCCGCTTCCTTTTTTAGGACCTCTTCTTTAAGCTCTTCAAGGTCATCTGGGTCGGGATCAGGAGACCTTGCCCTGAAGTAAGGATCTATCTCTTCATTGATAACGTAAACCTTGCAACCAGCCCTCTCAAAGAGCTTCCTTGCCAACACGGCTGATGAACCCCCTCCTGGGTCTAAGACAACCCTCGTTCCCTTTGAGACAGCAACTTTAGAGAGAAGGAAGTTTGCGTACTCCTCCATTAGGTGCTTCGAGTCAATAACCCTTCCATTTCCCATCAGTTTGAACCTGCCTTGCTCAACTATCTCCTTAATTTTCTCGAGTCCAAGACCCATTCCCATCAGCCTAGCTTTAGAATCGCATATCTTCAGGCCGTTCCACTCTGGAGGGTTGTGAGAGTTATGGAGGAGGATAGGAGAACAGCCTCCAAAAAATGCCTCTGTTCCTGGAACCGAAATATCATAAACTGGTTTATTCCATTCTAGAACTTCTACGCTTTTCACCTCAGTTAGTCCGATATCTGAATTCAAGATGGCTTTCAATATCGAGATTTTCTTATCATCTTCTGGCATTATTGGATTCCTATGAGTAGCCAGTATATGTCTTAGTATCTTCTTCGCTCTCTCTACCCCAATTGTCCTACTATGCAAGTCTCTGGAGAATGAATTGACATATTTAGGTCTAAGTCTTAACCACAGCTGTTTGAGGAGCGTTGTTGGTATCCTCCTAACTTGAGGATTATGAGCTAAGGGTGAAGGTTCGTCTTTGGAAAAGGGGTTCTCAATTGATGGTATAATTATCACGTAACTTTTGGATTCCTTAATGAGCAACCCTTTTGATGTAACATGTTCCTTATGTAATGTTTCGTAGATCGTACAGCTTATGCCTTTTATCCTTAGTAGCCATACAAGCTCTTCAGCCAACTTTCTGCTTGCAGTTGTAAACTCAATTCTTCCCCTTCTATATCGCCTGTAATTAATGTGAGAATCACAAAGATATCCAGAGAGAAATTGTAGGACTTGCTCCCTTGGAAGACTCCAAATGAAAGGCGGCAAATGCTTTTCTTTGGAGTTTCCTCCCATTAGGTTATGAAATAGAAGCGCTAGATTCTTATTTGAAAATTCAAGCTGTATCGAACTTTCTAGCTCTCTCTCATATATGTTAAGGCCAAAGAGAGATCTAATTATCCTCTTGGCGTCTTCTACTCTAGATCTCTCGTGATTTCCAAACTTCAGCCCTATTCTATGAATTGGATGTCTTATATAGGTCCAACCTTCTGCCAGATAATATCCCATGAGCCTTAATAGTTCTGGTGTTAACTTAATCTTCCTCGGGATCTTCACCTTTGTCCTTTCTGAGTAATAAGAGTTGATATCCTGCATGTTTATTTCTTGTATGGAATTTCCTTTAAAGTTCGCTAAGAGGGTTATTAGAAAATCACCCTTCTTCAACTCCGATGTTTTCTTAACAGTCACACCGTTTTTTTCATCAAAGACAAAAACAGAATGATCTGCAGATGTTATGATTGAACCACCTGTGTACTTTATTCTATAAGCTTTTTCTACTATATGCTCGAAGAAGCCAGTTATGGGCCGGAAACTCACTTTGAGATCTTTTTCTATAGAAAGACATGAAATCCCTTCAAGTTTCTTGCCTTTCAGGGACTCTATAGGTACAAGCTTTATTTGATCTCCCTCCTTTATTAGGATAGGAGTATTTCCTGCTACAGAAGCTGTCACCATTATGCCACCCTTGGCCTTCGATGCTTTGATCCCAAAGTAGAGCGCTGGAGTTGGAATGAGCCCCATGTCAAGCACGTCACAACCAGCTTCTGTAAGGCCGGTTGCCACAGCTTTTGCTATGGCAGGGCTGCTCACTCTTCCATCTCTTCCTAGCACAACTTTTCCGCTCCCACCCAAGAGGGTCCCAAAAGCAGCTCCAATCTGCTGAGCTATATCCTCTGTTAGATCAGCCCCGTAAATTCCCCTCACATCGTAGGCTCTGAAGATGCTCATAGAGATCCTAAGAAGTTAGAAAAATTTCCCTTAAAAATGATGGCGGATCTAATCCATCAAGGGAATTTCATCTCTTTGAACATTACGTTAGGCCAGCTTCCTTCATAGCACTTTTAATAACTTTCAACGATCTCTTTATGAATTCTTTAGGGTTTTCTCCACCTCCTTCTACTATGAGCATACCCTCATATCCGCCATTTGCAAGTTCCTTGAAAACTCCGACCAGGTTCACATTTCCCGTCCCTAGCGGCATGTGAAAAGAGGCTGATGTGGGACCGGTGTTGTCAGAAAGGTGCACATGGACGACCTTGTCTGCAACTTGTTTGAGAAACTCAACTGGATCCATGCAGGTGTTAGCATGAGCAACATCAAATGTTATGCCTAGATTTGGATAATTTACTCCCTCCAAAATTGAAAGAAGTCTCCTAGGTGTATTAGCAAAGTGACTTCTCTTAGAATCCATGTTTTCTAAGCCTATTCTCATTTTTAATCCGAGTTCTTCAGCCTTCTGGCAAACTTCCTTGATTGCTTCTATAGACCTCTTCAAGTAGATCTCATCAGAAACCTCGATTGTAGTTCTCTTCCCAGGATGCAAGACGAGGAGTTCTGCATCGATGTTAGCAGCCAAGTAAAGTGCTTCAAAGGTTTCTAGCAAAGATTCTCTCCTTATTCTGTCGTTCAATCCGGCTATGTTAAGGTCGTGGTAAGGGGCATGAACGGAGTAGCTCAGGTTGTGTCTTTTCATTATGCTGGATATCTCTGATGGATCCTTTTTTCCAATCACATAAGGCATTAATGCTGGATGAAAGGACCAGAGCTCAATGGCATCACACCCCATACTTGATAGCAGCCTTGCACCCTTTTCCAAATCTAAAGGATCAAGAGCACCTTGGCAGAAACCTACTTTCCAATTCATTGCGCTTTTTTATCTCTAATTGCTTTTAAGGTTTAAAATAAGAGAAGAAGTATAGCATCGTTTCGTAGCTTGCGCAGGCTTTGAGAGGTTTTTTTGTTAAAGCTTTATTTATGCTTTAACACCCTGCCTGGAAGGGCTCCAGTATGCTCTTCTTCGTCTATAACGAATTCTCCGTTCACAATAACATGTTCGATTCCCTCCGGATACTGATAGGGATCTAGGTAAGTGGGCTTGTCCGCAACTCTCTCGGGCGCGTGCTAAAATACAAGTTCTTCCATCTTTTGTCTCCAAGGAAAGGAACTCATAGGTCTTGTTCCTATTATAAACGCCAGATAGCCTGTATACAAGCCTAGATCTTGTTTTTATTTCTCCAAAAAAGATTAGTTGGGCTTCCAGGGCTGAAACCTTAGAAAAATAAGAAATAATAACAAAAGAAGAAAGAAATATTTGATTAGACCTAGAAGTTCTCTAAAATTTATTAAAGAGTTAACGGGAGAGATTTTTAATCTAATTGTAATTCCTCGGACCTTGTTCATCAGATATCATCAAGACCTACTGGTCGACATAAAAAGTTCTTGCGGACATGATGGATCCTTTACACGAGAGATAAGCTTTCAAGAGGCACGTATTCTATGTCAAAGTCGAAGTGCTTAGGCCCAAAGATTTCTATACCCTTTGGGCTTCTCCAGATATCTACAGCTGGTACTCCAACAACGGCTACCTCCCTACCTAGGTTCTCCCTAAGGTCCACCCAATTGGACAGTCCTCTTCCTGTCCTGACATCTGTCACGCAGAGCAAGTCTGGACATGTTACGTAGGGCTTATCATCAAGCCAGCTTATTAAGAACTCATTCTTGAAAAATATCTTAAGTCTGTGGCCTTTATAGGGGCCCACACCCTCTATTTCCACGTTTCCCCACATAAAGGCCCTCCTTTCCTCCCTCTCCCAAGCTTTCACAACTCCTCTAAAGATCTCTTTACCATCAATTGTTTCCACAAATGCTTTTATCGGATCTTCTCCAGCTTCTAATGCTTCCTTTATCCTTTTACCTACCTCAATGCACTTGCTCATGGATCCTTCAACGATCCCTCCTTTGAGCTGTTTTGGCGTTGCAGGGCACCTTGCAACACCACAAGTCCCTCCAGAGGCTACAGCAATCTGCCTGCAAATATCTTCTGCTGTATAGTCGTTTAAGGCATTCTTAAGTATGGCTACATCACCAAAAGGTGTCACTGCAGCTAATGGAGCTATTGGTATCCCTTTGACATGAGTCGTAGAGATAGCTATCTCTGGCTTTGCCCTTCCGCAGGCATCACCGTCAACAGCAACTTTGTCCAGAGATGCTGCAACGAAAAGAGGCAATAACATATTCCCAGCTCCTGTCTCTGAAGCTAGTATTGCTTCTGGCTCCTCACCTAGGAAACTGGCAAGTTCTCTTACAGCTTCAAGTTCAGGCCTTTCTACTTTCTTAGGATATTTCTCAACCCTTCTCTTAATGTCTTCCTCGACTCCTCCTCCTACTCGGCTTACTATGAACACAAGAGAGTCCTCCTTTAGTTCCTCCAATGAAGCTATTTTCAGCTTTAGGCCTTTCTCTTCTGCTTGTCTTAATATTTCCAAAGCTAACTCAACTGAGCCTCCTCCACCACAACCAAGTATTTCTGCACCGAGTATGAGGTTAAGAACCTCCTCACTTGTAAGGGTCCTCATCTTGCGTTGGTACTATTGAAATACTTTATTTTTGTTTGCTTTCGCTCCTAAGTTCTTACTCTAAGAAATTTGGTAGTCCTTCACATATGCCAGAACTCTTTTATCTTTCCAAAAATTCTTATTCGAGTAGATTCTGCTTAAACAAAAGTCAGTTACACGATCTTTGCACGCGTCAACGGGATGATATCCTTCATTCCGCTAACCTTCTGATATAGGTTTAGGACCTTTCTAATATTTCTTTCAATCGTGAATTTATACCTAGATTTTGTTGTTCTCTCCTTAACCATTAGATGTCCCCCTCTCTCAAGCCAACGAGCAAGTTCATTTATCTTATTGAAGACAAAACCGACCTTATGTCTTTCTATGAATTCCTTGATCGTTTTATGAGGAAAAGCAAGTACTGGAAGGCCGCAAGCAACATATTCAATCACTTTGTTTGGAAGAGCCACATCTAAGTGGTGTCTATTCTTTTCATTTGAATTGAAACCAGCCCAGCCGAAATCGTATTGTGTTATCTCTGTTAGCAACCTTTTTCTCTCAAGATGTCCATGATAATGAATAAGCTTGCTCTCTTTAGCGATCTTTTTGTAGGTTTTGTCTCTTAAGCTTAATTTAGATGGATATATGTGAATGTGCATTCCTCCTTTAGCTATGCTCTTGAAAATGTCAACCAAGTTGTATTGATTTTCTTTCATAAGGCTCGTTAACGTCCCTATATAAACGATGTGAACTTCGCCATCAGTCTCAGAGAGCTTATTCCTTGGATTTTGAGGGATAACTGATTTAGATACGTAGCTTGGGAAGACTAAGTCCATATTCGGATCCACATCATACTTACTTTGCATGTATTCTCTCATTCCCTCAGAAACGTAGATACGGGCATCGCTTCTTTCTACAGCTACCCTCTCTTCCCTCGGATAAACTTCCAATATCTTCTTCTCATCATCGTTAAGGTAATACCCCGTACTTCTAAGCGAGAGAGCCTCATGACAATCGTGTATGACAGGAATAGAACCTCCAACTGCCTCTATGGCTGCAATCGTTAGGAAGTCAGGGGCATTGTGGCTGTGTATGAGATGTGGTTTGTATTTTTCAACTAACTTCTTGATAGAACCCTCCAGGTTTTCCATATCGAGCTTCTCAAAGGCGTTAAAGAATTCATCTCCATAACCATAAAGCCTGCTAAGCCTATAGTAAATATAACCGAAGATGAGCCTTACTCTGCCCTTTAAGGCCCACCTCAGCCCTTTTGCATACTTCAGAGCGCGTATGCAGGGCTGAGGTTGAAGGAAAAGAACTTTAAGATGTCTAGAATCTCTATGTAAAACTGAATTTTTATGTGGCTTCATATAATCAGTCCCCTACTAATCTTCTAGTATCACCAATTTTAAATATTATAGACATAAGCTTTCTAGTAATTAAACGGCCGAAAGACAAAGATATTTCATCCATTTCTTCTAAAAAACCCTTATGAGCATGAATAGTCATTATATTTATTAAAGATATATCTAAATATGATATTATGAAAATCATCTGGTCAAACAAGCGTTAATGAAGCTATGGTTATGGGAAAATCAAAACATATTTCTAAAACTACTGGAGACAGGATTATTAGCGGAACGATAAATGGAGAAGGGCTATAAAGGTAAGAGTTGATAGCACAGGGGAGGACACCGTCCTCTCACGGATGGTAAGGTTAGTTGAGGAGGCCCAGGCAACAAAACCAAGGGTTCAGAAGCTTGCAGATAGAGCAGCTCGGACTAGACAGATTCTTTGCAGAGGTCCTTCCAGAGGATAAGTTAATGAAGATAGAAGAACTCCAGGCAGACGGGAGCTTGGTAGCGATGGTAGGAGACGGTATAAATGATGCGCCAGCCCTTGTGAGAGCTAACATAGGGATAGCCATAGGAGCTGGAACTGATGTAGCAATAGAATCAGCCGACGTGGTTCTGGTTAAGAACGATTCTAGAGACGTAGTTAGGCTGATAAGGTTGAGCGAGGCAACTATGAGAAAGATGAGGGAGAACTTGGTTTGGGCTACAGGATACAATGCTCTTGCAATTCCAGCAGCGGCAGGACTGTTCATTCCATTAGGGATAAGACTCAGACCAGAGTGGGGCGCTCTTGCAATGGCCGCAAGCACCATAATCGTTGTTTTAAATGCTCAGCTGCTCAGAAAAGTTACAATCTGATTCCTGACTTGATGAAAGGAGAACTTAGTTAGGCTGCTAGAACAGCTAATAGTATTGCTAAGCCTAGCAGGCCCCATCCAAGAAGAATTAAGTATCCTATTACCTTTCTTAGAGCATTTACAAATGAGAGAAGCAAGTAAAGAGCGGTCATGAGAATTAATGTCGAAATTGCACCGCTAAACTGCGTCGCAATCTCTGGATTTGAACCCAAGATCGTTTCTTCAAGAAATTTCATGATTATATTTTGAAGGAAGTTTAAGATCCAGAGTATAATTCCAACAACATCAACAGAAAGCCTCAATGAAGATCCCATCATCACAAAAACAGGACTTCTTTAATACCTTTGTTTAATCCTCTGAAGTGATATCTGGGCAATTTGGAACCACTTAGCCTAAGCTTTTTCATTATCTCCGTCCATTATTCCTGATGGGTTTGGCTCCAAATGAAAGAGAGAAAGAAATGCTTGAATTGGAGAAAAAGATAAGATCTTGCACTCTTTGTCCACTTTATGCCTCAAGGAAGAAAGCAGTTCCTGGAGAAGGGTCTCTAGAGGCTGAAGTCATGTTCATAGGAGAGGCTCCTGGAAGAAACGAGGATATTCAAGGTAGACCTTTTGTAGGTGCCGCCGGGAAGCTTCTCGATCAGCTCCTTGAGCTAGCTGGTCTAAGAAGAGAAGAGGTCTACATAACTAATGTGGTAAAATGTAGACCACCTAACAACAGAGATCCAGCAGCTTCCGAGAAAATGGCGTGCCAGCCATACTTAAGGAGGCAGATAGAGATAATCTCACCCAAGGTTATAGTTACCTTGGGTAGACACAGCATGATGGAAATATTTGAGTTAGCTGGACACAGAGCTACTTCCATCATGAGAGAAAGGGGAAGAGTTAGAAAGGTTAGGTTATTCGGCTTAGAGGTCCTCTTAATGCCAACTCTTCACCCAGCAGCCGCTCTTTATAATCCTAGGACAAGAAAGTTGCTTGAAGAGGATTTCTTAAAGCTTAAGGATCTTTTAAAGGTCCTAGAAAAACCTGAAGAGAGCGGATTAGAGAGATATTTCTAGACTTAGAATCTGGCGATCATTATGAGTTCGTCTCCTCTAAATAGATCCTTTATTAAGCACTCTGGCTTAGCGTTTAAGGTTTTCATGTAAAGTTTTTGAGCTTGATTGCTAGTTCCGGTAGTAACTTCGACCAGTTTGAGTCTAGAGCCCCTTTCTTCAAGATATCTCTTCATCTGTTCAAGTGATTCAGTAACTAACTTGCTTCCTATTCCCTTCCCTCTGTAGTGAGCAAGCACACCTATCTGCTCAAGCTCTAGAACCGCCTCCTTCCTAAACCCTCCTTTTTCGACCCATAGAATGTAACCAACTACCGTGCCATCCGTTTCTGCGACGAAGTACTGCATCCTTGGATACGCATTAAAGTTGCACCTTATCCACTTTTCAACGGTCTTTGGATCTTTCATTCCCCTAAAACAATCCAGATACACCTTTATCATGGCATCGATGTCATTTTCTCTCATCCTTCTAATCTGGAAGCCCAACTCGAGCACCACCAAAAATTACAAGACAGTCACCGACTTCGCGAGATTCCTTGGTTGGTCTACATTACAACCCCTTTCCAAGGCAAGATAGTAGGCCAAAAGCTGCAGAGGAACTATCATAACTATTGGAGATAGGGAAGTCTCTGAAGGAATTCTGATGAACTCATCAAAAACCTCATATTCCTCATGAGACAGTCCTATGATGTACCCACCTCTAGCCTTGATCTCTGTAGCATTCCCTAGGATCTGATCTTTAGTCCCATCCTCTGGCACAATAGCTATGCAAGGGGTGCCTTCTTCGATCAAAGCAAGGGTTCCATGCTTTAATTCTCCGCCTGCAAAGCCCTCAGCATGAATGTATGACGCTTCTTTTATCTTGAGGGCACCTTCGAGCGAAGTTGCATAACTTATTCCTCTACCAATGAGGAAGATATGGTTCGAGTCGGAAAGATCCTCTGCAATTCTTTTAACCTCGTTTAGAAGAGTTTCCTTCTCGAGCATCTGTGAAACTAAAGTTCCAGTCTTTTTTACTTCCTCCTTCGCTCTTTTAAGCCTACCAACAAGATCATTGGCTAGCAAGTATAGGATGGCCAGTTGAGAAGTGTAGCTCTTAGTTGCTAACACGCAGATCTCTGGTCCTGCGTTTATCGTCAGAAAAGCGTCGCTAATCCTCATGAGGCTTGAGCCTATCACATTTATGATGCCTAAGACCTTAGATCCTTTTTCCTTTGCCATTCTTACGCTTTCAAGTACATCGGCTGTTTCACCGCTTTGGGACACAGCTATTACTAGGGTCTTGTCGTCAACCAGATTTGCAACATAGGGAAATTCTGAGGCGAGGACTGTTCTAGCATTGATGCCAGCGATTTCAGCAAACCAATAACTTGCAGCAAGACATGCATGATAGCTAGTACCTGCAGCTATCAGAAATACCTTCTCGGCCTCCTTGATGAGTTTAGATGCTTTCTTTATCCTATCGTCCTGTCCAAGTACTCTAGTTATCGTATAGCGTTGCTCCATAATCTCCTTCATCATAAAGTGAGGATAGCCCCCTCTTTCTGCGTCCTCCACGCTCCATGGAACAATATGGATTTTCTTATCTACCCTTTCCCTTGTCAGTGAGTCATAAACATTAACAGAGTTTTTACTTATGACAGCAACTTCCATATCATCAAGGAAAATCACCTTATTCGTATACTTCAGAAAGGCAGGGACATCGCTAGCTACGAACATTTCTCCTTTACCAAGTCCTATGACGAGTGGTGACTTATAGCGAACGGCAAAGATCTTATCTGGGTGATCCTCAAAGATAGCTAGGAAAGCAAAGCTTCCCTTCAGCCTAGGTACTGCCATGAATACGGCCTCTAAGGGATCCCCGGTTCTCCTGTAGAATTCTCCTAAGAGGTGGGGGATCACTTCGGTGTCGGTCTCGCTTCTGAACTCGTGACCAAGTGAAATAAGCTCTTTTTTCAAGTCAACATAGTTCTCGATTATTCCATTGTGAACGACGGCTATTTTTCCATTGCACGAAATGTGGGGGTGTGCATTGACCTGAGTGACTGCTCCATGAGTTGCCCAACGCGTGTGAGAAATGGCTAGTTTTCCATCTATCTTGCTGAAATTGAACTTTCGGCTTATCTCATCGATTTTTCCGGCATCTTTCATCACACGAAGACCTGAACTTATGAATGCAACCCCAGCAGAGTCGTATCCTCTATATTCAAGCCTCTTAAGACCTTCGAGTATGGTTGGACCAAGTCTTCTAAACCCAATGTACCCAAATATTCCACACATCACTTATACACCTAGAAATGAACCAATTGTCCCAGTAGAGCAATTCTTATTTAAAACAGATTGAGAAAATTGTTTTAGAAGTCAGACCTTGGGATTAACGAGAAGAATGTTGAGTCTTTAACTATTATAAAATTAGTTGTAATATTAAAACTATGACTTTAACAGTTTCGATAAGAACTACTTTTCGTTCGTTATTAGTTTGAATCTCAAGTAGGCTTGTAGATGGTCTGACCCATATCAGATGGAATTTGATATCCTGAAAGATTTTCTAGGGAGCTTTTGAATTCTTTAGAACAAAATATGGAGAAAAAGGCTTCTACAGAACTTTTTGCCATTCTTGACTCCAATATAACGAAATCATAATCCTCCCAAACGAGGGGAGTAAAACTTAATCCGTAGATTTCAGCTGCATACCTTAGAGCTACTCCAACATCAGCTTCTCCTCTGGCAACAGCTCTAGCTACATCAATATGTGTCTTGACTTCCCTTTCAAACCCTCTTATCCTCTTTTTTAGGGTGCTTGGATCAATTCCACGCTCTTTAGCTTTCTTGATTAAGATGGACTCCAGCAAAACCCTAGTCCCTGATCCCAGATTTCGATTGATGAACTTCAGATTACTCTCGAAAAGAAGGCTGATGTCCTCAACTCTGTTTTCTGGCCTGCTTATTAGACCTATTTCTCTCTTGTAGCCTCTAATTACCCTAACTCTTCCATTCAACCAGTATTTTTCAAGATAGGGTAAGTTATAGGTTCCTGTAGCCAAATCAAGCAGATGAACGCCCGCTATATCAGCTTCTTCTAACATTAAAGAGGCAAGACCTCCAGCAGATCCTATCCAAGCTATTTCAACATCTATCTCGGGATATTTCTCTCTCAACAATCCTACCAAAATTTCTAGAGCATGATCGTTGCTTCCTGCTATGGCTAGATCTGGAAGGCTTTTTATAGTTAAAATACCCTTTGCAATGCCTTCGACGCACCTATCAACTCTCGCCCTGATTCTGCGGTACTCTTCCAAGATTGCTTTTCCTAGTGGGGTTAGTTTTGCTCCTCCTCCCTTCCTCCCACCCTTCTTGGGCTCGATGACCTTGTCACCTAGGATTCTCTCAAGCTTAGCTATGCCATCCCAAGCCCTTGAGTAGGGAATGCCAGATCGCCTGGAGGCTGCAAGAAGAGATCCATACTTCTCAATTCCCTCCAAGACAGCTGCTATTCTATCATTGAGTATAGCTTTTCCCTTTAGTTCGAGTTTTACTTCAACTCTTGGTATCAGACCCTTTGGTAGTTCTGACATTCAGTAGTAGAAATGCCCTGCATACATAAATAAACCGATACCGGATAATGGCCATCCAGGCCATTTCCTGGATGTTATTGCTTGATTCTCTTCAGTTGGATTTAATCAGTTCTATGGCTTTTTCGACGTCATATCCTGTTTTTTCCAGCATCTTAGTAGCTTCCTCATATCCTACACCAGTAGCTTCCATGACGATCCTCTTTGCCCTTTCCCTCAATTTCCTACTGAGTGGAAGCAGATTTACCATTAGATTGCTTTTCACCCTACCGAGCCTTATCATGGCAGCGGTGCTCATCATCGTTAGCAACATCTTTTCGGCTGTGCCTGCTTTCATCCTAGTGGAACCCGCGATGACCTCTTCGCCAACTATCGGTATTATCTTGATATCAGCATATTTACCAGCCTTGCATTCTGGATTTACCGAGATTATTGCGGTTTTTGCTCCAAGCTCTCTCGCCTTCCTAAGGGCTCCTATCACAAATGGTGTCCTTCCACTGGCAGACAGACCTATAACAAAGTCCTTCTCACTAACCCCTCTCTTCAACATCTCCTCCTCTCCAACCAACTCATCGTCTTCAGCACCCTCCTTAGGCCTGAACATTGCCTCAGGTCCCCCTGCAATGATGGCCTGAACCCTCCCTTCCTCCATTCCGAAAGTAGGTATTAGCTCTGCAGCATCGATAACTCCTAGTCTTCCGCTAGTTCCAGCACCAACATAGAAGACCCTTCCTCCTGACCTTAATGCTCTTACGTACTCCTCTACAGCTTTTTCTACAGATTTCAGTACCTTCTCGACAGCATAGGCCACCTTCTTGTCCTCCTCGTTTATTATCCTTAGGATCTCCATTGTGCTGAGTTCATCTATGTTCACTGTTTTAGGATGCCTTTTCTCTGATATAAGGCGTTTTAGTTCCTTCATGATTTCTGATTCGCCTTTTTCTCTTTTCATAAAGGTTGCCTCCTTTCGTTTCGATAGGATTCTAACAAATTATTGAGAATCTGATCGTTAAGAAGTTCTGCTTTTTTAAAAGCTAGGATCAACGCTCCGACTACCGGTTCTAGCTTAAGAAGCCTTGCATCCGCATCTGGAACTAGCTTGCTAAGCTTTAACTTAAATGTCTTCAGGAAGATGCTTGATCCGCTGAAAACTCCTCCACTGAGCACCACGGGTATTGGTCTCGAGCTAAAGGAGGAACGAGAGATCACCGATGCCACACAAGAGGCAAGTCCTTCTGTAGCCTTTTTAACTATTCTCATAGCAGCTGAATCTCCTCCCTCGGCAAGCTTGACCACAAGAGGTGCGAGAGATGCAAGAATCAAGACTGGGTTCTCGCATACGTATATTGATGATAGCAGGTCACTTACCTCCTTTGCTTCCAATTTTTCGAGCACCGCATCTACAAGTTTGCTGTAGGCGGCTCTCCCTTCTAAGAACCTTAAGGTTTCTAGGACAGCTTCTCTCCCGAGCTGAAACCCGCTTCCCTCATCCTCCAGTAAGTAACCCCAGCCTCCCGCTCTGGCTACTTTCCCCTCATCGTCAAGAGCCAGAGTTATGGATCCAGTTCCTGCGACCACTACAACGCCTGGCTTGCCCAATGTTCCAGCTGCCAAGCATATGAAAGAGTCATTCATTACCTCAACCCGATCTACAAAATCCAAAGATCTGGTTAGTTCTTCTACAAGCTTTTTCTGAGTTTCTGATCCAGCAACTCCTAAAACCGCGATGCTAATCCTCTTCAATTTGCTTAAGCCCATTGCCTCCATTAAAGCAGACTTAATGTTCTGAACTGATCCTTTAATCCCGACCAAATTAGGGTTTGAAGGACCAGCTGACCCTCTGCCTATTACTATACCTTGATGATTTGCAATCAGAGCTAAAGTCTTGCTTCCGCCGCCATCAATTCCAGCTAATAACTTCAACGTTCCTCTTCATGAGAATGTAAGAAGTTACAGATTAATAATGAGTGTAGGTCTTACATTCCTCTCAAAGAATTCCTCTATCGTCTTACGCGAGAATCTTTGTAAAAACTGTTCTTAGCAGCACTAACTAAGCTCTAGTTAGGCTAGCTTTGTCTCATTCGCCAGTTTTAGAATTAATGTTTAAAGTATCTGCTATAAGCTCATTCATAGACCTGTATGCCTGTAGTTCACGTGTTTTGGTGGGCTGGTAGGGAGGTATCCTTAAAGGAGAAGGTGATAAAGGGTATAACAAAGGCCTTTGAAGATGTTGGAGTACCAGCTTCGGCCGTAACTATCATAATACACGACATACCCAAAGAGAACTGGGGTTCTGGTGGAGAGCAGGCTTCAAAGAAGTTTCCCTAACAGAGCTAATTGATTCTCTCAACTATTCGGATCAACTCTTTTAGACTTCGAATTAAGAAGTCTGGAACACATGTCTGCGATAGCGCTAAAAAAGAGGTGCTTTCACTCATCAGCTTCTCTTGAATTAATCCGAGAGCGTTAGCTTTAGCTGCTCTCTCCTTAGGATCCACACTTAGCTCTTCTGGAAGCTCTCTCCATAACAAAACAGAAGATATGCCAGCAAAATTCGCTCCGCATATGTCTACTGAAACATTGTCCCCAACAAAGAGAGGCTCCATCGCACCTTCGCTTGCAACTAGAAAGATTTTCAAAGAGGGCTTTGCAGCACCAACTTTGTCCGGTGTTATTAAATCATCTAATAGCTCTAATACTCCGGCTTTCCTCATAACTGGAGTTACTATATCATAGAATCCGTTAGTCAAGGCGATAAGCTCAATCCCTTTGCTTTTAAGCTCTAAAAGAGTTGGAATGGCATCTGGATAGGCTTCTATTTTAGCAGTGGACGAACAAACCTCTACGACGACGTTTGCTACCGACACATTACCCTTAACACCTATCCTCCTACTTACAGCTCTAACTATGTCATCCCAGTTGTATGCGTCGACCAACTTGCCTTCTCTTATCCTTCTAATGCTTTCCTTCATCATCAGGCCTACAAATTCTTGAACTTTCTCTTTTTCAACTAGCCTTCGAGCTACTTCAGGAAATATTAGTTTCTTGTATGGATTTCGAATTAAAACCCCGTCAACATCAAACAACACTCTGTCAACCATGTAAGGATTCAGCGACCAGAGATCACTTAATAGTTTCCGATGAGCGAAATGAAGGGTACTGATGAAGTTAGAATATGGCTCCCCAGAAGATGTTGGTATGGATCCAGCAAGACTAAAACGTCTAAAAGAGCTAACCCTTGACTGGATCAACAAAGGAGCTTTTCCAGGAGCTGTTTATTTGATAGCGAGAAAAGGAGTCATAGTAGCTCATGAAGCGTTTGGTTATGCTGTTAAGACGCCTTTTACGAGAGAGATGACAAAGGACACCATATTCGACATGGCTTCCATGACGAAGGTAATGGCAACTGCAACTTCAATAATGACCCTTGTTGAAAGGGGTACTCTAACCCTCAAAGAAAGGGTAATTGATTACTTCCCAGAGGCAAAGTGGCGTTACAAGGAGGTTACCATATGGCACTTGCTAACCCACACCTCGGGCCTTCCTCCTTTCAAACCAGTACACAAACTTGGAAAAGAGGGCATCATTAAGGCTATTCTTAATTCAGAACAACTATGCGAGCCAGGAAGGAGAGTAATATATAGTGATTTGGGATACATCCTACTAGGCGAGATTGTAAAGAAGGTAAGTGGAAAACCTCTAGATGTCTACTCTCGTGAGAACATATTCCTCCCCTCAGGGATGGAAGATACTATGTTCAATCCTCCAGATCACCTTAAGGGGAGGATAGCTGCTACAGAATTTTGTAAGTGGAGAGGCAGGGTTCTCATTGGTGAGGTACACGATGAAAGAGCATTTGCGCTTGGCGGGGTAGCAGGACATGCAGGCCTTTTCTCAAAGGCTTTTGACGCAGCAATATTCGCTCAGATGTTCTTAAATTTGGGGAAGTACGACGATGTCAGGATACTTAGCCCTCTAACCGTTAAGAAGATGACAAAGAACCATACTAAAGGTCTGGGAGCCAGAAGGGGTTTAGGCTGGCTGATTAACTCAAGAGGTGTCACTTCGAGCGGAGACTTGCTCTCCATGAAGGCATATGGTCATACAGGCTTTACAGGCACATCGATATGGATTGATCCTAAGTTGAAGCTCTTGGTCATCCTTCTAACTAATAGGGTCCATCCAACGAGGGAGAACGAGATGATCCTTAAGTTCAGGCCTTTGTTCCACAACGCTGTTGCTGGATCTATAGTGAAGAGGTAGGTGTCGATTTGAGTGAGATTTGGGATCCAGTAAGGTCTGTTTCGAAGATGTCGTTAAAGGACAGAGTGAGTCAGCTCTTCATGCTAGGTTTTAATGGAAAGAAGATGGAGGAAGGGCTAAAGGAACTATTAGAAGAGCTGAAACCTGGAGGGATAATAATTTTCTCGAGAAATGTAGATTCGGGAGAACAGTTAAGGGAACTAATATCCGAGGCAAACGAACTTTCCATTAGGTTGACCAGAACGCCTCTTCTAATCTCAATAGATCAAGAAGGGGGCCTAGTTGCAAGGATAAGGAAAGGATTTGCGGTTTTTCCGGGAAACATGGCTTTAGGAGCAACTTATTCGCTGAAAAAAGCCTACTCTGTAGGCAAGGCTATTGGAGAGCAGCTAAGGTGGTTTGGGATTAATGTAAACTTGGCCCCTGTTCTTGACATAATACTTGATAAGACGAACCCATCAATAGGGGTCAGGTCCTTTGGAGATGATCCAATTTATGTATCAAAAATGGGAAGAGCCATGATAGCTGGATTAAGGAAATCGGGGGTTATAGCTGTCGCCAAGCATTTTCCAGGAATAGGGGCCGCTTCGATAGATCCACATGTCGATCTCCCTGTCTTAGACATTCCATTAGATGTTCTCTGGGAGAGAGAATTTCTCCCCTTTATAGAGGCAATAGATGAGGGTGTGGAGGCCATAATGCCTTCCCATGTCGTAGTACCAGGAATAGATCCAGAAATGCCTGCTACTCTATCAAGAAAGGTAATAGAAGGAACTTTGAGGGGAGAGCTTGGTTTTCGTGGAGCAGTTTTGTCAGATGATCTACTTATGGGGGCTGTTAGCAAGAGTTACTCGCTGGCTGAAGCATGCTTGCTTGCAATAAAGGCCGGGGAAGACATGGCTCTGATATGCAGGGATTTTGAGGAGCAAATGGCTGCAATCGATTTTGTTATAAAGGCTGTCAAGAGGGGGGATCTCTCGAAGGAGAGGATAGCAGAATCCCTCCTAAGGATCATGAATCTGAAGAAGAGAACTTCTATGGCGAAGAAGGAGAGGCCGAACTTTGAAAAATTCTTTGATTTGGAAAAGAGGATATGTGAGGAATCGATCACTCTAGTTAAGTTGAATGGAAGATGTCTTCCAATGGTGAGAGAAGGTTTATCCAAAGCATTAGTCGTGTGCCCCAAGAGAATAAAGAAACTCACTGAAACTGGAGAGAGTTCCTCAACCATAGGCGAAAAAATGGCGTCTAAGGGAGTTGATGTTGAGGAAATCTTTTTTGAAGAGGAGATAGCAGAGGAGGTGTTGGAAGGATCCACTAAGCACGTTTTGAAGGCCGATTTTATCATCATTTGTACGTGGGAGGCTCTAAGGTATCCCGAGGAGGTTAAGTTGGTGAGAAAGCTAAATGAACTTGTTGATAAGAAGGACAAATGCCTTATTGTAATCTCGCTTGGAACTCCATATGACATACTGGCCTTTCCTGAGGTTAAAAATCATTTAGTAACATATGACTATCATGAACCGATGCAAGAAGCTTTGATTGATGTTTTGTTAGGAAAAATCAAGCCAAAAGGAAAACTTCCTGTTTCCATACAAGGAATGTTCCCGAGGGGACACGGGATTATCCCGGGGGTTTAGGGATATGAAGGTTAAGACAGGTCTGGAGGTCTTCTTTCAGAAGGAAATAAACCTGATTGAGGGCATGAAGGTAGGTATCATTACGAACTATACGGCAGTTAATTCTAAACTCGTTCATTTAAAGGACCTGCTGGTTTCAAGAGCAAACGTTGATCTAGTCGCAATCTTTGCACCAGAACACGGCTTTTGGGGATCTTTGCAGGCGGGTGAATATGTAGAAGATGAATTTGATGAAGAGACAGGTGTTCCCATAAAAAGCCTTTATAGGCCAGTTGGTCAAGCAAAGGGGCCAGAGTATGTGGTAGACTCGATTCTGGCTAAAGAAGCCAGAGCTCCTCTAACAGAGAGTTTGGAAGACGTGGAGGCTCTTATATTTGATGTTCAGGACGTTGGAACTAGAGTTTACACCTATATATGGACTATGGCTTTAAGCATGGAAGCCTCAGCAAAGCTTGACAAGCTTTACATAGTTCTAGATAGGCCAAACCCAATTAATGGCTTGAAGGTTGAGGGCTATGTCCTTGACATGAAGTTTAGGTCATTTGTGGGCATGCTACCTGTAGCTATGAGGCATGGAATGACTATTGGAGAGCTAGCTTTGTTCTTCAACGAAAAGCATGGAATAGGAGCCGATCTAAGGGTTGTAACTATGAAGGGCTGGGAAAGGAGTATGTGGTTTGATCAAACAGGACTTCCATGGGTCCTGCCGTCTCCAAACATTCCTACTTTGGACACAGCTTTGGTGTACTCTGGAATGGTTCTTCTCGAAGGAACTAACATTTCCGAAGGAAGAGGAACAACTAGACCATTTGAAATAGTAGGAGCTCCTTGGATAGATGGGAGGGAATTGGTCAATAGGCTTAGAGACCTTGACCTAGAGGGAGTGCTCTTCAGAGAGGCAAGATTTGTGCCTACCTTCTCTAAATACACTGGAAAGGAGTGTAGAGGCGTTCAATTGCATATAACAGATAGAGAAACCTTTAAACCGTTTCTAGTAGCTCTTTGTTTGTTAAGTGAGGTAATGAGCGAGAACCCGGATAAGTTTGAGTGGATGAGAAGACCTAAAGGAGGATACTATTTCGACTGCCTTGCTGGCACCGATAAGGTTAGGAAAGCCCTTCAAGAAGGATCTGACCCGTTTGAGCTTTATGATGAAGCGAAGATTTCCTCTGAGGAGTTCCAGATGGAAAGACAGGACTATCTTCTTTACTAGTATTAAGTTTTCAAATAGACCACTTCTATAATCTAGGAGGCCAATAGATAGTAAAAGGAAGACAGGATTAGAGTAACACAATTAGCAGTAAAGATATTAAACATATGAGAGCTCGGATGTGGTTTGATGGACTTTGCCAGAAATACTAGGTCTACTTGCGTCTCTTGTCTTAATTTTCATCATTGTACTGAGAAGAGCAGGAATAGGTCTAGCTCTTTTTGTAGGTTCTCTAGTTCTGGGGCTTACTACCTTAACTCCCATGAGTTTCACTAGCACTCTAATTAGGACTCTCTTAGACAGAAAGACGCTAGAATTGACCGCAGCAGTTGCTCTAATTGCCCTATTAGGAGCCATATACAAGGTCACTGGCCTTTTAGAAGAGCTCTCAAATGGTTTAAGAGGAGCTTTACCAAGCGATAGACTTGTTATGGAGCTAGTTCCAGCTATGTTCGGCCTTTTACCAGTTTTAGGTGGAGCCCTAATGTCTGCACCAGTAGTTGATGCAGTAGGCAATGAACTTAGGTTAAATGCGGAGGAGAAGACCTTCATTAACCTTTGGTTCAGACACGTAGTCTTCTTCATTTATCCAGTTGGCACGAGCCTTTTATTAGCTTCATATCTGGCTGGAATAGATGTGAAACCTTTGATCCTAGTACAGCTGCCAGTTTTCATTACATCTGTGCTTGTAGGGCACGCAGTATGGCTTGTTATTGGATCTAAAGAACATGAAGAGAAGGTTGAAAGGAGATTTTCGAGGAAAGACTTGGAAAAGGCCATATTTCCAATCTTACTAGTGGCCTTATTTGGTATAATAAGGAGATGGCTAATAATAGCAGGTGTTTTGCTTGCAATAGTGTTCTTATGGTCAATAAGGCAATTAGAATTTGAACATTTTAAGAAGGCTTTGAAGGAAGCCCATTTACCTGAAATGATTCTTGTAGGACTTGGGGTGATGGTGTATAGGGCAACCGTAGAGGCCTCGGGTGTGACGATCAAAATAGCTTCATTAATAGGTGAAAGTAGCGTTCCAACAATCTTGCTTCTCGTGCTAGTCCCATCAATCCTTGGCTTTATTCTTGGAACACCAACTGGTACAATTGCTCTTTCTATCTCTCTGTTTACCAACATTATTAGCTTAGGTTCATTAGAGACCGGGATTATACTCACTTGTTCCATACTAGGATATGTTGTATCTCCTTTACATGCTTGTTACACACTTACAAGCGAATACTTTGGAGCTAGCATGCTCAAGGTCTACAGATATTTGCTACCCGTTACCTTCCTTACAATACTCTCAAGCGCTATTACCGCTGCTCTTTTCGGTGTTTAAACGACTGAAATCATTTGATGAAGTTTTGTTATGAATGAAAAAAGGCCTATTGCTGGGAGTTCGATGATATGATGTCTCTTAATGTTAATTAATGAAAGATGTTCTGTTCTATGTAAGCCTCATTAACTAAAAGGAAGGCATGACTAAACATGTGAGTTCTATCCTAAACTCCATTCAACTCGTTAATCAAATGTTTTTGGCTCTAAACATCTCTTTAATTTTACATTTCAAGAGCAGAAGTTATATTATTTCTGCAAAGAACAAAAAATGGTCTCTCTCATGGACCGAAAAGTTCTTCTTGAGGAGATGACCTCAGAAGAAGCCGGTAAAGCGATTAAAGAAGCCGATTTTGTGGTTCTACCAGCCGGAAGTATTGAGCAGCACTCCCTTCACCTTCCTCTATCAACCGATAGCATAAGAGCAGAGTTTCTTACAAAATATCTTGCAGAAAATTCAGAAGATCTAAAATTTGTGGTTCTTCCAACCCTAAAATATGGCCTCTCTGAACACCATATTCACTTTCCAGGGACCATCAGTCTGAAAGACGAGACCTACATGAACCTGATTTATGAAATAGCCCTATGCCTGAAAAAACATGGAGCCAGGCGTTTACTCGTGATGAACTTTCATGGTGGGAATATACAGGCAATTAAACTTGTATTGCTGAGAATTGAAAGAGAACTTGGCCTGAAAACATACTTTGTTCACTGGACTGAGTTTGCAAGGGACCTAATTGAAGAATATGGCAAAGAAATCCCATATGGACATTCTGGCTTCTATGAAACCAGCATGGTTATGCTAATTAGGCCTGAGTTGGTAAGAGAGGAAAAGATGAGAGAGCAGGAGTACAGAGGACCTCCTAGAGACAAGGCCTACCCATCAACCAAGATCCTAACTTACTTCGATGAGAGATATCCTACAGGAGGAATAGGTGATCCAAGGCTTGCGTCAAAGGAGTTTGCCGAAAGATTAGTCAAGGAAGTGACAAAAAGGATCTTACAAGCACTTAAGAAGGACTTGAAATATGAGTAGTTCACGATAAGCAAGTCTTCCATCTTTAAGATGCTAGTATTCCATGGAAGCAAGTCTTTTAGGATAGCATGTCATGATCGAACGATGTCAAACCATAAAATTAACCTGATCGATATAATTGGACGCAATGAATACGAAAAATACCTTTACAGATGTCTTGCTCCTCTCCCTTTTAGAAGATACAGGAAGAGGAGCACATACTTGGATCAAGCCGTTCCTAAAGGTTTTCACAAAGTTCTACTAATTTTTGACAAGGGGGTGGTTGGTCAGATAGAATATGCTCCAGCAGAGGCTTCTTACTATCCAATCTTTGGAGATGGTATAATCGTGATGAATTGTATTTGGGTATTAAGAAAAGCAAAAGGTCATGGTTTCGGGAGGATGCTTCTTAATTTCATGATACAAAGGGAGAAGAATGCAAAGGGGTTTGCTACAATAGCCTTGGAAGATCACTGGAGTCCTTGGTTAAAGAAAGAGCATATAGAAAAGCTTGGCTTCACGTCAATAGATTCCATAAACGTTAAGCATAAGGAGAAGCACAGGGATGAGTGCTTTAAAATCCATTTAATGTGGATGCCCGCCTCAAAAGAAGCAAGTCCACCGAGATGGGATAAATTGAAACTTCTTGAGGGAGTTGACTTCTGCTTGGCCCATCCCCTTTATCGTCCTGAGAGGTTGAAGGGTAAAAAGATACTAGAGATCTGCTGAGGCAAGGATAACTTGATGAAAGATTCTCCCTTAATGCACCCTACGTTAGGGTGCATTCTAACTCATAACCCTTTTTATCACATCCACTCCACCAACATCTTCGTCCTGTAATCAAGGTTATCTTGACTAATTCTTTCATTAACTCCATGCACCATTCTTCTTAGTTCTTCAAGGGCAGAAATAGCTTCTTCCAGGCTTTCATATTCTCCAACGGTCCTTTTGAGGAACTCTTCTACTTCCTTCGTGGCCCACTGATGGTGGTTTGTAGAGACTGAGCTTATGCAGGACTTTAAACATCTTCGTCAAAGCGTTGACTCCTGCTTTAGGCATGGCTGAATGAGCCGATCTTCCCCTTGTCCTCAGCCTTAACCAGAAGGTCTGTTACCTCCTTCTTCAACTCTTGCTCATGCATCTAAACTTGAGCTTTACTTAAACCTAATAAATCCATTTGCTATTAGATCTTCTTTGCCTTGTACACCATGTACCTCTCGAAGTATTTGAAGCTAAGTATACCTAGTGGGAGCAAAAGAGTTGTGTAAAAGAGCAAAGGAGGAAGCAAATGTCTTAATTGAGCCAACGAGTTCCCAGCTAACAGCGCTTTTCTAACTCCATCGAAGGCGTAGTAATGCGGAAGCAAACGACCTATCGCCTTTAGAGCTGGATGGAGGATTTCGATGGGAAAGTAAACACCTCCCACCACGTTTGGCAAAAGAGTGAGGAACCAGACAAAGGGATTCAGCGCAGCCTCCCTAAAGTGTAAGAACAACCAGAACGTGTTCGCCACCATGAAGCCTATTGCAAGACTTGCCAAGAATCCCAGGAGCGTGAAAAGAAAAGCTGCTCCCAAATTAGGATCAGGACTCAAGCGTAAGCCGAATATGGCCGTGCCAAGCCCAGCGTATATCCCTAACCTTACAAGAAAGACTAGAAACTCGAATATTAGGGATCCTACGAAAGCGTCTGCCCTAGAAGCCCCGGCTAGGTAGTAATAAGCCCACCGAGGTATCTTAAACCCGCCCAGAGAGGTGTAACCCCAATAAAGGCCCCTCATCACCTCTTCTGGGCTTCTCATCGCCATCTCGAAAAGAGGGGCCAACATAAGTCCTATTATAATATATGAAAGAAATCCTCCGATGTAAGCTTCAGCTTCCTCAGGGGAGACGAACACAGTATAGTAGTACCAAGAAGAGAGAGCCAGAGCGATGCTTATTACCTCATTGGGTATATATGCTATCCACCAAACGTATATCCTGATCGTGTAGGTCTTCAGCCTGTGCCTCACGATCTTAAGGATCCTAAAAAGCTCCTTCATTCAATCACCTCGGCGGAGTTACTATAAGGCAGGTCTCAACCTTCAGAGCCTTTGGCTCCTCCCACTCCTTAACTAAAGCCATGTACACATCCCTCAGGCTTGGCTCCCTTACCCTCATGTAAATCACCTTGTTTTTTCCTGAGATCAGAAGATCCACGAGATCGGAGATTACACCTCTGCTATCGGGAGTTATTAGAGTAAAGGAGATCTTAGGGAATTCTTGATAAGAAATCTCGGTCACAAAGACTTCCTCAATGCCCTTTATCTTTCTCACCTTCTTAAGGAGGGAATCAGGGTCTTCAGTAAGCTTTACCTCAACATCCACGCTTTCCTTAAGCCCAAGCCTCTTAACAAGCTCCCTTGGTTCTCCTCTCGCAATAATCCTTCCTTTATGAAGGATTATAACTTCATGGCAGAAATCTTGAGCTTCCTCCAGTATATGGGTTGCATAAAGCACCGTAACCCCCCTTTCGCGGTTCAGCTCCTTGATGAAGCTGAACAAAGATTCCCTCGCCTCGGGAGAGATGCCCACAAAGGGCTCGTCCATTAAGTAAACCTTCACCTCTCGCAGTAAACCAAAGGCTACTGCAAGACGACCCAATTGTCCTGTAGAAAGCTCAAGAACCCTTTTCCTTGAAGCATCCTCTAGCCCTACCAATGATATGATCTCATCTACCCTTTCTTTCTTAATCTCGGCTAGCTCCGCAAACCTCTCCAGATTTTGAACGACCGTAAGGTCAGGTCTTGCAAACAAGTTGACTAGGGCAACCCCAGGGACAAACATCTCGACCTCGGGAAGTCTATCGTGATCTTCAATCACGTTAAGCCCAGCTACATAGGCTTCACCCCTGGTGGGCGTAGTTAACCCAGCCAGGATCTTAAGTAGGGTCGTCTTGCCTGATGCATTCGGTCCCAGTATTCCCAAGATCCTTCCTTCCTTAGCCCTAAACGAGATCCCATCTAAGGCCCTGACTATGGTCCTCTCATAGCTCCCTAGTTTTAGGCCAAGCTTTGCGAAGAGAGGATATAGGCCGAAGTAAGTCATTGGAACCATTCCTTTTATCGAATAAGATTCGTACTCTTTAACCAAATCCTTTACCACAACAAGATCTTCCAAGCCTCACCACCATCTTTCTGCTAAGATGCTTTCATAAACCTTGATCATTGATTTAGCTGCATTCTTAGGGTTGAAATTTTCAGCAGTTCTTCTAGCTTCTAAGGACAGCTTCTTCCTAAGCTCTTCATCTTGGACGAGCTTAATGATCGATTCTGTTAGAGCTGGAATATCATATGGATCAATTAGAACGCCATTTTTCCCCTCTGATATTATCTCAGGGATACTTCCAGTTCTAGTAGCAATTATAGGCTTAGAAAAAGCCATAGCCCTTAGCAGTGGAATGGCGAAATCTTCATAAACTGGGACGTAAACGAACAAATCGCAAGCAGCGTAATAACAAGAAAGTTCCTCCGAGCTCGCTCCCTTAACAAGGATTACGGACTCCTGAAGGTTAAGTCTATGTATCATGGCCAAGTACTCGTGGTATAAAGGACCATCCCCTATTATGAGAAACTTGAAGTGTGGAAAGCGTTCCAACACCTTTTTAGATCCTAAGAGAAGCAGGTGAAGGCCTTGAGAGTACCAGAAAGTTCCGCTGGAAAGTATAAGTGGAGAGTCTTCTGGTATTTTGTGTTTTTCCCTTACCTTCTCCCCCGCTTCATTCTCCGACAACCTTTCCTTGCCAAGCTCAATAATTGGAGGTATCACAGTTATTTTATCCGGATTTATTCCGAAGAATTCTGAGATTTCTGAGGCTAGGGCTTTACTGGGCGATGTAATTCGAGCAGCGCTTGTCAGTATTGCTTTGGTTAGGTTCCTAGCTCTAGGTATCTTATCGTGTATGTGACTTCCTCCATCCACGCTGACTACGTACTGCACCTCCAGAAGAGATCTAGCTAAGCATGCCGACAGTCCAGCCAGATAGGTGCCAAAGGAGTGGATAATTTCAACACCTTCTTCCCTTATGAGGCTTTCGATTTCCTTAAGGATTGCCGAAAGGTAGGACAACTTATCCTTCATGAAGGGGATTACTCCTCTTTTGCGCTTAACTTCGAAAGACGGATTGTTTACTAAGTTTATCCTTGGTCCTCTAATCCCAAGCGACTCTAGAGCATGTAAAAGCGATTTCTGAAAGGGATGTAAGTTATCTGGAGTTCTAGAGCTGCTTGTAATGAACAGGATTTTCATAGAACTCAACCTCCTTTATTAGACCTCTCCTCATAAGACCTCTTAGACAATTCCTAACTGTTTCCTCTGATACTTTAAGCTCCCTGGATACCTGCTCTACTATCTCTTCCTTCCCTAAGAATCCAAGGCAAAGGTTCCATATCTTATGCGAAACCTTGTCTAGCGGCACGACTTCTCCGCTAGACAAGTAAATCCTCATAGCGCTTCCCTTAAGAGGATACGATAACACTACATCCAAGCATTTCAAGAGCTTCTTGCCCACTTAGATCTCCTCCGCAGGAGAAGGAGCACAAGGCTTGGTCCAGTAGACTTTATAGGGCATTTCAGTTGATCTCCTCTCTACTATGGGGCACATTGGATCAGGAGCCGTTATCCTACCGAAGAAAGCAGCGGCACTGCCCCTGCACTTTCCATTGCACTCCAGTCCACAAGAAGTGCAGGGTTCTCCTATGTCAGATAGTTTCAAAGTCCTTAACCTTGTCAACAATTTGGAATTAAGCCATATATTGTGCAGGTTCTGCTCTCTTATGTTCCCACATGAAAACTCCTTGGGAAAGTAAGAGCATGGTAGAACTGTTCCATCAGGACATAAATGAAGCGATAGCGTTCCAGCCATACAGACAGCATAGGTCTCACTTGCCTTCTTCTTCCTAGCTTTCATCTCGTCCAACAGAGGCTCAAGCCCTACCTGAGGCCCTCCTACCTCTCTCGAAACGATATCCTTAATCTTTTTTATTGCAGCAGCATAATTCTCATAAACTACATAGATCTCTTCTAAGAATTCCTTTGCCCTTCCAGATGGAACAAACCTATTTACCGACCAATAAGAGACCCCTAACTCCTTAACAAGGGCGTAAATCCTTTTTAGTTGAGGGAGATTTTTCCTTTGAACTACGGATTTCACAAGGATTTTGTAACCCATAAGTTTAGCAAGTTTAATGGCCTCTACTACCTTATCAAAACAGCCTTTAAAGCCTCTGATCTCATCGTGAAGGGTTCCAACTCCATCCAGGCTGAACTGCACCCTTCTAAGGCCCGCCTTCCACAAAGCCCTTGCTACCTCTTCGTTAAAAAGAACTCCATTTGTCACGAGATCTGCCTCTATTCCCCTTGAATTAAGCTCTCTCACGAAGAATATTAGCTCCTCTATCCTTAGCAATGGCTCTCCTCCTCCTATGCTAACTCTGAACACCTTCATCTCCCCCAGCTCATCTGCCAAGCGCATTAGCTCCTGCTTATCCAACTCATCTGGCATTGGCTCGCCTGATGAAGAGTAGCAGTGCTTGCAATGAAGGTTGCACGCATACGTGAGTTCGAATAGAACTTCCCTCGGAGTGTATAGGAAATTGTGTAAAGGCTCTTTTGGAATCTTCCTCTTATCATCTAAGGGGACAGGAGGCTCTATATGCTCTTGGAGGCTTATGAAGCCCTTTTCTATGCCATTTCGTAACACGCTTCTAATTCCAGCCAGCAGCCTGTGCTTAGGTGCGTCGTATTTCTCCATTAAGTAATTTAAGACGTCTTTAACCGAATTTTTCCCATCAAATAAGCTGAGGATCTCAAGAGCGGTTTTGTTTAAGTGATGGATGCCTCCAGCATAATCCTCTATCGAAGCTACTACTAGATTGTTATCGATTATACTGTTCTCTTTTCTAAATCTCTTTATCATAAAGACCGGATAAAAATCAAGTACCTTCATTTTGTCGTATTTATCAGATTATTTGATTAAATGACTAGTTAATACGGGTTTACACCATCATAACTTACAAAACAACAAAAACATCCATAGCATTTACCACATTCTGCTTCAAAATTTTGACCTATAATGATTGGATCTACCCATTCTTCCATTTTACATCATATTGTGCAGAGAAAGGTTTTTTCTATTTAAATTTTTGGGAAATATTTTTGGATTTTAACCAATTATCATCTAAATTTGATATAAAAAAATCTAATGTGTTATATATACCCCTGTGAGTTTTCGGGCGTTTATAAAATTGGCTTATTTTAAAAATTGAGTCTTTACAATGCCATTCTTTAACAATTAGTAAATTCAAACAATAAAAAATTATTAAAATCAGAGAAGGTGCACATTATGCTCAAACTCTAGTCTCTTCCCTCATAAGAGCGTTCTGCCCAAACCATCTTCCTACAAGGGTCCAGTTCGGGATGGATGTCCATTCATCGGTTTTCTCAGGGATAGGTTCCGACGAAATGATGGAGCCCCTCACATCCCTTCTAAGAAGCCTCTCCTCAAAATCCCTCACCCAGAGAGTGAACCATTCCTCCCTCAACCTTGCTCCTCTGAAAGCGAACAAGGAGGATCCGTCGGTTAGCAGGAAGTTAACTGCACTAAGCCTAAGCTCTTCTCTCTTATCCTTCAACTCTCCAGCAACCTCGCTTAAAGCAGATAGAGTTTCCTCCGGCTTATTCAAGTTAGAGCCTTCAATTCCCTCTAATATATAAAGGAAAAGGAGCTCACTATCTGTTTCGCCCAAAAGGCTGAGTTCGCCCCTTTTGACTTTGAGAAGTTCCTTCTTAAGGCTTCCGTTGTGGCAGAAGGACCAGAACCTACCCCTATAAAGCCTTGCAAAGGGATGTGAGTTGAGGAAGCTTATGGATCCCTCCGAAGCCTTTCTTGCATGGACTATGGCGATGTCTGCCTTAGGGAAGTGTAAGGTAGGTCGCTCCCATATGGGAGTAGATTCTCTAAAGTATAATATGAGGTTGGATCGTTGATATGCTGATATCCCCCAGCCATCGCACTGGTTCTTAAGGAGTGCAAGGTCAGACAGCCATCCCACTAAGGCATTTATTTTCAAGGGTTCCGACGAGATCATTGCAGCCATCCTGCACACGTGAGCACACCTTGCACCTTTCAATCTATCCGCTAGTTTTTAAGTTCACTGAATTACAAGTCCTTAGATCCGGATCTAAACCTAAACACTTTTCCTGGCCTTTCTCCCGTGTGTTTTCCCTCTTTGACTACAAGTTTGCCGTTCACGACGACGTATTTTATCCCCTTAGGATATCTCCTTGGTTCTAAGGGATCTTCAACATCGCTTATTGTATTTGGGTCAAACACCACGATATCGGCATAGGCACCTGGCCTAAGAATGCCTCTCTCTTTAAGACCAAAGACTTTTGCTGGAAGACTCGTAACACGTCTTATAGCTTCAACTAAGCTTAAAACTCTCATCTCCCTATAGTACCTCCGGAAATACCTTGCCATTCCTCCATATGTGTTTGGATGAGGTAGATAAAAGGGCGGTCCCTTCATCTCCCATTTATCATCAAAAGCATATGTATCTAGACCAACCATGCAGTACTTATGCTCCAGGAATGCCGCTATTTCGTCGTCAGATCTCAGGCCGAGCCTTCTGATTTTCGTGTCTGGATCTTCCATGAGAACCTTAAACAAGGCTTCTAGATCATCCATGCCTTCAAGCTTAGCTATTTCATCTATGGTCTTTCCAACCCAGTTCTGGACTTTACAAGCAACTACTTTTATTGTTTGAGCCCAGTAAGGGTTAACTATCGGGTTTATCCCCCACCATTTGCCAGCCGTTATTATAGATCTCAACTCTTCTCTGAAATCCTTCATTTTAAGCGCATTCGCCAGACCCTCCCTTGATCCAGCAACCTTAAGCCAAGGGAGTAACGCATTTGCTAAATAGATTGAAGTCATGGTTCCTCCTGTAGTGTTTGGAATTACATCAAAGCATACTTTGATTCCCTGTTTCCTAGCATTATCTATCACGTTCAGAGTTGCCTCAACAGCCGCTTCAATTAGATTTGGAGGAGGGAGGGGCATTATCGTATATCCAATGGTTATATGAGATATCTGTACAGGGACACCTGTTCTTCTAGATATCTCAACTGCCTCGATTATCCCCTTTATTTTCTCCGTTATGGGCCTAGTCCTCTCCCTTCTAAGCCCAGTCCTTCTCCAATGAGTTGCATATATGCCATCAAATTTCTTTACAACTTTTACCAGCTCTATTATTTCCTCGGTTTTGGAGAAGACACCTGGCTGATAATCAAGTCCTGTGGAAAGGCCAAATGCACCAGCCTCCATGGCCTCTCTTACAAGTCCTTTCATCCTCTCTAGTTCTTGCTCAGTTGGGTCCCTCTTCCATTCTGGGCCCATGACTTCTGCTCTTATAGTGTTATGACCAACGAGAGGAACGTGGTTAACGGATATTTTCCTACTTTCCAACCAATCTAGAAATTCCTTAAAGTTGCCCCAATCTATCTCGACGTTGTAACGTTCTTTTATCTTCTTTTTAACCTCGTCGGCCGGAAACATGCCGTCAAAGTAGTACTTGTATGGGCTAAGCTCGTATATTATATCAAGGTCCCAAAACATATTTGGAGGCCACCATTCGAATATTGGAGCGATCGTGTTGCCGCAGTTACCTCCAACTGTCGTTGTTATGCCCTGCATGACGTAGTTATCTGCAGTAGGGAAGATTGGAAGTGTTTTGTCAGCATGAGAATGGACGTCTATGAAACCAGGGGCAACCACTAGGTTTGTGGCATCTATTATCTCAGCTCCTATAAGTTCTTTGGATCTCATGGAAGCTATCTTATCCCCTTTTATTCCGACAGATCCCTTGAAAGCAGGAGAGCCAGTTCCATCTATAATGGTTCCGCCGTTAATAACTAAATCGAATTCCTCCACAGCCCACCGCCAAATGTGTAAGTTTCTGAAATATTATAGATTTGATGAGATTTGCCTAAACCTACTACATTGAAGAGAAAGTGCTTAAAGCACCTACTAGTCGTTTAAAAATGTGTTAGAATCAGCACGCACATCTTCTTTCTAGTAAAGGAAAGGGAGCCTTGAAGAAATTTAAGATATCTTCCGTGCTTTGTGCGTGGACAGAACGATATGCGTTAATAATTAGCTTGCTATCATAATACTAAAGATGCCAAAAACACCCTTAGTTTACAAAATAGCCTATAAAATCTCTGGCAAGAGAATCTACGATCCTCTAGTCAAATTAGTGAAAGATCATGGGCCTTGGATTATTGGCGTCGATATAGGATCAGGGTATGGCCTTGCTGCAGAGATCTTGGCCAATTCATTTGAAAGACTATACCTTGTTGATCTGGATTATGAGATGGCTAGAGCCGCTAAGAAGAGGCTTAGATGCCATTCTAGTGTAGAGGTGATCGTAGCAGATTCTAGAAGTATACCTCTGCCGGATTCTTTTGCTGATCTGGTATACTTTTTCGACTCTCTTCATCACATGCCTCTAGCGGAAAAAGCTCTTTCAGAAGCAGTTAGAATAACCAAGCCCGGTGGTAAGCTTGCAATATTCGATCTTGGTGGAGATCATCCCTTTGCAAAGTTTATCTCTTTCTTGGAGAGGACCTCTGGATTACACTCGAGGCCTTTAAGCTCGGATAAAATAATCGAACTCTTGACAAGTCATAATTTCTCGATAATAAAAGCCAGAGTTGATCTCTTCGGGATGTTCGATGTAGTTGCAGTGAAGGAGGACTCCACCGAAGTGACCTCTTAATTGAGCAGCTTGCTCAGCAGCGAACCTTTAAATATTATACGTTATCCGATAGCGGATAGATTATAATGAATAAGCGATTCCTTGCTCTAGTCTTGGTCCTTAGCTTGATAGCTATTACCTATGTCTGGCAAGTTACAAGAGCTCCAGTTACGCTAAGAGTTTCTACAACCACTAGCCTGTATGCCACAGGACTTCTGGAGGAGCTTGCAAAGAAGTTTCAGGAGAGAAATCCTAAGGTAATAATAGAGTTCATTCCCGTCGGCAGCGGAGAAGCTCTAAAAAAAGCAGAGAGTGGCGATGCTGATATGGTCTTCGTTCATGCTCCAAATCTAGAGAAGAAGTACTTGAAAAAGGGCGTTCTGAAGTCCGGAGAGATCTTCGCTTACAACACATTTGTAATCCTAGGTCCAAAGGATGATCCTGCAAGAATAAGGGGAATGGATCCAATTAAGGCCATGCTAGCCATTTATAAAGCAGGAGAGACTGGTAGTGCGAAGTTCGTCTCTAGAGGAGACAACTCAGGAACTCATAACAGGGAGCTTTGGTTGTGGAGCCTTGCTGGACGTGATCCATCTGGAAAGGATTGGTACATAGAATCAGGAAGCGGAATGGCGCAAACCCTCATGATAGCCAATGAGTACGGGGCTTACACCTTATCGGATATTGGGACCTACCTCAAACTTAGTTCAGACCTATCTTACCTGACTCCCTTGATAACTCAAGGAAGCGAGCTTTTGAACGTATATAGCGTTTATATAGTCAATTCTGACGTTATAAAGGGAGCTAATGAGAGGTTAGCTTATAAATTCCAGCAATTCGTCCTGTCGGATGAGATTCAGAGTTTTATAGGGAGCTATGGGGTGACGGAATTTGGAAGCCCTCTGTTTTACCCAGCTAACGGCGATCCAGATGGTAGCTTGAGGGAAGCATGGAATCAGCTTGCTAGTGGGTAGATAGGATGATCAAAGAGGTTCTGGAAATAGCTTCAAGGTCTATAATCGTCTCAGGTCTGGCTGCTATACTGGCAACTTCTTGGGGCATCCCTCTTTCTCTCAAGCTGGTGACCGACGATTTCAGAGGCAAGAAGTTCATACTTGATGTATTTAGGGCCCTCATTGGGGTTCCAACCGTTGTAGTTGGACTTGCTCTTTATTTCTTGCTCTCGAGATCAGGACCTTTAGGAGGGCTAAGGCTTCTATACACGCCTCTTGCCATAGCACTTGGGCAGGCTGTGTTGATAACTCCTCTTATGGTATCTTTTGCATATCAAGCACTAGAAAGGGAGAAAAGACAGGTTTGGGAACTTGCCATTTCTCTTGGTGCTTTGAGACACCAGGCTTCCTCGACTTTGATCAAGGAGACTATTCCAAAACTCTTGAATGCATCACTTATCGCGTTTAACAGAGCAATAGGTGAACTAGGAGTTGCTCTAATGCTAGGAGGAAACATAAAGGGCTTCACAAGAGTCATGACAACAGCAATAGCCTTGGAGGTCTCTAAGGGAGAATTTGGACTTGCTCTATCACTGGGAGGATTTCTGCTATTGATAACTTACTCAATAACAGCAATCTCAAGAATGGTTGGTGGTAAAAGATGATAAAGCTCAAAGAAGTGTACTTCAGCTACAGCAAGGAACCAGTAGTTAAAGGAGCTAGCTTATCATTAGGAAAAGAATGTATAGCTCTTGTAGGACCTAATGGAGCTGGTAAGACGACCATCTTAAAATTAATGGCGGGGATCTATACTCCAAAGAAGGGAGAAGTCCTTATCGAAGGTAGAAACATTTGGAAACTTCCAGAAAAGGAGGCAATTAAACTTAGGAGAAAAGTTGTGTATGTTCACGAAAATCCAATTGTCCTAAGGGGTTCGGTCTTAGACAATGTGATCTTTGGGCTTAGGATAAGAGGTATTTCAGCAGAGGAGGCAAGAATAAGGGCACTTAAGCTCATGAAGGAATTAGGCATAGAAGAACTATCCAAGAAGGATGCCAGAACCCTTTCTGCTGGTCAGGCCCAGCTCTTGGCACTTGCCAGAGCACTTATAGTCGAGCCTTCTTATTTACTCCTTGATGAACCAATGGCAAACCTGGATTGGAAGAGAAGGAAAAGTATCTTGGAGCTGCTAAAAGAGCTCAGAGATTCTGGAAGGAGTATAGCAATAGCGACTCATGATGCTCTTTTGGTTACTATGGTGTGTTCTAAAGCATACATAATTGAAGAAGGAAAAATCATATCAGAGGCAGATCCTTCCGTCATCCTACAATAGTTTAACCCCGATTAGCAAGCCGGTATCGAAACATTCACCAAAAACCTTCCTTCTGGAGCGAAGATCGTTACTTCATAATTTCCTGGCAGAAGATCTTCTATGAAAATCCTTAGATCTCCCATAGTTATTACTTGGATGCAGAAAACGGGTAGCTGCACGTACTCCACTCTTATTTCAATTTTATTCATCTTAATTTGAAAGTTCACAATGGGCTTGTAACAAGGAGTTCTTAGTGTCGAAAATACTTCTACAAAAAGCATGCAGGGATATCCTCTCACTATAACGTTTCTTGGAGGAAGCATATGGTTTGTCTCAAATTCATATCTGAGTGAAGGCCTTTTTTCTAATAGACACTCGAGAAAATCTTCTATAAAATTCTCTACGGCTCGTTTAGTGTCAAATCTATCATTTCCAGCTAGAATAAATATCCTTTGTCCTTCAAACAAGGGTTGAGCTAGATAAACGATGTAAGAACTATCTTTTCTTTTCAAATACTCCGAGTCCGAGGGTGAAAGGAAGAATTCGGATATATTTCCTACGCCCTCATATGCCTCTGGACCTCCAAGGATTATCAATATTTCAGCATCTAAGTGCTGTTTGAATTCTGTGGGCTTTATTAAGGAGTGATTTAGACCCTTCAAAGCTAAAGCTTCTCTTAAGACCGAATAGCTAAGCCTAGCATCGACATTATTTGCTATAACAACGACTTCCTTTGAGGGCATTAAAAAAGGAATTAGAACATCTGCCCCCGAGGACTTACACTTAAGAATGAGCTGCTTCACATCATAACCGAACTCCTGCTTCGCCCAAGCTATAACTACGTCTGCAGGTACTCTGTTACCCTCCGTTAAAATGAAATCCTGCTGCTTCGGAAGATAATCAATCACATTGGCCTTATATAGCAAAGCTATGGCCTTCCTAAGTGGTTCAGGAGATCCGGAGAGAGAAGTGTTAACCTTGAGGGCCATGCTCTTTTTTCCTATGTATAGCCTTGCATCAGCTCTTATAGGCTGGCCGGTTAAAGGGTTAGTAGGAAGCCATTGGCCATACTCGAAGACTACCGTTTCAAAAGAAGCGTCTTCACCTGAAGTTAGTTTGTGTTGAATTACCTCATGTCTAGCGTTAATTCCAACTAACTGGAGCCTTGCTAATACCTCCTCCGGAGATAAGGCACCACTTATTATCACCCCGAGGTGATGGCCAGTTGGAGGACAACTCGAAGTCTGCTGTGTTAAAAGGCTCATAAGGAGCAATAATAATACGAGCAGACGATGCTTTCGCATTCTATTTCCTTGTAATTTTCGAGATTTAAAGCTTTTCCGAATAGTTCAATGTTTATTGAATTAAAAGGCTCAGGGCTTGTGCCCTACGGGCATTACGATTAAAGGAGCCTCGGATTTCTCAAGCCTTAGTATAGCAGACACCTCTTCGTCAACAAATGCACCAATGCAAACTGTTGCCAGATCTAGAGATGCACATTGAAGATAGATGTTTTGAACGACGCACCCAACTTCTATATGAACATATCTTATTCCCCTTTCCCCGTACCTTTGAGTAGTCCTCTCATACCTCGCAACTATAACGATGGATGCTGGAGCCAGCTTGACACAATCTTGCTTTAAACAGGCATCATATAGCCCTTCTCTGAAGCTGCCATTCAGATGTGTGATGAGAATATGATCCTTTGGCTCGTAAATGTAAATTCCTGGTTGAAGGCCTGTAACCTCTTCAACCACTAAATAAAGCGTTAGAGGATAAGTTGCTCCTGCAGAAGGAGCAGTTCTGCCTCCCCATTTCGCTGTTATTCCTTGACCAGCCCATAAGAGCTGAGATACTTCCTCTAGGGTGAGGGGCTCATCAGAGTACTTTCTAATGGATCTCCTTACCGACAAGGCCTCCTCAACCGTCAATTTACCTTTAAGTTTTGGTTTTGGCAGTTCTATAACCCCTTTTGCTTCCTTATCGGCCATTGACGGCTTTCTTTGAGTGTACAAACCCAAAATTATCGCAAATGCAGCAATAGCTAGAAGAATAAACAAGACCTCCTTCCTATGCACACCATCCATTAAGAAAAATGAATTTCTGAGCAATTAAATTATAGCTTACCTTTTTATACTACGAAAGTATCTTTCTTTGGGGCGGGTAACTTCGCCGAAAGGCGAAAGCGCTTCCTCTAACAAACTTAGCGTAAAGCTAGGATGTGTGAGGAGCGCTCGCCCCCCTTTGTCTACCTACACTTAATCCTATCAAGATCAATTTTTTGTCATAATATTTTATTAGATAAGAGCGTTTGATAGTGAACCTCGGTTCTGCCATGAGCCTGGGCAAACTGCCTCCAGAACTTGAGGAGTTCTTGCTTACAAGAAGCTGTACTCTCCTGATAAAAGGCCTCCCTGGAACCGGCAAGACAACGTTAGCTCTTGAGATCATTAATCAACTAGCAGATTCAGGCAATGCAGCGTATTTCTCAAGTAGAGTGTCTAAACAGAAGTTATTTGCACAATTTCCTTGGATAAAGGGTAAAGTTAAACCAGAACATGTGGTTCAAATTGCTCCAACAAGAATAGAGGACGTAAGGCTATCTTCTGTCCAATATCTGATTGGAAAAGTTAGTAAGGCCCTCAATGAGATCAAAGAAGGTTTTGTAGTCCTTGATTCCTGGGACGCATTTGCAAACGAACTAGATTATCTGGAAAGATTGAAGACCGAAAAGGCGGTAATAAGCATGGTAGATGCAGCTGGCTCCAGGCTAATCTTCATAAGCGAGCAGTTCGATCACTCGAGCCTTGAGTATGTTGTCGATGGTCTAGTAACTCTTAGACAGACTTGGGTGTTTGGTGAGAGGGCTAAGAGATATGAAAGAGAGGAGTATGTTGAAAGGAGAAGTGTTAGAGAGATAGAATTTGAGAAACTTAGGGGGGTTGCCATTAAGAATAGGACGTATGTGTTTACGCTTGCTGGAAGTAGATTCACTTACATACTGCCCTATAAGGCAGAAAACACTCCTGAGCCCTGCACATATGTTAGTGAACTGGATGAAAACCGTTTATCTACTGGAATAAAAGAACTAGATGAGATTACCGGGGGTCTTATGAGAGGAGGAGTTTTTCTAATAGAAATAGAGCATGGAGTAGGTCTAAGATACCTGCCAATTCTTCATGTGATCGGACGTCATGCTGTTTCATCTGGAAGGGCCGTTTTGGCCTTGTTAAACTTTATTCCTATTCCAAGCTTCGAATCCGGAACAGAGAAATTTGAAGGTAGGAAGAAAAGGCCTATATCTATCGTATATCCGGAGGAAACCTATGATGATACCGCTGTAAATTATGTTAGGGAATACGAAAGCTTGAAACACGAATTTAATGAAGTGCTGGAAATCGTGGATTTAGATGCGATAGAATCTAGATTTGGCTCTAGAAAAGCTGTTGACTTCCTAATTGATACGATATCACGAGGATTCTCGAATAGAATGCCTGTAATAGTGCTCGTTAAGGGAGGGATGATGAGCGTAGGGATAGCTTCGAGGCTTTCGTCCCAACACGTAGTCCTAAAGGAGATGGACGGAGCACTGCTCCTTTATGGAGTCTCTCCAAGAACGGGGCTGTACAGTATAGTACATGAGCAGAAGAAGATCAGGATGATTCCAATACTCTAAGTGCTCAGGGGATTCTGATGGGAAGGTTAGAAGAAAAGGTAATCGCTTCAATCAATAGAGTCATGAGAGAAGTATTTGGAAACGTTGTGATGAGCGCAATCCAAGACTACTTAATGGATAAAGGTCTAAATCTCACAGACCCCTCTTTGAACGTAAAGAAATTTCATGACTCTCTGAAATCGCTTTTTGGAGATGGGGCTGAGGCTCTGGAGAATGCAATAGTGGATGATCTATACAGAAGCTTGAATATGCCTAAACCAGAGATCATCGATCTCGTAGATGCTGTTAGAAGATTAAAGGAGGAAATTCAGTGAAAGTTAGTGCGCATAAGCTTACAGATTTTTGTTATAAGAACTCGATTATTGTGAAGACAGCAATCATCGCAAAAAATACGGCGAAAATCAACATATTTAGGAAAACGGAATCCCTAGCTCCTTTCCTTAAAAGTTCTAACCTTAAATTAACGGATATATGAAAGGAAGTCAAGAGAGTCAAGAGATATGAAGCTTTTCTGTGTAAGTAATATCCATTTCTCTTGTTTATGAGACCTAGAGTTAGCTTCATCACTAGATCTCCTTTTGCTGTCATAGAATATCCGCTTAGAATCGTTATATAAAATAAAATGAGCATAACCCAAGAGAGGAAACGATTGGCTCTAGCTAAGTGGCCTGCTATCTGCCTCATTCTAAACCCAAGGTTTATGTGGCTTTCATTGATATCATTGCGAAATCTGAAAATCATCAGAGCTACATGAAATTTTTTACATTTCAACCTTGGAAATTCTGGGTTTCATTGTTAGGATTGAAATCTTGCTCTCTCATCGATCCCTTTGAAATATTTTCTGGAATATATCCTTCGATCAATTTTAAGGGAGGTATCTATCTAAGATGATGGACTTCATTTCTATCCTTGACTTTTCAAGGAGTGACCTAGAATCCATATTTAGCGAAGCAGATAAGATGCAAACCGTGGAGCATTCTGATATCTTGAAGGGAAAAATTCTGGCTTTGGCTTTTTTCGAGCCCAGCACAAGGGCAAGATTGAGCTTCTCAGCTGCGATGTTCAAGCTTGGAGGATGTGCTGTGGAACTGGGAGGCTTAGAGAGATCATCGATATCTCGTGGAGAAAACTTCTCGGACACGGTAAAGGTACTTGATAGCATAGCTGATGTGATCGTCATAAGACATAGCTTAGAGGGAGCATCAAAGCTTGCAGCTCAAATAGCCGAATCTCCTGTCATAAACGCTGGAGATGGAAGTAAGGAACATCCTGTTCAAGGTATTTTAGACCTTTATGCGCTTAAACACATTCTAGGAAAAATAGATGGACTTAAAATAGGTTTAATAGGAGATTTACGGTATGGAAGGGCTGCTAGATCGTTTCTATTAGGATTAACCAGGTTTCTTCCTTCAAAGATATACTTGATATCTCCAGATAGTCTGAGAATAAAGGAAGACATTAGGGAAGCCTTAATTACTTCGAGGATAGACTTTGAGGAGACACCAGGATTAGAAGAAGTAATCCCGGAACTCGATGTTCTTTATGTGACTAGGCTGCAGAAAGAAAGGTTTCCAGACCCTACTGAATACGAGAAGCTCAAGGGGACTTACAGAATAACTAAATCTATCCTAAGAGAAGCTAAAGAAAGGATGATAATCTTACATCCATTGCCAAGAACTGATGAATTGAGTTCAGAGGTGGACGATACACCTTATGCCAAATATTTCGAACAAGCAGCTTTGTATTTGCCTGTTGCCATGGCTATACTCAAGATCGCACTACTTAGCAAAAACCTTGACTGAGATTCTAAGCAAGGATCTCAATTGAGGCTGTGAGATCTCACAACTATCTCACTTAAGATTGTGATAAAATTCTAACAGATGTCGAACGATTTTCTTTTGTGTGTTAACTCCGTACTATCAGCTTTCAGGGAGCCGAGAGAGGGAAAGATGGTGCTTTCATTTCAGAAAATTATATCTTCTTTTTCAAGATCCCTAATTAATTCTAGGGATATCCTACCGTAGTTCCAAACAAATAAACCTCTATGAATAGGCCTGCAAAAAGTAACGCTAGTATAAACAGTAATCTAGACTCCTTTAACTTGTATAGAACCCTTGGGCCGATATAAAACTGGAGGAAGAAGGAATAAAATCCAACAACAAGGGAAACATAAGGTAGGAAGCCCCCTAAAGCGCAAGGTCCAGCTCCATAGCAGATTGCCTTCCATGCGTCTACTAAAGATCCTTTTCCTCCCAACAGTAGAAAGATTATGTGGAAAAATAAAGTTAGGACGATTAGAAAGACCAATGAAAGAGATATTATCAGGAAGAATTCGATGAGAAACGCAAAATGTCCGAACCTAAGGAAAAGATGCCGGGTAGTAATGCGATAAGCTATTATCTGGGCTTGATATGCTGAAGAAAGGTCAGTACTCGCGTATCCATACAAGTTCATGGCTACGGTGCCAATGGAAAGAAGGAGTGTTGTTTGAAGGAAGAAATAAAGTGGCTTCCTCCAATCATACAATCTAACTTTTCTAAAGAATGCCTCTGGATCAGATATTATGAGCAGTAGGTCCTTGAAATACAAGTCGGTATTAGAGGAAGCATTTTTCTAATAAAGCATTAGGAAGGGGTATTAACTATTTCTATTTTAATCTCATTCAGTTCACCTTCATCCAGTTTATACGCTCTAATCATCAGCTTTATGCTGTCTGCTATCAGCCAAACTACTGGATTTAGTTCCATATATCTCATATCTAATGCCGAAGGTCTTGGAGGTGCTGGGTGAGAGTGGAATATTCCTACAAGCTCTAAACCTAGTTTTTCTGCCTCAGAGAAAGATTCCAGCAGGAAGAAGGGATCTGCCATGAAATGCGTTAATGATCTCTCGGAGTAGCGTAGCATCTTCACTAGCTCAACAACAGCTTTATCTCTCTCGAATCTTCCAAATAAGAGGGCTCCAACTTCTTTGCCGGATCTTTTGCTTTCTTCCAACAAGACGGTTAGGTGTTCCTTCGATATCGTTATCTTGGAGATTCTTCTCAAATTTCTCCCCAGCATAAACGTTTGAACAATTACATCCCTTTAATTCCTCAAAAAACCGTCATACTTATTTTTCAGAACTAAGTAATGGCTCGAATAAGCGATGACTGGCCCTATCGTCAGACGGTTTACGGAAAAGGATGCTGAAGGATTGGCAAAGCTCTTGAACGAGAGCGAGGAAGGATGGCCGGGAGGACTAACTGGAGGTATACCTTATACTGCTGAAAGGGCCAAAGAATGGATTGAAAGAAGCAGGTGCTTTGCCCCTTTAGTTGCTGAATTAGAAGGAGAGATAGTCGGTATTTGCACGATAACAGAGCATTTTTGGGAGAAGGACTCGGCCTACATAGAGTTCCTTAATGTTCATCCCGAACACAGAGGCAAGGGAATAGGAAAGGCTCTGTTATTAGCTAGCATCGAGGAAACAATGAGGATAGGGAGGAAAAGGCTCGATCTGCACACATGGGGAGGAAATCTTCTAGCAGTTCCCCTTTATAAGAAGACAGGGTTCTTTTGGGTTCCTAAAACCAATGTTTACATGCAGAACTACATACCAGCTATTCTTTTGCACCCTTTCTCATCAAGATTCTTAAAGAAATATGGCCTTCTTCATCCAAAATGGTACAAGCACTTTGTTAGAGAGATAACCCAGAAGGAGGATGATTTTAGAGAAAAGGGAATGAAAGTCTTTCCCTATGAGTTTGAAGTTGATAGAAAAAGGTTGCGAGTCCTAATTGATAGAGAAGCTAGGGAGATAATGGGCATCGAATCTCCAGAACTTGCCGTTGAATGTTGGGTTGAGGAGCAAGAAGCTCCAGCCGGATTCTCTCAAGAAATCAGATGGAGAATAGAAAACAAAAGTGATGAGGAAGTTAACTGTAGTTTGTTTATAACACCAGATCCGGAGATAGAGATGGTGAGCCTCCCTGAAAGTTCATTTAAGGTCCCTCCTCATGAAGATGTTGAGGTTAAAGCCATTTTCAAACCAGATGTGATGGCAGAAGAAAGACCAGAGGATGAAAGATCCAGAAAGATATCTAGTAATCTGATAATTGGAGATGTTCTAATCCCGCTTGCAGCCGGCATTAGGATAAGACAGCCAATAGAGATAAAGATAGATCCCTTTCCATTCGCGTGCTGGCCGGGAACAGATACTAATATTACAATAAACCTCAAGTCTTTCATAAAAAAGAGAGCAAAAGTGTCTCTTTTACTCTCTCATGCTGAAGAGATAGCAATTGAGTTCGAAAAAGGTTGTGAGATAGAGCCTCTGGGTATATCTGGGCTTAAAGCCAAGGTTAGCGTTCCAGAAGAGGTCAAGACGGGGGCTTATCCACTTATACTTACGGCCTCTGCAAAGGTAGATGGAAATGAGGTCAGAACAAAGCCAAAGGAGTTTAACGTCCGAGTCCTTGAACCTTCTGGTGTTGTAGTCGCAGCAGAAGGGGATAAACATAGGCTAGTTGGAGAGAACATGACTACGAGAGTGGAGTTTAATCTTAGAAGAGGAGGCGTAATGAGGGTTTTTGACAAGATTTCTGGGTTGTTACTTGCTTACACTCTTAGAGCGGGAATAGGGCCTCCTTTCTGGCCCTCTGAATTTGATATCAAGCCATTTGAAGCTAAAGTAGAAGAAATCCCCCTCGGCTACAAAATAACCTTGAGCGCTGACTCCGAGAGATATAAGGGCTTAACTATACTAAAAGAAGTAACTATTTATGGAGGAAGCCCATTAATCAAAATTAGATATGGATTTATCAATAATTCAGAGCTAAACAGAGAGTTCAAGTTACAATCGAGGAGCTGGGTGGAATTCTGGGGATCAATATATAACATACCGATTAGAGGGAAGATAATCAGGTCTCCAGCCATGGAGGGGGACTTTCCCTATTGGGAAAGAGACCTGCCAAAGAACCCCAAGGATTTCGAGGAAAGATGGCTTTGCTTTGAATTCCCCAAAAAAGGAGTATCCTTAGGCTTTCTATGGGATGAGGTCGAAGAGAACGAATTTGGAGGGGGTAAGGCAAACTTCATCTTCCCTGTAAAGCTAGAACCTTTCTCAATTGCTTGGTTAAAGCCATTTTATCTATATGTAGGCCCTGGAGATTGGAGAACAATCAGAGAAATCTGGAAATCTATATATAGGAATAAAGTAAAGCCAGATCCATATGAAAAGGTTTCAGAAGAGTTCTTTGTGAATGTTTCTACACAACCCATATTGTTTGAAGAAGAGTCTCTCATGAAAATCAAGATTAGCTGTTCTAGAATGAGAAGATATAAAGGGACACTAACTCTTACCCTTCCTGAAGGTTGGAAATCGGATAAAGAGGAATTTCAATTTGAAGACCTTTTCCTTGGGAAGGAGAAGATATTTACGACTAAGATAACTCCTAACTGTCCTCCTGGAGCTTATAAGGGTGAGATCACCCTCAATCTCCCAGAAACTGAGCTAAAATTTGAATTACCTCTCATCCTCATTGGAACCAAGGGTAAAGTAAAGGTAAGGGAGATAGAGGATAAGGGTAAGAAATCTTACTCTATAGACAACGGATATCTTGAATTCAAAGTCTCACATGAGTATGGTGGAGTCCTTTATAGCGCTAAGGATGCTCATGGCATAGAGCACTTACTTTCTCCTTACCCGAAGGTTACTACTTTCTCCTGGTTGGGTGAGTGGCTGGGTGGAATTGGTCTAAACGGATTGATCAAGAGAGATGAATGGTACTGGACTTTCCATAGGGAAAAGTGGGAAGCAGAGAAGGTTGAGGTAGCTGGATGGTCCGGAGTTAAGTTATGGTTTGAACCTATGAGAGAAGAACACAGGGATCTGCGGGGGATAAAGTTCAGCATCTCTTATCTTACAAAACCAATGAGCAAAGTTCTACTAGTGATACCTTGCTTTGAAAACAAGACGCAGGCTTCTAGAGAGTTCAGAACTCTTATGAGTTTCTTCCTTAAGCTTGGAGGTGAAAGAAAGGGGTACCGAATCTTAGTTCCAACCGATGTATTAGAATACGTCAGAAAGGAGAATCCTTATTCTGCATGGCTTCCATCCACAAAAGGCTACGTTATATCAGGTAATCCGTCCAAGAAATGCTATGCAACCGTAGTAACTCCTGTTGAGAGAGGTCTTGAGATTGCAATGGCGGATGAGTCATCCAGCTTTGGAGGGCACATCGTTGGTACGCTAAATGTGAAGTTGAATCCAATGGAGAAAAGAGCATTCCCGACCTTCTTCTGTCTTTCTTCAAGCCTTAAAGAAGCTAGGAACTACAGCGCTCTGAGAGATGTTGGTATTGAAGCTTTTACCTAACCTTTTCTGCACCTTGTCATGATCCCATTACAACTATTAGGTTCGCTTTTCGATAAAACGGAACGTTTTCAATAACCCAGCAGACATCAACTTGGGATGAGGAGATGAGACCTAGAGCTAGAGAACTCGGTTTAGAGGTAGGGATGATTAGTCCAGGTAAGAGAAACACTATCTCAGACGTTAAGGGGGTAAGAGTAGGTCACTGCACAATTGTGAGAGGAGAAGGAAAGCTTATACCAGGGAAGGGCCCTGTTCGAACTGGAGTTACGGCGGTGATCCCGCACGCAGGGAATATCTACAAGGAAAAGGTCCCAGCAGCATCCTTTGTGATGAACGGATACGGTAAATCTTTGGGACTTGTTCAGGTAGAGGAGTTTGGTGTCCTTGAAACCCCTATCCTTTTAACAAGCACTTTATGCACATGGAAGGTGGCAGATGCCTTAGTTCAGTATATGCTTGACGAGAACGAGGACATAGGAGTTACTACGGGCTCAGTAAACCCAGTGGTAATGGAGTGCAATGATTCTTACCTCAACGACCTTAGAGGAAGGCATGTGGAGGAAAAACATGTGATGGAAGCCTTAAGGAAAGCATCAGAAACCTTCGAAATGGGTTCTATTGGAGCTGGAACTGGTATGGTTGCGTTTGAGTTTAAGGGAGGGATTGGAACGTCCTCAAGGGTTGTGGAGATAGAAGGGGAGGAGTTCATAGTTGGATCTCTAGTATTAACCAACTTTGGAAGGAGAGAGGATTTGACCATTAATGGAGTCCCTGTAGGTCTCTTGCTGAAGGATTATGGCCACAGGAAGAGTAGAAAGACAAAGGGTTCTATAATCATGTTGCTTGCAACAGATGCCCCTCTAACCCACAGACAGCTGAAAAGACTTGCCAAGAGAGCAATCTTGGGACTTGCTAGGACCGGAGGTAAGTCTTACAATGGAAGCGGGGACATAGTGCTTGCTTTCTCAAATAGTTATACGATATCGCACTATGGAAGGGAAAAGCTAAAGTTGGAGGTGCTTAGGGATTCCTCCTTGAATAAACTCTTTGCCGCAGCAGCAGAGGCAACAGAAGAGGCAATAATAGATTCTCTTTTAACTGCTGAGACGATGATTGGGAGAGATAATCATGTGGTAGATGCTTTGCCTGCAGAAAAAGTCATTGAGCTAGTAAAGTCTTCAAGCATATCTTGACTTTTAACAAGCCTATCCTACTCCATTTTTTAGATAAAAAACAATTGTAGAGAATCGATTACATTTTAACAATATTTGCAATAATTAGTTGACATTTTTTTAACCTTCGGCTCCTGAATTGCAAAGAATAGATTTATTCTTTTTCATTCGAGCACGAAGGCAAACTTAAATTTTAAGCTGGATCCAAAAGAAAACAGGTGAACATGTTCAAGAGAAAACTAATAGTATGCATCCTAATTCTTCTTACGGCAATAGCCCCATACTTCCTAAGGGGAACAAGTGCGCAGGACCAAGAGATGGTATTTGTTATGGCCTACCCCTCTGACATTGGCGAGATGAACCCTCTGTTCCCGAGGAGCGAGAGAACAAACTGGTTCCTAATCCAGATTTACGACGAACTCATTGCGTACGATGAGCAACTCAAGCCAATTCCTTGGCTCGCAGAGTCCTGGGAAGTTGACCCCAACGGTAAGTGGGTTGTCTTCCACATCAGGAAGAATGCTAAGTGGCATGATGGGCAGCCGCTAACAGGAGAGGATGTTAAGTTCACGTTTGAATATTGGAAAAATGCTCCAGAGGACGCAAGTGGTTGGACCATCCTACAGAACATAGAGAGCGTAGAACTCGTGGATGACTATACCGTTAGGATAAACCTCAAAGAGCCAGATGGTTTTGCTCTAGAACACTATGGAGGCTATTACATACTTCCAAAGCACATCTGGGAAGGCTATGCCGCAGATGATGCTAGATGGGATGATCCTAACGACAAAGAAGCCCATATAGGATCCGGTCCGTTCTATTATGTGGAGAGAGTGCCAGACGAGTACATAGTCCTGAAGAAGTTTGAGGATTGGTGGGGCAAAGACGTATATCAGCTTCCAAACGTAGATGTACTTAGGATCGAGGTAATAAGAGGTCAGGCTGCCAGAATCTTGGCTATGCGTGAGGGAAAGGCAGCAACTGAGAGATATGAGCTTTGGGGAACGGATGTTAATACTGTAATCGAAGCTCCCGAAACTGATGTGATAACAGGGGTAGCCAGCCAGTGGGACTATGTCCTTGGATTTAACCTGACAATACCAGGGCTTGATGACGTCAGAGTGAGAAGAGCCATAGCTTACGCTATCGATAGAGATGAGATAGTTAGGATAGCCAGGCTAGGATGGGGAACTCCAACTTGGAGCGTCATTCCAGAAGCCTTCTATCCCCTTTACTATTCTGAAAAAGGAAGGTTCCCAGAACATGATGTTGACAAAGCAAACCAGATTCTTGATGAAGCTGGCTACCTTGATGTTGATGGAGATGGCATAAGAGAGTTTCCAGGAGATCCGAACAAGGAACTCAAGTTTGACATGATGGTGCTCAGCTGGGACGACATTTCGGTGGATGCTGGAGCAGCCATTGCCCAAGAACTCAAGAAAATAGGTATAGAGATAGAAGTTGCTATAACAGACGATGCAGTCATGTATCCAGCACTATATGCGTTGCCAAGGGACTATAGGATGTACGAGATGAGCCATGGCTTCGGTCCCGTTCCAGACCATGTCTGGTACAGAATGCACTCCGCTAACGACATTGACTGGGGAGATAACTGTTATGGGTTGCACAGCGAGGAAATGGACAGAGCCCTAGACGAGTTTATGAGAGCTACCAGCTTAGAAGATAGAAAGAGGGCAGCAGAAAAAGTACAAATATTGGCTACCGAACTAATACCTTACATACCTCTCTTCTTAAGCGATGATACACACGCAATCAGGAAGGAATGGGTCAACTACACCATGCTGCCTGGTGGACCATTCACCTCCTACAACAGGCTCACAATGCTATACATTTACAACGTTGAGATGATGCCAGCTGTAACAGAAACACCATCACCAACTCCGGCTGCAACACCTGCTCCAGCTCCTGGGGTAAACTGGACTTTAGTCGGAGGATTAGCAATAGTAGCCTTAATAGTAGGTATAGGCATAGGATTCGTCTTAACAAGGAAGAAGTAGCCTAACTCCCCCTCTTTTTTTATTTTTTTATTCTTATTTATTAGCTACGTGTTAGTAAAAGCGGGTGAAGTATAAATGGGTTGGCGACAGTATCTCTCAAGAAGAGCTATCGAAAGCTTCGTAACCTGGTTCTTAATCATAACTTTCAACTTCTTCCTATTCAGGGTTATGCCAGTAGATCCCAGATCCATGCTGATCCATGAAGCAATGGACCCCTTGGTAAGACAGAAAGTCATAGAAAGATTTGGTCTCGATAAGCCACTAATAGAGCAATATTTTCTTTATTTAAGAAATCTACTTGAAGGAGATTGGGGAATAAGCTTCTCACACTTCAATGAACCAGTTATCAAGACTATATTTGGTCACAGGTTTAGGAACACTGTTATTCTGATGGGATCCTCCCTAGCAATAAGCATTGTAATAGGTATCATCGTTGGGGTAATAGCGGCCTCAAAGAGAGAGTCTTTGATGGATAGATCCTCAACAGTTTTCTTCTTAGTGACATACAGCATGTTCATAGGATGGATAGGTCTGATCATACTTTACATTCTTGGCTTTAAACTGGATCTAATACCTCTGGCAGGGACTATAACTAGAGGGAAGCATCATGCGAGCTTCCTTGATTACGCTATAGACTATTTATGGCATATGATAGGCCCTACCCTAGCGCTTGCTCTCTCATTTGTTGGAAGTTTCTACCTAATAATGAGAGATACTGTCTTAGATGTTTTCACGGAAGATTATATGGAGGCAGCAAGAGCTAAGGGTCTTTCAGATAGGACGATTCTTTTCAAACATGCTATGAGGAACGCTATGCTTCCTATGATCACCTTCATAGCCATGAATATGACATATCTCATATCTGGAGCCACCATTACGGAGACTGTCTTTTCTTGGTCGGGGTTGGGACTTCTAACGTATGACTCAGTTCTATCTGCCGATTACCCAGTCATCCAAGGTATCTTTCTACTTTATGCCACGGTTGTTGTACTGTCGAATTTCATCGCTGATGTACTGTATGCTTTCCTTGACCCAAGAATAAGGTACGGGTGATGATGACTAAATGACCTTTGATTTGAAATTTTCAAAATTAGAGCTAGTCGCCATCGCCATCATTTTAGTTTTGGACGTATTATCTGGAATCTTCTTAATCAAAAATCCAGTTCCAGCCAAGATCTCTCTTTATTTGCTCTTCAACGCATTCTTCGCCTCTTGGATATATATAGCTATGAAAGGAAAAACCCCACGGGCCATCAGTTATATCATAATACTTGTAATCGCTGGAAGTTCTGTTTTTCTCCTAGATAAACTTTCAACATGGGTTTTAGTAGATGGAGGAGCAGAGGATAAGCTTCTATTTTCTCTAAAACTAGTCCTTGGATTAATTGTCTTTTCATCTGCGATACTTACCTTCAAGGGATTCAGGATTCTTCATGCGAAGGTAAGATCGCTGGTTTTTGTTTTCTTTTTAGCTGGAGTTGGCTTGTCTCTAACTCTTGTTTGGCCTCCTCTTGGTATTACTGTTCTGATAGCAGGTTTTCTCTTTCAAAGGAAGAGAAGCCTATCAATAGGACTTATAGCAGTTATTTGGTTAACTTATTTGCTAGAATTCGCAAGTTATCACCTCAACTTTAGTTTTCCTCAAATATATGAGGGTATAAAGCGCATTCTATCCATGCCTCCCGCTTTCATCTACTACATGCTCTGGCTTCAGTTGCTCTGCGTGACTATTCCAATAGTTTGGAGGAAACTATGGGAGAGTAAGGACAAGTTTGAGCGAGGATGGCTGCTGTTTAGCGAATCTAGGATGGGGAAAATTGGTTTGGTGTTGGTGCTATCGATGGTGTTAATGGGGATATTTGCCCCATACATAGCCCCCTACCCATACGACCAGTGGTCAGATGAGATGTATAGTCGGCCTAGCTCGAGACATTTGCTTGGAACGAACCACTACGGACAAGACGTCTTAAGCAGAGTTATTTGGGGGAGTAGAATCTCGCTCATAGTTGGCTTCACGGCTGCAGGTCTTTCGGTTCTCATTGGAACGGCAATTGGAATGATCAGCGGGTTTTACGGAGGGATTATAGACACAATCCTTATGCGCATAACAGATGTGTTCATCTCAATTCCAACCTTGCCTCTTATGCTGGTCTTCGTTTCTATCTTTGGAAAAGGGCTAGGAAACATAATCTTGGCCCTGTCCTTACTAGGTTGGACAGGAACTGCTAGAACAGTGAGAAGCCAAACCCTTTCTTTGAAAGAGAGACCGCTTACAGAGGCCGCTAGGGCGATAGGTGCTTCGGACAGTCAAATACTCATCAGACACATGCTTCCTAACTTGTTACCTCTAATCTTAGCAACAATGATAATAAGGATTGTGGACGCCATTTTGTCCGAGGCTGGGCTCAGCTTTCTAGGCTTTGGCGTCCCGTTCGGCCCTCCAAGTTGGGGAATCATTCTTCACTTTGCAGACAGGAAGGGTGCTATAACTAGAGGGTTATGGTGGTGGTTCCTCCCGCCTGGCGTAATGATAATGCTTCTCGTCCTTGGCTTTGCGTTCATGAGCCACGCAATTGATCAAATAATCAACCCGAGGCTAAGGAGGCGTAGAAAATGAGTGTTTTGGAGACAAGAGATCTAAGGACCTATTACTCCCTCGTAAATAGCGTCGTTTACGCCGTGGATGGAGTATCATTTAACATAGAAGCAGGCGAAACATTTGGGCTTGCAGGAGAGTCTGGTTGTGGTAAGACAACCGTGGCCAAGAGCATCATGAAAATTCTTCCAGATAACGGATACATAGCAGGAGGAAAGATCTTGCTAGATGGAGAGGACATAGTTCCCCTTAGTGAAGAGGAAATCAAGAAAATCAGGTGGAAGAAAGTTAGCATGATCTTTCAATATGCTATGAACGCATTTAATCCAGTTCTAAAAGTCGGAGATCAGATTGCTGAGATATTAATTGAGAAAGAGGGCTATTCCAAGGATGAAGCTTATGATAGAGTAAGAGAGCTGTTCTCAATGGTTGAACTAGAGCCCTCTAGGATATATGATTATCCTCACGAGTTTAGCGGGGGGATGAGACAAAGGGCCATAATCGCACAAGCTCTAGCACTTAACCCAAGGCTTCTAATAGCTGATGAGCCAGTAACAGCTCTGGATGTTGTAACCCAGGGCAAGATAATAAAGCTCCTGAAAAAACTTCAAAAAGAACTCAATTTAGCTATTCTTTTCATCACTCACGATCTCTCTGTAATTGCTGAGGTTTCTGATAGGGTAGGCATAATGTACGCAGGAAATCTTGTCGAAGTTGGCGATGTAGTGAAAGTGTTTAAAGAGCCTCTTCATCCGTATACAGCAAAACTAATCGGGGCATTTCCAAGTATTATTGGAGAGAAGAAAAGACTTGAGTTTATACCAGGGGCTCCCCCAGATCTTTCATCGCCTCCTTCGGGATGCAAGTTCCATCCAAGATGCCCTTATGCCAAAGACATTTGCAGGAAAGAAAAACCAGCTCTTAGAGAAGTCAAAAAGAACCACTTATCCGCCTGCCATTTTTCGGGAGAGTTGGATTTGTGAGGGGGTTCGCATGACTCAAAAGGTCCTGGAAGTTAGAAACTTGAAAAAGTGGTTTCCAGTAAGAACTGGAATCCTTGCCTCCCTCTTAGGAAGAGAGCAAAAGTATGTTAAGGCCGTTGACGGCATAGATTTTGAGATAGATGAAGGAGAAGTCTTATGTCTTGTTGGAGAGTCTGGTTGTGGTAAGACAACTACAGCTAGGACTGTTTTAAGGCTCATAGAACCGACCGACGGAAAAATAATCTACAGAGGCATGGATCTAACCCAAGTAGATAGACAACAGCTTAGAACCCTAAGATCTAAGATTCAAATGATCTTCCAAAATCCGTTTGAGGTTCTTGATCCAAGGATGTCTGTCATGTCGTTGGTTGGAGAGGGACTAGAAGTAAACGATCTTGTGGCTTCGGAACAAGAGCTAAGGGAAAGAGTGTTTGATGCGTTGGAAAAAGTGAGGTTAATACCAGCAGAAGATTTTGCAAGAAGATTCCCCCATGAACTTAGCGGTGGTCAACTCCAAAGGGTAGCAATAGCTAGGGCCCTTGTGCTTGGACCAGATTTTATCGTTGCAGACGAGCCTGTTTCAATGTTGGATGCAAGCATCAGGATAGAGATAATAAATCTGATGATGGAGTTAAAGAAGACTCTTAACTTAACCTATCTCTACATAACGCACGATATAGCGCAGGCCAGGTATATTGGAGATAAAATCGGAATAATGTACCTTGGCAAAATCGTGGAACAAGGCCCAATGGAAGAAGTCATAAGAGAGCCTCTTCATCCGTATACAGAGGCTCTAATAAGCAATGTACCCGTTCCCGATCCGACTGTGAAGAGAAGACGCATTCTCCTTAGAGGAGAGACACCTACTCCAGTAGATCTCCCAAAGGGATGCAGATTTCATCCAAGATGCCCGTATGCTAAGGATATATGCAAGGAAAAGGAACCAGAGATGATAAAATTAAATGATAGAACGGTTATGTGTCACCTTGTTAAGTAATAAGAACTAAAAAAGGAGTTAATAAAACTCCTGACTTCTGAGATTTCATTAGTCAGCCTTTCTAACCCGGTCAGGAATTCAACTCCTTTTTCTGATACTTCAAAGATTAATGGTCCTCTTTCGCACAGTATAACTATCACTCTTGAGTAGAACAATTCTTTCTGCCTTACCTTCACCTCTTCTAAAGAGTCTCTCAAATCTAAACCAAAAAGGAGGTTAATTGCGTATTTCTGTCCTAACAAGTGAGAAAGGACTGTTGAGTACTTTTTTTCGCTCCTTGTGAATCCCGGAGGCGCTGGAAGGATTAAAGTTAACCTAAGTCCAGCGTAAATTTTCTTCAGAGCATTCCTCACTTCAGCGATTTTTTTGTCTGTGTCCTGAACCCAACCAATCACCCTATCAAAAAAAGAGTTCAAATATAATCCGCTTAAAGGAAACACAATCGCATCGGTTTCAGACTGTTTTCGTTTCTGTTTTAGCAAAACAGGTCTGAACAGGGGAACGATTTGGCCAAGCTCTTTGGGAAATTCCAAAAAACTGGCGTTGATAGCTGTTTTACCTCTTTTAAAGATGCTTTTGCCTGTTTTTACTTCATAATCTACTAAATAGTATGGCATTAAAGCTTTTATCGCCTTGTAGTCCTTAATTTTCATCTCTTCAAGCTTTCTTTCAATAATACCCTTCTTGGGCCAATTGTCTGACGTTACTAGTAGTGTCAACTGTCTCTATCTTGGTAGTGCCGATCAACCCTTTAAAGATAAAGAGAAGAATCTGATCAATCTTCTACTAATGAGCTGGCTACTGCTCCAGCACCAATTACACCTAATTCAGCACTAATTGGAGAAAGCAGTTTAAAGTTCAGAGATGAGAGGTCAAGAATGCACAACAAGAGATAATAGGGCTCCTGTCAAAGCTTTGACAGGAGCATGCTTTAATATGAATTCTAAAGCAAAAAGTTGAATTAGATAAGTCCTACTCCGGTAAGCATCTAGCAGAAAATGGTGTAGTACTGTTGTTGGCATTTTTATCCGCCATTGTCACTGGAGTTATTTGGGGGATCACCCCAGCACTTTATTCAGAGGCTACACGTCGTAATGGTCCTATCTGCGCAAATGCTTGGAAGAGTTGGGGTGCCTTAACGGTCAGTTGGCTTATCATAACTGTGCTTGATCTCTTTGAGGTTCCAAGTCCAAAAACTTTCACCTATATAGCTTTAAACAGTCTCCTTGGAGCTGTGGCAGGAGACTATGCTTTCTTCAGAGGAATAGCTCTTTCTGGAGCTGGAAAAGCAACTCCTGTCGGCTTTACTTATATACTCTGGGCTTCTATAATCTCTACAATCTTCTTAGGGGAGCCTCTTTCGTTAAGGGTGGTAGTAGGGGCTATGCTAAGCGTTTTTGGGATCTGGCTCTTGTCCACAGAGAAGTGCAAGTGGGATGTGATTGGCATAGCTTAGTCTCTACTTGCTTCCCTTATGTGGGCTATGTCTCCAATGGTAATGAGATTGGCGCTTGTGGATATAAACCCTGTTGCTGCATCTGCTTGGGGCTCTTTGATTATGGCAGCCATGTTTTCCGTTCTTGCAGTCAAATCCAAGAGATTAAGGGGAGTTGGAACCGAAAAAGCTATCCTAGGAGGAGGGATTGGCATAGGGATCGGACTAACCTTGTTTTATTACAGCGTCAGCGAGATAGGCATCTCTGTTCCAGTTCTTGCAACCGCCATAAGTCCGTTGGTAGCTCAGGTTGCATCATGGGCAGAAGGGGAACCATTAACTCTGAGAACAATTATGGGATCGGCTGTCATAACCCTCGGCATGACTTTAGGTGTTGTGTAAATGGCTGAACGTTAAATAGAACAATTTTCCAAGCTCATCTAATGACGACTTCTGGGATGCACTTATCCTCCTTTAAAATCTATAGAAAGCTTGTAAGAGTTTAGCAGATAAGAGCAAAACCTTATCTTGTTTGACGCCGGGCTTAAGTTTGGGATCGATGATGAATAAACGGCTACGTATAATTTCAGAGTCTATCGGAAAGGTCATAGCTGAGCTGAAGGAAGAGCTGAACCCAAAAACTTGCGAGAAAATATGGAAAGCTCTGCCGCTTGAAGGAAACGCCAACCTATGGGGAGACGAGATTTACTTCAGTGTTGGTCTTGAAATCGAGCTTGAAAACGCAAAGCAGGATGTTGAGGTTGGCGATATAGCTTATTGGCCACCAGGAAAGGCAGTTTGCATATTCTTCGGCCTGACTCCCGTAAGCTCAGGGGAGAAGCCAAGAGCTTACAGTCCAGTGAATGTCTTTGCTAAGGTCATGGGAGATGCTAGGATCTTTAAGAAAGTAAAGGAAGGAGAAAGGATGATTTTGGAGAGAGTTAACTCCATCTAAAAGAAAATCAATGAATCTAACGATCTCAGCAAGTTTTTCAGTTAAAACGCGCGAATCCCTACCTGTTGAACTACTTACCCTCCTGTTCTCCCGAGTCTACTTTCCACCTCTTCGGCAATAACTTCGCTTGCTATTTTAAAGAATGTGGCCAGAGATCCTAGAAGTATGATTACGTAACCTATTATGAGGAGAACTAGTCCGATTCCAATTCCTGCTGGGTTGAACCTGGGAAGTCCTGAATACGGATCATATGTAATCAGAGTTCCTGTGGTGAAGATCCCTGCAAATATGAGAATTCCTCCAACAACAGTCCAAATGATTAAGAAGGCGACGTACAGGCCAGCAGCTCCAAAGGCTCTACTCCATGATACCATAATTGTCCATTGCTGTACGGGAATTTAATTCTTACCTGAAAAACAATGAAACGCCGATATTAGGTAAAGCGGAGGCGATAAATCTCCCATATCTAAGATGTAACTCACACGCTTATTGTCCCATGATTCAAAGCATTCTTATTTTCGAAGAAACCGAGTTTCTGATGCATTTTTCAACTGTTAAGTAAGGGTTTGACAGAGAAACGTTTTATGCTGTATTTGGCTTTAGTGAAGTGCGGTGATGAAAGGTTTGAGGTACGTAAAGTTATCTCGAAATTCAGGACTTAAGGTTTCGATAATATCTTTGGGAACATGGCATTTACCTAGGCTGCCTGAAGTAGATGAAGCTGGAGCTTATAAGATAGATGTAGACGAGTTTAGGAAGGTCCTGAAGGTTTCCTATGATAACGGGCTTATCTTCATAGATTCGGCTAACCGATACCATGGAGGCATATCTCCAGTTCCATTAACCCACGTTGGGTATGCTGAAAAGCTCCTAGGCCAACTTCTCAAGGAGTATGACAGGGAGGAATGGGTTGTAGCCACGAAGGTGGCTGGAAGGATGTCACCCGGCCCAAATGGGGAGGGCCTAAGCCGTAAGCACGTGATGTGGCAGATAAAGGAGAGCCTTCGAAGGCTCCAAATGGAATACGTGGACATATACTACATGCACAGGGACGACCCGGAAACTCCCAAACCTGAGATAATGCGCACTTTCACCTCTCTAATTGAGCAAGGTTTAGTAAGATATATGGGGGCTAGTAACGTTCCAGCCATAAGTCTGGTTGAGTATATAGAGCTGGCAGAGCGTTATGGGCTTGAACCGATAACTGCCTTGCAATATAAATACAACTTGGTGGAAAGGGAGGTAGAAGCTGACATCATACCTGTGGCCAAAAGATATGGGCTGGGATTTGTTGCGTACTCCCCCTTAGCTCAAGGAGTCCTAACGGGTAAGTATGTGGATAAGGAAAAAAGAAAGTGGAGAGTTCCTGAGCTATCAAGGGCAAGTTACATGAAATGGATAGCTGAGAAGTACTTTACTGATGGCATGTTGGACTTCCTGTTGAAGTTCATGGATTTTGCCCGTGAAAAGGGAATAACGCCGGCTCAACTGGCATTAGCTTGGACTATAAACATGGAGAAAGTTCTTGGCTTACCTATCATACCCATAATTAGCGTATCGAAACTGTCTCACCTAGAAGAAGCCATTGCTGCCTCAGAAATAGACTTAAGCAGTGAAGATATGAAATACTTAGAGGAAATAAGCCGAGATGTTAAATTTGGAAGCTGATGTTCGTTTAATGGAAGCGCTAAGACCAGAAAGGGAAGAAAATCTGACAAGAGATTCAAACGCCTTGGGGAAATAGTTGACGAGAAATCAAAGAAGCAGGGGAGATGATTCATGGCTAGATACCTAGAGTACAAACCCAAAAAAGTGCTAAACGTATACAAGCACTGCGATGGCGGATGGTACTGGAACAGGTACTCAGCAAACCCCTATGTTGGCTGTGAGTACGGGTGCGAATACTGCTTCTACAGGGCAAGGAAGTACTTTAGACAAGATTGGGAGTTCTACGAAGTCGTTAAGGTGAAAGTGAACGCTCCGCTTCTCCTTTCTAGAGAACTCAAGAGGGTTGAAAGGGACATAATAATGTTGGGCTATTACCAGCCAGTCGAGGTAAAATACGGACTTATTAGGAAGATGTTAGAGGTCTGCGCTGATCTGGGATTTCCAGTCCACATGAACGAGAAGTCTGATCTCATCCTAAAGGATCTTGATCTTTTAAAGGAGATAAACGAGAAGTCCTGGGCTTGCGTGACCTTTAGCATAATAAGCTTGAGGGAAGATCTGAGGTTCTGGGAGCCTAAGGCTCCTCCTCCGGAGAGAAGGCTCGAGGCCATGAAAGAAATAAGTAGGGCTGGCATAAAAACAGGAACTGCCTTAATACCTGTCCTTCCATTCATCTATGATGATGAGGAGAATATTGAAGAAGTGGTTAAGGAGACTAAGGAGCATGGAGGAAGCTATGTGATTGGTGGGAGCCTAACGCTTGGTAGCCCGCTTACAGAACACTATATCTCGCTTCTTAGGAAGTTCAGGCCTGAAGCTGTTGGTCCAACCTTAAGGATCTTCTCTAGCAGCTCTTCTTATGGTACATTATCAGACACTCCAAGTCGTGAGCACCAGGCTGAAATTGCAAGAAAGGTAATGAAGATCTGTGAGAGGCATGGTTTGAAGGATAGGCTCAACAGACCAGTTGATATCTATCCTATAGAGCTGAGAACGAACAAGGTCATAGCTAATTATCTCTTTGAAAAGACTTACAGGCTTGAGATCCAGAATGCATCTAAAAGCAAGGTTTGGGCATATAGAAAAGCAGCTTGGACCTTAGATGAACTTAAAGAGGATGTAAGGAAGATATATGATGAAAGAGGGCTGGATGGCCTGAAAGCTCTACCAAACGTTGGTAAAAAAATAGCTGAAGAGATAGAAGCCCATCTTAAGAATCTATTCGAGAGTCCTTGACCCTGTAATTGTAGTGAATAACAACATCTTTGCTTTTGGCTGCACTTCTCAACTGAGGCGTTAATCCACTTAGCTTCTTATGTAAAAAGTGTAATTCCCAGCTCTCTTAACTCTGAGATCATCCAGATAGACCATTACATTCTCCTTTGGGAGAAAATCGGAGAGAATAGCAGTTCCTGACGGTTTTAAAAGCCTTCTTATGTTTAAGATTAAGGAAGGAAGGGAGTAGCCCATATTTAATGCCTCTTTGAACACTGAAGTGAAGCCGAAGAAAAGGACGAAATCAAATTTCTCGTGAAACTCTTTGAGATCAAGTATGTCAAGACGTCTTACCCTTATTCGCCTTGCTCTGAATCCAGCTCTAAGCCTTCTTAGACCTAAGCTCCTTCTCATGTCAGAAAGTGCTCGTAGTACGCAATCTAATCTCATATCTGAATGAATAGGTTCTATCTCGAGTGTTATGTGTATGTTAGGGAAGTTTTCTTGAATAAAACCGGCCAGAACTCCTAACTTATTTTCATCGACATCAGTGAACGTAATTTCCTCAAAGAACTTCATTGACCAAACTGCCTCAACGACCGATTTTCCTGTTCCTATGTGAATTGCCGATCTTGCCTCGGTTATGAGAGGTTCTACTTCATCCAGTTTGGCATGAAAGGGGATTAACAATCCCAGACTCAAGTTGCAACCAATATGTTCCTCAATGTGAATTCTTAAGCTTTAGCCAAAAATTTCAAAATTTTTGACCCTAAGGAATGTTTTAAGTGCTTTCTCGAGATTGAGTTCATTTAAATGGATCCATAAGCTTAAATCTGAAAAATAATCAATGTTAAAGGTGAGCTATTGTCTTTTTGGTTAGAAAGCATCTCTTCTAGGTTAAGAATTCCTCCGATTGTCTTTGTTAGTGCAATAAGCTCAATCACCTATCTTGTAGGGCTAGCGCTGGCCTTTTTAACACGGAGATAATAGGTGAGCTGTCATTACAACTTTATTCTAGCTCTTCGGAATTAGTTGCTGAAAAACTAGTTATTAGAAAGGAATTTGCTGAGGAGTGCGTTCTTGAGATTGTGATTGGGGAGTTGGAGAGGATAGCTAAGTTCGCAGGAAAAGAACTAGATGTAAGGTTTAGTGCATGAAACAGCTTACTTTTCTAAGATGATATTCATACCAAATTAGAGTTAAATGATAAAATGACTGCATAAAATGAAGAAGGGTTCAGAATGCAATCTGTTATTGATTTATGTACAATGAAACCTGTCGGGAATTCGCGGGACAAATTGGAACCATTATTTATTGAGAAACTTTATTAAATTGGAATCATTACATATTACACAAAGAGAGGTAAGGAGGTTCCAGAAAATGAGTGGTTTCGTCTTTGGTTTCATCTTCGGGATATTAATTAGCTATCTTGCAGTAAGTCGGGAAATGGGGGAGCTAAGAAGACTTATGAAGGGAAAAGCGAGTACTTCCTGAGCTCCCATAAAAAACACATGAAGACATGATCTTAGATAGTATTATCTCTCACTACTTGTTTTAGTTCTTTTTTGGTTATTTCTAATACATATAAGAAGGTTGTTAGTCTTTTGGTTAAAGATCCTGCTTGAACATCTTTTTGGCAGAAGGAAATGCTCATAGGTTTAACTTCTCTTGGCAGGGACCATCAAAACTGAGCATTTGGCCTTGCGACTAACGGCATCGCTCACGCTTCCAAGCAGAAATCTCCTAGCCCTTCCCAATCCTCTTCTCCCCAAAACGATTAGATCATAATTCCCCATTTCAGCAAACTCAACTATCTTTTTCGATGGAATGCCAAACTCTACCCTCTTATCAACTATTAGCTCATCCAAACTTAAGAGATAGTTCAGCTTCTCTCTTCTAACTGATTCCAGAGCCTTTGAAAGAACTTGCTTCCCTCTTTCTTCAGCAGTTTCGGATGATGTGTTATCACGTTGAGTTTTCTGAACGTTTAGCAATGTTATTTTAGATCCCATCCTTTCTGCAAGCATAACGGCAAAGATCAGAGCTCTGACTGAATTTTCAGATCCATCAACACAAACAAGCATATTGGACAGATTACTGACCTTCTTGACAAGGAGAAATGGAAGTGAAATACGACCTAAAACTTCATAAGGTAGATTTCCTAGCCCATGCGGATCCTTTACAGTCTCTTCACCAACTCCCATTAAGATCAAATCATAACCCTTCTTTGAAAGCCTCAAAATCGCGCCCGATATGTCCGCCCAGACCCTGAGAAATTGGGTCTCAACTTTAACTTTCATTCTTTCTTTCTCACTCTCACCTCTTTCTCCGCTTGGTGGAAGACCCTTTACCAGATCTTCGATCTTACGACCAACTATGGAGTCATATCCTGACAACGGGAAAACATCTGCATAGGGCAAGAGCATTTCTTCAACGCCATAAGTTCGAGGCATGATGCGTAGAACAGTTACAGAAGCCTCAGCTTTCTCAGCAATCATCATTGCAGTCTCTAAGGCCATTAGACTTGGAGGAGATCCATCAACTGGGATTAAAATTCGCTTTATGAACATCTCGTCGCTCATTTGACCGAACGTCCCGCCCAAATCCTAATCAAATTAATATTTTAGAGACATTTTAACCTTTGACTCTAATAGTGCTTGTATATACATCCTTTCTGCCAAGAATTTCATGTAATTGAACGAGGGATTAGAAATTTTTCCTAACGAATTTACATTTTGGGTCCAATGCTCAAACAGCGCGTCAATTAAGCAAGCATTTCTGATCCCTTAACTGCATTATTTAGCTCTTCTTCCACAAATCATGAGATCAGTCCTCATTTCTGGAAGGACTTCAGTCAAAAACTTTACTTACTTGCGTAAATTTCAGGCCCAGCACCAAAATTGAGGAAGAATCTCATGTCAGTTACAGAACGAAATGGCAGAAGGGATAAGGGCACGAAGAACTCTCGTATACAGCAAAACTGACATCTCTTCCTGTGACAGGCCCTCCACCTGGGTTATCCCCAGCCTTTTTCCTTATCTCGATAGACCTCTCAAGTATCTTTAGTATTTCCTCAAAGAGTTGGTCCGTGTTTGTAACTGCTTGATAGGTAACGGCCTTTAGTGCAGCCCTAAACAGTTCTTCACATGCCCAAACACTCATGCCGGGTACATCATATTTGCTCAATAAATCGAACATGCGTGAGAACAGCTCCTTTGGTAAAAACACTTCCTTCTCATTTGGTGCTGTTGGCTCACCACGCATCGATCTCTCGCTTTCTTCAGATATTTTTTTCACCTGATCAGTTTCAGAAATCAAAAGATAAAAAGCTGCAGGTTTGATCTTCAAGAACTATTTTGTTATGATGCCAAAGAAGAAGACCACTAATAGCACTAAGGCAATCAACAAGGTGTATTGTTGTAGAGCCACGGGTACTGAAAGCGTCTTTGAATAGATATCGCCTCTTTCGTGGATCGTAGTAACAAGCGTGAAATATGCAAAAAGCCCACATCCAAACGATAATACGAGGAGAATTGAGGCCAGGAAAAATAGTCTTAACCCGGAAACCTGTCCATTCCCTCCAAAGGCAAACCCTAGAATTGCTTGCAATATCGTCAGACCGACGGCAGACGCTGAGCAAAGCATGATTATCCCATCGCCCAAAACCTTGTAAACAAGCTCATCAGATGTCTTCCTTCCAAAAAAAGACTCAACATGACCACAATTAGCGCACTTAAATTGGATTAAGTGGGTTTCTTCCATCTCCGTATTACACTCGGGGCATTTCATGATTTTCACAAAGGGATCTGGTTGAAACAAACAAATAAACTATCAGAAAAGGCGGCCCAATTACTTGTTTTTGATCTAACCAGAGCATTGCAGTTTAAGAGAAGAGTATGGAGGCATACCGCTGCTCTAGCTGTTGGTAAGTTGCTCAAAAAAGGGGAATGATTAGAATTCCTTCTTAAAAGGCAGTGAAAGACGAGAGTTGGCTTGTAAGAGAGGCATTAGCAAGAGCTTTAAGGCAGATAAGAAGGCATAAAATTACACTTGAGCTTCTCCAAGAACTTGCCAAAGACTTATTATCAGAAGTTAATAGGTCTGTAGGCAATAATGTTGTAGAACTCATCGAAAAGGGCTATGTCTGATGTTCGTATCGAGCCTCCACTCTCAGCTGGGACGGGCATACCATTCTTAATCATCTTTTCAATGTCGATCTACCCTATTATGTCCTCCAACCTCGTCCCTTTTCCTAACTGTTTCTGAAAGAATTTTCCCTCAACCACACTCCCAACAGTTCAACCGTATATGTTTTCGAAATTCCGCCCCTACCAGAGATAAAAACATTCCCACCAGATACATACCCGCTCAGCAGAGAGTCTATTAAAACCTCTTTTAGATAGCCCATTCCAAATATATATCTAAGCTTTTTTGATTTGAACAGACCTTTCTGATTACAATGTCAAGTCTCACTTTAGGTTTTTCTCTACACTCTTCGCTATCTCCTTAGCTTTATTTTTTAACTTTTTTCGACTTCTCAACAGTTTTCTAACTCTTTCCACTCTAGACTTTTTTAATTCCGACAGTACGCTCCTTATATTTCATTATCTTTAGAGTCTCACTCAGCATATCTTCAACTGACAATATTCCAGTCTTATATCCATACTTCCTTAGTGCATGTGCAAGCCTAGTTATATCTGGAGGTTTAATATAGGCTTTTTTTAATGTCTCAACTTGTTCAAATACTTCATCAGTTGGGCCATCAAGAAGAATCCTTGCTCTTGACATACAAACTGTTCTTCTGGCGTATCTTGCTACAATAGGCATGTCGTGAGTGATTATTACTATTGTATGTCCTAGCTTATTTAGTTTTTCAAGAAAGTTCATGATCTCTATTGATTGTTTGAAATCTTGACCCGTAGTTGGTTCATCAACAATTATTAGTTTCGGTCTTAATGCAAGGATTGAGGCTATAGCAACTCTCTGTCTTAAACCCTTACTGAGGAAAAAGGGATGGGCGAGTTTATAATCTTCTTCAAGTCCAACTGTTTTCATAGATTCCAACACTCTTTTGTCCACCTCTTCTTTTGGTAGTTTAAGGTTTCTAGGGCCGTATGCTATCTCATCGTATACTGTCTGATTGAATAATTGGTGATCAGGGTTCTGGAAGATATAGCCTACCTTTATAGCCAGCTCTGATGTTAGCATGTCCCTTGTATCCTTGCCTTCAATTAATACCCGTCCTTTTGTTGGCTTAAGAAGACCAGCTATATTCTTAGCTAGTGTTGTTTTCCCAGATCCGTTTTGACCAATAAATGCTAGAAACTCTCCTGATTCAATGGTTAAATTCACATCTTCAAGCGCTAACGTACCATCTGGATATATGTAGGTTAGGTTTTCCACGTCCACAAGGCTCATTTAACCACCAAGGATTTCTTCCATTATTTTTACAGCTTGATCAAATGTTAATGGGATTTTCCCATTATAATATCCCTTCTTCCTTAGCTCACTTAATAAAACCATGTACCCTGGGGGATAGACATCATGCTTACGTAAGAAATCTATGTCATCAAAAAATTCCTGTGTATTCGCATCCCTTACAATCTTCCCGTGATATACAAGTATGAACCTGTCAGCCATCCCTGCTAAATCTTCCAGTCTATGCTCTATAACTATTATCGTTGCATTATAGCTCTTTTTTAACTCTCTGAGGACATCAATTACCTCTGACTTACCAATGGGGTCAAGCATAGATGTTGGCTCATCGAGAACTATTATTCTTGGTTTCATGGCTAAGACCGATGCTATTGCTACTCTTTGTTTTTCTCCGCCTGATAGTTCATAGGGGGGTTTCTCAAGATATGATTCGGGTATTCCAGTTAGCTCCATAGCCCATTTCATTCTATCTTCTGCTTCGCTGATTGAAAGCCCTTGGTTTTCAAGACCGAAAACTAACTCCTCCTCAACAGTCATAGAGAGAAATTGACTTTCAGGATCGGAGAAAAGGTATCCAACATACTCTGAGATCTCTGATGTTGAGTATTCCCTAGTATTTAATCCTTCCACTATAACGTTCCCTTCCATAACCCCGTTGTAATTGTTCGGTATCAAACCATTCATACTCATTGCAATCGTCGTCTTACCTGAGTCATTTGGACCAACTATGCATACGAATTCTCCATCCTTTATCTCAAGGTTTATATTTTCTACTGCATTTCTCTTTTGACCCGCGTATTTCCAGCTGAATTTTCTGATCTCAATCATTCGGACACCTAAAATTTATAAAATAATGAATTCTCGGCCGAGAAGTAGCCAAACTTCACATCTACAATCAATATTAGAAGCATGAAGATTAACATCACAGCTATAGCAATATAATCGAACTTCCTATACTTATATTTGCTGGTTATATAGTCTGTTCTACCCTTTCCGCTAATCTTAAACCCCCTTGAATCCAAAGCATTTGAGACCTCATTAGACCTTCTGACGGCTAATGCCACGAGAGGGACTATGTATAGGCCGAACTTCTTAATTTTCTCCTTGAAAGGCAGCTCATCGATATTTAAGGCTCTAGCCTTTTCAGCTTCCCTTATTGTGTTGAAGTCAACGAGCGACATTCCTATTGATCTCAATGAAAGCCCCACTATGTAGCATATGGTGAAAGGAATCTTTAAGGCTCTTAACCCAACTATTACATCTCTCTCCCTCATAGTACTTAGAAAGAAGATTATGATTAAGATAGCAAAGATTAATCTGATATACACCGTTATTGCCCATCTAATGTTCTCCCAGCAAATTTTTACGGGTCCTAACCTAGCTATAACTCTATATGATGGATTGTAACCCCCGAAAAAGGTGTATGCGATCATAATTACGAACAAGAGATTTAGAAATGCCAATTTATAGTTTTTAATTATCTTTATATCTACCTTACCATACTTAAACATGTATAGCATGAAAAAAACTCCTAAAACGTTTAGTTCCGGGAGTTCCACAAACATTGGGTAAGCGCTAACCACGAGGAGGAATAGAAGCCTTGTAAGGGGATGTATTGAGAAAATAGGAGATTCCACTGGTAAATATCCTAGGAGGGATCTTTTCATAACTGGCAAGATAGAGCACCTCATAAATTAAAAAAGAGGTGAGATTTAGGCAAGCCAACCTTTGCAGAAGGCCTTATGCCTTATTACCATTGGTGATAGCGCTTTCAGCAGGATAATACCGAAGATCAAGCTAGGTATTCCGTTTCCGATTGTCCATCCTGAGAAGAAGAGCGGAACAGATTCTACTGTAATCAATCCGATTGCCTGAAGTGCAGTGACGGCCCATAATGCTCCAAGAATGTTGTTAATGATTACTCCAAAGATGATGTACATTATATAGTCTTTTGCCGTCCTCAGCCGGGGATCAAGTTTCATGTATTTAAAGACAAGTGCTGGGATCAATCCTTGAAGTAAGTTTGATGGTAGATAGGCGAAGCTGACATATAATGGAGCACCTGCTAGGGTATTTGAAATGAATGGAAATAGGAACCCGGCGGCTACTCCCCAAAGCCCAAACCAGATTGATCCAACAGCTTGGACTGCTACTCCAGGCCAGAATCCGGTGACTCCATAGCCTAATGGGACGGATAGGCTTCCAAATGTACCAGCTACAGCTCCTACTCCTATTAACAGAGCCAGGATTGCTATATGTACTGTCCCTGGTTTTCTTATTTCTCCCTCCTCTATCTTCCAGACGTTTTCTTCAGCCATTTATATCCTCGTGTGGGCATCTTTAGAATAATTTAAACTTTCTCTCCTAGGCAAAGAGTGCTCGTCGTTGTAATCGTTTGCTTAACCAGAATTCTTCTCTCCCTGAGTTTCCTCATTAACTTATAGAAGAGGTCTCCCCTTATCACCCTTACGGGCCGAACTAGGCCTTTCTCCTTTATTTCTCCCCTAGCTAGCATTCTGGCAATTATGGCTCCTGTGTAACCAGTTGTCCTCGCCATAGACGTGACTCCCTTTTCTTCGTCGTAATAGTCAACCATGCCAAACCTATGACGGGTCTTCTTGCCATTTTTGATACCCTCTACAATCACCCTGAGAACGGTGATGTCCTTCTCCCCCTCTTCAAGCCGCACCTTAGGGTAGATTATCTTGCTGAATACTTCAAAGGGTACTATCTCCCCACCTTCGAACTCGATGGGCTCCCTACTTAGCAGACTACATTCCTCCAAAAACCTCACTTTCTCACAGTATCCTGGATACCTCACGGTCTTTTCACTACATCTCTTGGCATCTCTGAACTTCTCGATCTCATAGAGGGTTTCTGGAAAGCCGTCGTAAAAACACTCGAGTGTCCGGCCTATCCCCTCAAATTCAATAAAACCAGCATGAGTGTAGCGTCTCACTTCCTTTATCTCTCCATTCTCTATCACCTTCACCATCCCAGGGTGTAGAGGCAGATACTTCCCTCCAAACACGATCTTTTAGTCAAGAGGCGGTTTTGGGTCTTGAGGTATGCCTCCACAACAGATATCAATAGCCTCAACTCTATCAAGCATGTCCATGCCATAGGCTGCAAGTATGTCCGTCAGACCTGGCTCCACTCCACATCCTGGCATGATGGTCACTTCAGCCCTCTTAGCAGCCTCATCAATCGAATTCCAATCCTTCTTGGAGGGACCCGATAGATCTACAGCGCTTACTCTTGCCTCGATTGCGTCCCAAATCGCTTCGACATTTAGCCATCTAGGGAGGGCTATGCAAACGACATCATAACCCTCAAGCGTGGCAACCATCCTTTGTCTATCTCTGACGTCACCAAACTTAATCCTCAACTTCTCAAGGTTGCCAAGCTTCACAGCGGCTGCATTAAGCCTTTTCTTATCGATGTCTACGAGGAGAACTTCCTCAACCTCCCTGCACTCTATGCAGTCCCCCGCCATCGCAGGACCCATGAGACCAGCTCCTAAGACGACAATCCTCAAATTGATTCTCCTACAGCTTCTACTGTCCAAATTATAAATTGGTAATACTGGCAGATCCTATCTCCACCAAAAAGAATAACTTGTAAAACGATGAGGCAGGCTTAGGTTTTCCATGTCTTTCGAGTTGTAGACTTCTACAACTACAATTTCAAAGAAGGGCTATATTTTGTTCCTAAGATTCATTTCTCTTCTATAGCAGTCATTAGAAATGTTTGTAAAGGCCTATAAATGGCATATGGAACACTTTGACTTGAAGAGCGTTAAATTTTAGGAGATAATTGTTCACTACGCACTAATCTAGGCTCTTCCCATTTTCCTTAATCGTGATTATGCTCAAGACAGCAGGATTCGTCTTCCTTGCCTTCAAGATCCTATTTCTTATCACAAGAACCCCGAAAAGCGCCATAATGATTACTAAAAAAGCTAAAAACCCTATTTTTGGAGAGGAACCACCCATTAAATTCCCAAAGAGCTCCTTATACTAAAAAACACTATTAATTTCCAACCGAAATTTTAAAGAGAACGTATCCTCTTTGGATTGCAAGTTAACAAAAAGGAATTCACCAAGCTATCAGCCAGATCTCCTCCTTAATCTTGAATCCCTCTTTTCGAACAAATAGTCTTCTATGGCTTCGCCGTGAGACGCCCCATAAAAGAGTCCCAGGCTTTTTACCCCCATTCCTAAGAACTTCCTTATTCCTTTTATTATGTGCCTGTCTCTATACTCAAGCAAAGCCTTTCCTATCTCATCATAAGGCCATTCAATGAGGTATTCCGCGTATTCTCTCTTGTTGAGGAGGCGTCCCAGCTCTTTCCTCCTATATCTATCTAGTACTATGTTTTTAGCCCTCTCAATGTCCTCCTGCTTTGGGAATCTTCTCCTGAACTCTTCCCACATCTCCTTCCAGCTTACATCCCAGTGAACCCAATTGTCTGCTGAATAGTCCATAACGTGGTGCACAAACCAAAGGTCTGATGGCCATGCTGCCCTCGGTTCATGCTTGTCCCAGAAATCGAACAGATCAATATAGACCTTTAATTCCTCGATTGGCTCGCATTTTTTGATCCTTTCATACATTACTTTCTCGCAATTGTTCAAGATGTCCTGTAGAGACAGGAAATACTCTCTCCTCGCAATATGAACGTTTCCAGCAAAGATAACCGAGACATCATCCTTTGTATATGTTCTGACAACAGTCTCAATGTTTCCTCCACTATAACGGATGAAACCGCCCAAGGACCTTGCATTTTTATATTGGATTCTTCACGTTATTTATTCTTATTTTTTCGTAAAGAAAGCGTGTTTGAACTTGCTATCGACCTCAACACTTGCTCTCAGAAACTGTTTATTCCTTCTCTGTTTTCTTAGCTCCCTATGACATACCTAATAATGGTCTCTAAGGGCTTTTTCCATGATTTAATGAACTTTATTAATTCGAAAAGGCTAAGATTATTCGGTGATTTCGAAAAATGATCGAAAGCCGAGTTGGTTCGAAAGGGGAACTCTTCCCACCAAAGGAAATTAGAGAAAAGCTAGGTCTAAAGCCCCACACCAAGGTCATCTACAGGATAGAGGATGGAAAACTCATAGTTGAGCCAGTCCCAAGCATAGAAGAGGTTTTAGAAGAGCCTACGCCTGTTGAGATAACGCTCGAGGAGTTCCATGAGTCTAGGAAGAAACTATCCAAGAGGGCTGAATCATGAAGTTGTTGCTTGATACGACTTATTTCCTTCCGATAATTGGTATTGGGG